>OAWU01000029.1_pt1 | contig 113380 bp, 90 predicted proteins | sample 1477041 | NCBI WGS metagenome assembly OAWU01 (sample SAMEA2580266, study PRJEB22360) | human gut metagenome | biome: human gut; feature: human-associated habitat; material: faeces | place: Denmark | collected 2008/2010
GCTTATGAAGACATTACTAACATCGGGGTGTACTAATCAACGGGGAGCAGGTCAGCCTGTCAAAGGAGAGAGATTGCTACGTTAAAGGAGAATGGTCTCAGGCCAAGGTGATTTTAACACTAGGCGTCTGCGGATGGTTTCCAATCGGGTCCGCTGCCGGAAGCCTGAGACTTAATGAATGCGTGTGTGGGTCGTGACTGCTATTAAGATGGGGGACTTAGGTCTCCCCCTATAGTGAGGGTATATTGTCAGAAGACGAACAGGCCAACCTTACGCTTAAACCAGTGGCAGAATAAATACGCTCAGTATCAGATCTTCCTATAGTGATAGTTTAGTGCTTTACCCGAAAAAAACTAACCATAAAAATATTTTTCTGCATCATCCAGAAAGCCTCTATAAAATAAAAGGGCTTTATCTGCTAGTGACGGAATATCTTCAGGAACGATATCCTCCCCTAAGTGTTTTCGAGGCACATCATAAGTTCTCCCTCTATTCGTTACCGGGAGCAACTGTGTTTCCGAAGGGAAAAAAACCACCTTTGATCCGGGAGTCGTTTGCATGACGTAATTTCCAGACTCATCTGTAAAAGTTCTAATCCTCATTTCTCCGTAAGGCTCAGGCGGCATAATACCCCAGCCTTCAGGGGATCTTGTAATAATGCTTTCCACTGTGTGCTCCTCTGCTCCTCGGGCATTTATAAGATATGAAAGCAATTGATCCTTTCGTCTCGCACTAAGATATTTACCATGCCAAGATTGCCACTTTCCACTTTTCGAGAAATGATTAACACTTTTATTCCATACTCTTTCTAAGTGGGTTAAAAAGTATCGCCAATATTCCTCAAATTCATCTAATGACGTTGAGGATTTCATTCCTAACAAAGCCCTCTCAGCCCTTTCAAGCTCAATCCTTGGTTGTGTTGATCTCTGCATCTATTTCCCCCTAGCAACACCTGCCATCACATTAACCAATCTATCCACCTCGACCTCTTTAGCGTAACGGTCGTAAGTTATAGACCCTGAGCTATGACCCATAATCGCCTGAGCATACGCTAACTCGACCCCATGTTGTTTTAACTGGGTCGCAACTGTATGTCTAAACGAGTGAAACGCTAAGCCGCTACGGTCAGCGAGAACTTTTGGTAACAAGGTCCGGTTAAACCATTTGCTTACCTGCTCACCGTAGCCATTCTTCATCAGCTTGAGGCCATCGAATACCATAGCATTATCACCCATAGTCTTTCTACGGTCTTCCACAAGCGACATAAAGTCAGCCAATACAAAACCATAAGCGCCATCGACCAGCGGGACACAGCGGTCACTGTGGGCGTTCTTGATGCTCTTACCCGGCAAGCTGCTATCGTCTTCGTTGATATGGATATACACGGTCCCGGCCTCAGTGGTCCTGACGTCTTTGACCTGAAGTTGGGCCACCTCGTTAAGTCTCGCTCCAGTGATTGCAGCCAGAGCGGTGACGTAATAATGATATGGCTTCCCTGAGGTCTTCTGCGAGTACGCTTTAGCTGCGACCAGTAGTTGCCCTACCTGCTCAGGACTGAACGCATCACGAGCGTCGGAGGCTTTACGCTGCGGGACTTTCAGCTCAAGACCTTCTGTCAGGTTCTTAGCTATCAGGTCGTTGCGTACCGCCCACTTAAACACAGCAGCCATCTTGATAAGGTATTTATTGTTGATGGTAACGACATCCAGACAGTCAGTCTTAGACTCCCGGTTCAGCAGGTCAGACAGCGGCATAGACTTAAAGCGTTGCTTGCGGTTCTTCGGTATCTGCTGGAGGACTTCACGGACCCTGAGCATATCTGAACGGGTCGCCTTGCCGACATCCTGAATATCCAGATAGTCGAATATCTCGATTAACGTAGAGTGAGACGCTCGGTTCTCGCTCAGGGTCGCTGGCTTCCAGTTCTGGGCGTTCTCCTGCTCGTACTGCTCAATGAGAGACGCGAGGGTCAGGGCTTTAGGTTCAGGGACTTCAGGCTCCGATGATACAGATAAGGAGACAGACGGTCTTAGACTACTGGTCTCAGGCTCAAGGTAAGACAACAGGCCAGAGCTATCACCCTTGAGTCTATCCTGACAGGCCTTAAGCACACCGATAACGTCATTGATATAGCGATGCTGGTCTACAGTCAGACGCTCAGTCGCTACAGCTTCCCGAAGGTTGGACTTAATGTCATCGTACTGGTCAACGTAAAGCTGGTAGGACTCAGGGTCGTTCAGGTCATCACGGCTGACACTAAGTTCCCACTCAACAATGGTCTTCAGGTGCTCCCGTAGTTCCTCATAGGACGCGCTAGGGTTGTCTGCGTGTATTGCCTTCAGTGCTGACTTGATGTGCCGAGAGTGAGCCATAGCGGTGCGTCTGTCCTTAGTCCGTAGTGATACTGACGCTAGTTTATAACGGTTGTGAGAAGGAAGCGAAGCGGTCAGGCGACCCGTGGTCTTCATCCTAAGACGGATGTAAAAGACACCGTTACGCTGATAAAGGTAGGTTCTTGAATTGAGCATGTACTGAGACCTTAGGTCTGCTCACTACTTCAACAAAGTTAGTCACAGTGTTGGTTACAGTGAGTAAAACTATTGGAAGGCTTTAAGCCGTATCCCTTAGGATTCAGTAAGTTAGTAGACTTTAAGAATGGTCATGGAGCGGCGAAGGGAACAGAACAACAAGCCATGACACCAGTAATAAAGCCATTTCTACATGTTCTAAAATCAATCCTATACACATTTCTATACACATTTAGCAGGCGCTTGATGACTTACTCAGGCAAATATTTACCGGATTTTTTCCGGTTATCCTCTATGAAGCTGGTGGGGTGTGGTCATTTTAGCCATACCCTCGATCACCATAATGATGATCCAGATGTGCACCTTTCCCCCCCAACGGGGTAAAAGCTCCAACTGTAACGATGTTCGTTATGGTTGTCTGGATGGTCTGCGTGGTGATTATCACCATTCAGATCATTCACACGCTTTATATATATAGGAAAAATGTGTCGCCTCAGTTGCCTCAAACGCCTTAACGTATTGATTTAATTAATAATCACAAAAAAATTGAGGCGACATCATGTCGATTTGAGGCAACAATAGGGGGTATTTGAGGCAACATCACGTTGAATGCGTTCAGCGAAAACCGCCGAGAAGCCTCTCCCGATAGCGCGGAGAGCAGTCATGGACACCTTTCCGTGATGCAAATCCCCCATTTTAGGGGATGTTCTCTCGTTTTGATGGATATCCCTCGCTTTAGGGGATTTTCCCTCCATTTGAGGGCTATATCTCACCGCCTGTACTGTTTTTCCGTGCTTCGTGGCATAATTATCAGGCGATTACGTTTTTCATGATTGATTGGCAAGTCTGACTTCTCCGCCGCAGTTTCCTCATGAGTGCGGTTTTTTTATGCGCGTTATGCCGTCACTGAATCGCGCTCAACATACCGATCCATCTCCAGCCGAACATCCAGCATCATCAGCATTCCTTCAATAACACCTTCAGCTTTTTGCAGCCGCTTTCCGATAGTCCCATCAGAGCATTCATGTTTTTGCGCCAGTGACATAAACGTCATCCCCCGCACGTAGTAATCAACCAGCAACTCATGCAGATCGCGATTGTTCCGGTAAAGGCGGGCTATGCACCCGCATATCACCATCGCATCATCGTCACAGCACTGTGGGCGTGATGTTATCTTTGCCGGAATAATCCCCTTAACTCCTGCGGCAACGGATGACCAGGTCACATTCTCGCGATTATTTGCCGCCCACGCTCCCCTGCGTTCCAGAACCTGCTGAATATCACGCATCAACAATCGCCTCGTAATAGCTGTGGTTACATACCCGTAATTCGGAGATGCACTGGATGAAAGTTAAACTACGAAAATTTCGTAGTTCTGACCCTCTTAAAGATGGTTTGTTATCAGCCCTCAGAAGTGAGGGATGTAAAAATCAGGGCTGGCTGGCTGGCCCGGTCTGGATGGTTTACATACCCCGATATCGGGGATGTACAAATCATGGTTTTACGACTGGTGAATTTGAACAACTCAAATAATCGAGTAAATGAGCAATAAACATCAATGGGTTAGAGTAATACCACGCAGCAGTGTTTCTCAACGCCCACCACTGACGGAAGTTGAATAAACTGAGCAGGCCAAAGCTCAAAAATGAGCTTTGGAACAATATCAACAAGTTACCGCCGTAACCGCTCCGGTTTCCCCCAATGGGGGATTTCGAAAGAATCAACGGCTTAGGCCTTAATCATCTGCGTAATCATAATGATTATTCAGCCAGCGCAATTTTGCGCTTTGCTTTAATCTCAATGAGTTACCACGCCGACTTCCTCAAATTGAGGATTGTGGAAGAATCAACGGGTTAAGCCTAAATCAAAGTTTTCGTGTGTATGTATTCGAAGGCTGATTTTCATGAAAATACCTTTAGAAGGGGTTTTGAAATTCCTCATTTGTGGCTCTGGCTTATGCCACTGATACGGAGCCGCGTTCTGTCGCTGCTCCTGCCGTCTCCTGACCACCATATGTTCCACCGTGTACAGCGTGCTCAGTAAAAACCACAGATTCGTGGTTTTTCTCCGGCTCTTTTTGCGACTCGTTTAAAACTGGTCACAAGGTTACTTAAAGTTACTCAGTTCGACACCATCACGGCACACCAGCCACAACACGCGCATAATTTTCAGTGGTCACGCTGTCCGGCTGCGTGGACTCCTGTTTGCGCTGGCGTTCTCTCTGCTCTTCAATCATGAGGATTAACTCGCGCTCCTCCTGTTCTTCAATAATCCCGTGAATTACCTCTGTTGGTGAACGGTCGGTCATCGGTCCCCCTGTGAGTTGCGGTTATGCTCTGTAAAAACGTTCATTTTTGTAGGTTACTTTAAGTAACTTACAAAAAATCGATCATCACGTATCGGTTTCGTTTTGCGCTTCCTGTTGCGTTTCGTTTTTGAGAAAAATGCGCATTTTTTTGCGCACTTTTTGAGGTGGTCTATCCCCCTGCAAGCCGCGTCGTTACTGGCTTTGTGCTGGTGGTCAGCATAATCGATTTTGTGATCGGTTTTATGATCGAATTTGCGCAGTTTTCTGCGCACTTTTCGGGGAATTGTTGCCCTACGGAATGTGTGCATCAGGAGCGATATGTAACTGACTTTGTAACTGACTTACTGTCAGCCGCAATCACTACGGGTAATTGCAGATTTCTTACGCGATTTTAAAATCAGGCCTTCCGTTGTGACATTTCTTTGATGTGCATGAGGTATATTGCTCGCAAGTTATCTTTCGCCCATGTCGTCAATAGTTTTACGGCCTTAATTAGATCGTTAAACGTATCGACATCGCTCAGTCCGATTTGCTTATTTGGGATTTGTGTTATTGATCAGATCGCATAATCTGGATTGAGTTCCCTCAAATACGAAGTGATCTACTATTCCGAACAGCTATTTAGTCATCAGAACCGGGTTTATCCCGGCTTTTTTAATGTTTGATGCATTTTTCCATGAAAGAATCTAAGAATTGATCGGTTATTCCTTGAGGCTTTCGGCGCTCACAAAGAGAATACAATTCTTCTACGGCAGAGTAAGGAAAAAATTTTGTGTCTAGCTCACGAAATTGTGGTCTATTTGCAAACTCAATTACTTTTTCTCTATATTCATCTGGAGCTACGATTGTCCATCGTATATCTTGCAGACGGGGAGCATAATCACAGAAGTTCTTCATACGTGCTAAACCCCTTATTATTCCGGTACTATGCTCGATCTCCATCACGGCAGGCATCAATTTACCATTTCTAAACCAGATGCAATCTATCAATCTTGCGCCAGCAATGGCTTCGCTGTAGGAACTTAGGACTTTTTCATTAGACAGACTGTCAATGACACCATCCATTTGAGCGATTGCTTTACCATTGTATTTTAATCCTCGGTCATTAGCTGCAACCCATGTTCTGTATCCCAGATGATGACCGATTTTTACTAATGCTATCTGGATTTGTGCATGTCTTCTTGATTCTTCAATAGACATGCCTTCAATTGGACGGATTGTTTCTGAATCAACACTTTGGTATACAACTTCTGTGTTCATCTCTGATATTACAATATTAGTTTTGTATTCAGAAAGCTTGCCGTTTTCATGTGGTAAATTCGGTAAGTATATAAGATGCTTGTGGCCTTTTTTAATCGTCTGTTTCGTATTAATAACCTCTAAGCGGTCGAGTTTACACCAATAAAATTGAGGTGTATGAGCAAGCAAACTTTCAATAACTGAACGAGAGTTATAGCTTGCACCGAATACTCTATCTAAATTGATAGGCGCATCCTCTTGAATTGCGTTAGCCAAACGCCATAGCATTTGGCTAGATATGCTATCAACTTTGGCATCTCTGAGCGTTTCACCTTTGGTTGGATTGAAACGTTTAAAGCGTATTGGGCCTTCTGGTAACTTAATCGAGTCGATAACAATCTTCCCGGCATTACTTTCATTCACATAATCAAACTGCCTGTTTTTGGGTAGATTTGCTATCGCATTCACAAGATTCATTGCTGTTAAATTCATCTTTTATCCCTAAATGCTCTAATATGGATTTTGCTATGCCTAAAGCCGCAAGGTAAGGAACACCATTGCCAACAGTTTTAAACATATTTGAAAGAGTCATGTAAGATGGCAATTCGAATTCTTTCGGTAAAGACTGAATGGCAAGTGCTTCTGCAACTGTTATTCTACGTGGCTTATATGGATGCAAATGTACTTCATTATTACCGTAAGCAGCTGTTGGAGAATATCTCCAGCGATGAAGACGCTTGTAAGATTTTTTGCTATCGTCCCCTTCAGCTACAGCTTTAAAGCGAACTAACCCAGCCCTAGCAGTAAACACATGTTTTGCGTTCACATGTTCAGAAACTTTGTTTTTCCTAAACCAGTAGTCAACAGTTAACTCTTCAGGAAGTGACTCAGGCATTGCCAGTGTTGAGTTCTCAACAAATTCATTCGTAGTTGGCCAATTATGTTCAAAAGCACTACTATCTGGGTATAATCTTCCACTCCAGTTAAAGATCTTGGTTAGACTTTTATTTTGGAAACCCAACAGAATAATGCGTTCACGGTCTTGCGGGACTCCGTATTCAATCGAATTTATTAACCTTTCATGAAGGATGTAACCAACGTCCATTAACTGTTTTTTGAGATGCTCAAAAAACTCACGGTGTTTGAGCGTGCGATAAAGACCTTTGACGTTCTCGAACAAAAAGAAGTCAGGCTTCATCTCAACAATTATATTGATGTAACTTTGAGACAGCTTACCGTTCTCTCCATCGCGACCTTTGTTCTTACCTGCAACGGAGAAATCAGGGCACGGTGGGCCACCGATGAAGCCAATTAGTCTTTTTTCTTTCTTGAGAGCTTTAATATTATCTTTCAACTTATTGTGATCAACTTCCTCGATGCTCTCTTCTGCATATCCAAAACGTGGGATAGGTTTGTTCATCACCGCTCGTGAGTGCTTGTAAGCATCCATAAATGGTGGGTGAAATTCATTCACAAAAACCACCTCGTAGCCTGAGTTTTCGAAGCCAAGATCTAGAAAACCTGAGCCGGAAAAGAAAGAGAAGATGGCGGGTTTAAGTGTGGACATTTTTTACCTATCGGTGATCGTTGAGTCATGCAAAAACGCCCCTGCATCTTACCAGATGAAAGGGGCATTGCAACGGGATTGCAGGCTCTTGTAAAGGTCGTCCGTTGTCATTTTTATGGATATAGTCTTTAATCAACGTGTTCACCTCCTATGATGTGTTTAAGGTTGCTTGAATTACCTCTGTTGGTGAACGGTCGGTCTGCTGGTTCATGTTGTGCTGTCATTCAGAACGGAATATCGTCAGAGAACGGGTCATCACCTCCCGCTGGTGGCTGATTTCCCTGCTGTCCGGTCTGTCGTTTTGCTCTTTCCAGTGCTTCAGTCGCCTTCCCCTGTTGCCCCCGCTTCCCGCCAGGGCGCACCGAACGGGCACTGATTACGCTGTCAGCGATAACCTGCCAGCCCTGCCGTGTTTCCCCGTTCTGTCCGGTCCACTGGCTGATCTGCATGTTACCCGCCACGCTGATAAGGTCGCCTTTTTCATGTCTCGCCAGCGCGTCGGCCTGCTTACCAAATGCCAGGACTGATAGCCATAACGTCGCCTGTCCGTCCTGTGCCTGACTGCATGGCAGTGATACCGCCATACGCGCCAGCGTCATCGCTGTTCCCTTGCTGGTCTGTTTTACCTGCGGGTCGTCCACCAGCCGCCCGTAAGCTGCAATCTGTGCTGTCATGGTCTGCGCTCCTTGTTCCGGTACTCCTGGATAATCCCCATTGTCATATCGAATAAATCACATGCCGCTTTTTCTGCATCTTCCGCTTTCAGGTCATACAGCGTCATGAAATGGTGAGCGATTGCCCGTGCGGATCTTTTGCTGTTTGCTGAATATTTCTCATAGATTTTTTCTGCCCGCTCTTCAATATCCCGCCGGAACTCTTCACGTTCAAACAGGTCACGGTGTATCAACATCAGCGAATCATTCAGCCATGTCACATCGGCGTATACCGTTCGCTTCCAGACAATCAGGATCGGGATATGTTTTTCATCGCAGTGATGCAGATGTTCGTCAGGTATATAAAGCGTGGCTCTGCCTCGTACCGATACGAACCTCACAACAGATTCCGTTTCACTTGTTTTTTTGATCATGAATCGTCTCCTTCCAGGCATCACATCATTCACACGCTTTATATATATAGGAAAAACGTGTCGCCTCAGTCGCCTCAGTTGCCTCAGTTGCCTCAAACGTCTTAACGTATTGATTTGATTAATAATCACAAAAAAATTGAGGCGACATCATGTCGATTTGAGGCAACAATAGGGGGTATTTGAGGCAACATCACGTTGGTTCCGTTCAGACAAACAAAACCTGTCAGCCGTGTTGCCTCAAAATGGGCAGTTGTTGCCTCAAAATGGGTAATTGTTGCCTCAAAATGAGCAATTGTTGCCTCAGTAAAAACAGAAATAAAACATATAAATCAATCACATATATATATTTATTACTGTTTGAGGCAACTGAGGCAACTGAGGCAACATTTTTTCATCTTATATACGCGTAGTTAATCGCTTCCCTCCTCATCGTGATTAGCGAACAACATCCCGTAGGCCCATAATTGCGCTCCATTAAGGTTCTTAAGGCGTGGGGTCTTGATTTTCCATCCTCTCCCGCTCTCTGGTCGTTTCAGCATTCCAGCTTCGTGGAGTATTTTTGCAACGGTATCCTTGTTGAAGCCTTCCGCTACTTTCGATTTAAACGGCTCCGATAATACGTAAAACAACAATGGTTCATCGTAACGGCTTCCCGAATCCCTGTAGCCGTACAGCTCAGAAATCGGCAGGCTGGCTGGGTCATAATCAACGGGCGCAAAACGGCTCATGCCGTAGGCAGCAAGAAACGCCTCTGCCTGCTCAATGATCTGTTTGTGTTCCTTGTTGCCCGTGCCAAATTCTTTTACCCAGGCATTAAATACATACTGAATTGCATCGCGGCATTCCTGCACGGACCAGCCAGTTACATGACCGGAAAGCACAAGCGCGGCCTCCAGTATGGAGAAACGTTCACCCACGCGGTGGACCTGCTCACCGTAATTGTCTGGAATGATATTTCGCCAGCGTGCACGGCTCTCTCTAACCGCGTCCTTAGCTTCCTGCTGGTTCTCCGCAAGCCATTTAATCCACTCACGCCCCGCTGCGCCGTGGTTTTCTTGCCATGCCGCCTTCAATGCGTCAGCGTGATCCTTTCCGTTGCTGTATTCGTGTAACTGCGTGGCTTTTTGAATCGGGATATTGAGCAGGCGCACAAGTTGCCCGACCTTAACTTTTATCCCCGACGTTTTGAGGTATGTTTCGATATCCACCTCTCCGGTGCTGATAGCAACGGTCCGCCAGTTTTTCAGCTCTCTGTTGCCGCCGTCCTTTGCCCCCTGTAATTTTCCGAATCCATTGAACAAAGTGTATGAGGATACGTACACGTCACGGGGGCTTCCTGCCTGCCCTATCTCGTCCAGTGGAAGGAGTCCGTGATTGTGTGCTTCTGCTTCGTTAGCTATCCCCAGCGCCGTTCCGTACCAGGTTAATCGCAGCGCCTCAGGATCGCCCCACAAGCTCGACGCGATGCTCTGCGTTGTGGTCTTGCCTGCTGTGGATTGCTCGAAAAAATGCACGCCAAAACCATCAGCGCCTGTCAGCCCGACTAATGGCGCGGATAATGACGTCGCTATACCCAGCATCATGAACGGATTGCCACCAGCCAGCCGCGCCACGCTGTCGCGCCAGCTTTCCGCCGTTCCTGCCACGGAATAACCGTTAATCGCGGCACTTTTTCCGGTAAACAAAACGGGCTTGTCAGATTCGCCGATAACCGTACCGTCCGGCATGATGTACGCGCCAAAATGCCAGCCAGCCTTCGGGCTTAAGTGCCATTCCTCATGCTGTCCGCCTAACTGCATCCAGTCAGCCAGGGGGATCCTGTGTTTTCCGTTTGTCGTGACTTTAAGCCCGTTGGCTTTCAGTAATCGCCAGCCGTCAGTGTCGCCTATTCCGCAGCAAGGCACAGCCATAGTGACAAGCCGATTTGTTGTCGAATCTGTCCAGCGCATCACGCGGTAATGCTCGTTACCAATGACACCTGAACCGAGTAATTCAACGGAAGAACACAGCCATTCGAACGGACGGATAATTTCGCCAGATTGCTTATCAACCTTTGGCGTCACCCAGTAAACGCCATCAGGACGGCATTCAACGCGGGGTTTTAATTCGTCATCATAATTTCCGGTGAAATTTGTCTTTGCCGGAAGATTGATCACCAGGCAGTTGCCGCGTTCCGCATCATCCTTCAGTCCAGCCATGCGCGGTGTCCAGTCCTCCGGCTGCTGGTCAACAAAGCCGCTGTAGCAGCGTGCCTCCTTTACACCCGCCACCGCAAGCAGTGTTGCTATCTGTAAAAGTGCTGTCTCTGATATTTCACCAGCACGATAAACGCGCACGTAATTGCGCCCTTTATCGATGATTTTCGTGTCTTCCAGGCTCGCCAGTTGTTTCGGTCCAAGAATAACGGGCGGTGTATCATCTGCTGCAATATGCTTTCCGGCCCATTCGCTCCACTCTTTCGCATGTGCCCAGGCATCACTACCCGCAAAGATAATGACTTCGGTCATTTTGTCTTTCGGCTGTTTTTTTAAATTCGGTGCGCTTTTCATTTCTTGCCCCTGAATGCGTTAATCATGTTTTTCATCTTTCGGATGTTCGCCTCTGCTTTTGCGTTGCTGGCTGGCTTACCGCGCGGCACGGACTGCACCAGAGAAAAATCACGCGCGAACTGATACAGTGGCATTACGCAGTCATAGTCATAGCCTTCACGGCGGTAGGCGATACGGCGTTCTCTCACGCTGATAATTGTCACGATGCCGCCGTACTTATCGCGGTAAATATCCCCGCGCATAAATTCAGGTTGAGCTTTGCCACTGGCAGTTAAGCCAGAATTTTTTGATGTCATTGAGTTAATCTCCTGAAGGAGTTGTCTTAATCTTTATTTCCCGTTTATTTTTGCCGTTATTGTTCGCCGCGTTTTTCTTCCTCCGTCATTAACCACACCGCCACATTGCTGGAAAGCTGTTTGATAAGTCCCGCAATAACAGAAAGGTCATGGTCGTCTATTTCTTCGTGGTTGCGTTCAATCATGCGGCTGATTACTTCGACCTGTTGCGCTTTCAGTGAGGCTTCTGCCAGTGTCATTTCCTGCATTACTGCACCCCCTTAATTTCATGAACGGCGTGGATAATTACGCCGGATAAACCGGCTTTAGCTGATTTGTTAATTACTGTGCTGATTGCAGCCTGGACGTTTTCGGCCTTCACGTTCTGCGTGATGCCAACGGTATAGCCGCGTGCATTAACGGCACGGGAAAAAACACGGAAGGTTTTAAGCATGAGTCACCTCCTGACGGATACGGGCGACAAAAATCAGATGTGCGTGCGGCAGCTGCGCGCGTGCTTCGCGCTCAGTGGCAGCGGTAACGGTGAATATTGCAATGCTACCTGTCAGGCACTGCATAAAGCGCCAGACAAAGTAAGGGCGTGCTGATACAGCCATGTGAAAGGCTCCTCTGACTTTGGGATTATACCCACCGCCGGAGGTGGTAAGCTCGCTGGCGGTGGACTGTACAGGGTTACCACAACTGGCGTTAGAGGAAACCAGCCCGACCGAAGTCGGCCCCATACAGCCCACCATTGTTGAGGTGTGCGTGTGCGCCGATACAAAAAAAGACGCTGGCGCGTCGTGTATCGCCTCTAACTCCAGCGGGGTGGTAATCCCGATCCCCGTTTTATAAGGGATAGCCTCAGTATATGCCGCTTTTTTGCTTAAGTGGTCGGATGTGTTGCGAGAGAAGTTTGTGCGAAAAATACCTGCGTTTTCTTTGAAAGCACATAATAACATCACGTTATTTATGTTTATGCAGTGTGTCGCAAAGCGACCTGAATCATCACGCAAATTACAACCATAAAAAATACCTGCGCTGTGATATGAGGTACTACAGCGCACCGCTTTACGGGTACAGACAATGACAAATGAAGAACTACAGGAAATCGCATTATCCATACTTGAGCGACAGCGCGAAAAAGTACGCCTGGAACGCGAGTCTTTGCTTAATCCCTCTCCTCTCCCCAGACCAAAACGATTTGCGCTTGAGGCATTTCTGGACAAATACCCACGGCGATTAATCTCGCCTAAAAACCGATAGCGATCCGCTTTTGCTTCTCTGACTCCATAAAACGAATAACAACCATCAGCGCCGTGGTGTGAGGTGCTGCGTCGCTCCGCTGTACAGGAAATAAGTATGGATTTACCACCAGAAGATGAGAAATTTTTACGACAACTACAACACCAACTACTCATGGATGCCATTGTCGAGCAGCAAACAGGGAGCAGCCCCATTGATTCATCGCTGAATAAAAAGGCCGCTTCCCGTTTTATTGAAAACAGGATAAGACGAGGAAAAACATGTGACGACGAGTCAAAGGCATCGCATACAAGAGATAAAAAATTTGCACTTGAAGAGTTTCTCAGGAAATACCCACGGCGGCTAAAAGCAACCAAAAATCGCCCGCCAGGCTGATAGCATTGTCCACCAGCCTCAGATATGGCATTGTGGATAATGCGCTTGATTTCCTTTATCTCCACTGGCGACCCTTTCGTGGTCGCCTTTGTTTTGCCTGCCATTCCTGCATCATGCGGATATTCGCGCCGTACAGGGCCACCAGCGCGATAATTTGATAAAGCCTCCTTCTGATAATGCTTAACGTGTTTCATGCGCTCAGCGGCGAAATGGCTCACGATATGGCGCATGTAATCAGCATGGTTGATGCTCACCTGTGCGAACTTATCCGCAGTATCGATGTACAGGGCGGCAGCGTTGCGGATGTCAGGCATGTTCACGTTCTCCCAGGCGACGGACCAGCCAGCGTTGGGCTAATTCGGTGAGACGTTCTTTACGTTCTGGCGTTGGCATATCCATATCCAGTAGCGCACAGTTACGGCTTTCCAGATACGCGAGCAACGCCAGTTGATCAGCGGTCATATGGTCACGAACTTTTTTTGATGGGATGCCGTTTTTTTGGCCCATACAGGCGGGTGCATCCCTAATACAAGGCGCGCAATGAAAGTACATTCGTTGTTATAAGCATGACCGTGTTGAGTATCTCCAGTGCGCTCAATGTATCCCTTCATGGCATCCCCCATAGAGCGCATCTCAGCTTTGGCCTCACATCTCTCTGCTATCCAGTTAGCCATGCGGTTAAACTGCGCAATGTATGCCTCTTTGAATGCAGCCGCTTTTTTTCCGGTAAATCCCATTGTTAAAAACACGAAGCCGTCTTTGGTGACTTCGTAGGCTTTCAATACGCGCCCCTTATGCTCAAATTTTACCCGCCGAAAATTGCGGGTTAAAAATTCAGCAGAACAACACAGGTTTTCAATCCGGTTAACAACCTTATCGTGATCCTTTCTGAAAAATCGGGCGATAGCCTGTGAAGTGGTTACAGGCTCACCGCCAGAAGGAAACACTTCCGGCGCGGTGAGTGCATTTTTATTTATTCCGTCAGCAATAATCTCATTGCCGGAAATTACCGGAATAATTGCGGCGAAATACTGTTGGCTCAGTTCTTCGGGCTGAACGAAGCCCTGCCCCTGTACGAGCATATTCGGACGTTTCATTGAAAAACTCCTGCTATCGGATCAGGTTTAGTGCTGGGGGAGAATACCCCCCACCCAAAAGATTATTACGCGGCGTTGTTGCGAGAAGCATCAATACGCTGGTTAATCCATTCGTCGACTTCACTTTCAATAAAAGCCACGGAGCGGGGACCAATTTTTACCGGTTTAGGGAAACGCCCCAGGCTGATCAGGCGATAAATCCATGCGCGACCATAACCAGTACGGCGCATAACTTCAGAAAGACGGATGAATGAATTGTTATTAGCCATTTATCAATCTCCTTAATGTTGACGCGGAAATCCCCTCCTGTGGCTTAGTAAGAGTTTTATTTGCGTCAAATTACGAACACGACAAAAACCACAACATGAAAACATGTTGTGGTATTGCATAAGATAAATTCAGATTGTTTGGTTGGTATGCTCCAGCAAGGTAGAGCTATTCCCGCTTTCGGCGGGGTCACACGATTAGGCGTGACGTCCAGTAGTTTTAAAGAGCGTTTTTTCAGTACATGGTGGGCGGACAAGAAAGCAATTGCGCTTTGTCAGCGCCGTAGATTCATATTTGAATCGTTGTATGTTTCCCGATAGCAAATCTATCGGTCACTGCGGGACGAACCATCCCGCCGCATCAATGTTAAAGATCAACAGCACTTTGCCAGCGCTCCACCGCCTCATGGATGAATCATTACATGCTTTGTAATAGTGCATATATCACCATTCTTTCCTGCATCAGGAAAGCACTAAAGGCTGTTAAAGAGCATCCAGCTTTTCAGCTGCGTAGAAGACTCAATCTTCGTTGTTACAAAGAGCGCCCATACATGACGGATAACTGCGTGAAAAACCCTCTGTAAGGATGTTAGCTGTAGCTTTCCGTGTACGTTAGTATACATCTGTATACTTGTCCAGTCGTTTTTATGCACATACACCAAACTTGCCGTGCACCACGTTACCGCCCTGTTCCAGTGAGTCCATATAGTCGGCGTACCACTGGAGCATCTCCCGCCGTCCGTCCAGATATTGCGCGTGATTGTATGTGCCACGGATCGAGTTTTTATCGACGTGCGCCAGCTGCGTTTCTATCCATGCGGAGTTATACCCCTGCTCGTGCAAAATCGTACTCATGGTGTGCCGGAACCCATGACCAGTAACACGCCCTGCATAACCAATACGACGAATAAGCACGTTCATCGCCATTTCACTCATCGGTTTACTGTGCTGTATTCGACCAGGGAAAATAAACGGATACTGCCCCGTCATGTGTTTCAGTTGTTCCAGAATAGCAATCGCCTGTTCTGAAAGCGGCACGCAATGAGGACGGCGCATTTTCATTCGTTCTTTCGGCACTTCCCACAGACGATTATCAAAATCAATCTCCTGCCACTCTGCCTGCCGTAATTCACCAGGGCGGAGTCCTGTAAGAATCAACAATCGCATACCCAGCTTGACGATCTGGCTTCCGGTGTACGTATTAAAAACGCGGAAAAACTCCGGTAGCTCATCAACTTTCAGATACGCGTAATGCTCTTTCTTGTGTGGTGCAAATGCGCTTGCCAGATCAGGAGCGGGGTTATATTCAGCGCGTCCGGTAATTATTGCGTACCGGAACACTTCGCCACATCGCTGGCGAACCTTACGCAATTTTTCAGTTGCGCCACGGTCATTAAGACGGGATAGAACCGCGAGCAATTCCATCGGCTTAATCTCTGCGATGGGCCTACCTCCAATGTACGGAAAAACGTCTTTTTCAAACGTCTCTATCATTTCCTCTGCATATGAGGGAGACCATCGGTCCAGGCGTTTTTCATACCACTCACGGGCGATCGCCTCAAAGGTGTTACCGCATTTGTTCGCCTGTTCTCGCTTTTGGGCCTTTCTGACCTCACTCGGATTAACTCCACCAGCGATAAGCCTTTTGGCCTCATCCCTTGCCGTCCTGGCATCAGAAAGGGACACCTCAGGATAAACACCCAGCGACAACATTTTGGGCTTGCCTGCAAACCTGTATCGCAATCGCCAGCCCTTCGAACCGTTCGGCTCAATGAGTAACGAAAGCCCGTTGCCGTCATTGAGTGTATAGGCTTTCTCTTTTGGCTTCGCGCGGCGGATAGCAAGGTCTGAAAGCAACATGTGTATAGCCCCCCAAAAAACGATTTTGTCCTATACGCATTACTATACACTTCTGTGTGTAGATTTAGGTAGATGACTGTAGACGGTTGTAGACGAGGAAAAACGCTGGAGACCTTGATATTCGGGGGATTGGTAGACTTTAGTAGACGTTGGTAGATGTTTGTTTGGAGCGGGCGAAGGGAATCGAACCCTCGTATAGAGCTTGGGAAGCTCTCGTTCTACCATTGAACTACGCCCGCTTCGAGATGCGTAAGGCATTATAAACCTTACGCTCTCCTTAGCAAGTGCCACGCTGCTGACTGCTGATTAATTCGCCATCAGCATTTTGGCTTGCTGCCCTGAGGCGGCAAGTAACGTAGCGGATCAATTGCCGTTGCACGGTAACGAATCTGGAAATGCAGGCGAACAGATGCCGCATCCGTGCTCCCCATAGTGGCGATTTTTTGCCCAGCCTTCACGCTTTGCCCATTATTTACCAGCATCGTGTCATTATGGGCGTAAGCCGTAATGTAATCTTCACTGTGTTTAATCATGATGAGATTACCGTAGCCACGCAGCTGGTTGCCCACATACACCACCTTTCCTGCACCCGCGGCGTAAATAGGTGTACCCCGTGGAGCTGAGATATCAATCCCTTTATTGCCGCCATCTGCTGTCGAATACGGCATGATAACTTTCCCTGTCGTTGGCCATAACCAACAACGTTGCCCTACTGGCGGCCAGGATGATTTCGGTACCGCTGATGACGGTGTAACCGATGCGGTTTTGGTCGTTGATTTGGCGGTTGATTTACGTGTAATACTGCTACTTTTCGCCCCACCCAGTTTTAGTTTCTGACCAACTTCAATGGTGTAAGGGGGGGAAATGCCGTTCAGTCGCGCCAGTTCTTTTACGCTGGTTCCCGTGGTGCGCGAAATACGATATAGCGTATCCCCCCGTTTCACGGTGTAAACGGAGCCGGAATACGTTCCTGTATCGGATGATTTGCTACCCGAACAGCCCGCCAAAAGCAGTCCAACCGATAACAACATCACGATACCCAGAGATTTTTTATTCAGGCGTCCCGCACTCAAAATCTTTCCTCGCTTAAAAAACAAGACGCCTTATCATAGCAGCCAGCCTCTTGATACCCAATCTCTTGCTTCTGGAAAAACGTGGTAATAGAGAAAGAGGTTAATTTCATTTGGCAAAGGGAAGTATCATCAGCAAAATATTCGCTGTAGAGGTATCGAACTTCCTGACTTTTTACCCTATTTCCCATCCTGATGCGTAATAATCCCAATTTATCACATTGATTTTATCGCCACTCATATTGATACGTATCACTGCCCCTATTCAGAGTCCTGTTTCGTATCATATCTGTGTTTTTTTAACGTCATCACACTTCCTACCTCCCCTAACGCTTATCGTCGTTTCTGGCGTAAATCTTGCCTGCTTAGACTAAATCTTTGCCATAAGAACCAAATGTTCAAATCGAGGGGATTTCTATGGAAGCGCGGGAAGCAACCGCTACGGGTGAATCATGCATGCGCGTCGATGCCATTGCTAAGGTCACCGGGCGGGCACGATATACTGACGATTATGTTATGGCGGGCATGTGTTATGCGAAATATGTACGTAGCCCTATCGCACATGGTTATGCCGTAAGTATTAATGATGAACAAGCCAGAAGTTTGCCGGGCGTACTGGCGATTTTTACCTGGGAAGATGTGCCTGATATTCCATTCGCTACAGCTGGGCATGCCTGGACACTTGACGAAAACAAGCGCGATACCGCCGATCGCGCACTGCTAACTCGCCATGTTCGTCATCATGGTGACGCCGTTGCCATCGTCGTGGCCCGCGATGAACTCACGGCAGAAAAAGCGGCGCAATTGGTCAGCATTGAGTGGCAAGAATTACCCGTTATCACCACGCCAGAAGCGGCGCTGGCAGAAGACGCTGCACCAATCCATAACGGTGGCAATTTACTGAAACAAAGCACGATGTCGACGGGTAATGTCCAACAAACAATCGATGCCGCCGACTACCAGGTACAGGGGCACTATCAGACCCCCGTTATTCAACATTGTCACATGGAAAGCGTAACATCGCTGGCGTGGATGGAGGATGACTCGCGAATTACCATCGTTTCCAGCACCCAGATCCCGCACATTGTTCGCCGCGTGGTTGGTCAGGCGCTGGATATTCCCTGGTCATGCGTACGAGTCATCAAACCATTTGTCGGTGGCGGTTTTGGTAATAAACAGGATGTACTGGAAGAGCCAATGGCGGCATTCCTGACCAGCAAGCTTGGCGGCATTCCGGTGAAAGTTTCCCTTAGCCGTGAAGAGTGTTTCCTCGCAACCCGTACCCGCCACGCTTTTACCATTGACGGGCAAATGGGCGTGAACCGCGACGGAACATTGAAAGGTTATAGTCTGGATGTTCTGTCTAACACCGGCGCTTATGCATCTCACGGGCACTCCATCGCTTCTGCGGGGGGGAATAAAGTCGCTTACCTTTATCCTCGTTGTGCCTACGCTTACAGTTCAAAGACCTGCTATACCAACCTCCCCTCGGCTGGTGCGATGCGTGGTTATGGCGCGCCACAAGTCGTATTTGCCGTTGAGTCTATGCTTGATGACGCCGCGACAGCGTTAGGTATTGATCCTGTTGAAATTCGTTTACGCAACGCCGCCCGCGAAGGAGATGCTAATCCGCTCACGGGCAAACGTATTTACAGCGCAGGGTTGCCGGAGTGTCTTGAAAAAGGCCGGAAAATCTTTGAATGGGAAAAACGCCGTGCAGAATGCCAGAACCAGCAAGGCAATTTGCGCCGCGGCGTTGGCGTCGCCTGTTTTAGCTACACCTCTAACACCTGGCCTGTCGGCGTAGAAATAGCAGGCGCGCGCCTTCTGATGAATCAGGATGGAACCATCAACGTGCAAAGCGGCGCGACGGAAATCGGTCAGGGTGCCGACACCGTCTTCTCGCAAATGGTGGCAGAAACCGTGGGGGTTCCGGTCAGCGACGTTCGCGTTATTTCAACTCAAGATACCGACGTTACGCCGTTCGATCCCGGCGCATTTGCCTCACGCCAGAGCTATGTTGCCGCGCCTGCGCTGCGCAGTGCGGCACTATTATTAAAAGAGAAAATCATCGCTCACGCCGCAGTCATGCTACATCAGTCAGCGATGAATCTGACCCTGATAAAAGGCCATATCGTGCTGGTTGAACGACCGGAAGAGCCGTTAATGTCGTTAAAAGATTTGGCGATGGACGCTTTCTACCACCCTGAACGCGGCGGGCAGCTCTCTGCTGAAAGCTCCATCAAAACCACCACTAACCCACCGGCGTTTGGCTGTACCTTTGTTGATCTGACGGTCGATATTGCGCTGTGCAAAGTCACCATCAACCGCATCCTCAACGTTCATGATTCAGGGCATATTCTTAATCCACTGCTGGCAGAAGGTCAGGTACACGGCGGAATGGGAATGGGCATTGGCTGGGCGCTATTTGAAGAGATGATCATCGATGCTAAAAGCGGCGTGGTCCGTAACCCCAATCTGCTGGATTACAAAATGCCGACCATGCCGGATCTGCCACAACTGGAAAGCGCGTTCGTCGAAATCAATGAGCCGCAATCCGCATACGGACATAAGTCACTGGGTGAGCCACCAATAATTCCTGTTGCCGCTGCTATTCGTAACGCGGTGAAGATGGCTACCGGTGTTGCAATCAATACACTGCCGCTGACGCCAAAACGGTTATATGAAGAGTTCCATCTGGCAGGATTGATTTGAGGATAACATCATGTTTGATTTTGCTTCTTACCATCGCGCAGCAACCCTTGCCGATGCCATCAACCTGCTGGCTGACAACCCGCAGGCCAAACTGCTCGCCGGTGGCACTGACGTACTGATTCAGCTCCACCATCACAATGACCGTTATCGCCATATTGTTGATATTCATAATCTGGCGGAGCTGCGGGGAATTACGCTGGCGGAAGATGGCTCGCTACGTATCGGCTCTGCAACGACATTTACCCAGCTAATAGAAGATCCTATAACTCAACGTCATCTCCCGGCGTTATGTGCTGCGGCCACGTCCATTGCTGGACCGCAGATCCGTAACGTCGCTACCTACGGTGGAAATATTTGCAACGGTGCCACCAGCGCAGATTCTGCCACGCCAACGCTAATTTATGACGCGAAACTGGAGATCCACTCCCCGCGCGGTGTTCGTTTCGTCCCGATTAATGGCTTTCACACCGGGCCGGGCAAAGTGTCTCTTGAGCATGACGAAATCCTCGTCGCCTTTCATTTTCCGCCACAGCCGAAAGAACACGCGGGCAGCGCGCATTTTAAATATGCCATGCGCGACGCAATGGATATTTCAACGATTGGCTGCGCCGCACATTGCCGACTGGATAACGGCAATTTCAGCGAATTACGCCTGGCATTTGGTGTTGCCGCGCCAACGCCGATTCGCTGCCAACATGCCGAACAGACTGCACAAAATGCGCCATTAAACCTGCAAACGCTGGAAGCTATCAGCGAATCTGTCCTGCAAGATGTCGCCCCGCGTTCTTCATGGCGGGCCAGTAAAGAGTTTCGTCTGCATCTCATCCAGACGATGACCAAAAAAGTGATTAGCGAAGCCGTCGCCGCGGCGGGGGGAAAATTGCAATGAATCACAGCGAAACAATTACCATCGAATGCACCATTAACGGGATGCCTTTTCAGCTTCACGCCGCACCAGGCACGCCGCTCTCGGAATTACTCCGCGAACAAGGACTGCTAAGTGTCAAACAAGGGTGCTGCGTGGGTGAATGTGGTGCCTGTACGGTGTTGGTCGACGGCACAGCAATAGACAGTTGCTTATACCTTGCCGCCTGGGCTGAAGGAAAAGAGATCCGCACGCTGGAAGGTGAAGCGAAAGGCGGAAAACTTTCTCATGTTCAGCAGGCTTATGCGAAATCCGGCGCAGTGCAGTGCGGGTTTTGTACGCCTGGCCTGATTATGGCTACCACGGCAATGCTGGCGAAACCACGCGAGAAGCCATTAACCATTACGGAAATTCGTCGCGGACTGGCGGGAAATCTTTGTCGCTGCACGGGGTATCAGATGATTGTAAATACAGTTCTGGATTGCGAGAAAACGAAGTAAAAGGATATCCGGCCTGAATTCAGGCCGGATTCACTGAGGTTATGTGTTTAACAACTCATATTTCTTAATCTTGCGATAGAGCGTAGCAATGCCGATGCCCAGTTCATCAGCAACTTGCTTCTTGCTGTTATGACGTGAAAGCGCCTCGCGGATCATTTGCTTTTCCATCTCCTCCAGCGCCGTGCCGCCCGCATCATCGAGTGACAGGTGCGCCTCACTGACCTCTGTTACATCACTTTGCTCCGTTGTGCCATTATTCAGCAGATTTGGCGGCAATAGCGTGCTGTCGATAACTTCACCTGAAGGAACCACGTTAACCAGATATTCCATCAAATTGCTTAACTCGCGCAGGTTTCCGGGCCAACGATGCTTACGCAATATTTCGACGACATCGGGAGCAATGCCAGGATAAACCGATCCCAGACGACGGGTATGCAGATGTAAAAAGTAATGCACCAATAGTTCAATATCTTCCTGACGTTCACGCAGCGGTGGCAGAGTTATCGGGATAACATTAAGTCGGTAGAAGAGATCTTCGCGGAATTTACCTTCGGCAATGAACTGGGCCAAATTCTGATTAGTTGCAGAAATGATGCGAATGTCGACTTGTATTGGGCTACTGGCACCAATCGGCAGAATTTCACGTGCCTCAATAGCGCGCAGTAATTTAGCCTGCAACATTAATGGCATATCACCTATTTCATCGAGAAACAGCGTGCCCGTATTCGCCGCCTGAATCAACCCTGTTTTACCGTTGGCAGAAGCGCCAGTAAATGCACCTTTAACATAACCGAACAGTTCGCTCTCCAGAAGCTGCTCCGGAATCGCGGCACAGTTGATAGCAATAAAGGGTTTATTCCGTCTTCCGCTCAACTTATGGATTGCACGGGCGACGACTTCTTTACCCGTGCCGCTTTCACCAACCACCATAACGCTGGATGGGCTGGGTGCAATACGGCTAATGAGTCGTTTTAATTGCCGCATAACACGGCACTCGCCAACCAATTGTTCAATATGCGATTCATCAGGTGCATTTGCTACAGAAAAACTGGTATGCGATTGGTGAAACGCCATTAAAAATAATTGTCGGCCCTGAATGTTATGCAATTGACCAATGATTAATTCACTTTTATCGTCCCATGAAACAATATGCTGCATATGTCCATGGGTAAAATTACTCTCAAATGTTAATGGTCTGAAACGGATAGGTTTCCCAATAATATTATTTTGCACAACACCAAGTGTTTTTAAGGCAGTCTGATTAACAAACTGAACCCGATTTTCATCATCTACAACTAATACGCCCTGATCCATATTATCGATCATGGTCGCAAATATTTTACTGATGTTATCTCCTGGCCCCTGATCCTCCAGAAGTTTCGAAACAAAAATGGTGGATATATGGCGAACATAATCAGAAAATTCGCGTAAATTATCACTGATATGCTCTTGTTGCTCGTGGGTAACGGCAATCAAACTTATCACCCCAACACAACGATCCTGTAAAATGACAGGCGTACCCAGAAATGCTTTTTCGCGGCAATTTTCTTTACTATCGCAACCTTCGCAAAGGGGATCGAAGCGAGACTGTGTCACAACTTTTTCAGTTTTCGTTTCCAGGACGTGGCGGAGCAGGCGTGAGTTGCCGCTCAACTGGCGACCAAGAAACTTCCCATACGCGCCCGTTCCGGCAACGCGACACAAGTTTTCATCAACGATCTCAACCTCAAGCTGCAAAACGCTGGCAAGCATTCTGGCAAAACGCTGAATTGTCGGTTGAATTTGCATCAATACTGACTGCGTAGTAGCAAGCTCCATAGCTTTACCTTCCAGACTTACTTAAAAGTCGATCATTGAAGACGTTGATGGTTCACAGATCATGATGATATTAACTCAGGCGAAATTGGCTTTGATAAAAACATAAGATTTTTATCATTTTCTAATGAAATTATGGAAGAGATATCACATTTCTATATCAATATGAGAATTACGGCGGTGAGTTTATCAAACTGAAGAGAGATAGCCTGCCCCTTTATCTTATTTCTGATACTTAGCAGCAAATAAATAACGCGATAAAAAAAGCCAAACGTTTTCGTATTTTACAAACAACCAGAAGCTGGCATCAATTTGTGATCAACCCCACACATTATCCGTCAAATTAGTCTTTTGCAGCCGCGCGGATAATTCTGGCACACTTATTGTTAGTCCCAGGTATAGCTGTGAAAACACCAATCACTTTGGCAAGTCACAGTGAAATAAACCACTTTGCCTGTCATTCCACTACCGGGACTTTATGATGAAAACTGTTAATGAGCTGATTAAGGATATCAATTCGCTGACCTCTCACCTTCACGAGAAAGATTTTTTGTTAACGTGGGAACAGACGCCAGATGAACTGAAACAAGTACTGGACGTTGCCGCAGCATTAAAAGCACTGCGTGCTGAAAACATCTCAACCAAAGTCTTTAATAGTGGATTAGGTATTTCCGTATTCCGCGACAACTCCACCCGTACCCGCTTCTCTTATGCTTCCGCGCTTAACCTGCTCGGCCTTGCACAACAAGATCTCGACGAAGGCAAATCACAAATCGCTCACGGCGAAACCGTGCGTGAAACCGCCAATATGATCTCCTTCTGCGCCGACGCTATTGGTATTCGCGACGATATGTATCTGGGCGCAGGCAACGCCTATATGCGTGAAGTTGGCGCTGCACTTGATGACGGTTACAAGCAGGGTGTACTGCCACAGCGTCCGGCTTTAGTGAACCTGCAATGCGATATTGACCACCCGACTCAGTCAATGGCTGACCTCGCGTGGTTACGTGAACACTTTGGTTCACTGGAAAACCTGAAAGGTAAAAAAATCGCCATGACCTGGGCCTACTCTCCAAGCTATGGCAAACCGCTCTCTGTACCACAAGGCATCATCGGTCTGATGACTCGCTTCGGTATGGATGTCACCCTGGCCCATCCGGAAGGCTACGACCTGATCCCGGATGTGGTTGAAGTGGCGAAAAACAATGCTAAAGCCTCCGGTGGTAGCTTCCGTCAGGTCACCAGCATGGAAGAAGCCTTCAAAGACGCAGACATCGTTTATCCGAAGTCATGGGCACCTTACAAAGTGATGGAAGAGCGTACTGAATTGCTGCGTGCGAACGATCACGAAGGCTTAAAAGCACTGGAAAAACAGTGTCTGGCACAGAACGCGCAACACAAAGACTGGCATTGTACTGAAGAGATGATGGAACTGACCCGTGATGGCGAAGCCCTGTACATGCACTGCCTGCCAGCTGATATCAGCGGCGTATCCTGTAAAGAAGGTGAAGTGACTGAAGGCGTATTCGAAAAATACCGTATCGCTACCTACAAAGAAGCCAGCTGGAAGCCTTATATCATCGCCGCGATGATCCTGTCCCGTAAATACGCCAAACCAGGTGCACTGCTCGAGCAACTGCTGAAAGAAGCGCAAGAACGCGTGAAATAACCCCTCGGGCCGATCAGCTGGTCGGCCCTCTATTTCCAGAGGCCAAAAGGATAGGATATGTCCGTTTTCTCATTGAAGATTGATATCGCCGATAACAAATTTTTCAACGGCGAAACATCACCGCTCTTTTCGCAAAGCCAGGCCAAACTGGCGCGCCAGTTCCACCAGAAAATAGCTGGTTATCGCCCAACACCGCTTTGTGCGCTGGACGATCTCGCAAACCTTTTTGGTGTGAAGAAAATTCTCGTCAAAGACGAATCAAAACGATTCGGTCTGAACGCCTTCAAAATGCTTGGCGGTGCGTACGCCATCGCTCAATTATTGTGTGAAAAATATCATCTTGATATCGAAACGCTGTCATTTGAGCACCTGAAAAATGCCATCGGCGAAAAAATGACTTTCGCGACCACCACCGACGGCAACCACGGGCGCGGTGTGGCGTGGGCAGCACAGCAACTCGGACAGAATGCGGTGATTTACATGCCGAAAGGTTCTGCTCAGGAACGCGTTGACGCCATTCTGAACCTCGGTGCCGAGTGCATCGTCACGGATATGAACTATGACGATACCGTTCGCCTGACCATGCAACACGCGCAGCAGCACGGCTGGGAAGTGGTACAGGACACGGCATGGGAAGGTTACACCAAAATCCCAACCTGGATCATGCAAGGCTACGCAACCCTGGCAGATGAAGCCGTCGAGCAAATGCGTGAAATGGGCGTAACCCCGACGCACGTTCTGCTGCAAGCCGGTGTCGGAGCAATGGCCGGTGGTGTGCTGGGTTATCTGGTCGACGTCTATAGCCCGCAAAATCTGCACAGCATTATTGTTGAACCTGACAAAGCTGACTGTATTTATCGCTCCGGCGTCAAAGGCGACATCGTCAACGTTGGCGGTGATATGGCCACCATCATGGCAGGCCTGGCCTGTGGCGAACCTAACCCGCTGGGCTGGGAAATCCTACGTAACTGCGCCACCCAATTCATCTCCTGCCAGGACAGCGTTGCCGCATTAGGTATGCGCGTGCTGGGTAATCCGTACGGCAACGACCCGCGCATCATCTCCGGTGAATCCGGCGCTGTCGGTTTGGGCGTTCTCGCAGCGGTTCATTATCACCCGCAACGTCAAAGCCTGATGGAAAAACTGGCGCTGAACAAAGATGCCGTGGTGCTGGTTATCAGCACTGAAGGCGACACCGACGTGAAGCACTACCGCGAAGTTGTCTGGGAAGGCAAACACGCTGTAGCACCTTAATCACCCTATTGGAACTGCTCCCTGCAAAACGGGGAGTAAAAAATCTGGAGAAAAATAATGGCTAAGAATATTCCATTCAAACTGATTCTTGAAAAAGCAAAAGATTACCAGGCGGATATGACTCGCTTCCTGCGCGACATGGTTGCTATTCCCAGTGAAAGCTGCGACGAGAAACGCGTAGTACATCGTATTAAAGAAGAGATGGAAAAAGTCGGCTTCGATAAAGTTGAAATCGACCCGATGGGCAACGTTCTCGGTTATATCGGCCACGGCCCGCGTCTGGTGGCAATGGACGCTCATATCGATACCGTCGGCATTGGCAACATCAAAAACTGGGACTTCGATCCGTACGAAGGCATGGAAACTGATGAACTGATTGGTGGTCGCGGTACTTCCGACCAGGAAGGTGGCATGGCCTCTATGGTTTATGCCGGTAAAATCATTAAAGACCTCGGTCTGGAAGATGAATATACCCTGCTGGTTACCGGTACGGTGCAGGAAGAAGACTGCGACGGTCTGTGCTGGCAGTACATTATTGAACAATCCGGCATTCGCCCGGAATTTGTGGTCAGTACCGAACCAACCGACTGCCAGGTATACCGTGGTCAGCGCGGTCGTATGGAAATTCGTATTGATGTTCAGGGTGTTAGCTGCCACGGTTCTGCACCAGAACGCGGTGATAACGCCATTTTCAAAATGGGTCCGATTCTTGGCGAATTACAAGAACTCTCCCAACGTCTGGGTTATGACGAATTCCTCGGCAAAGGCACCCTCACCGTTTCTGAAATCTTCTTCACATCCCCAAGCCGTTGCGCTGTAGCAGACAGCTGCGCAGTTTCAATCGACCGTCGTCTGACCTGGGGCGAAACCTGGGAAGGCGCGCTGGACGAAATCCGCGCCCTGCCTGCAGTACAGAAAGCTAACGCGGTTGTTTCTATGTACAACTACGACCGTCCGTCCTGGACTGGCCTGGTTTACCCAACCGAATGCTACTTCCCGACCTGGAAAGTGGAAGAAGATCACTTCACCGTTAAAGCACTGGTGAATGCCTACGAAGGGCTGTTTGGCAAAGCGCCGGTTGTTGATAAGTGGACCTTCTCAACTAACGGCGTATCTATCATGGGCCGTCACGGCATTCCGGTGATCGGCTTTGGCCCGGGTAAAGAACCTGAAGCGCATGCACCTAACGAAAAAACCTGGAAATCTCACCTGGTGACCTGTGCCGCGATGTACGCTGCAATCCCGTTAAGCTGGCTGGCAACAGAGTAATTACTCTTCACTTATTCCCCTCCGGTTCGCCGGAGGGTTTTTGGAGTTTGCTATGCGCGTATTGATCAAAAACGGCACTGTCGTTAACGCAGATGGACAAGCCAAACAGGATTTGCTGATTGAAAGCGGGATTGTTCGCCAGTTGGGCAACAATATTTCGCCGCAGCTCCCGTATGAAGAAATTGATGCCACTGGCTGTTACGTTTTCCCTGGCGGCGTGGATGTCCATACGCATTTCAATATTGATGTCGGCATCGCGCGCAGTTGTGATGATTTTTTTACCGGTACCCGCGCAGCTGCGTGTGGCGGTACAACAACCATTATTGACCATATGGGATTTGGCCCAAACGGCTGTCGGTTACGCCATCAACTGGAGGTTTATCGTGGTTATGCCGCCCATAAAGCGGTCATCGATTACAGCTTTCACGGTGTGATCCAGCACATTAATCACGCAATCCTCGACGAAATCCCGATGATGGTCGAGGAAGGACTGAGCAGTTTTAAACTCTATTTAACCTATCAATACAAACTCAACGATGACGAGGTTTTGCAGGCATTACGCCGCTTGCATGAATCCGGCGCGCTGACCACCGTGCACCCGGAAAATGATGCGGCTATCGCCAGCAAGCGGGCGGAATTTATCGCCGCAGGGTTAACCGCGCCGCGCTATCATGCCTTGAGTCGCCCTCTGGAATGCGAAGCGGAAGCCATCGCCCGCATGATTAACCTGGCACAAATTGCCGGTAACGCCCCGCTCTATATCGTGCACCTGTCTAACGGCTTAGGTCTGGATTATCTGCGTCTTGCCCGTGCGAATCACCAGCCAGTCTGGGTTGAAACCTGCCCACAATATCTCCTGTTGGACGAACGCAGTTACGATACAGAAGATGGCATGAAGTTCATTCTTAGCCCACCGCTGCGTAACGTACGCGAGCAGGACAAACTGTGGTGTGGCATCAGCGATGGTGCGATTGACGTGGTGGCAACCGATCACTGCACCTTCTCGATGGCTCAACGCCTGCAAATTTCTAAAGGCGATTTCAGTCGCTGCCCAAATGGCTTACCCGGTGTGGAAAACCGCATGCAGTTACTGTTTTCCAGTGGCGTGATGACGGGACGTATAACACCGGAACGCTTTGTTGAATTAACCAGCGCAATGCCCGCCAGGTTGTTTGGCCTGTGGCCGCAAAAAGGATTATTAGCGCCCGGTTCCGACGGCGACGTGGTGATTATCGACCCACGTCAGAGCCAACAAATTCAGCATCGCCATCTCCACGACAACGCCGACTACTCGCCATGGGAGGGTTTTACCTGTCAGGGCGCGATTGTCAGAACCTTATCCCGTGGTGAAACGATTTTCTGTGACGGCACCTTTACAGGCAAAGCCGGGCGAGGTCGTTTCCTGCGACGCAAACCGTTTGTCCCTCCCGTGCTCTAACCACTGCCAGGGATCTATACACAATCAAGAATGATGAGTGAGGAAAAATGAGTAAGAAAATTGTTCTCGCCCTGGGCGGGAATGCGCTGGGCGATGACCTGGCCGGGCAAATGAAAGCGGTAAAAATTACTTCTCAGGCAATTGTTGATTTAATTGCCCAGGGACATGAAGTTATCGTCACTCATGGTAACGGGCCGCAGGTGGGCATGATTAACCAGGCCTTTGAAGCTGCCGCAAAAACTGAAGCGCACTCGCCAATGCTGCCGATGTCTGTCTGTGTTGCATTAAGCCAGGGTTATATTGGTTACGATCTACAAAACGCTTTAAGAGAAGAACTGCTTTCTCGGGGCATTAATAAACCTGTAGCAACGCTGGTTACTCAGGTCGAAGTCGACGCTAACGATCCGGCATTCCTCAACCCGACCAAGCCGATCGGTTCGTTCTTTACCGAGCAAGAAGCAGAGCAACTGACAAAACAGGGTTACACTCTGAAAGAAGATGCTGGTCGCGGCTATCGCCGTGTTGTTGCCTCGCCAAAACCGGTTGATATCATTGAAAAAGAAACGGTTAAAGCTCTGGTAGATGCAGGTCAGGTGGTGATCACCGTTGGCGGTGGTGGTATCCCTGTTATTCGTGAAGGTAACCATCTGCGTGGTGCCAGCGCGGTTATCGATAAAGACTGGGCCAGCGCCCGTTTAGCAGAAATGATTGATGCCGATATGCTGATCATTCTGACTGCGGTAGAAAAAGTGGCCATTAACTTCGGTAAAGAGAATGAACAGTGGCTCGATCGCCTGTCATTAAGTGATGCTGAACGCTTTATCGAAGAAGGTCATTTTGCGAAAGGTTCTATGCTGCCTAAAGTGGAAGCTGCCGCCTCGTTTGCTCGCTCTCGCGCAGGTCGTGAAGCACTGATTACCGTATTGAGCAAAGCGAAAGAAGGGATTGAAGGCAAAACAGGAACGGTGATTTGTCAGTAATTTAAAGGCCGGGTGGGTAATACCATCCGGCCAAAGATTGTCAAGTAAGTGCGCTTTGTTGATGCCGGATGCGGCGCGAGCGCCTTATCCGTCCTACAAAACATCGCAAATTCAATAGATTGCAATGCACTTGTAGGCCTGATAAGCGTAGCGCATCAGGCAATTTGGCGTTTGTCATCAGTCTCAGGCCGGGTGGGTAATACCATCCGGCCATTTTCATTTAAGCCACTTCCAGCACTTCTTTTGTCGCTTTCACGCCCTGATGCATCAACATCATTAACGCCTCAAGTACGCCGCCGCCAATCGCCCGGGCTTTATCAGAAACGCTGGTGAAATCAGCGGTTTCACCACGAGGATCGATATCACCAATTTTAAAACCACCAACCACTGCCAGGCCGTCGTTCAACAAGCCACGCACCATCCCCGTCAACGGTGCTTTAATTTCATGCTCACCAATCCAGGCAATCACATCGCCCTCTTTCACCAGATCGCCTAATTTCACGTTGGATCGCATAATGCCTGCAGCAGGAGCACGGATCACCCGTCGGGTGGTATGCCCCATAATATTGCCAGGAACACCGGTATTCTCCTGCGCACAACCAGAGTAAATCACCTGACCGAGCCAGTGCCCGCGATTTGTTTCAATTACCGCATGACAATCCTTCCCAGCAGTAAAGCCCGGCCCAAGCGCGATTGTTACTGGTGCCATATCTGCCCGCGTTCCCAAATTCTGTTTCGCCAGAATAGCGTCCACCACGCAAAGCGGTTTCAGTTCATCAAGCAATGAACAGGCGGGATCTACCATCACAGGAATGAATCCGCGTTCGGTAAGTTTCATCGCTTCCGCAGAGCTGGTTGCCAGGCGAGCAGTGACGCCTTCGACCGTCATTTCGCCATCGAACACGGCCTGGGCAAACGCCACGGTACAACGAATCACTGTCGGTTTTTCCACTTCCAGCATGATCACTTTAAAACCCGCATGATACAGACGTAGCGCCACACCACTGGCGATATCTCCCGCACCGCGAATCACCACCAGCTGGTGTCCGGAAGGATGAGAAGGTTTCATCATCAGCCCACCCGGCGCGTTATTTTTCACCTGTAATATTTCTGCCAGCACGCTGATGGCGATCTCCTGCGGCGTTTCCGCACCTATGTTGTAACCAACGGGCGCATGTAAACGGGCAATATGTTCTTCAGCCACGCCTTTCTCACGCAATTGACGCAGGAAAAGCTGAACCTTGCGACGACTTGCCAGCAACCCCAACCATGCAATGGGCTGTTCAATGAGTTTGTCGAGGGCTTCACGATCCTGATTATTCGTGGCAATCAGGACAAAATTATCAGGGCGAATATCCAGTGCTTCCACTGCCGCACCAAACGACTCAGCATGGAGAAGCGTGGTTGATGGTGGGAATAGTTCAGGATTGAGGCTTTCGCGATAAATATCAGCAACGGCAATATCAAATCCTAATAGCGCCGCACTCTGGGCTATCGCCCGGTTGACATGCCCCGCGCCAATCAACACCAGACGTGGACGCATACCATGGACGCTGATAAATACTGACATTGCACCTCCACAATCTGACCCGACAGCATCCGCACCGTTACGAGCCATACGTCCATGGAATAATCGCGGCTTACGTTCCTGCAATGCCTGAAGCGACTCTTCAATCACCTTCCGCTCAACCATTCCGCCACCAATTGTACCGACGATAGAACCATCGGCGCGCACTAACATTTGTGCAGAATGGCGGGGAGTCGAGCCTCGGCTATCAACAATTTGCGCCATAGCAAACGGACAATTTTGCTCTTCGAGTTTTGCAGCCTCTGTGAAAATATTCATACCAACCTCAATGGATATCCTTTCAGTAACCCGGAATACCCGGGCCGCTAATTCACAAATCTGCGCGCGATTGCAGGATGTTCTTGTATATCGCCCAGCCAGATTGCCTCTACGTCGTGTTGTTGCAGCGGTTGAAGGAGCTCGCTTTGTGCAATCGCATTCTCACATTGAGAAAAACGGTTAATGAACCAGACTCGCCGACAACCTTGCGGTACGTTTTTAAACGCCCCCTGAGGGTGGCGAACCAGCGCAACGAGATCGCTCAGTTGCAAGGTTGCATCAGGTGTTAACCCGGTAATATCAGCAAACTGCGACCAGCGATGGACATTTTCTGTGCTCACTTTCGCGCCCAAAGTATGTCCTCCCATCACAGCAATCACGCAGCAACTGCTTTTGGGTATGCAAGGTTCGTGCTCATCAGGCGCTTTTAACGGCATTCCACGCGAGCCATCTGCTTCAATGAGAATTACGTCACACTCTGGTCGTTGCACCAGTGCATCAATCGCTTCTGGCGTAAATCCCTGCACTTTTCCCTGGTTCGCTTTCCAGCTGTGAAAACAAAATGAAATGGGGGATGTAAGAGACGCATGAGGAAGCATGGCGGGATCACGACAGAAAACCACGGGCCAGTGAGACGTTGGCATAAACATATGTGTCGTCGTCGTGATTAACACACGCCTGCCGCTAGCCTGGAGCAGTTCTGCCAGCCAAAAAAGCAAGCTGGTTTTCCCCCCAGCACCAACAACAGAAATCACAGTGGGACGTTTCTGCGCACCTAAATCAATGACTAATGCCGATGGGTCAACTATACTTTTCACGAGTCTTTATGACCTCTCTGGGATAAATTATCCCCAACTTAATCCATCAGGAAGTAACGCAATTATCAGGCGTTATTAGCCCCTATAAATAATGGAACCACTATGTCAGCCATCGACTGTATAATTACCGCTGCCGGATTATCATCAAGAATGGGGCAATGGAAAATGATGTTACCCTGGGAACAGGGAACAATTCTTGATACAAGTATCAAAAATGCGTTGCAGTTTTGTAGCCGAATTATTTTAGTCACCGGCTATCGTGGTAATGAACTGCACGAACGTTATGCGAACCAGAGCAATATCACTATTATTCACAACCCAGATTATGCGCAGGGTTTACTAACATCCGTCAAGGCCGCAGTACCCGCAGTGCAAACAGAACATTGTTTTCTCACCCACGGTGACATGCCAACCCTCACCATCGATATTTTTAGAAAAATCTGGTCGTTACGAAATGATGGCGCAATACTGCCACTCCATAATGGCATCCCCGGCCATCCGATTTTAGTGTCAAAACCATGCCTGATGCAGGCAATCCAACGACCTAATGTCACCAATATGCGTCAGGCACTCCTTATGGGAGATCATTATTCCGTCGAAATAGAAAATGCAGAAATAATTTTAGATATTGATACTCCGGACGACTTTATTACAGCGAAGGAAAGGTATACTGAAATTTAGAAAACGTAGTTAAACGATTGCGTTCAAATATTTAATCCTTCCGGCACTCATTATCATAATGATAAGGAATCACTGATTTTGAGAAAAGAGAAAAATTGATAAATGGGCTGGCAATAATAATTTTCAGGAGTGATTTTAATTCTCATTTAGCACCTGTGAGTTCATTCACAAAAAGCCCTTAAGTTTCGAGCCGCCTCACATTTTTTTATATTTCCCGCCAAACCTGGCAAGAGTGGTGCGATTGTTGCTCTATCCCCCTAAACCACCGGATTTCTCAACACCGGTCACTCAATGATATCTGTATAAGCTAAGGAGAGGGTTATGGGGGATATTATGCGTCCCATTCCGTTTGAGGAACTTTTGACGCGCATATTTGATGAATACCAACAACAACGCTCAATCTTTGGTATTCCCGAGCAACAGTTTTACTCACCTGTAAAAGGTAAAACTGTTAGCGTCTTCGGTGAAACCTGTGCCACTCCCGTCGGCCCTGCCGCTGGCCCGCACACGCAGCTCGCGCAAAATATTGTCACTTCCTGGCTGACTGGCGGACGCTTCATCGAACTAAAAACCGTCCAAATTCTTGACCGCCTGGAGCTGGAAAAGCCCTGTATCGATGCCGAAGACGAGTGCTTTAACACCGAATGGTCTACCGAATTTACCCTGCTTAAAGCCTGGGATGAATACCTCAAAGCCTGGTTTGCCCTGCACCTTCTCGAAGCGATGTTCCAGCCTTCTGATTCCGGTAAATCGTTCATCTTTAATATGAGCGTCGGTTACAACCTCGAAGGTATTAAGCAACCGCCGATGCAACAGTTCATCGACAATATGATGGACGCATCTGACCATCCGAAATTCGCTCAATATCGCGATACGCTGAATAAATTACTCCAGGATGACGCATTTTTAGCTCGCCACGGATTGCAGGAAAAACGCGAAAGCTTGCAAGCCTTACCCGCTCGCATCCCCACCAGTATGGTGCATGGCGTCACCCTCTCCACCATGCACGGCTGTCCTCCGCATGAAATCGAAGCCATTTGCCGCTACATGCTGGAAGAAAAAGGGCTCAACACCTTTGTGAAACTTAACCCGACCTTACTGGGGTACGCGCGTGTTCGTGAGATCCTCGATGTCTGCGGTTTCGGTTACATAGGCTTAAAAGAAGAGTCATTTGATCACGACCTCAAGCTGACGCAAGCACTGGAAATGCTGGAACGCCTGATGGCACTGGCAAAAGAAAAATCACTCGGCTTTGGCGTAAAACTGACTAACACTCTCGGCACCATCAACAATAAAGGCGCACTGCCTGGTGAAGAGATGTATATGTCAGGCCGTGCGCTGTTCCCGCTCTCCATCAATGTTGCAGCAGTTCTCTCTCGCGCCTTTGACGGCAAACTGCCCATTTCTTATTCCGGTGGTGCCAGTCAGCTGACTATCCGCGATATTTTTGATACAGGTATTCGCCCTATTACTATGGCAACCGACCTGCTGAAACCTGGCGGCTATCTGCGCTTAAGTGCCTGCATGCGCGAGCTGGAAGGCTCCGACGCCTGGGGACTTGACCATGTTGACGTCGAACGACTGAACAGACTGGCAGCAGATGCGTTAACCATGGAATACACCCAGAAACACTGGAAGCCAGAAGAGCGTATTGAAGTGGCAGAAGACCTGCCGCTGACCGACTGCTACGTTGCCCCCTGTGTTACTGCCTGCGCTATCAAGCAAGATATTCCGGAATACATCCGTCTGCTTGGCGAACACCGCTATGCCGACGCGCTGGAACTCATCTACCAACGCAACGCTCTGCCCGCCATTACCGGTCATATTTGCGATCACCAGTGCCAATACAACTGTACCCGCCTGGATTACGACAGTGCGCTGAATATCCGCGAACTGAAAAAAGTCGCGCTGGAAAAAGGTTGGGATGAATATAAGCAACGCTGGCACAAACCAGCCGGTTCTGGTTCACGCCATCCGGTTGCCGTGATTGGTGCAGGTCCGGCGGGGCTGGCAGCAGGTTACTTCCTTGCCAGAGCGGGCCATCCGGTTACGCTGTTTGAACGCGAAGCCAATGCGGGCGGCGTGGTGAAAAATATCATTCCTCAGTTCCGTATTCCTGCAGAGTTAATTCAGCACGATATCGATTTTGTTGCCGCTCACGGCGTGAAATTTGAGTATGGCTGCTCACCCGATTTAACCATTGAGCAGTTAAAAAATCAGGGCTTCCACTATGTTCTGATTGCCACCGGCACTGATAAAAATAGCGGTGTGAAACTGGCGGGCGACAACCAAAATGTCTGGAAATCACTCCCCTTCCTGCGTGAATACAACAAGGGTACAGCGCTCAAGCTGGGCAAACATGTGGTCGTTGTCGGGGCGGGTAACACCGCAATGGACTGCGCTCGTGCGGCGTTACGCGTTCCAGGCGTAGAAAAAGCAACGATCGTTTACCGTCGTTCACTACAAGAGATGCCCGCATGGCGCGAAGAGTATGAAGAAGCGTTGCACGACGGCGTAGAGTTCCGTTTCCTGAATAATCCGGAACGTTTCGATGCTGATGGCACCTTAACCTTGCGCGTTATGTCGCTTGGCGAACCGGATGAGAAAGGTCGTCGTCGTCCGGTTGAAACCAATGAAACAGTAACACTGCTTGTAGACAGCCTGATCACCGCCATTGGTGAACAGCAGGATACTGAAGCCCTGAATGCGATGGGCGTGCCGCTGGACAAAAACGGCTGGCCAGACGTCGACCATAATGGCGAAACTCGTCTGACTGACGTCTTTATGATCGGCGACGTACAGCGCGGACCATCCTCCATTGTCGCTGCTGTCGGAACCGCGCGTCGGGCGACCGATGCCATCCTTAGTCGGGAAAATATCCGTTCCCACCAGAACGATAAATACTGGAACAACGTCAATCCAGCGGAAATCTATCAACGTAAAGGCGATATCTCTATCACGCTGGTGAACAGTGACGATCGTGACGCGTTTGTCGCCCAGGAAGCCGCTCGCTGCCTCGAATGTAACTACGTTTGCAGCAAGTGTGTGGATGTCTGCCCGAACCGCGCCAACGTCTCCATTGCGGTCCCAGGCTTCCAGAACCGTTTCCAGACGCTGCACCTCGACGCTTACTGTAACGAATGCGGCAACTGCGCTCAGTTCTGTCCGTGGAACGGTAAACCGTACAAAGACAAAATCACCGTCTTCAGCCTGGCGCAAGACTTTGATAACAGCAGCAACCCAGGCTTCCTTGTGGAAGATTGCCGGGTACGAGTACGTCTGAATAACCAAAGCTGGGTGTTAAACATCGACAGCAAAGGTCAGTTTAACAACGTACCACCGGAGCTGAACGATATGTGCCGCATCATCAGCCATGTCCACCAGCATCATCATTATCTGCTGGGCCGCGTGGAGGTGTAATCATGTTGATTCTGAAGAATGTCACTGCGGTACAGCTACACCCGGCAAAAGTGCAGGAAGGCGTTGATATCGCCATCGAAAACGATGTGATTGTCGCTATCGGCGATGCCCTGACGCAACGCTACCCCGACGCCAGCTTCAAAGAGATGCATGGCCGGATTGTGATGCCAGGGATTGTCTGCTCGCACAACCATTTTTACTCGGGGCTTTCCCGCGGAATTATGGCAAACATCGCCCCTTGCCCGGATTTCATCTCAACGCTGAAAAATCTCTGGTGGCGGCTCGATCGCGCCCTTGATGAAGAGTCGCTCTATTACAGCGGACTGATTTGTTCCCTGGAAGCGATTAAGAGCGGATGTACATCGGTTATCGATCACCATGCCTCTCCGGCGTATATCGGCGGGTCGCTCTCCACATTGCGCGACGCATTTTTAAAAGTTGGCCTGCGCGCGATGACCTGTTTTGAAACTACTGACCGTAACAACGGCATCAAAGAGTTGCAGGAAGGTGTAGAAGAAAACATCCGTTTCGCCCGTTTGATTGATGAGGCGAAGAAAGCGACAAGCGAGCCGTATCTGGTGGAAGCACATATCGGTGCTCACGCGCCGTTTACCGTGCCGGATGCCGGTCTGGAGATGCTGCGTGAAGCCGTGAAAGCCACAGGCCGTGGTTTGCATATTCACGCTGCGGAAGACCTTTACGACGTTTCCTACAGTCACCACTGGTACGGCAAAGACCTGCTGGCACGACTGGCGCAATTCGATCTCATCGACAGCAAAACGCTGGTCGCTCATGGGCTGTACTTGTCGAAAGATGACATCACCCTACTCAATCAGCGCGATGCGTTCCTGGTGCATAACGCCCGTTCAAACATGAACAACCATGTCGGCTACAACCATCACCTTAGCGACATCCGCAATCTGGCGTTGGGAACGGACGGCATTGGTTCGGACATGTTTGAAGAGATGAAATTTGCCTTCTTTAAACATCGCGATGCGGGTGGTCCGCTGTGGCCTGACAGTTTTGCCAAAGCCCTGACTAACGGTAACGAACTGATGAGCCGCAACTTTGGCGCGAAATTTGGGCTTCTGGAAGCCGGTTACAAAGCTGATTTAACCATTTGCGATTACAACTCGCCGACGCCGCTGCTGGCAGACAATATCGCCGGGCATATCGCTTTCGGTATGGGCTCAGGCAGCGTTCACAGCGTGATGGTCAATGGTGTGATGGTCTATGAAGACCGTCAGTTTAACTTCGATTGCGATTCCATTTATGCACAAGCCAGAAAAGCCGCTGCCAGTATGTGGCGTCGGATGGATGCGCTGGCATAAATGACAGATGCCCTCTTCCCGCAGGGAAGAGGGTTAAATAAGGAAAGAAGATGATTGAACAATTTTTCAGGCCCGACTCTGTCGAACAGGCGCTGGAACTGAAGCGCCGCTACCAGGATGAAGCCGTCTGGTTCGCCGGGGGCAGCAAACTCAATGCTACACCAACCCGTACCGATAAAAAGATTGCCATTTCCTTACAGGATCTGGAACTGGACTGGGTTGACTGGGATAACGGTGCACTGCGGATTGGCGCAATGTCTCGCTTGCAGCCACTGCGTGATGCGCGATTTATTCCTGCAGCGCTGCGTGAAGCCCTCGGTTTTGTTTACTCACGCCATGTTCGTAATCAGTCGACCATTGGTGGTGAAATCGCCGCCCGCCAGGAAGAGTCGGTGCTGCTTCCCGTCCTGTTGGCACTGGATGCTGAACTGGTTTTTGGCAACGGCGAAACGCTGTCAATCGAGGACTACCTGGCCTGCCCATGCGATCGCCTGCTAACCGAAATTATCATTAAAGATCCGTATCGCACCTGTGCGACCCGCAAAATTAGCCGTTCTCAGGCAGGTTTAACCGTCGTGACGGCAGCCGTTGCAATGACAGACCACGACGGTATGCGAATTGCGCTGGATGGCGTCGCCAGTAAAGCACTGCGTCTGCATGATGTCGAAAAACAAAATCTGGAAGGCAATGCACTTGAACAGGCTGTCGCCAACGCCATTTTCCCGCAGGAAGATTTGCGGGGCAGCGTGGCCTATAAACGCTATATCACGGGAGTTCTGGTAGCCGACCTGTATGCCGACTGCCAACAGGCTGGGGAGGAAGCCGTATGATCATCCACTTTACTTTAAATGGCGCGCCTCAGGAGCTAACCGTTAATCCAGGCGAAAACGTGCAAAAGCTGTTGTTTAACATGGGAATGCACTCTGTACGCAACAGTGATGATGGTTTCGGGTTTGCCGGTTCTGACGCAATAATCTTTAACGGTAATATCGTTAACGCGTCCTTGCTTATTGCCGCACAGTTAGAGAAGGCAGATATTCGTACCGCAGAATCTCTGGGCAAATGGAACGAGTTAAGTCTGGTTCAACAGGCAATGGTTGATGTTGGCGTGGTGCAGTCTGGTTATAACGATCCAGCTGCAGCTCTGATTATCACCGATCTTCTCGATCGCATCGCCGCACCTACCCGCGAAGAGATCGACGACGCGCTTTCTGGTTTGTTCAGCCGCGATGCTGGCTGGCAGCAATACTATCAGGTCATTGAACTGGCGGTTGCACGTAAAAATAATCCGCAGGCCACCATTGATATCGCTCCGACTTTCCGTGACGACCTAGAAGTCATTGGTAAGCATTATCCTAAAACTGATGCCGCGAAAATGGTGCAGGCGAAACCCTGCTATGTTGAAGACCGCGTAACGGCTGACGCCTGCGTCATTAAAATGTTACGTAGCCCACACGCTCACGCACTGATTACTCATCTGGATGTCAGCAAAGCTGAAGCCTTACCGGGCGTCGTTCACGTTATTACTCACCTGAATTGCCCGGATATCTACTATACCCCGGGTGGTCAGAGCGCACCGGAACCGTCACCGCTTGACCGCCGTATGTTCGGCAAGAAAATGCGTCACGTCGGCGATCGTGTTGCTGCGGTCGTCGCAGAAAGTGAAGAAATTGCGCTCGAAGCACTGAAGCTCATCGACGTTGAATATGAAGTGCTTAAGCCGGTAATGTCGATCGACGAAGCAATGGCGGAAGATGCGCCTGTCGTGCACGATGAACCGGTGGTGTATGTTGCTGGTGCGCCAGATACTCTGGAAGACGATAACAGCCATGCAGCCCAGCGCGGCGAGCATATGATCATCAACTTCCCGATCGGTTCTCGCCCTCGCAAAAATATCGCCGCCAGTATTCATGGTCATATTGGCGATATGGACAAAGGCTTTGCCGATGCCGATGTGATCATTGAGCGAACCTATAACTCAACGCAAGCGCAGCAGTGCCCGACTGAAACACATATCTGCTTTACTCGTATGGACGGCGATCGTCTGGTTATCCACGCCTCCACCCAGGTACCATGGCACTTACGCCGCCAGGTCGCGCGCCTCGTGGGCATGAAACAGCATAAAGTTCATGTCATTAAAGAGCGAGTTGGCGGCGGTTTTGGTTCCAAACAGGACATCCTGCTGGAAGAAGTGTGCGCCTGGGCAACCTGCGTGACCGGGCGTCCGGTACTGTTCCGCTACACCCGTGAAGAAGAGTTTATTGCTAACACCTCTCGTCACGTCGCGAAAGTCACCGTCAAACTGGGAGCGAAAAAAGATGGTCGCCTGACGGCAGTGAAGATGGATTTCCGCGCCAACACTGGCCCTTACGGCAACCACTCACTCACCGTACCGTGTAACGGACCGGCGCTGTCGCTGCCGTTATATCCGTGCGATAACGTCGATTTCCAGGTCACCACCTACTACAGCAACATTTGCCCAAATGGTGCTTATCAGGGTTATGGCGCACCGAAAGGTAACTTCGCTATCACCATGGCATTAGCGGAACTGGCTGAACAGTTACAGATCGACCAACTGGAAATTATCGAACGTAACCGGGTACACGAAGGGCAAGAGCTGAAAATTCTCGGTGCAATCGGTGAAGGTAAAGCGCCGACCTCCGTTCCTTCCGCCGCCAGCTGTGCACTGGAAGAGATCCTGCGTCAGGGTCGCGAGATGATCCAATGGTCGTCACCGAAACCGCAAAATGGTGACTGGCACATCGGTCGCGGCGTCGCCATTATCATGCAGAAATCGGGTATCCCGGATATCGATCAGGCTAACTGCATGATCAAACTGGAATCGGACGGCACCTTTATCGTTCATTCTGGCGGTGCGGATATTGGTACTGGTCTGGATACTGTAGTGACGAAACTGGCAGCAGAAGTGCTGCACTGCCCACCGCAGGACGTGCATGTTATCTCCGGTGATACCGATCATGCGTTGTTTGATAAAGGCGCATATGCCTCGTCCGGTACTTGCTTCTCGGGTAACGCGGCGCGTTTGGCAGCGGAAAATCTACGGGAGAAAATTCTGTTCCACGGCGCGCAAATGTTGGGTGAGCCAGTGGCAGATGTTCAACTGGCAACGCCGGGCGTCGTGCGCGGCAAGAAAGGCGAAGTTAGTTTCGGGGATATTGCCCATAAAGGCGAAACCGGCACCGGCTTTGGTTCACTGGTGGGAACTGGCAGTTATATCACGCCTGATTTCGCCTTCCCGTATGGCGCAAACTTCGCTGAAGTTGCCGTCAACACGCGTACGGGTGAAATCCGCCTGGATAAATTCTACGCCTTGCTGGACTGCGGTACACCGGTCAATCCAGAGTTAGCGTTGGGACAAATCTACGGTGCCACCCTGCGTGCTATCGGCCACAGTATGAGCGAAGAGATCATTTATGACGCCGAAGGTCACCCGTTAACGCGTGATTTACGCAGTTACGGCGCACCGAAAATTGGTGACATTCCGCGTGATTTCCGCGCTGTGCTGGTGCCGAGCGACGATAAAGTCGGCCCGTTCGGGGCGAAATCGATCTCGGAAATCGGTGTAAATGGCGCAGCTCCGGCGATTGCTACCGCAATTCACGATGCATGCGGCATCTGGTTACGCGAATGGCATTTCACACCGGAGAAAATACTCACTGCGCTGGAAAAAATATAAATAATAAATGGCCGCTTCGGCGGCCTGTTTCTCTGTTTGAACGATGACTAAATAGTGACTGCGAAAATGAGATAAGCCGTTCTCAAGGCGTCCTGCGCCCCAAATTCGTGGGAATTTATTTTACTAATTCAGATGATCAAATTTACTTTAAAAGGAGTGAAGGGATGTCTGATATAAACCATGCAGGTTCTGACCTTATATTTGAACTGGAGGATCGCCCTCCCTTTCATCAGGCTCTCGTTGGTGCCATTACCCATCTGTTGGCAATTTTCGTTCCGATGGTAACCCCCGCGTTAATCGTGGGTGCGGCCTTACAGCTTTCCGCTGAAACAACTGCCTATCTTGTTTCTATGGCGATGATCGCCTCTGGTATTGGTACCTGGTTACAAGTAAACCGCTACGGCATCGTCGGTTCTGGCCTACTCTCAATTCAGTCAGTCAATTTTTCATTTGTTACGGTCATGATTGCGCTGGGCAGCAGCATGAAAAGCGACGGTTTTCACGAAGAGTTAATCATGTCGTCGCTTCTCGGCGTCTCCTTCGTTGGCGCATTTCTGGTTGTCGGATCTTCATTTATCTTGCCCTATTTACGTCGGGTTATTACGCCTACCGTCAGCGGTATTGTGGTACTGATGATCGGCTTAAGCCTGATTAAAGTCGGCATTATCGATTTTGGTGGAGGATTTGCAGCCAAAAGCAGCGGTACGTTCGGCAATTACGAACATCTCGGCGTTGGTTTATTGGTTTTAATTGTGGTGATCGGCTTTAACTGCTGTCGCAGTCCGTTGCTACGCATGGGAGGGATCGCCATTGGGCTATGTGTCGGCTATATCGCATCGTTATGCCTGGGCATGGTGGATTTCAGCAGTATGCGCAATTTGCCGTTAATCACCATCCCGCATCCGTTCAAATACGGCTTTAGTTTTAGCTTCCATCAGTTCCTGGTGGTTGGCACGATTTATCTGCTTAGCGTGCTGGAAGCAGTCGGCGATATCACCGCCACGGCAATGGTTTCCCGCCGCCCCATTCAGGGGGAAGAGTATCAGTCCCGGCTGAAAGGCGGCGTGCTGGCAGATGGTCTGGTTTCTGTTATCGCCTCCGCTGTCGGTTCATTACCATTAACCACGTTTGCGCAAAATAATGGGGTTATTCAGATGACTGGCGTCGCTTCACGTTATGTCGGGCGAACCATCGCGGTAATGCTGGTTATCCTCGGCTTATTTCCGATGATTGGCGGCTTCTTCACGACCATTCCCTCGGCAGTTCTGGGAGGCGCAATGACGTTGATGTTTTCCATGATTGCCATCGCAGGGATTCGCATCATCATCACCAACGGTTTAAAGCGCCGTGAAACACTTATTGTCGCCACTTCTTTAGGTTTAGGGCTTGGCGTCTCCTACGATCCCGAAATTTTTAAAATATTGCCAGCCTCTATTTATGTATTAGTTGAAAACCCTATTTGTGCTGGCGGGTTAACTGCGATTTTATTAAATATTATCCTCCCTGGTGGCTACCGACAGGAAAACGTTCTGCCTGGTATTACCTCAGCGGAAGAGATGGATTAACAGTAAAGGAGTCAATGATGTCAGGAGAACACACGTTAAAAGCGGTACGAGGCAGTTTTATTGATGTCACCCGTACGATCGATAACCCGGAAGAGATTGCCTCTGCGCTGCGGTTTATTGAGGATGGTTTATTACTCATTAAACAGGGAAAAGTGGAATGGTTTGGCGAATGGGAAAACGGAAAGCATCAAATTCCTGACACCATTCGCGTGCGCGACTATCGCGGCAAACTTATAGTACCGGGCTTTGTCGATACACATATCCATTATCCGCAAAGTGAAATGGTGGGGGCCTATGGTGAGCAATTGCTGGAGTGGTTGAATAAACACACCTTCCCTACTGAACGTCGTTATGAGGATTTAGAGTACGCCCGCGAAATGTCGGCGTTCTTCATCAAGCAGCTTTTACGTAACGGAACCACCACGGCGCTGGTGTTTGGCACTGTTCATCCGCAATCTGTTGATGCGCTGTTTGAAGCCGCCAGTCATATCAATATGCGTATGATTGCCGGTAAGGTGATGATGGACCGCAACGCACCGGATTATCTGCTCGACACTGCCGAAAGCAGCTATCACCAAAGCAAAGAACTGATCGAACGCTGGCACAAAAATGGTCGTCTGCTATATGCGATTACGCCACGCTTCGCCCCGACCTCATCTCCTGAACAGATGGCGATGGCGCAACGCCTGAAAGAAGAATATCCGGATACGTGGGTACATACCCATCTCTGTGAAAACAAAGATGAAATTGCCTGGGTGAAATCGCTTTATCCTGACCATGATGGTTATCTGGATGTTTACCATCAGTACGGCCTGACCGGTAAAAACTGTGTCTTTGCTCACTGCGTCCATCTCGAAGAAAAAGAGTGGGATCGTCTCAGCGAAACCAAATCCAGCATTGCTTTCTGTCCGACCTCCAACCTTTACCTCGGCAGCGGCTTATTCAACTTGAAAAAAGCATGGCAGAAGAAAGTTAAAGTGGGCATGGGAACGGATATCGGTGCCGGAACCACTTTCAACATGCTGCAAACGCTGAACGAAGCCTACAAAGTATTGCAATTACAAGGCTATCGCCTCTCGGCATATGAAGCGTTTTACCTGGCCACGCTCGGCGGAGCGAAATCTCTGGGCCTTGACGATTTGATTGGCAACTTTTTACCTGGCAAAGAGGCTGATTTCGTGGTGATGGAACCCACCGCCACTCCGCTACAGCAGCTGCGCTATGACAACTCTGTTTCTTTAGTCGACAAATTGTTCGTGATGATGACGTTGGGCGATGACCGTTCGATCTACCGCACCTACGTTGATGGTCGTCTGGTGTACGAACGCAACTAATAATAAAACTTTAACATCCTCGTGAGGACATCATTATGTCTGGAGACATCCTACAAACACCGGACGCACCAAAGCCACAGGGCGCGCTGGATAATTATTTTAAAATTACCGCTCGTGGCAGTACCGTTCGTCAGGAAGTACTGGCTGGCTTAACGACCTTTCTGGCCATGGTTTATTCCGTTATCGTCGTTCCGGGAATGCTGGGCAAAGCAGGTTTTCCTCCCGCAGCTGTGTTTGTTGCCACCTGTCTGGTCGCGGGCTTCGGCTCGTTGCTGATGGGATTATGGGCTAATTTGCCAATGGCGATTGGTTGCGCGATTTCCTTGACGGCGTTTACCGCATTCAGTCTGGTACTCGGGCAACAAATTAGCGTTCCTGTCGCACTGGGCGCGGTATTTCTGATGGGCGTCATCTTCACCGCCATTTCCGTAACCGGTGTGCGTACCTGGATCTTACGTAATTTGCCGATGGGTATCGCTCACGGTACAGGTATCGGTATCGGGCTGTTTCTGCTGCTGATTGCTGCTAACGGTGTGGGTATGGTTATCAAAAACCCGATTGAAGGCTTGCCAGTGGCGCTCGGTGCGTTTACCTCCTTCCCGGTGATGATGAGCTTGCTGGGGCTGGCGGTCATCTTCGGCCTGGAGAAGTGTCGCGTACCCGGCGGGATCTTGTTGGTGATTATTGCAATTTCGATCATCGGCTTAATCTTTGACCCAGCGGTGAAATACCACGGTCTGGTGGCGATGCCAAGCCTGACTGGCGAAGATGGTAAGTCTCTGATTTTCAGCCTCGATATTATGGGTGCACTCCAGCCAACTGTACTTCCGAGTGTACTGGCATTGGTGATGACCGCAGTGTTCGACGCTACTGGCACCATCCGTGCCGTCGCCGGTCAGGCGAATTTGTTGGATAAAGACAACCAGATCATCAACGGCGGCAAAGCCCTGACCAGTGACTCAGTAAGTTCAATATTCTCCGGCCTGGTGGGCGCAGCGCCCGCAGCGGTTTATATCGAATCAGCGGCAGGAACCGCCGCCGGGGGTAAAACAGGTTTAACCGCAACCGTAGTGGGGGCGTTATTCCTGTTAATTCTGTTTTTATCACCGCTGTCATTTTTGATCCCTGGTTACGCCACTGCACCCGCTCTGATGTACGTAGGTTTGCTGATGTTAAGTAACGTCTCGAAGCTGGATTTCAATGATTTTATTGACGCTATGGCTGGCCTGGTGTGTGCCGTGTTCATCGTTCTGACTTGTAATATCGTTACCGGTATTATGCTGGGCTTTGTGACACTGGTCGTAGGCCGCGTCTTTGCACGCGAATGGCAAAAGCTGAATATTGGTACGGTGATCATTACTGCCGCACTGGTCGCATTTTACGCGGGTGGTTGGGCAATCTAATAGATTCTCCGCGCCTTTCAGCGCGGAGATTTCTTTCAGAGAGGATTCTCACCGCTGGCAACAATACGCTGCTGGCGGACTCGCCTGAGTTCTCTTTCAGTAAGCAACTGCAGCGCCTGTGTTGGGCAAGATTCAACGCAGGCTGGCCCCTCTTCCCGCTGTTCACAGAGATCGCATTTCACAATTTGTTGTCGGGTATCCCCCGGCAACGACTGAATGGTGATCATTCCAAACGGGCACGCACTGACGCAACTCTGACAGCCAATACAACGGGCAGAATTGGTCTGCACCACCTGCTCGCCCATCGTCAGCGCCCCCACGGGGCAAGCGCCAACACAAGGGGCGTTTTCACACTGATGGCACATCACCGGCGCACTGATGCTGTCCAGTCGCTGTACCTTCAGCCGGGGTAAAAAGACATCGGCATTCAACTCCTGTTCTGAAGGGTGAGCGACCACACAGGCTACTTCACAAGTACGGCAGCCAATACAGTCAGCCGGATTAACGATAATTAACGATTTCATCACGATGCCTTCGTATCAAACAGAGTTAACATATCGCGCGCCGCCTGCCTTCCTGCGGCCATTGCAGTGACAACCAGATCCGCGCCATGAACTGCATCACCACCAGCAAAGACTTTTTTCAGATGCGTCTGGGTAGGTAAATACCCGACGTCACCGGTTTGAATCAGGCCCCATTTATCGAGTTTAATTCCGCTGCCCTGCAACCACGGCATGGCATGCGCCTGGAAACCAAAGGCCATAATCAGAACATCGGCGGGCAATTCAAACTCTGAACCCGCTACCGGACGAGGACGACGGCGACCATCCGGCCCCGGCTCACCCATGGCGGTACGAATCAGGCCCACCGCAGTTAAACGCCCATCTTCGTCACAAGCGATATATTGCGGTTGAACATTGAACTGAAACTCGACACCTTCCTCGCGCGCATTAACCACCTCTTTGCGCGAGCCCGGCATACTGACTTCATCACGACGATACGCGCAGGTCACGCTGGCGGCATTGAGGCGGATGGAAGTCCGCAAACAATCCATTGTCGTATCGCCACCGCCCAATACCACGACTCGCTTACCTTCCACGTCCGTCAGCGGATACTCTTCAGACTCCGGCAATCCCATGAGCTGGCGGGTATGGGCAGTCAGGAACGGTAGAGCCTGAATGACACCGGGCGCATCTTCATGCGGCAGATCTGCTCGCATCATCCCGTAAGTCCCCACGCCGATGAAAACTGCATCATATTCAGAAGTTAAATCGCTAAAGGTAATATCGCGGCCAATTTCACAGTTAAGATGAAAGTCGATTCCCATTGCGGTGAATATCTCTCGCCGCTGGCTTAATACCGTTTTATCGAGTTTGAAAGGAGGAATGCCAAAAGTCAGCATACCGCCAATTTCTGGATGGCGATCAAAGACATCGACCTGAACTCCTGCGCGCGCCAGAATATCAGCACACCCTAACCCTGCAGGCCCAGCGCCAATCACCGCCACTTTTTCGCTACGGGGAACAACTTTGCTGACATCGGGACGCCAGCCCATCGCCAGCGCGGTATCGGTGATGTAGCGTTCCAGATTACCGATAGAGACTGCGCCCGAGTGATCTTTCAAAGTACATGCGCCTTCACAAAGACGGTCCTGTGGACATACCCTGCCGCAAATTTCTGGTAAGGAACTGGTCTGGTGGCAAAGTTCTGCCGCTTCAATAATCTTTCCTTCCTGTACCAGACGGATGTAATCCGGAATAGCGTTATGCAGCGGGCAATGCCAGTTGCAGTTAGCTTTTTCGGCACAATAAACACAGCGGTCACTCTCATAAGTCGCTTGTTGTGGATCCAGCCCGCAATATATTTCGCCAAAGTGGGTTTTCCGTTCACTCGCTGAAATTTTATCTGCGCCTTTACGCGAGTTAACGGGGAGCAACGCTGCACTGCGAGATGGCTGAGCGTCTGATGACGCTTTTCCTGCTGCCGTTTTGCGCTGGCGGGCCACCTTTATCTGCTGCAACCCTTTATCGTCCATCAGTCGTAACGCCTGTGTTGGGCAAACTTCAATACAGGCTTGCGTGCCGGAACTGCGCTGGTTACAAAGGTCGCATTTCTGCGCAATCGTATCGACCATCTCAACGACGCCAAAGGGGCAAGCGATTGCGCATCTTTTACAACCAATACATTTTTGCTCGTCCAGTTGTACGCTATCGGACTGGAAAGTCAGAGCATTAACCGGACAAGCCGTAACGCAAGGGGCATTGTTGCAGTGATGGCAGGCCACCGGATTCGCAGCCTGGCCTTTCCCTACAACGTGGATACGCGGTCGAAAGTCACTGTGACTCAGCGGCCAGTTTTCTTGATTGTGTGCCACCGCACAGGCAATTTCACAAGCATGACAGCCTATACATTCCGCAGCTTCAGCAGCAATAAACTTATTCATTTGCATCCCTTTCATTTAATGAGTTATGTCTTCTCAAATTTCGCGATGCAATAAACGGGCATATATTAGGTAGCATGACCGTTTTAATTATAATTTTGCGACTGAGTTCAAATTATTGCCCCTCAATCTATGCCGCTTTCATTATTTCAACATTGCCGATCAAAAGAGCGCTATCCAGATAAAAACGATTAAATGCGAGAGTGCGACATGCCAGAATGATTAATGAAATATCAATATGAGAAAATTACAGATAATTCCATTGTCAGGTTCTCTTCTCATTTTCGTGGTTTAACCACGATTATGTGATTGCCTCCGCAATTCCTGTCTCTAACTCCCCTTCCTCGCAAAAACTGGCACTCCACGAGCATGTGTTTAGACAGTTTCATTAACGTAAACGGTTGCTTTTTACTCTGGCGGGCGAAAGGAGAAACACTGATGAGCGCCATAGATTCCCAACTTCCCTCATCTTCTGGGCAAGACCGCCCAACTGATGAGGTTGACCGCATATTATCACCAGGAAAGCTGATCATACTCGGTCTGCAACACGTCCTTGTCATGTACGCAGGTGCAGTCGCTGTTCCTCTTATGATTGGTGACCGACTGGGCCTCTCAAAAGAAGCTATTGCGATGCTCATTAGCTCGGATCTCTTTTGCTGCGGGATCGTCACATTATTGCAATGTATCGGTATCGGCCGCTTTATGGGGATCCGCCTGCCGGTGATTATGTCGGTGACCTTTGCTGCTGTAACACCAATGATAGCCATTGGGATGAACCCGGATATCGGCCTGCTGGGGATATTTGGTGCCACTATCGCCGCGGGTTTTATCACCACATTATTAGCGCCACTTATCGGTCGCTTGATGCCTTTATTCCCGCCACTGGTTACCGGTGTGGTTATTACTTCTATCGGGCTTAGCATCATTCAGGTGGGTATTGACTGGGCCGCCGGAGGTAAAGGGAATCCGCAATATGGTAATCCCGTTTATTTAGGTATCTCCTTTGCCGTCTTAATTTTTATCTTGCTCATTACTCGCTATGCGAAAGGATTTATGTCCAACGTCGCCGTATTACTGGGGATTGTATTTGGCTTTTTACTTTCGTGGATGATGAATGAAGTCAATTTATCCGGGCTACATGATGCTTCATGGTTTGCGATTGTTACGCCGATGTCGTTTGGTATGCCGATTTTCGATCCCGTTTCCATTCTGACCATGACTGCCGTGTTAATCATCGTGTTTATCGAGTCGATGGGGATGTTCCTGGCACTGGGTGAAATAGTCGGTCGTAAACTCTCTTCGCACGATATTATTCGCGGGCTGCGTGTCGATGGCGTAGGGACAATGATAGGCGGCACGTTTAACAGCTTCCCCCACACGTCATTTTCTCAAAACGTTGGCCTGGTTAGCGTGACGCGCGTTCATAGCCGCTGGGTGTGTATTTCTTCGGGAATTATATTAATCCTGTTTGGCATGGTGCCAAAAATGGCGGTGCTGGTAGCCTCCATTCCGCAATTTGTGCTGGGCGGCGCTGGTCTAGTGATGTTCGGCATGGTACTGGCGACAGGGATTCGAATTCTGTCGCGCTGTAACTACACCACCAACCGTTACAACCTCTATATTGTGGCGATCAGTCTCGGCGTTGGCATGACTCCGACGCTCTCTCACGATTTCTTTTCTAAGTTACCGGCCGTACTGCAACCGCTGCTACATAGCGGCATTATGCTCGCAACCCTTAGCGCCGTTGTGCTGAACGTCTTCTTTAATGGCTATCAGCATCATGCTGACCTGGTGAAGGAATCCGTCTCTGATAAAGATTTAAAAGTCAGGACAGTACGTATGTGGCTTCTGATGCGCAAGCTGAAGAAAAATGAGCATGGAGAATAATATGAATTTTTTAATGCGCGCTATATTCAGTCTGTTGTTGCTTTTTACTCTCTCTATTCCTGTCATTTCTGACTGTGTTGCAATGGCCATTGAAAGTCGCTTCAAATATATGATGCTACTTTTTTAAATGGTTTTTACCTGTCGGCATCCGCTCAAAACGGGCGGTTGTCGATAAACGCTCACTTGGTTAATCATTTCACTCTTCAATTATCTATAATGATGAGTGATCAGAATTACATGTGAGAAATTATGCAAACGGAACACGTCATTTTATTGAATGCACAGGGAGTTCCCACGGGTACGCTGGAAAAGTATGCCGCACACACGGCAGACACCCGCTTACATCTCGCGTTCTCCAGTTGGCTGTTTAATGCCAAAGGACAATTATTAGTTACCCGCCGCGCACTGAGCAAAAAAGCATGGCCTGGCGTGTGGACTAACTCGGTTTGTGGGCACCCACAACTGGGAGAAAGCAACGAAGACGCAGTGATCCGCCGTTGCCGTTATGAGCTTGGCGTGGAAATTACGCCTCCTGAATCTATCTATCCTGACTTTCGCTACCGCGCCACCGATCCGAGTGGCATTGTGGAAAATGAAGTGTGTCCGGTATTTGCCGCACGCACCACTAGTGCGTTACAGATCAATGATGATGAAGTGATGGATTATCAATGGTGTGATTTAGCAGATGTATTACACGGTATTGATGCCACGCCGTGGGCGTTCAGTCCGTGGATGGTGATGCAGGCGACAAATCGCGAAGCCAGAAAACGATTATCTGCATTTACCCAGCTTAAATAAAAAAACCCCGACATTTGCCGGGGTTGTGAGCATAACGTAATGCTTATTTTACCGGACGCATCGCCGGGAACAGAATAACGTCGCGGATGGTATGGCTGTTGGTGAACAGCATTACCATACGGTCGATACCAATTCCCAGACCTGCTGTCGGCGGTAAGCCATGTTCCAGTGCGGTGACGTAATCTTCATCGTAGAACATCGCTTCGTCGTCACCTGCGTCTTTCGCGGCAACCTGATCCAGGAAGCGTTGCGCCTGATCTTCCGCGTCATTCAGCTCGCTAAAGCCGTTACCGATTTCACGACCACCAATGAAGAACTCAAAGCGGTCTGTGATTTCCGGGTTAACGTCGTTACGACGCGCCAGCGGAGAAACTTCTGCCGGATATTCAGTAATGAAGGTCGGCTGAATCAGATGTGCTTCTGCCACTTCTTCGAAGATCTCGGTAACGATACGGCCCAGACCCCAGCTCTTCTCAACGTGGATGCCGATAGATTCAGCAATTGCTTTCGCAGAGTCGAAGTTGTCCAGATCCGCCATGTCGGTTTCCGGGCGATATTTCTTGATCGCTTCACGCATGGTCAGTTTTTCGAACGGTTTACCGAAGTCCAGCGTCACGTCGCCGTAGGTCACTTCCGTCTTACCGAGAATATCCTGTGCCAGAGTACGGAACAGCGATTCGGTCAGCTCGATCAGATCTTTGTAATCTGCGTAAGCCATGTAGAGTTCCATCATGGTGAACTCTGGGTTATGACGTACGGAAATACCTTCGTTACGGAAGTTACGGTTGATTTCGAATACACGCTCGAAGCCACCAACCACCAGACGCTTGAGGTACAGTTCCGGCGCGATACGCAGGTACATGTCGAGATCCAGCGCGTTATGGTGGGTGATAAACGGACGCGCAGCGGCACCGCCAGGGATCACCTGCATCATCGGCGTTTCAACTTCCATAAAGCCGCGGTTCACCATGAACTGGCGAATACCAGAGAGGATCTGCGAGCGCACTTTAAAGGTGTTGCGGGATTCATCGTTGGAGATGAGATCGAGATAACGCTGACGATAGCGCGCTTCCTGATCCTGCAAGCCGTGGAATTTATCCGGCAGCGGACGCAGTGCTTTGGTCAGCAGACGCAACTCGGTGCAGTGGATAGACAGTTCGCCGGTTTTGGTTTTGAACAGCTTACCTTTCGCGCCGAGGATGTCGCCGAGGTCCCATTTTTTGAACTGCTCGTTATAAACGCCTTCCGGGAGATCGTCACGGGCAACGTACAGCTGAATGCGACCGCCAACGTCCTGCAGGGTAACGAAAGACGCTTTACCCATAATACGACGGGTCATCATGCGGCCAGCAACGGCGACTTCGATGTTCAGCGCTTCCAGTTCTTCGTTCTCTTTGCCGTCGAATTCTGCGTGCAATTGGTCAGAGGTATGATCGCGACGGAAATCGTTCGGGAAGGCAATCCCCTGCTCGCGCAGGTTCGCCAGCTTCTCACGACGCGTTTTCAGTTCATTGTTAAGATCGACTACCGCGTCAGCGCCCTGTGCGTGTTGTTCAGACATGTTGGTTCCTCATAACCCTGCTTTCAAACTTGCTTCGATAAATTGATCCAGGCTGCCGTCCAGCACGGCCTGCGTGTTGCGGGTTTCTACCCCGGTGCGCAGATCTTTAATGCGGGAGTCATCAAGGACATAAGAACGAATCTGGCTGCCCCAGCCGATGTCGGATTTGTTATCTTCCATCGCCTGTTTCTCGGCATTTTTCTTCTGCATCTCCAGTTCATAAAGCTTCGCTTTCATCTGCTTCATGGCCTGATCTTTGTTCTTGTGCTGGGAACGGTCGTTCTGGCACTGGGTCACGATCCCGGTCGGGATGTGGGTAATACGCACCGCAGATTCGGTACGGTTAACGTGCTGACCGCCCGCGCCGGACGCGCGATAAACGTCAATGCGCAGATCCGCCGGGTTGATTTCGATATCAATATCATCATCAACTTCCGGATAAACAAACGCGGAGCTGAACGACGTGTGGCGACGACCGCCGGAGTCAAACGGGCTTTTACGCACCAGGCGGTGAACGCCGGTTTCTGTACGCAGCCAGCCGTAAGCGTAATCGCCGGAGATTTTGATCGTCACGGATTTAATACCCGCCACTTCACCTTCCGACTCTTCGATGATTTCAGTTTTGAAACCACGCGATTCTGCCCAGCGCAGATACATACGCTCAAGCATGCTCGCCCAGTCCTGTGCTTCCGTACCGCCAGACCCCGCCTGAATATCGAGGTAGCAGTCGGCGCTGTCATATTCGCCAGAGAACATACGGCGGAACTCAAGCTGCGCCAGTTTTTCTTCCAGGGCGTCGAGTTCAGCAACGGCTTCGTTAAAGGTTTCTTCGTCGTCAGCTTCTACAGCCAGTTCCAGCAGACCAGAAACATCTTCCAGCCCCTGTTTCATTTGGTCGAGGGTGTCGACAACGGCTTCGAGGGAGGAACGCTCTTTACCCAGCGCCTGTGCGCGTTCGGGTTCGTTCCAGACATCCGGCTGTTCCAGCTCGGCGTTTACTTCTTCCAGACGCTCTTTCTTGGCGTCGTAGTCAAAGATACCCCCTAAGAACGTCGGAGCGTTCCGTGAGGTCCTGAATGCGATTATTTACCGGATTAATTTCAAACATGGTCTGATTTCTTTTATTGAGCTAGTCAAAATGCGGTGATAAGAGCGGGATTGTACCCAATCCACGCTCTTTTTTATAGAGAAGATGACGCTAAATTGGCCAGATATTGTCGATGATAATTTGCAGGCTGCGGTTGCCGCGAAACTCGTTGATATCGAGCTTATAAGCCAGTTGCACTTCGCGCACGCCGTTATCCGGCCAGAGGGCGGTATCGACATTAAAAGCAATACCATCCAGCAGTGGACCGCCGCCGACCGGTTCGACCATCACCTTCAAATGACGTTCGCCCACCAGCCGCTGTTGCAGCAGACGGAAATGACCGTCAAACAGCGGCTCCGGGAACATCTGCCCCCACGGGCCAGCATCGCGCAGCAGCTGCGCCACTTCCATGGTCATTTCGGCCGGGCTTAACGGACCGTCTGATACCACTTCGCCTTGCAATAGCGAAGGGTCCAGCCACTCAGTAACCAGTTCGCCAAACCGTTGTTGAAAGAGTTTGAATTTATCCTCTTCCAGCGACAAACCCGCCGCCATCGCATGACCGCCAAACTTCAGCATCATGCCAGGGTAGAGTGTGTCTAATCGCTCCAGCGCATCACGCATATGCAGCCCCTGAATGGAGCGACCGGAACCTTTCAGCGTACCGTCACCTGCTGGCGCAAACGCGATAACCGGACGGTGAAAACGCTCTTTGATGCGCGAAGCCAGAATACCGACAACGCCCTGATGCCATTCGGGGTGATACATTGCCAGCCCGCCGGGTAGCGTGTCACGGCTGCGCTCCAGTTTCTCGCACAGGGTCAGGGCTTCAATTTGCATTCCTTGTTCGATCTCTTTTCGCGTCTGGTTTAGCGCATCGAGTTCATTTGCCAGCACGCGCGCTTCGCCGATGTTGTCGCACAACAACAGCGCCACACCGACGGACATATCGTCCAGTCGTCCGGCAGCATTGAGACGTGGCCCCAGCGCAAAACCTAAATCGCTGGCGGCGAGTTTTTGTGCATCACGGTTTGCCACTTCAAGCAGCGCTTTAATCCCCGGACGGCACTTTCCGGCTCGGATGCGACTCATCCCCTGCCAGGTCAGAATGCGATTATTAGCGTCCAGCGGCACGACGTCCGCCACTGTCCCCAGCGCGACCAGATCCAGCAGTTCTGCCAGGTTAGGAATTGCGATGTTACGCTCATCAAACCAGCCCTGATCGCGCAAAAAGGTGCGCAGCGCCAGCATCAGATAAAACGCCACACCCACGCCTGCCAGTGATTTCGACGGGAAATTACAGTCGCGCAAGTTAGGGTTAATGATCGCTTCCGCTGCGGGTAATGTGTCGCCTGGCAAATGGTGATCGGTAACAATAACCGGGATGCCCAACGAGCGAGCGTGCTCAACCCCCGCATGGGAGGAAATACCGTTATCCACCGTGACAATTAACTGCGCGCCACGGGCATGGGCCTGATCGACCACTTCCGGGCTTAAGCCGTAACCGTCTTCGAAACGGTTTGGTACCAGGTAGTCGATATTGCTGCAACCAAGCGAGCGCATCGCCAGCACGCTTAGAGCCGTGCTGGTCGCGCCGTCGGCGTCGAAATCACCGACCACAATAATCCGCGTTCCTTCGCGAAAAGCGTTGTAAAGGATCTCAACGGCCTTTTCGACGCCGCTCAGTTGCTGCCAGGGCAGCATACCTTTAACACTGCGTTCCAGTTCTTGCGCACTGCGTACTCCCCGGCTGGCGTATAAACGGCGCAGCAAGGGAGGCAATTCAGCGGGCAAGTCTGCCGTTTCATCGACTTCACGGCGACGAAGTTGTATCTGTTGTTTCACGCGAATTATTTACCGCTGGTCATTTTTTGGTGTTCGTCGAGGAATTCTTTCATCTCTTTCGGCGGCTGGTAACCCGGAACAAGTGTGCCATTGCTCAGCACAACTGCCGGAGTACCGCTAACGCCAAGCTGGACGCCAAGTGCGTAATGGTCGGCAATATCCACGTCGCAACTGGCTGGTGCGACGCTTTTACCTGCCATCACATCATCAAACGCTTTGTTTTTATCTTTCGCACACCAGATAGCTTTCATTTCTTTCTCTGCATCGCTGTCCAGCCCCTGGCGCGGGAAAGCAAGATAACGCACGGTGATCCCCAGCGCGTTGTAGTCTGCCATTTGCTCATGCAGTTTGTGGCAGTAACCACAGGTAATATCAGTAAACACGGTGATGACGTGTTTTTCCTGCGGCGCTTTATAAACGATCATCTCTTTTTCAAGCGCATTCAACTGCTTTAACAGCATCTTATTGGTGACATTGACCGGAGCCGTGCCACTAACGTCATACATTGGCCCCTGAATGATATGTTTACCATCATCGGTGATGTACAACACGCCGCTGTTAGTCAGAACTGTCTTCATGCCAGCTACAGGCGCGGGCTGAATATCGCTGCTTTTGATGCCCATTTTGGCTAACGTTTGTTGAATTGCCGCGTCATCAGCCTGAGCAAAGCCTGAAAACGCCGCTAACAAAGTAAACAACATAAAACCTTTCTTCATAAATCTTCCCGTTCTTTTCAGACATCACGCCCGCGGGTGATGCTGTTGATGAAGTTGCCGCAGACGCTCGGTAGCGACATGCGTATAAATTTGCGTGGTGGAGAGATCGCTGTGGCCCAGTAGCATCTGCACCACGCGTAAATCCGCACCATGATTTAATAAATGAGTGGCAAAAGCGTGACGCAACACATGCGGTGACAGCTTTTCGCTGTCGATACCCGCCAGCACAGCATAATGTTTAATACGGTGCCAGAAGGTCTGTCGCGTCATCTGCTGCGCACGCTGGCTGGGAAACAACACGTCAATTGACACACCATTCAGCAGCCACGGACGCCCATGTTCCAGATAGGTTTCCAGCCAGTAAACCGCCTCTTCACCTAACGGCACCAGACGCTCTTTGTTGCCTTTACCAATGACCCGTACCACGCCCTGACGCAGGCTGATATCACTCATTGTCAGTCCGACCAGTTCAGAGACACGCAGCCCGGTAGCATACAACACTTCAAGCATGGCTTTATCGCGTAGCTCCAGTGGCTGATCGATTAATGGTGCCTGTAATAAACGTTCGACCTGCGCTTCGCTTAAATCTTTTGGCAAACGCTGGGGCAATTTCGGTGAAGCGAGATGCGCACTGGGATCGTCTTCACGAAACTTTTCGCGATAAAGATACTGGAACAATCGGCGCACTGCACTCAGCAAACGCGCTGAGCTGGTGGCTTTATACCCGCCCTCCAGCCGTTCTGCCAGTAATGCCTGCAAATCGTCACTTTGCGCCGTCGCCAGCGTCAACCCGCGGTGATGCAACCACTCCACCATCATTGACAGATCGCGACGGTAAGCGTTCAACGTATTTTCAGCCAGATTTTTTTCCAGCCACAGAGCATCAAGAAACTGCTCGATGCGTGCCAGATCCTGTTTCACTTGCGCCCCTTATGGTCACTCATTTGATCCATTATGCCTTATTGTGCCGTGACTAAAGCGATTCTGATACACTAGCCGCAAAAGCCACAGCAGAATCGAGAAGCTTACGTTATGAATATGGGTCTTTTTTACGGTTCCAGCACCTGTTACACCGAAATGGCGGCAGAAAAAATCCGCGATATTATCGGCCCAGAACTGGTGACCTTACATAACCTCAAGGACGACTCCCCGAAATTAATGGAGCAGTACGATGTGCTCATTCTGGGTATCCCGACCTGGGATTTTGGTGAAATCCAGGAAGACTGGGAAGCCGTCTGGGATCAGCTCGACGACCTGAACCTTGAAGGTAAAATTGTTGCGCTGTATGGGCTTGGCGATCAACTGGGATACGGCGAGTGGTTCCTCGATGCGCTCGGTATGCTGCATGACAAACTCTCGACCAAAGGCGTGAAGTTCGTCGGCTACTGGCCAACGGAAGGATATGAATTTACCAGCCCGAAACCGGTGATTGCTGACGGGCAACTGTTCGTGGGTCTGGCGCTGGATGAAACTAACCAGTATGACCTTAGCGACGAGCGTATTCAGAGCTGGTGCGAGCAAATCCTCAACGAAATGGCAGAGCATTACGCCTGATCTCACTGACGGCTTAGCGCATATGCTTTGCCGTCATCTTTATCTTTGCGTCTCTTGTTGCAACAAAATCCGCCGTAAATCCCGCCATTCAGCTTCGTCCATGCTGTCGGCTGCCAGCCATAAATGTTGCCGTTTACCGCCATCAGAACGTAAACGCAGCATCATGCCGCTCTTAATCATCCACGGTGCTTTGACGATGCTCCACTCCTGCCCTTGCCAACGCAAACGCCCGTCCATCAACAAGCGAATTTCCCCCTGGCGAGCATTAATACGCCGCTGGCTGCGAACGCAATCAAACACCACCAGCGAAAGTAACACCATCCATAACGGGGTGTAACTGAGTGGCCAGGGCATGAGTAAAATAACAGCGGCAACCAGCCCATGAATCAGCAAGGAAAGCCACTGTGCGCGCCAGGAGACGCGCAAATCAGATTGCCACAGGACCACGTTCCCGGTTCCGTGTCTGGATGAGTCGGACCATCATTTCCAGTTCTGCATCGGCCGGTTTACCGTGATTCATCAGCCAGTTAAACAGGTCCGGATCGTCACATTCCAGCAGACGAATAAAGATGCGTTTTTCGTCATCGCTTAAGCTGTCGTACTCATGTTCGAAAAACGGCATGATTGAAATATCGAGTTCGCGCATACCACGGCGGCATGCCCAATGAATGCGGGCTTTGTTGTTAATGTCCATCTTCTTCCTGTCTCACGAAAATCCAGTACCCGGCTATTGTAACGTGTTTTTCGCCTTCTTTTACGGGAATATCAGTAAACACCATCGCGATCGCGAAATTAATTCACAACAATTCAATGGCTTCATTTTTTTGGAAGTCGCCTCGCAGAAGGCACAGATCGCGTAGTGAAAGCACTTGCATTGCCTCATAGCTCTTTTACCATTAGTCATTAATACGCCGTTAAGCAACTCAGGACTCTATTATGGCTTTTACACCTTTTCCTCCCCGTCAGCCTACGGCTTCTGCCCGTTTACCGCTGACGCTGATGACGCTTGATGACTGGGCGCTTGCCACCATTACTGGCGCGGACAGCGAAAAATATATGCAGGGTCAGGTGACAGCAGATGTCAGCCAGATGGCAGAAGATCAGCACCTGCTCGCCGCCCATTGCGACGCCAAAGGTAAAATGTGGAGCAATTTACGTCTGTTCCGCGACGGCGATGGCTTTGCATGGATTGAACGGCGCAGCGTGCGTGAACCGCAGCTGACTGAACTGAAAAAATATGCGGTATTCTCTAAAGTGACCATCGCGCCAGACGACGAGCGTGTGCTGCTTGGTGTTGCCGGTTTTCAGGCGCGCGCCGCGCTGGCAAATCTCTTTAGCGAACTGCCTTCGAAAGAAAAACAGGTAGTCAAAGAAGGCGCGACCACTTTGCTATGGTTTGAACACCCGGCAGAACGTTTCCTGATCGTAACCGATGAAGCTACTGCTAATATGCTGACCGATAAACTGCGCGGTGAAGCGGAACTGAACAATAGCCAACAGTGGCTGGCATTAAACATTGAAGCGGGTTTCCCGGTGATTGATGCCGCCAACAGCGGGCAGTTTATCCCACAGGCGACCAATCTCCAGGCGCTGGGCGGTATCAGCTTTAAGAAAGGCTGTTATACCGGACAAGAGATGGTGGCGCGAGCAAAATTCCGTGGTGCCAATAAACGTGCGCTCTGGTTGCTGGCAGGTAGCGCCAGCCGACTGCCGGAAGCTGGTGAAGACTTAGAGCTGAAAATGGGCGAGAACTGGCGTCGTACCGGTACGGTACTGGCTGCGGTAAAACTGGAAGATGGTCAGGTCGTGGTACAGGTCGTCATGAATAACGATATGGAACCGGATAGCATCTTCCGCGTACGCGACGATGCGAATACATTGCATATCGAGCCGCTGCCGTATTCGCTCGAAGAGTAAATCTCTTTATCGCATCAGGCATTTATCGCCTGATGCGACGCTGGCGCGTCTTATCATGTCTGGGATTTGATGCCTTTATCACAACAGGGACGAGGCCCGTAGATCGGATAAGGCGTTCACGCCGAATCCGGCAGTTGTGCTCCGATGCCTGATGCGACGCTGGCGCGTCTTATCAGGCCTACAAAGGCATACCCATTACGCCTGCCCAATATACAAATAGATCGCCAGAAAGTGGCACACACTACCGCCGAGCACGAAGCCGTGCCAGATGGCATGGTTGTATGGAATGCGTTTGCAGACGTAGAAAATCACCCCGAGCGAATAAACCACGCCGCCTACCGCCAGTAAGGTAACGCTGCCCGCCGCGAGCTTAACTGCCATTTCATAAATTACCACCAGCGACAGCCAGCCCATCGCCAGATAGGTCACCAGAGATAAAATTTTGAATCGGTGCGCGATGGTCAGTTTAAACAGAATACCCAGCAATGCCAGGCTCCAGATAACAATCATCAACCCGCGCGCTAACGGAGAATCCAGCCCCACCAGCAAAAACGGCGTGTAGGTTCCGGCAATCAACAGGTAAATAGCGCAATGGTCAAATTTCTTCAGCCACATTTTTGCCCGTTGATGAGGAATGGCGTGATAGAGCGTCGAAGCGAGGAACAGCAGGATCATACTGCCGCCATAGAGGCTGTAGCTGGTTATCGCTGTGGCGCTGGCATTAAGATCCACCGCCTGAACCAGTAGCAACACCAGCCCAACGATACCAAACACCAACCCAATGCCGTGACTGACGCTGTTGGCTATTTCCTCTGCCAGTGAATATCCCTGCTTAATGAGGGGCTTCTGAACCATAACTTACTCCGGAGAAACGTACACGCACATGTATACCTCTCCAGCGTAACTGAGAATAGTTCCAGTGAACACCTGTTAGCTAAAATAAATTCTGATTTGAGACTAATCTCCTAAAAATCATGAAATTAAATGCGAAATTTCAACTAACAGGCGTGAGTTCAATTTAAAGACATTTAAATTCAATCACATAAAATTGTGTCTGACCGGGATAGATGTCAGCAATGACTTTTTTCAGTTCAGTCAGGGTCATATTTTCCTGCTCTGCATGTTTTTCAGTCAGCGTATCCAGCGTTACGGTTGAGGTTGCGGTGACTTCAATCGTGCAAAAATAACCGTCATCTTCAAAACGTCCGACACGAAGCACATCACCCGTTTTGAAGTGCGATTCAGACTCGTCGCGGATGGTGATGGTTTTACGCCCAGCCAGAATGTCATCCTGGAAACGTTGAAAAAAAGTGATGTCGTTTGGCTGCATGGTACTATTTCCTGTAAGAATTGACTCATCTGGAGCCTATGATAGTGAAAAAACTCACCTTACCGAAAGATTTCTTATGGGGCGGCGCAGTTGCCGCTCATCAGGTCGAAGGCGGCTGGAACAAAGGCGGAAAAGGGCCGAGCATTTGTGACGTTCTGACCGGTGGCGCACACGGCGTGCCGCGCGAAATCACCAAAGAAGTCTTGCCAGGAAAATACTATCCAAACCATGAAGCCGTTGATTTTTATGGTCACTATAAGGAAGACATCAAGCTATTTGCCGAAATGGGCTTCAAATGTTTTCGTACATCCATTGCCTGGACGCGCATTTTTCCAAAAGGCGATGAAGCTCAGCCAAACGAAGAAGGGCTGAAGTTCTACGATGATATGTTCGATGAACTGCTGAAATACAACATCGAACCGGTGATCACCCTCTCCCACTTTGAAATGCCGCTGCATCTGGTGCAGCAATACGGTAGCTGGACCAACCGTAAAGTGGTTGATTTCTTTGTACGTTTCGCGGAAGTGGTATTTGAACGCTATAAGCACAAAGTCAAATACTGGATGACCTTCAACGAAATTAACAACCAGCGTAACTGGCGTGCACCGCTGTTCGGTTACTGCTGCTCCGGCGTGGTGTATACCGAGCATGAAAACCCGGAAGAGACGATGTATCAGGTGCTGCATCACCAGTTTGTCGCCAGCGCCCTGGCGGTGAAAGCTGCGCGTCGCATTAACCCGGAGATGAAAGTCGGCTGTATGCTGGCGATGGTGCCGCTCTATCCTTACTCCTGTAACCCGGACGATGTGATGTTCGCTCAGGAGTCGATGCGCGAACGCTACGTCTTTACCGATGTGCAGCTACGCGGCTATTACCCGTCCTATGTGTTGAACGAGTGGGAGCGTCGCGGATTTAACATCAAAATGGAAGACGGCGATCTGGATGTGCTGCGTGAAGGCACCTGCGATTATCTTGGTTTCAGCTATTACATGACCAATGCAGTGAAGGCCGAAGGCGGCACCGGCGATGCGATCTCTGGTTTTGAAGGCAGCGTACCAAACCCGTATGTTAAAGCATCTGACTGGGGCTGGCAGATTGATCCAGTAGGTCTGCGCTATGCACTTTGCGAACTGTATGAGCGTTATCAGAGGCCGCTGTTTATTGTCGAAAACGGTTTTGGCGCTTACGACAAAGTGGAAGAAGATGGCAGCATCAACGACGACTACCGCATTGACTACCTGCGCGCCCATATCGAAGAGATGAAAAAAGCGGTGACTTACGATGGCGTGGATCTGATGGGCTACACACCGTGGGGCTGCATCGACTGCGTGTCGTTCACCACCGGGCAGTACAGCAAACGCTACGGCTTTATCTATGTGAATAAACATGACGACGGTACTGGCGATATGTCGCGTTCACGTAAGAAGAGCTTTAACTGGTACAAAGAGGTGATTGCCAGCAACGGCGAGAAGCTTTAAGTCGATGAAGTACCGGATGCAATACTTGTTGCATCCGGTCAGACAACTTCCCTGTTTTATTTCCCGCCCGCCAAATCGATAAAACTTCCCGTGACGTAAGAGGCTTTATCACTTAGTAGCCAGACAATGGCCTGCGCGACCTCTTCTGCCTGTCCACCACGCTGCATGGGGATGTTCGACTTAACGCGATCGACGCGTCCAGGCTCGCCGCCGCTGGCGTGCATTTCGGTATAAATAAACCCTGGCCGCACGCAGTTAACGCGGATCCCCTGCGCGGCGACTTCCAGCGATAGTCCGGTGGTTAACGTATCAATCGCCCCTTTCGATGCCGCGTAATCAACATATTCCCCTGGCGAACCCAACCGTGAGGCCACCGAAGAGACATTGACGATAGCGCCGCCACTGCCACCATTTTTAAGCGCCATGCGTTTTACCGCCTCGCGGCAGCAGAGAAAATATCCCGTCACGTTGGTGGAAAGTACTCGGTTGATTCGCTCTGCGGTAAGGTTTTCAACGGTGCACTGGGTAAACAAGATCCCGGCGTTATTGACCAGCGCTGCTAGCGGTTCATCGTGCTGATCGATTGCTGTAAACATCGCAACGACCTGGTTTTCGTCGCTGATATCCGCCTGGAGCACGAATGCTTTGCCACCGGCTTGCGTTATTAAGTTCATCACTTCCTGCGCCGCGTGGAGGTTTTGCTGATAATTAACCGCCACCGTATACCCTTCTTGCGCCAACAGTAATGCAGTTGCCCGCCCGATGCCGCGACTGCCACCAGTCACAAGTGCTATAGCCATTTGTTTTTCCGAGAAAAATTAATTCGTTGACGTATCTTTGAGATTGCTAACAAACTGGCTCAATCTTCAATGTTGGCACGCTTTTCCCCCTCGCCCTTTCAGGGAGAGGGCCGGGGTGAGGGTAAATATTCGCGCCAGTGCCGGCCTGTTCCCCTCACCCTAACCCTCTCCCCAAAGGGGCGAGGGGACTGTCTGAGCACTTTTGTACTTTGTCATCTGACTAAAAAGGCGCCGAAGCGCCTTTAGAAAATAGTCGAATCAGTGAATTACTGGTATTCGCTAATCGGTACGCAGGAGCAGAACAGGTTACGGTCGCCGTAAACATCATCCAGACGTTTCACTGTCGGCCAGTATTTGTCTGCCACACCTGCCGGGAATACCGCAACTTCACGGCTGTACGGATGCGCCCACTCGGCGACCAGTTCGCTCTGAATGTGCGGCGCGTTCACCAGCGGGTTATCTTCCAGCGGCCAGACACCGGCTTTCACCTGGTCAATTTCTGCGCGGATAGCCAGCATCGCGTCGATAAAGCGATCCAGTTCCACTTTGCTTTCAGATTCAGTCGGTTCAACCATCAGCGTACCCGCCACCGGGAACGACATCGTCGGCGCGTGGAAACCGTAGTCGATCAGGCGCTTGGCAATATCCAGCTCGCTGATGCCGGTTTCTTCTTTCAGCGGGCGAATATCGAGAATACATTCGTGCGCCACGCGACCGTCGCGACCGGTATACAGCACCGGGAAGGCATCCTGCAGGCGGCTGGCAATATAGTTGGCGTTGAGGATTGCCACCTGGCTTGCTTTTTTCAGCCCTTCTGCGCCCATCATGCGGATGTACATCCAGCTGATTGGCAGGATAGAGGCGCTACCGAACGGTGCCGCAGAAACCGCGCCCTGACGGGTTAACATGCCTTCGATTTGCACCACGCTATGACCCGGTACAAACGGTGCCAAATGCGCTTTCACGCCGATCGGTCCCATACCCGGACCACCACCGCCGTGCGGAATGCAGAAAGTTTTATGTAGGTTAAGGTGTGAAACGTCCGCACCAATAAAGCCCGGCGAGGTGATGCCAACCTGGGCGTTCATGTTCGCGCCATCAAGGTAAACCTGACCGCCGAACTGATGCACGACTTCACACACTTCACGGATCGTTTCTTCATACACGCCGTGGGTAGAAGGATAAGTCACCATGATACAGGAGAGGTTATCGCCCGCCTGTTCCGCTTTCGCGCGCAGATCAGTCAGATCGATGTTGCCGTTTTTATCACACGCCACAACCACCACCTGCATTCCTGCCATATGTGCAGAAGCGGGGTTAGTTCCGTGCGCAGAAGCCGGGATCAGGCAGATATCGCGATGCCCTTCGTTGCGGCTTTCATGATAATGACGAATCGCCAGCAGGCCCGCGTATTCGCCCTGTGCGCCAGAGTTCGGCTGCATACAAACGGCGTCGTAACCGGTCAGTTTCACCAGCCAGTCAGCCAGCTGCGCAATCATCTGCTGATAACCTTCGGCCTGCTCCGGCGGGCAGAACGGGTGCAGTTCGGCAAATTCCGGCCAGGTGATTGGGATCATCTCGGCGGCGGCGTTCAGTTTCATGGTGCAGGAACCCAGCGGGATCATCGCCTGATTCAGCGCCAGATCTTTACGCTCCAGCGAGTGCATATAGCGCATCATTTCGGTTTCGCTGTGGTAGCGATTAAACACCGGATGGGTGAGGATTTCGTCGTCGCGCAGCATCGCAGGCTGGATAGAGCGGCTGTCGTGAGCCACGTCTTTGTCCAGCGTGTCGATGTCCAGGCCGTGGTTATCGCCCAGCAGCACGTTGAAAAGCTGCATTACGTTTTCACGCGTGGTTGTTTCATCAAGGGTGATCCCAACCGCGTTCAGAATATCGCTACGCAGGTTGATTTCAGCCGCTTCGGCACGCGTCAGTACGCCCGCTTTGTCGGCCACTTCCACACACAAGGTGTCGAAATAGTGCGCATGGCGCAGTTTCAGACCTTTTTGTTGCAGGCCCGCCGCCAGGATATCGGTCAGACGGTGAATGCGGTTAGCGATACGTTTCAGGCCAACCGGGCCGTGATAAACGGCATACAGGCTGGCGATGTTTGCCAGCAGTACCTGGGAAGTACAAATGTTGGAGTTCGCTTTCTCACGGCGGATATGTTGCTCGCGAGTCTGCATCGCCATGCGCAGCGCGGTATTGCCAGCTGCATCTTTCGATACACCGATAATACGGCCCGGCATTGAGCGTTTGTATTCATCTTTCGCCGCAAAGAATGCCGCGTGTGGGCCACCGTAGCCCATCGGCACGCCGAAGCGTTGCGCCGAACCAAAAACAATATCCGCGCCCTGTTTACCCGGCGCAGTTAACAGCACCAGCGCCATAATATCGGCGGCAACGCTGACCACAATTTTGCGTGATTTCAGTTCGCTAATAAGCGCAGTGTAGTCGTGAATTTCACCGGTAGTGCCTACCTGCTGTAACAGCACGCCGAAGACGTCCTGATGGTCGAGCACTTTTTGCGCGTCATCGACAATCACTTCAAAACCAAAGGTTTCGGCACGAGTACGGACCACATCCAGCGTTTGCGGATGCACATCGGAAGCCACGAAGAAGCGGTTGGCATTTTTCAGTTTGCTGACGCGTTTCGCCATCGCCATTGCTTCGGCGGCAGCGGTGGCCTCGTCCAGAAGAGAAGCAGAGGCCATATCCAGTCCAGTCAAATCCAGCGTTACCTGCTGGAAGTTGAGCAGTGCTTCAAGGCGGCCCTGGGAGACTTCAGGTTGATACGGAGTGTACGCGGTATACCAGCCCGGATTTTCCAGCATGTTACGCAGGATAACCGGCGGTAGCTGCACGGCGGTGTAACCCATGCCGATGTAAGACGTGAAGCGTTTATTGCGACTGGCAATAGCCTTGAGTTCTGCCAGTGCGGCGTATTCGGTCGCCGGTGCGCCAACCTGCGGTGGTGTCGCAAGTTGAATATCTTTCGGCACAATCTGGCCGGTCAGCGCGTTTAACGATTGTGCACCAACGGCATTCAGCATTTCTTGCTGTTGCGCGGCGTCCGGTCCGATATGGCGTTCAATAAAAGCGCCGCTGTTTTCAAGCTGGCTTAACGTCTGTGTCATGAGCGATGGTTCCTGAAACGTGCAGTGAATTGTGAACCTCTCTCCTTACGAAGAGAGTGAGGGTGAGGCATAAATTTTCCTCACCCTGATCCTCTCCCGCAGAAGAGGAATAAAGCCGTTACTCGTCTTCTAACAATGCTTCGTATGCGGTCGCATCCAGCAGTGATTCCAGTTCGCTTTCATCGCTGGCTTTGATTTTAAAGATCCAGCCGCCTGCATACGGTTCGCTGTTCACCAGTTCCGGGGAATCGCTCAGTGCGTCGTTTACCGCCACGATTTCACCGCTTACTGGCGCATAAATGTCTGACGCCGCTTTTACCGATTCGGCAACCGCGCAGTCATCGCCCGCGCTAACCGTTGCGCCCACTTCCGGCAGGTCAACAAACACCATATCGCCTAACAGCTCCTGAGCATGTTCGGTAATACCAACGGTGTAAGTGCCGTCGGCTTCTTTACGCAGCCATTCGTGTTCTTTGCTGTATTTCAGTTCTGCTGGTACGTTGCTCATCAATCAATCTCCAAAAAAGTAAATCACGCGACGGCTTTGCCGTTACGCACAAAAACAGGTTTTGTCACTTTAACCGGCATTTCACGGTTGCGAATTTGCACAATCGCCGTTTCGCCAATACCTTCCGGCACGCGCGCCAGCGCAATGCTGTAACCCAGCGTCGGGGAGAAAGTACCGCTGGTGATAATGCCTTCATGCTGGTTGCCCTGCGCATCGGTAAAGCGTACCGGCAGTTCATTACGCAGCACGCCTTTTTCGGTCATCACCAGACCAACCAGTTTTTCTGTACCATGCTCACGCTGCACTTCCAGGGCTTCACGACCGATAAAGTCACGATCTGCCGGTTCCCAGGCGATGGTCCAGCCCATGTTGGCGGCTAAAGGAGAGATGGTTTCGTCCATCTCCTGACCATAAAGATTCATGCCCGCTTCCAGACGCAGCGTGTCACGCGCGCCCAAGCCACATGGCTTAACACCCGCTTCCACCAGCGCACGCCAGAAATCGGCCGCTTTTTCATTGGGCAGCGCAATTTCATAGCCCGCTTCACCGGTATAACCAGTGGTGGCAATAAACAGATCGCCCGCCTGCACGCCAAAGAACGGTTTCATCCCTTCCACCGCCTGACGCTGGGCGTCATTAAACAGTGTGGCAGCTTTTGCCTGCGCATTCGGCCCTTGCACGGCAATCATGGAAAGGTCATCACGAACGGTAATTTCGATGCCGAAAGGTTCAGCGTGTTGGGTAATCCAGGAGAGGTCTTTTTCGCGGGTGGCGGAGTTAACAACGAGGCGGAAGAAATCTTCAGTAAAGTAGTAGACGATGAGGTCATCTATCACACCGCCAGAGGCATTCAACATCCCCGAGTAAAGGGCTTTGCCGCTTTTGGTGAGCTTCGCCACATCGTTCGCCAGCAGATAACGCAGAAACTCCCGGGTGCGGCTGCCGCGAAGATCGACGATGGTCATATGTGACACATCAAACATTCCGGCATCGGTACGTACCGCATGATGTTCGTCGATTTGCGAACCGTAATGCAGCGGCATCATCCAGCCGTGGAAATCCACCATGCGAGCGCCGCAAAGCGTGTGTTGTTCGTACAAAGGAGTCTGTTGTGCCATCTTGTCCTCATTGAATAAGCGGGGCTGACAACTTTTTCATGGTGAAATTATCACCACGAAACCCAGCATCGGAGCCACTCCCGGTCCCCAACGCAATCGTTCTCTTTTGCCTGAACTTACCACCGAAACAGACTGTTAACCATAAGGTAAAATTGATCATCACATTAGCTTATGGTTAAAAAATGCAAAAATCGCGACAGAATAAAAAACCAAAAAATACACCAGTTTCTATACAAAGATGATGTGATGAGAAAGTCAATTTGAATAAGACAATATTAAGAGCTAAAAAAATGTCAAAAAACACTAAATCAAAAAATAATGGCATTAGAAAATATAATGCGAAAACGGAGGTGAAATTAGTTTATTTCAAATGAGGAAAATCTCCCGGCGAAAAAACCGGGAGATGAAAGTGTGATGGGTATCAAATAAACAACAGAGGAGAAATTTTTAACGCAGCCATTCAGGCAAATCGTTTAATCCCATTGCCTGGCGGATAAGTTGCGGCTTAACGCCAGGAAGCGTGTCGGCCAGTTTCAAACCAATATCACGCAGCAGTTTTTTCGCCGGATTGGTACCGGAAAACAGATCGCGGAATCCCTGCATACCAGCCAGCATCAACGCCGCACTGTGCTTGCGGCTACGCTCATAGCGACGCAGATAAATGTACTGCCCGATGTCTTTCCCCTGACGATGCAACCGTTTCAGTTCGGCAATCAGCTCTGCAGCATCCATAAAGCCGAGATTTACCCCCTGCCCCGCCAGCGGGTGAATGGTATGTGCGGCGTCGCCCACCAGCGCCAGACGGTGCGAGGCAAACTGGCGCGCATAACGCCCCGTCAGTGGGAACACCTGACGCGCGCTCTCAACCTTGCATAAGCCCAGGCGATTATCAAAAGCGATATTTAACGCGCGATTAAATTCGTCTTCACTTGCCTGCTGCATCCGCTGCGCTTCCTCTGGCGACAGTGACCAGACAATCGAGCAAAGATGCGGATCGCTAAGCGGTAAAAAGGCCAGAATGCCTTCGCCATGGAAAACCTGCCGCGCCACCGCATCATGCGGTTCTTCCGTGCGAATGGTCGCTACCAGCGCGTGATGCTGATAATCCCAGAAAGTCAGCGGAATATCGGCTTTGTTGCGCAACCAGGAATTAGCGCCGTCCGCGCCAATCACCAGACGCGCCGTTAACATGCTGCCATCTTTCAGCGTCAGGAAGGTTTCATTTTCTCCCCAGGCGACCTGCTGTAATTCTGCGGGGGCTAACAGAGTGATATCTGACGACTGATGCGCTTTGTTCCACAGCGCGTAGTGAATCACTGAATTTTCAACGATATGCCCAAGATGGCTATAGCCCATGCTTTGATCGTCAAACGAAATGTGACCAAAGCTGTCTTTGTCCCACACTTCCATACCGTGATAACAGCTGGCCCTACGAGAGAGAATGTCCTGCCAGACGCCAAGACGGGTGAGTAATTTTTCGCTGGCGGCATTGATAGCCGAAACGCGCAGTTGTGGTGGTGCATTCGCCGCCAGAGGTTCCTGTACGCGCTGCTCCAGTACGGCAACGCGTAAGCCGCTCCCCTGTAAGCCACAGGCAACCGCCAGCCCCACCATGCCGCCGCCAACAATGGCTACATCAACACTTTGCATTGTTTATTCCTTAAAACCGCCTTCAACGCGCCACCCAACCGAGGGTGCGCTGCGCCAGCACATCGCGTGCCGGGGTGAATAATTCCATCGTCATCAGCCCGATGTTGCGCCCGACAACCAGCGGTGCCCAACGGTTGGCAAAAAGATGTACAAGGCTGTCCGTGACGCCAATGGTTGCTTCGCGATCGCTCTGTCGACGCTGCTGATAACGGCACAATACGCCGTAATCCCCCATGTCTTCTCCGCGCTCCTGCGCCTGAGTCAGGGTTTCCGCAAGACTCATCACATCTCGCATACCGAGGTTAAACCCTTGCCCGGCAATCGGGTGCAGAGTTTGCGCCGCATTGCCCACCAGCACGGTACGATGGGTAATAGATCTGGCGGCGTGGGTTAACGCCAGCGGATAAGCACTGCGTTTACCAGCGTGGGTAATTTTCCCAAGTCGCCAGCCAAAGGCCGACTGGAGTTCACGGCAAAACTTCTCGTCACTCCACGACAACACCTCTTCGCGCCGTTCCAGTGGATGACACCAGACCAGCGAACAGCGTCCGTCAGACATCGGCAACATCGCCAGCGGGCCATGTTGCGTAAAGCGTTCAAAAGCGCGCCCTTCATGCGCAACGGAAGTAGCAACGTTGGCAATCACGGCCAGTTGTTCGTAAGGCTCCTGCTGCCAGTCAACGCCGCACGCGGTGGCTAACGCTGAATGGGTGCCATCAGCTGCTACCAGCACGCGGCCCGTCAGCGTCTCGCCACTCTCCAGCGTCACTTCAACGTGACTCTGAGTACGGGCAACGTTAGCCACGCGATCAGGGCAATGCAGCGTTACGCCAGGTGCTTTACGCAGCAATGCAAACAGCCGTTGCCCGACATTGTGCAATTCGACAACCTGTCCCAGCGCCGCCAGTTGGTAATCTTCTGCGGCGAGGGTGACAAATCCAGCGTGACCACGATCGCTGACATGCACGGTGGTGATGGCAGTTGCGCAATCCGCCAGAGATTGCCAGACGCCGATGCGCGCCAGTTGCTGACAGGTACCCGCCGCCAGCGCTATCGCTCGTCCATCAAAGCCCGGATGAGCATGTGACTCTGGCGCAGTCGCTTCAATCAAATGTACCGGCAGCGCCCCGTGACTTAACCGGGAAATAGCCAGCGCCAGCGTCGCGCCCGCCATGCCGCCACCGACGATGATTACGCTCATTGCTTTCTCGCAGCAACCATCAACGCTTCGATTTCTTCCGGCTTTTTCACCACGCTGGCGGTGAGGTTTTCGTTACCGGTTTCGGTAATCACAATGTCGTCTTCAATACGAATGCCGATACCGCGATATTGTTCTGGCACTTCTGCATCCGGCGCAATATACAGCCCTGGCTCTACGGTCAGTACCATGCCCGGTTCCAGAATGCGCGAGCGATCCTGACCATAAACACCCACGTCATGGACATCCAGTCCTAACCAGTGGCTAAGGCCATGCATAAAGAAAGGACGATGGGCGTTCTGAGCGATCAGTTCATCAACATCACCTTTCAGGATGCCGAGTTTTACCAGGCCGCTAACCATGATGCGCACCACTTCACCAGTGACTTCCAGAATGGAAGTTCCCGGACGATACAGGCGCAGGCTGGTTTCGAGAGACTCCAGCACAATGTCGTAGATTTCACGCTGGGCCTGGGTGAATTTGCCGTTGACCGGGAAGGTGCGGGTAATATCGCCAGCGTAACCTTTGTATTCACAACCCGCGTCAATCAACACCAGGTCGCCGTCGCGCATTTCACACTCGTTTTCGGTGTAGTGCAGAATGCAGCCGTTTTCACCGCTGCCGACAATGGTGTTATAGGACGGATAGCGCGCACCGTGGCGGTTAAATTCGTGGTGAATTTCGCCTTCCAGATGGTACTCGAACATTCCCGGACGGCATTTTTCCATCGCCCGTGTATGTGCCATGGCGGTGATTTCTCCCGCGCGGCGGAGTACGGCAATCTCTTCTGGCGATTTGAACAGGCGCATTTCATGAACAACAGGACGCCAGTCGATCATCGTTGCCGGTGCGGTGAGATTTTGCCGCGAACCTTTACGCAGTTTTTCCAGCGCACTGTTCACGATTACATCAGCATATGCATATTCGCCCTGGGCATGGTAAACCACATCCAGGCCGTTAAGTAGTTGATAAAGTTGCTGATTGATTTCGCTGAATGCCAGTGCGCGGTCAACGCCCAGTTTCTCTGGCGCGGCATCCTGGCCTAAGCGACGGCCAAACCAGATCTCCGCCGTCAGGTCGCGAACGCGGTTAAACAGAACGCTGTGGTTATGAGTGTCATCGCTTTTAATCAGCACCAGCACCGCTTCCGGTTCGTTAAAGCCGGTGAAGTACCAGAAGTCACTGTTCTGACGATAGGGGTATTCGCTGTCGGCGCTACGTGTTACTTCTGGTGCAGCAAAAATCAGCGCGGCGCTGCCGGGTTGCATTTGCTCCACCAGGGCCTGACGGCGACGCTGAAACTCTTGCCGGGATATCTCACTCATAACACTCTCCTTACGTTTTTTGTTTTTAGTGTAGAGTCGGTTTTTGTACTTCTGGCGCGGTCGGTTGCGGATGAGTAAAGGTGTCGTGGCATAACAGCGCGGCAACACGAACGTATTCGATGATCTCTTCAAGCGACATTTCAAGCTCTTCCTGATCTTCGTCTTCGTCGTAACCCAGTTGCGCAATGTTACGCAGATCGTCGATAGCTTCACCGGTTTCGCCGGTCACTTTATCCAGCTTCGGTTGCGTAACGCCAAGACCAAGCAGGAAGTGATTGACCCAACCTGCCAATGCATCAGCCCGATCGAAAACGCTGACATCATCGCCATCAGGCAGATAAAGCTGAAAAAGGAAGCCGTCATCCTGCAGGGCATCGCTGGTGGCAGAGTGCATTTTACGCAGTGCCTGTGCCAGCTCATGACCGAAAGCCATGCCTTCGTTCGTCAGGTCGTGAAGTAGCGGTAGCCATGAGCTGTCATCGTTACCGCCACATATCATCCCGCTGATTAAACCATGCATCTCAGCTGGGGTCAGACCCGTCCCTTGTTGGTTCAGATACTGGTTCATTTCGTTGTAACCAGGCATTTCGTTCTGTATAGACATAAGCATTCGTCGTCAAAGGGAGGAATATTCATGATATGCTACCACTTTGGGCCCTGGTGGACCAGAAAAGGGCTTGTCTCTTCTCATCAGGGTAGCTATAGTGTCGCCCCTTCGCAGACCATGGGTCTAAAGACGAAGGCAGCGCAGTCAATCAGCAGGAAGGTGGCATGTCTGCACAACCCGTCGATATCCAAATTTTTGGCCGTTCACTGCGTGTGAACTGCCCGCCTGACCAAAGGGATGCGTTGAATCAGGCAGCGGACGATCTGAACCAACGGTTGCAAGATCTGAAAGAACGCACTAGAGTCACAAATACTGAACAGTTGGTCTTCATTGCCGCATTGAATATCAGCTATGAGTTAGCGCAAGAAAAAGCAAAGACTCGTGACTACGCGGCAAGTATGGAACAGCGTATTCGGATGCTGCAGCAGACCATAGAACAAGCGTTACTTGAACAAGGTCGCATCACCGAAAAAACTAACCAAAACTTTGAATGACACTTTTCGGTTTACTGTGGTAGAGTAACCGTGAAGACAAAATTTCTCTGAGATGTTCGCAAGCGGGCCAGTCCCCTGAGCCGATATTTCATACCACAAGAATGTGGCGCTCCGCGGTTGGTGAGCATGCTCGGTCCGTCCGAGAAGCCTTAAAACTGCGACGACACATTCACCTTGAACCAAGGGTTCAAGGGTTACAGCCTGCGGCGGCATCTCGGAGATTCCCTTCTTATCTGGCACCAGCCATGACGCAACTACCAGAACTCCCACTGACATTATCCCGACAAGAAATCCGCAAAATGATTCGGCAACGTCGTCGTGCGTTAACGCCGGAACAACAGCAGGAAATGGGTCAACAAGCCGCTACCCGGATGATGACTTATCCCCCGGTGGTGATGGCACATACGGTCGCTGTATTCCTCTCTTTTGATGGCGAACTCGACACCCAGCCACTCATAGAACAACTCTGGCGCGCCGGTAAGCGCGTATATCTTCCAGTTTTGCATCCCTTTAGTGCCGGTAATTTGCTGTTCCTGAATTACCATCCGCAAAGCGAACTGGTGATGAACAGGTTGAAGATCCATGAGCCAAAATTGGATGTGCGTGACGTGCTACCCCTTTCCCGATTAGACGTGCTGATCACACCGCTGGTCGCCTTTGATGAGTACGGTCAGCGCCTGGGAATGGGCGGTGGTTTTTATGATCGGACCTTACAAAACTGGCAGCACTATAAAACGCAACCGGTGGGTTATGCGCATGATTGTCAGTTGGTGGAAAAACTCCCCGTTGAAGAGTGGGATATCCCTCTTCCTGCGGTGGTTACACCGTCGAAAGTCTGGGAGTGGTAAGGGCGATACACCCGCATCGCCCTGATTGACATCGTTGATTCTTTGACCTAATTTAGTGAGTAAGGGTAAGGGAGGATTGCTCCTCCCCTGAGACTGACTGTTAATAAGCGCTGAAACTTATGAGTAACAGTACAATCAGTATGATGACAAGTCGCATCATAACCCTTCTCCTTCAAGCCCTCGCTTCGGTGAGGGCTTTACCGTTACAGCCCCATGCTGCCCTGCCATCGTAAATCCCCATTAAATAAACACAACGCATTGATCTGACTTTGATTTATTTTCTGGAGCAGACTCGCAAAGTAGAATGCGCAACGCGGCAACGGTGTGGAGAAGGGATAAAAAAACGGGCAAGTCAGTGACCTGCCCGTTGATTTTCAGAGAAGGGGAATTAGTACAGCAGACGGGCGCGAATGGTACCCGGAATAGCTTTCATTGCCTGCAGCGCTTTTTCGGCAACGTCTTCGTCGGCTTCAATATCAATAACCACATACCCCATCTGGGCGGAAGTTTGCAGATATTGCGCGGCGATGTTGACGCCCTGCTCGGCGAAGATTTTGTTCAGCGCAGTTAGCACGCCCGGACGGTTTTCGTGGATGTGCATCAGACGACGCCCACCGTGCAGTGGCAGCGAGACTTCCGGGAAGTTCACCGCAGAGAGCGTTGAGCCATTGTCAGAATACTTGATCAATTTACCCGCAACTTCCAGGCCGATATTCTCCTGCGCTTCCTGAGTCGAACCGCCAATGTGTGGCGTCAGAAGGACGTTGTCGAATTCACACAGCGGAGAGGTAAATGGATCGCTATTGGTCGCCGGTTCCGTCGGGAATACGTCGATTGCCGCCCCCGCCAGATGTTTGCTCGCCAGCGCATCACACAGCGCCGGAATATCCACCACAGTACCGCGCGAAGCATTAATCAGCAGCGAGCCGGGCTTCATTAGTGAAATTTCTTTCGCGCCCATCATATTTTTGGTGGACGGATTCTCTGGTACATGCAGACTCACCACATCGCTCATATTCAGCAGGTCAGAAAGATGCTGTACCTGAGTGGCGTTGCCCAGCGGCAGTTTATTTTCAATATCATAAAAGTAAACATACATTCCCAGCGATTCAGCCAGAATGCCCAATTGCGTACCAATATGACCGTAGCCGATGATACCCAGCTTTTTGCCGCGCGCTTCAAAAGAACCCGCCGCCAGTTTGTTCCACACGCCACGGTGCGCTTTAGCATTGGCTTCCGGCACGCCGCGCAATAGCAGCAGCAGTTCGCCAATCACCAGCTCCGCAACAGAGCGCGTATTTGAGAACGGTGCGTTAAATACCGGGATCCCGCGCTTTGCCGCCGCATCCAGATCAACCTGGTTTGTTCCGATACAGAAACAGCCAATAGCGACCAGTTTTTCTGCGGCGTTGATCACGTCTTCAGTCAGATGGGTACGGGATCGCAGGCCGATGAAGTGGGCATCGCGGATGGATTCTTTTAATTGTTCATCATCCAGCGCGCCTTTGTGAAATTCGATGTTGGTGTAACCAGCTGCACGAAGGCTTTCCAGCGCCTTTTGGTGCACGCCTTCTACCAGCAGAAACTTAATCTTGTCTTTCTCCAGCGATACCTTTGCCATTTACCCAATCCTGTCTTTTGAAATGTTGTGTGCGGATTTGCATCCGCCTTTCAACATATCAAAAAATAATATTGCGGCAATATGAACGTTTGCGTCGCGATGTTGAGGAAATATCACGCAAAGGTAATTCTTGGATGAATATGCTGGTTTAGAGGATTTATTTAGAGCAATCGACAATTGCCTGGTAAAAGCGTGACACATGTCACCAAATTTAATGAAGAGAATTTTTTTAACGGGGGAGGTTCCCCCGTCAGATCATTTCACAATGGTTTTGACACCGTCAGGTGTGCCAATCAGCGCAACGTCCGCGCCACGGTTAGCAAACAAGCCAACAGTCACCACGCCAGGAATCGCATTTATGGCGTTTTCCATCGCTATCGGGTCAAGGATTTCCATGCCGTGGACGTCGAGGATCACGTTGCCATTATCGGTCACCACGCCCTGACGGTATTCCGGACGACCGCCCAGTTTCACCAGCTGACGCGCCACTGCACTACGTGCCATCGGGATAACTTCTACTGGCAGCGGGAATTTACCCAGAATATCAACCTGCTTGGAAGCGTCTGCAATACAGATAAATTTTTCTGCAACCGAAGCAATGATTTTTTCACGGGTCAGCGCCGCGCCGCCGCCTTTGATCATTTGCATGTGGCCGTTGATTTCATCTGCGCCATCAACGTAGATGCCAAGGCTGTCGACTTCGTTGAGATCAAAAACGTGAATGCCGAGGCTTTTCAGTTTTTCAGTGGAAGCATCTGAACTGGAAACGGCCCCTTCAATCTGGCCTTTCATTGTACCGAGCGCGTCAATAAAGTGTGCGGCGGTGGAACCTGTACCTACACCAACAATGGTGCCGGGCTGAACATACTGAAGTGCCGCCCATCCTACTGCTTTTTTCAATTCATCCTGCGTCATGATCGTTTCGCCTGTGGTATGAAATTTCACACGCATTATATACAAAAAAAGCGATTCAGACCCCGTTGGCAAGCCGCGTGGTTAACTCATCCATAAAATATCGCGCAATGGCAGGCATCCCCTTTCGCCCCGCAAATAAAGCATACAACGGTCTGGGTATGCCGCTCCACGGTGCAAACAGGCGCACCAGTTCACCGTTCGCAAGCCCCTGTTTACAGGCAAATTGAGGCAATAACGCCACGCCATTCAACACAACCAGGGCGCGAACTCGCTGAGCGAAATGCATTAGCGCAAATCCCTGATCTTTTAAGCTGCGCTTTTAACCACGGATACAAATGTTACCCGCCGACGGCTTCGGTATATGCAACCTGACACAAAATTGTGTCATAGTGCAGGAAAAAGCATTTACCAGGAGCAGACAACAGCAATGAAACGCCCGGACTACAGAACATTACAGGCACTGGATGCGGTGATACGTGAACGAGGATTTGAGCGCGCGGCACAAAAGCTGTGCATTACACAATCAGCCGTCTCACAGCGCATTAAGCAACTGGAAAATATGTTCGGGCAGCCGCTGTTGGTGCGTACCGTACCGCCGCGCCCGACGGAACAAGGGCAAAAACTGCTGGCACTGCTGCGCCAGGTGGAGTTGCTGGAAGAAGAGTGGCTGGGCGATGAACAAACCGGTTCGACTCCGCTGCTGCTTTCACTGGCGGTCAACGCCGACAGTCTGGCGACGTGGTTGCTTCCTGCACTGGCTCCTGTGTTGGCTGATTCGCCTATCCGCCTCAACTTGCAGGTAGAAGATGAAACCCGCACTCAGGAACGTCTGCGCCGCGGCGAAGTGGTCGGCGCGGTGAGTATTCAACATCAGGCGCTGCCGAGTTGTCTTGTCGATAAACTTGGTGCGCTCGACTATCTGTTCGTCAGCTCAAAACCCTTTGCCGAAAAATATTTCCCTAACGGCGTAACGCGTTCGGCATTACTGAAAGCGCCAGTGGTCGCGTTTGACCATCTTGACGATATGCACCAGGCCTTTTTGCAGCAAAACTTCGATCTGCCTCCAGGCAGCGTGCCCTGCCATATCGTTAATTCTTCAGAAGCGTTCGTACAACTTGCTCGCCAGGGCACCACCTGCTGTATGATCCCGCACCTGCAAATCGAGAAAGAGCTGGCCAGCGGTGAACTGATTGACTTAACGCCTGGGCTATTTCAACGACGGATGCTCTACTGGCACCGCTTTGCTCCTGAAAGCCGCATGATGCGTAAAGTCACTGATGCGTTACTCGATTATGGTCACAAAGTCCTTCGTCAGGATTAATCCATCAAATAATGCCTGATAGCACATATCAGGCGTTGTCCTCACTTCTTTTTGTATTCCTTGAATCACATCACAAAATAGACAAATCTCAGGCGGCAAAAAACGACGTCTGAATGCATTTTTTTTGCTGGCGACAAACCCACGTAAAAAGCTCACCGTAGGCGCAAATACCCTCATTTTGATTGCGTTTTACGGAGCAAATAATGTCTAACGTGCAGGAGTGGCAACAGCTTGCCAACAAGGAATTGAGCCGTCGGGAGAAAACTGTCGACTCGCTGGTTCATCAAACCGCGGAAGGGATCGCCATCAAGCCGCTGTATACCGAAGCCGATCTCGATAATCTGGAGGTGACAGGTACCCTTCCTGGTTTGCCGCCCTACGTTCGTGGCCCGCGTGCCACTATGTATACCGCCCAACCGTGGACCATCCGTCAGTATGCTGGTTTTTCAACAGCAAAAGAGTCCAACGCTTTTTATCGCCGTAACCTGGCCGCCGGGCAAAAAGGTCTTTCCGTTGCGTTTGACCTTGCCACCCACCGTGGCTACGACTCCGATAACCCGCGCGTGGCGGGCGACGTCGGCAAAGCGGGCGTCGCTATCGACACCGTGGAAGATATGAAAGTCCTGTTCGACCAGATCCCGCTGGATAAAATGTCGGTTTCGATGACCATGAATGGCGCAGTGCTACCAGTACTGGCGTTTTATATCGTCGCCGCAGAAGAGCAAGGTGTTACACCTGATAAACTGACCGGCACCATTCAAAACGATATTCTCAAAGAGTACCTCTGCCGCAACACCTATATTTACCCACCAAAACCGTCAATGCGCATTATCGCCGACATCATCGCCTGGTGTTCCGGCAACATGCCGCGATTTAATACCATCAGTATCAGCGGTTACCACATGGGTGAAGCGGGTGCCAACTGCGTGCAGCAGGTAGCATTTACGCTCGCTGATGGGATTGAGTACATCAAAGCAGCAATCTCTGCCGGACTGAAAATTGATGACTTCGCTCCTCGCCTGTCGTTCTTCTTCGGCATCGGCATGGATCTGTTTATGAACGTCGCCATGTTGCGTGCGGCACGTTATTTATGGAGCGAAGCGGTCAGTGGATTTGGCGCACAGGACCCGAAATCACTGGCGCTGCGTACCCACTGCCAGACCTCAGGCTGGAGCCTGACTGAACAGGATCCGTATAACAACGTTATCCGCACCACCATTGAAGCGCTGGCTGCGACGCTGGGCGGTACTCAGTCACTGCATACCAACGCCTTTGACGAAGCGCTTGGTTTGCCTACCGATTTCTCAGCACGCATTGCCCGCAACACCCAGATCATCATCCAGGAAGAATCAGAACTCTGCCGCACCGTCGATCCACTGGCCGGATCCTATTACATTGAGTCGCTGACCGATCAAATCGTCAAACAAGCCAGAGCTATTATCCAACAGATCGACGAAGCCGGTGGCATGGCGAAAGCGATCGAAGCAGGTCTGCCAAAACGAATGATCGAAGAGGCCTCAGCGCGCGAACAGTCGCTGATCGACCAGGGCAAGCGTGTCATCGTTGGTGTCAACAAGTACAAACTGGATCACGAAGACGAAACCGATGTACTTGAGATCGACAACGTGATGGTGCGTAACGAGCAAATTGCTTCGCTGGAACGCATTCGCGCCACCCGTGATGATGCCGCCGTAACCGCCGCGTTGAACGCCCTGACTCACGCCGCACAGCATAACGAAAACCTGCTGGCTGCCGCTGTTAATGCCGCTCGCGTTCGCGCCACCCTGGGTGAAATTTCCGATGCGCTGGAAGTCGCTTTCGACCGTTATCTGGTGCCAAGCCAGTGTGTTACCGGCGTGATTGCGCAAAGCTATCATCAGTCTGAGAAATCGGCCTCCGAGTTCGATGCCATTGTTGCGCAAACGGAGCAGTTCCTTGCCGACAATGGTCGTCGCCCGCGCATTCTGATCGCTAAGATGGGCCAGGATGGACACGATCGCGGCGCGAAAGTGATCGCCAGCGCCTATTCCGATCTCGGTTTCGACGTAGATTTAAGCCCGATGTTCTCTACACCTGAAGAGATCGCCCGCCTGGCCGTAGAAAACGACGTTCACGTAGTGGGCGCATCCTCACTGGCTGCCGGTCATAAAACGCTGCTCCCGGAACTGGTCGAAGCGCTGAAAAAATGGGGACGCGAAGATATCTGCGTGGTCGCGGGTGGCGTCATTCCGCCGCAGGATTACGCCTTCCTGCAAGAGCGCGGCGTGGCGGCGATTTATGGTCCAGGTACACCTATGCTCGACAGTGTGCGCGACGTACTGAATCTGATAAGCCAGCATCATGATTAATGAAGCCACGCTGGCAGAAAGTATTCGCCGCTTACGTCAGGGTGAGCGTGCCACACTCGCCCAGGCCATGACGCTGGTGGAAAGCCGTCACCCGCGTCATCAGGCACTAAGTACGCAGCTGCTTGATGCCATTATGCCGTACTGCGGTAACACCCTGCGACTGGGCGTTACCGGCACCCCCGGCGCGGGGAAAAGTACCTTTCTTGAGGCCTTTGGCATGTTGTTGATTCGAGAGGGATTAAAGGTCGCGGTTATTGCGGTCGATCCCAGCAGCCCGGTCACTGGCGGTAGCATTCTCGGGGATAAAACCCGCATGAATGACCTGGCGCGTGCCGAAGCGGCGTTTATTCGCCCGGTACCATCCTCCGGTCATCTGGGCGGTGCCAGTCAGCGAGCGCGGGAATTAATGCTGTTATGCGAAGCAGCGGGTTATGACGTAGTGATTGTCGAAACGGTTGGCGTCGGGCAGTCGGAAACAGAAGTCGCCCGCATGGTGGACTGTTTTATCTCGTTGCAAATTGCCGGTGGCGGCGATGATCTGCAGGGCATTAAAAAAGGGCTGATGGAAGTGGCTGATCTGATCGTTATCAACAAAGACGATGGCGATAACCATACCAATGTCGCCATTGCCCGGCATATGTACGAGAGTGCCCTGCATATTCTGCGACGTAAATACGACGAATGGCAGCCACGGGTTCTGACTTGTAGCGCACTGGAAAAACGTGGAATCGATGAGATCTGGCACGCCATCATCGACTTCAAAACCGCGCTAACTGCCAGTGGTCGTTTACAACAAGTGCGGCAACAACAATCGGTGGAATGGCTGCGTAAGCAGACCGAAGAAGAAGTACTGAATCACCTGTTCGCGAATGAAGATTTCGATCGCTATTACCGCCAGACGCTTTTAGCGGTCAAAAACAATACGCTCTCACCGCGCACCGGCCTGCGGCAGCTCAGTGAATTTATCCAGACGCAATATTTTGATTAAAGGAATTTTTATGTCTTATCAGTATGTTAACGTTGTCACTATCAACAAAGTGGCGGTCATTGAGTTTAACTATGGCCGAAAACTTAATGCCTTAAGTAAAGTCTTTATTGATGATCTTATGCAGGCGTTAAGCGATCTCAACCGGCCGGAAATTCGCTGTATCATTTTGCGCGCACCGAGTGGATCCAAAGTCTTCTCCGCAGGTCACGATATTCACGAACTGCCGTCTGGCGGTCGCGATCCGCTCTCCTATGATGATCCATTGCGTCAAATCACCCGCATGATCCAAAAATTCCCGAAACCGATCATTTCGATGGTGGAAGGTAGTGTTTGGGGTGGCGCATTTGAAATGATCATGAGTTCCGATCTGATCATCGCCGCCAGTACCTCAACCTTCTCAATGACGCCTGTAAACCTCGGCGTCCCGTATAACCTGGTCGGCATTCACAACCTGACCCGCGACGCGGGCTTCCACATTGTCAAAGAGCTGATTTTTACCGCTTCGCCAATCACCGCCCAGCGCGCGCTGGCTGTCGGCATCCTCAACCATGTTGTGGAAGTGGAAGAACTGGAAGATTTCACCTTACAAATGGCGCACCACATCTCTGAGAAAGCGCCGTTAGCCATTGCCGTTATCAAAGAAGAGCTGCGTGTACTGGGCGAAGCACACACCATGAACTCCGATGAATTTGAACGTATTCAGGGGATGCGCCGCGCGGTGTATGACAGCGAAGATTACCAGGAAGGGATGAACGCTTTCCTCGAAAAACGTAAACCTAATTTCGTTGGTCATTAATCCCTGCGAACGAAGGAGTAAAAATGGAAACTCAGTGGACAAGGATGACCGCCAATGAAGCGGCAGAAATTATCCAGCATAACGACATGGTGGCATTTAGCGGCTTTACCCCGGCGGGTTCGCCGAAAGCCCTACCCACCGCGATTGCCCGCAGAGCTAACGAACAGCATGAGGCCAAAAAGCCGTATCAAATTCGCCTTCTGACGGGTGCGTCAATCAGCGCCGCCGCTGACGATGTACTTTCTGACGCCGATGCTGTTTCCTGGCGTGCGCCATATCAAACATCGTCCGGTTTACGTAAAAAGATCAATCAGGGCGCGGTGAGTTTCGTTGACCTGCATTTGAGCGAAGTGGCGCAAATGGTCAATTACGGTTTCTTCGGCGACATTGATGTTGCCGTCATTGAAGCATCGGCACTGGCACCGGATGGTCGAGTCTGGTTAACCAGCGGGATCGGTAATGCGCCGACCTGGCTGCTGCGGGCGAAGAAAGTGATCATTGAACTCAATCACTATCACGATCCGCGCGTTGCAGAACTGGCGGATATTGTGATTCCTGGCGCGCCACCGCGGCGCAATAGCGTGTCGATCTTCCATGCAATGGATCGCGTCGGTACCCGCTATGTGCAAATCGATCCGAAAAAGATTGTCGCCGTCGTGGAAACCAACTTGCCCGACGCCGGTAATATGCTGGATAAGCAAAATCCCATGTGCCAGCAGATTGCCGATAACGTGGTCACGTTCTTATTGCAGGAAATGGCGCATGGGCGTATTCCGCCGGAATTTCTGCCGCTGCAAAGTGGCGTGGGCAATATCAATAATGCGGTAATGGCGCGTCTGGGGGAAAACCCGGTAATTCCTCCGTTTATGATGTATTCGGAAGTGCTACAGGAATCGGTGGTGCATTTACTGGAAACCGGCAAAATCAGCGGGGCCAGCGCCTCCAGCCTGACAATCTCGGCCGATTCCCTGCGCAAGATTTACGACAATATGGATTACTTTGCCAGCCGCATTGTGTTGCGTCCGCAGGAGATTTCCAATAACCCGGAAATCATCCGTCGTCTGGGCGTCATCGCTCTGAACGTCGGCCTGGAGTTTGATATTTACGGGCATGCCAACTCAACACACGTAGCCGGGGTCGATCTGATGAACGGCATCGGCGGCAGCGGTGATTTTGAACGCAACGCGTATCTGTCGATCTTTATGGCCCCGTCGATTGCTAAAGAAGGCAAGATCTCAACCGTCGTGCCAATGTGCAGCCATGTTGATCACAGCGAACACAGCGTCAAAGTGATCATCACCGAACAAGGGATCGCCGATCTGCGCGGTCTTTCCCCGCTTCAACGCGCCCGCACTATCATTGATAATTGTGCACATCCTATGTATCGGGATTATCTGCATCGCTATCTGGAAAATGCGCCTGGCGGACATATTCACCACGATCTTAGCCACGTCTTCGACTTACACCGTAATTTAATTGCAACCGGCTCGATGCTGGGTTAATGACTCGTCCCGTCACGATCTTCAGCAATATGCTGAAGCATCGTGGCGGTATAACGATGATTTCTGATTGAATAAAGATATTCCTGCATATACATCGGCCTGTGCGGTGCATCAAAATATTTCAGCGTTGCCGGATTCACCAGTCGCCAGGCAAAATGCGGGATCACCGTCAGAAAATGTCCGCGCTCCACGGCGCTGATTTTGGCCATAAAACTGTAGGGACGATAAATAATGGTTGGATTGATCCCACAAGGTCGCATATTCGCATCAATCATTGCTTCGAAGTTGGCCCGGTTCTGAAAGCGCATTTGTAGCCAGGGCAGCTCCTGAAGCAGCTCTTGCTCTTGTCGCTCTTCATAACGGCGAGAAACGAGAAAGCCTAATCGCAGCGGTGGTAGTTCACTGATAGTCAGGTTTTCCAGTTCCTGAACTCGTGCAGATACATGCTGTGGGGAGATAATAAAATCTAACTGGCGGTCAAAAAGATTATCGATAACGCCATTTTCGCTGAACTCAACTGGCTGGGCGGTCACGCCTTCATACTTATCTCCGAGACTAATCAACTGATCGAAAATAATTGTCGGATAAGTATTATCTATGCCAATCACAATTTCTCGTGAACGACGCCCTGAGTTATGGATTTCATTATCAATCGCAGAAAGCCGTTGATAAACCGGGAACAGTTTTTGATACAGTTCCTGTCCGGCTTTATTGAGGCTGATATTATTATCTTTGCGGGTAAATAGCGTATAGCCAATTTGTTCTTCCAGCGCGGCAATGCTTTTACCAAATGGCGAAGCCGTCATATGGATTTTTTCTGCCGCCCGGGCAATATTATTGGTTTGCGCTAATAAAATGAAATTGCGCATCTTTTTCGAAATAAAAATGTCCATCCCCCTCCCCCGCATCCTTGTCCGCTTAACCGTTTCAGTCAGCCTATCCTTGATGAAACCGCGAGCAAAGATAGGTGATTACGTCATGGTTTTACAGAAAATTACAGAAAAAGGAGGCAATATCGGGTAAAGGCATTAGCCCGACGAATACGTCGGGCTACAAATATTATTGTGCTGCAGGTGTTTTAGCGGGTTGTTGATCCACAGGTTCTAACTGGAAGACCACATCGACCTGATCATCAAACTGAATAGCGGCCTGCTCGTAAGTTTCCTGGGCGGACACCGGCGCGGCATCGGCTTTCATCATCCGCACCATTGGGCTGGGCTGATAGTTGGAAACATGGTAGCGCACGCTATATACCGGCCCCAGTTTACGATGAAAGCCGTTCGCCAGTTCCTGCGCCTGATGAATCGCGTTATCAATCGCTGCCTTACGCGCTTTGTCTTTATAGGCATCCGGCTGCGCCACGCCCAGCGACACAGAACGAATTTCGTTAAGACCCGCCTTCAGCGCGCCATCCAGCAAGGAATTCAGTTTGTCTAACTGACGGAGCGTGACTTCCACCGTTCTCACAGCGCGGTAGCCTTTAAGGATACTTTTACCATCCTGATAATCATAATCTGGCTGGGTGCGTAAGTTCGCTGAGCTGATATCTTTTTTCGCGATCTGATTGAGTTCAAGGAAGGAAATGTATTGTGCGACGCGCTCATCTGCCTGTTTCTTGGCAGTAGCGGCATCCTTCGCGGCCACGTTAACTTCAATCGCAAGAGTGGCAATGTCTGGCACCGCATCCACGCTTGCCGTACCGGAGGTGACAATATGCGGTCCATCCGGCAATTCGTTAGCCTGCGCTGCCATCCCGCTAATACCCATTAATGCCGCCAGGGCGATAACTTTGAACTTCACGTTAGTCTCTCCGTGTTAATTGACTTGCCCAAAATTCAGGACCTCTGGAGGCAAGCTTAGCGCCTCTGTTTTATTTTTCCATCAGATAGCGCCTAACTGAACAAGGCTTGTGCATGAGCAATACCGTCTCTCGCCAGCTGCAAGGCAATAAACCACATAACACATCCCACAACCAGATTGATAATGCGCTGTGCTTTTGCCGTGCGCAGACGCGGTGCCAGCCAGGCTGCGAGAAGAGCCAGACCAAAGAACCACAGGAAAGAGGCGCTAATTGTCCCGAGTGCAAACCAGCGTTTTGGTTCCACATCAAGTTGCCCGCCAAGGCTGCCCAGTACAACAAAAGTATCCAGGTAAACATGCGGATTCAGCCAGGTCACTGCCAACATGGTGGCGATAATTTTCCATCTGCCTTGCTTCATGACTTCGGCGCTGGCTAACTCAATATTACTGCTCATTGCTGTTTTAAAAGCGCCAAAACCATACCACAGCAAGAAGGCTACGCCGCCCCAGGTGACCAGCGCCAGCAACCACGGCGACTGCATCAATAACGCGCTGCCACCAAAAATCCCGGCGCAAATCAGGACCAAATCGCTGATAGCACAAAGTAAGGCAATCATAATGTGGTACTGACGACGTATGCCCTGATTCATCACAAAAGCATTTTGTGGACCGAGCGGTAGGATCATAGCCGCCCCAAGTGCAAGACCTTGAAAGTAATAAGAAAACACGTTGGATATTCCGAATTAAGTATCTGATGCAGAGACTATATCGCGGGATTGTTATTAGCGGAAATTGATAATATTAATTGGCAATCAGAAAAACTAATAAGAGAGAGGCCAGAGAGTATTATCTGGCCTCAGCGTTGATTACGCAGCTTTGTCTTCTTTCACCCGCTTAAAGTTCACATCCATTTGCGGGTACGGGAAGCTGATACCGGCGGCATCAAATTCACGTTTAATACGCTCCAGCACATCCCAGTACACGTTTTGCAGATCGCCGCTGTTGCTCCAGACGCGGACCACGAAATTAATCGACGATGCACCAAGTTCGTTCAGGCGCACAGTCATTTCGCGATCTTTCAAAATGCGATCTTCAGACTGGATAATATTGGTCAGGATCTGCTTAACCTGATCGATATCGGAATCATACGCCACGCCAATAATAAATTCGTTACGGCGAACTGGCTCGCGGGAGAAGTTAATAATATTTCCGGCAATAATTTTACCGTTCGGAATAACGATAATTTTACCGTCTGCAGTACGCATGGTGGTGGAGAAAATCTGCACACTCAGCACAGTACCGGCTACGCCGCCCAGGTCAACATATTCTCCGGCACGGAACGGGCGGAACATGACAAGTAACACGCCAGCGGCCAGGTTAGACAGTGACCCCTGCAAAGCCAGACCAACAGCTAAGCCTGCGGCACCGAGTACAGCAATGACTGACGCGGTTTGTACACCCACGCGTCCCAGTGCAGCGATTAGCGTAAAGGCGATAATACCGTAACGGACTAATGCAGAAAGAAAATCAGCAACAGTGGCATCGATTTTACGGGAGATCATCAGGCGATTCACCGCGTTGGAAATCATCCGCGCGATAATCAAACCAACGATGATGATCGCGAGTGCCGCCACGATGTTTACTGCATAACTTAGCAGCAGCGCCTGGTTAGCTACCAGCCAGCTTCCCGCGCCGTTTATGCTATCGACAACATTCAAATCTTCCATTCAATATTCCTTTTCAACTGACTCAAAATGGAGAAATACACTCCGCCGCCTTATGACGGGCAGTCTGACAAGGGTAAACAATAAAGCATAATTTTGCCAAATAGATCACAGATTTCTCATCTGAATCACCTTGCTTTTGGCGAAAAAATCCCCGCAGAGCGGGGCTCAGACAGATATCAATGTGCGCTTTGTCATGCCGGATGCGGCGTGAACGCCTTATCCGGCCTACAAAAACCTGCAAATTCAATATATTGCAGGATACGTGTAGGCCTGATAAGCGTAGCGCATCAGGCAATTTTGCTTTTGGCGAAAAAAAGACCCGCAGAGCGGGCCTTGAGATAAGCAGAAAGGAATATCTTACAGAACGTCGATCGCGTTCAGTTCCTGGAATGCTTTCTCCAGACGAGCGATCATCGAAGTCTGACCGGCACGCAGCCATACGCGCGGATCGTAGTATTTCTTGTTCGGCTGATCTTCGCCTTTCGGGTTACCCAGCTGACCCTGCAGATAAGCTTCGTTCGCTTTGTAGTAGTTCAGAACGCCTTCCCAGGTTGCCCATTGGGTATCGGTATCGATGTTCATTTTTACTACGCCGTAGCTTACGGAGTCTTTGATTTCCTGAGCAGTAGAACCGGAACCACCGTGGAATACGAAGTTCAGGCTGTTGTGCGGCAGGTTGTGTTTCTTGGAAACATATTCCTGAGAATCACGCAGGATGGTCGGAGTCAGAACCACGTTACCCGGCTTGTAAACACCGTGTACGTTACCGAAGGACGCTGCGATGGTGAAACGCGGGCTGATTTTGCTCAGTTCGGTGTATGCGTAATCAACGTCTTCCGGCTGGGTGTACAGTGCAGAAGCGTCCATGTGGCTGTTGTCCACGCCGTCTTCTTCACCACCGGTGCAACCCAGTTCGATTTCCAGAGTCATGCCGATTTTGGACATGCGCTCCAGGTATTTAGAGCAGATTTCGATGTTCTCTTGCAGAGATTCTTCAGACAGGTCGATCATGTGAGAAGAGAACAGCGGCTTACCGGTAGCTGCGAAGTGTTTTTCACCCGCGTCCAACAGACCGTCGATCCACGGCAGCAGTTTCTTCGCGCAGTGGTCAGTGTGCAGGATAACCGGAACACCATAATGTTCAGCCATCTGGTGAACGTGATGCGCACCAGAGATCGCGCCCAGGATAGCAGCACCCTGCGGAACGTCAGATTTCACGCCTTTACCAGCGATAAAGGAAGCACCACCGTTGGAGAACTGAACGATAACCGGCGCTTTAACTTTAGCAGCGGTTTCCAGTACGGCGTTGATGGAGTCAGTACCGACGCAGTTTACTGCTGGCAGTGCGAAGTTGTTTTCTTTTGCTACCTGGAAAACTTTCTGTACGTCATCACCAGTGATTACGCCAGGTTTTACGAAATCAAAAATCTTAGACATGTCTCTTGTCCTGTATCGTCGGGCCTTATACTCGTCATACTTCAAGTTGCATGTGCTGCGTCTGCGTTCGCTCACCCCAGTCACTTACTTATGTAAGCTCCTGGGGATTCACTCTCTTGTCGCCTTCCTGCAACTCGAATTATTTAGAGTATGAAAAATTGCGTGCTCTAAAAGCGCGCTGAAACAAGGGCAGGTTTCCCTGCCCTGTGATTTTTTACTTCTTAGCGCGCTCTTCGAGCATCGCTACTGCAGGCAGTACTTTACCTTCCACGAATTCGAGGAATGCGCCGCCGCCAGTGGAGATGTAGGAGATTTTGTCAGCAATGCCGAACAGGTCGATTGCTGCCAGAGTGTCGCCGCCGCCAGCGATGGAGAACGCTTCGCTGTCTGCGATAGCGTTAGCCACGATTTCAGTACCTTTGCGGAAGTTCGGGAATTCGAACACGCCAACCGGACCGTTCCACAGAATGGTTTTCGCATTCTTCAGGATTTCAGCCAGTTCCTGAGCGGAAGCATCACCGATATCCAGGATCTGCTCGTCAGCTTTCACATCGTTAACAGATTTCAGGGTAGCCGGTGCAGTTTCAGAGAACTCGGTTGCTACGCGAACATCAGACGGAACCGGGATGTTGCAGGTGGTCAGCAGACGTTTAGCTTCGTCAACCAGGTCAGCTTCGTACAGGGATTTACCCACATCGTGGCCTTGTGCCGCGATAAAGGTGTTAGCGATACCACCACCAACAATCAGCTGGTCAGCGATTTTAGACAGGGAGTCCAGAACGGTCAGTTTGGTAGATACTTTAGAACCACCAACGATAGCCACCATCGGGCGAGCAGGTTCTTTCAGTGCTTTACCCAGCGCGTCCAGTTCAGCTGCCAGCAGCGGGCCTGCGCACGCAACGTCAGCGAATTTACCGATACCGTGAGTAGAAGCCTGCGCGCGGTGAGCAGTACCGAATGCGTCCATTACGAACACGTCACACAGTGCAGCGTATTTTTTGGACAGGGTTTCGTCGTCTTTCTTCTCGCCTTTGTTGAAGCGAACGTTTTCCAGAACAACCAGTTCACCTTCAGCAACGTCAACGCCGTCGAGGTAATCTTTAACCAGACGAACCGGGTTAGACAGTTTGTCTTTCAGGTAGTTAACAACCGGCAGCAGAGAGAATTCTTCGTTGTACTCGCCTTCGGTAGGACGACCCAGGTGGGAAGTTACCATCACTTTTGCGCCTTGTTTCAGGGCCAGTTCGATGGTCGGCAGAGAAGCACGGATACGCGCGTCGCTGGTTACTTTCCCGTCTTTTACTGGTACGTTCAGATCCGCACGGATAAATACACGTTTCCCAGCAAGATCCAGATCGGTCATCTTAATTACAGACATGGTGAATCCTCTCGTTGATTCTAAAAGTTTTGCAGACGCTGCTTGCGTCTTACCTGAAAGCAACAGTAGCCATAGCTAACGTCGTGTCGAGCATTCGGTTAGCAAAGCCCCATTCGTTATCGCACCAGACCAACGTTTTGATCAGGTGTGCGCCACTGACCCGGGTTTGGGTGCCATCGACAATGGCACTGTGCGGATCGTGGTTAAAATCTACAGAGACCAACGGCAATTCCGTATAGTCAACTATACCATGAAATGCACCTTGTGCTGCTTTTTGCAGCAACAGGTTGACTTCATTGGCTTTTACAGGTTTCTTCACCGTCACGCTTAAATCGATTGCCGTCACATTTATGGTTGGCACACGTACCGCAATCGCTTCAAAGCGATCGTTAAATTGCGGAAAAAATCGTGTGATACCGGCGGCCAGTTTAGTATCGACCGGAATGATCGACTGGCTGGCTGCCCGGGTGCGACGCAGGTCAGGATGGTATGCATCAATAACCTGTTGATCGTGCATGGCGGAGTGAATTGTGGTCACAGTGCCGGACTCAATACCGTACGCATCATCTAACAATTTGATGACGGGAATTATGCAATTCGTGGTACAGGAAGCGTTAGAAACGATGCGGTGTTCCGCACGAAGTTGATCCTGATTGACGCCGTAAACAACGGTCGCGTCGAGATCGTTACTGCCAGGATGTGAAAAGAGCACTTTTTTGGCCCCGGCGGCAATATGCGCTTCGCCATGCTCGCGGGAGCCATATACGCCGGTGCAGTCGAGGACTACATCAACGCCAAGTTCACGCCAGGGGAGCGATTGCAGTGAACGTTCATGCAATACGCGGATGGCGTCATCACCAACAAAAAGTTGATCGCGTTCCTGTCGTACTTCCCATGCAAAACGGCCATGGCTGGTGTCATATTTCAACAAATGCGCCATGCCCGCAGCATCCGCCAGTTCGTTGATTGCCACCACGGTAATTTCCGCCCGGCGTCCGGATTCATACAAAGCACGAACCACATTACGCCCGATGCGACCGAAGCCATTTATCGCTACGCGTACGGTCATAGATCTCCTGCAAGGTTTTCCCTGAGCAAATTTGCCAGACAGAGTAATCCAGCAAATCGTCCGGGGAAACCTTACCTGTCGCAAACTGCGACTGATTGGTTAATTGTCGAACATTTAATCGACTGAAACGCTTCAGCTAGGATAAGCGAAACGTGGAATAAAAGGAATGTTTGTCCAGCCGAAGAAGACATTTATCTGACTCACATCACACTTTTATCCCCTTTTGTGGGAAGCTTTATTCCAGGCTGGCGTAATAATAACCCTACAATAACTGGAATAAATTGTCAGCTTGTGAAGTGATACCGGCCTTCTTCAGTCATCTCTACTATCAGATTGGCCTGACGGCTATTCATCAGCACACGCTCGACATTGGGGCCATCGGTGCGGGCATAAAATGCTTCGGCTACTTGCCGCGTTAATCCTCCCGCAATTTTACGACTAATCAAGCGCTCCCGCAGAATTTGAGCAGGTGCATGAATAAAAATAGAAAAATCGCAGAAAGATGCCAACTCCAGCCACTTTTCATCATCCAGTAACAACCAGTTTCCTTCGACGATGACGAGTGGTGCGGTAACGTGCAACGCATCTTCAACAGGATCATGCTTTTGTCGATCGTACTGCGGCCACGTACAATCCCCTTCCACGACCTGGCGCAGATTTTCCGTCAGTTTCGCAACGTCAAATGTCTCTGGTGCGCCTTTGAAGGGGCGCAATTGATGCGCATCCAGCCAGCTATTGTAATGGTGAAAACCATCCATCGGGAGCGTCTGAATAGCGGGCAGTTCCGGGTCTTGTTGCGCGAGATATTCCCAGAAGGTGGTTAGGGTTGATTTACCCGTCCCCGGCGGAGCGCAAAGAAAAACCACCGTACGCCGCTGCGGATTTACCGTCTGTAAGGCCGCCAACATGTGCAGCAACGGTTTATGTACATTTTCAATCTCTTCGTTCTGGTACTGTGCCTGTATCTTCAGCCCATTCACCGTTAATTCAATTTTCACGGCGTTAATTCCTTTAAGGTGGTCGTTACTGCCAGCGTCAGCGCCGTTTTGACCATTCCGCTAAAACGCGCCTCTGACCAGACGGAGAAATCAGCGAACTTCATCGCTTTTAACGCGTCATAGAGCATCGCATTGCGGGTTATGCTATTGACGTTGCTGATAAAATCCCAGGTCATGTCATCGGCAAATCCGGGCGTTTCATCCTGTTCGTTCAGGTAATGCCAGAACTGGGAAAAATGCGTGATATCGGCGTACAACCATTTATCCATTTTCCCCAACGCATAAATCAAACGCAGTGCAACATCAATATCGTCAAGCGGGCCGCTTTGGGCGAGTAACGGCTTCACTGCATATTCCACGATCTCTTCATCGTTATCGACAAACAGCGACGGCAGAAACTGGCGTATCCCCTGGAGCAAAATGGTATGCGCAGTTTTCATAAATGAAAATAAATTGTCCTGTGCATCCAGTTGCTCAAGCACATCATCTTCTGTCAGCGTCGCCATTGGTCTTCCGATAGATCACCATCAATGCAGGGAGTCTATTATATTACACGTTTGGTCCGCGCCGCCGATCAGTAATGTCTGCGTCCGCACCCCATTCGCCGTCTGTTGGATACCGTTCACCAGCTCACCGCCCGTCACGCCCGTAGCGCTAAAGAGGATATCGTTCCCCCTCACCAGTTCATCGAGCGAGTACACACGGTTAACGTCAACGCCCATTGCCTTGCAACGCTTGCGCTCCTGCTCTGCAATCTGCCGATTTTCCGTGTAATCCCCTTTAGCCTAGCAAAAGTCAATCAGCTCGGCCTGCATATCCCCGCCTAATGCTTTAACGGCACAGGCAGAAATCACGCCTTCTGGCGCACCGCCGATGGTGTACATCACATCGTAAGGATTATCCTGCCAGCAGGTCAGCACGCTGGCGGCGACATCGCCATCCGGCAGGGCAAAAACCTTCACGCCCAGCTGTGTTGCTTCCTCAATCGCGGCACTCAGGCGCGGTTTATCCAGCGTAACCATGCGCAGCTTATCCAGCGGTTTGCCTAACGCTTTCGCCACGTTGCGCAGGTTGTCCGTCAGAGGCAAAGACAGATCAATCGCGCCCGCCGCCAGCCGATTAACAACCAGCTTTTTCATATACATATCGGGCGCATGTAACAGGCTATCTCGAGGGGCGAAAGCCATGACCGCCAGCGCATTGCTCTGCCCCATCGCCACCATCCGCGTGCCTTCAATGGGATCAACCGCGATATCGACTTCTGGCCCATCGCCTTTGCCCACCTCTTCGCCAATCCACAGCATCGGCGCATGGTCAATTTCTCCTTCGCCGATAACCACTCGTCCACGAAAAGCGACGTCGTTTAATGCCTGGCGCATCGCGGTGACCGCCAGGCCATCAATTTTATTTTTGTCGCCACATCCGGTTTGCGGCCAGGCAGCCAACGCTGCCTGTTCCGTAACGCGAAATAATGGCCACGCCAGGGACATCATTGCGCGGCCTCCCCGATATCAACGCCAAATTGTGCCAGCAGATATTTCTCGGCCTGTTCATTCCAGATGCCGTGCGTTTCCTCAACCAGCCGCGCCAACTCTTTAAACAGCGGATCGGTTTTGCCTTTTTCGGCAAAATCGGCAATGGCAGTGAGCGGCATGGTCACGCCGTTATAAATGAGTTTTTTACCGCCAGGGATATCCGGCAGATTGAGCACGGTTTCTGGCACCGCATCCAGGCCACCGATATGGGTCACCATAAACGACGGCTGTAACTGCCCAGTGGCGCTAAGGGCAATCGCCTCTTTCATGTCGTCCGTTGAACCGCCAGATGTACCGACGACGTGCGTGCTGTTGTAATGGACGTTGTAGAAATTAAACGGCACTTTGAAGTTTTTATCCGTCGGCCCGGCAAAGAAGTTCAGACAGCCATCTTCCGCCAGTAATTCATCAGCCATCTCAACGACAGCAGGCACCGCCGCATAAACAAAAATGTCATCGAACCCGGCATCTCCTGTCAGCGCCCGCAGCATCTGGACAGGATCGCTCATCCCTTTGGTATTCACATACACCAGCTCAATGCCTTTACTGGCCGCCAGTTCCACCGGCAGCAGCTTCTGTACCTGCGCCAGACGTTTGTCGTCGATATCGACCACCACCACCCGCGACGGTTGTATGCCGCCGTTAATGGCGTAATCGATAGCGCCAATGCCCATCGGACCTGCACACGCCAGCAGTGCAATATTGCCGCCAGGTTTGACGCCCATGCGATGCTCATAAACATATTGCGTGGTGTGATAATTGGCATGATAAGCACCAATAATGCAGCACATAGGCTCTGCCAGCGACGCCGCAGCAAAATAAGAGCCGTGATACGGTAATACGCAGCCCAAATTAATGCCGATTTCGGGAATAATCATATAAGTGGCATTGCCGCCAAAATATTCGTAGCTGTAGCCCGCTGAATATCCGCTTGGTAACCCCATCGCCGGTTGCAATACAAAACGCTGGCCTTTTTTATATTTGCCAGTGAGATTTTTACCCACTTCGACAATAACCCCGGCACATTCATGCCCGGTAATGACCGGATGATTTTCTAAATCGTCGGGTACGCGTTTATGTTCACTACCGAGTAACGCCGCTTTCCAGGTCGATAAACAGACGCTGTCAGAAATTACACTCACCAGTAATTCATTATCGGTAATTTCTGGCAGTTCAAATACGCGCAGACGGACATCCCGCTTGCCATAAATAGCAGCAACTTTGGTTTTCATTTTTACCTCTGTAATCAGTGTTTATGTTCGGCGGTTAATTGATTAAATAAAGTGTCGAGTTTTGGATCGCCAATATAGTTATTAATCAATATCAGTGGTTTATCCGTCACACGTTTCACGCGCCCTTCCAGACTGGCATGAGTAACGACGATATCCGCATCCGCATCCGCAGGCACGTTTTCTATGGCGTAATGTTTTACTTCAATTGCCAGCCCCGCTTTTTCCAGGCGTTTACGGAAGGTGGTCGCGCCCATCGCACTGGAGCCCATCCCCGCATCGCAAACAAAGGCGATACGCTTAACCCTGCTTAACGAGAATGCACCCTCTTGTTTCATCGCCTTAACCGCATTGGCTGACTGAGCAAACTCATCTTCGCTCTCCGTTTCCACCGTTTTTTCCATCTTCAGTATCAGCGAAGTAATAGCAAAGGACACCAGGGTACCTACCGTAACACCGGCAATTGTCGCCAGGAACGAGCCTTTCGGCGTCAGTGCCAGGTAAGCAAAGATAGACCCCGGACTTGGGCCAGCCACCAGACCACCGTCCAGTAAGTTAAACATCCAGGTGCCAGACATACCGCCCGCAATCATGGCAATAATGGTCAGCGGCTTCATCAGCACATACGGGAAATACAGTTCGTGGATCCCACCGAGGAAGTGAATAATCATCGCCCCGGGCGCAGAACGTTTACTCATCCCTTTACCAAACAAGGTAAACGCCAGCAGCAGCCCCAGGCCCGGACCTGGGTTAGAGGCCACCATAAAGAAGATGGATTTACCGTTAACCGAAGCCTGTTGCATTCCCAGCGGATAATAGACGCCCTGATCGATCGCATTATTGAGGAAAAGCACTTTCGCCGGTTCATTGATGACTGACAACAATGGCAGATAACCCGCATGTACCAGCGCCTCAATACACTCTTTGACGAAAGTATTGGCAATTAACACCGCCGGGCCGATAACTTCAAAACCCAGCAGACAAAGGAGCATCCCCGCGATACCTAATGAGAAGTTATTGATAACCATCTCAAAACCGGCAGGTATGCGTTTTTCCAGTGCCTTATCGACATATTTTATGACCAACCCACCGAGCGGCCCCATGATCATTGAGCCAAGGAACATCGGGATCTCTGCGCCAACGATCACACCAATAGTACCTATTCCGCCCATGACCGCCCCGCGTTTACCGCCGACCAGATGACCACCTGTAGAACCAATCATCACGGGCAATAAATAGGTAATCATCGGGCCGACAATTTTGGCGAAATGTTCGTTAGGCAGCCAACCGGTGGGAATAAATAACGCAGTAATAAAACCCCAGGCAATAAAAGCACCAATATTGGGGATGACCATTGCAGTCAAAAAGCCCCCAAAAGCCTGGACCTTTGCACGAGCAGACTTGTTTTCCATAATATTATCCTGTAGAGGAGAGAGTAATTATCCGCGGCTGATAATGTCCGCTAATTGTTTTTCTGATGATGCTGTTAAGAGTTGTTCGAGTATTTCTTCTTCGCACAGTAATTCACTTAACGCCTGAATAGCGCCAATGTGCGAATCGGCATCGGCAGCAGAGAGTCCGATGAGTAATTTAATTGGTTCGTCATTCCCCGGAAAATAAACACCTTGTTCAAGTAATGTCAAAGACATCCCGGTTTTAAGCGCCCCACATTCCGGTCGCGCATGAGGCATTGCCACGCCTGGTGCGAGAATATAATAAGGGCCATTGTTAATGGTGGAATCTTTAATTGCCTGAATGTAATTCTCGCTGATATAGTTTTTATCCAGCAATGATACCATCGAGAAATCGATAGCTTCCTGCCAATCTTTTGCTGAATGTATAACTGAGATTGATGATTCTGGAAAATAATCACTAAGCCGCATAAATTATCCTTATTTTATTTTTAGGGTACCGTCCGGCGGTAAAAATAAAATACTCGTGCGGTTTAATGAAAGCAATTGAGCAGGGAAACCGGTGTTTTGAAAACAGTGAATTATTAATTTCTTATATAACATTGAGTTATAGATATAACAACAAATGTCAATACGCATATCGTGATGCATATTACATAATTGATATTTATTGCATATAAATATTTGTGATCTACAACACGCCTTATCTATTGCTTGTCCGCAAACGGACATATCAAGGTAATAAAAAAGGTCGCCGAAGCGACCTTTTTACCCGAAATGCTAATTACAGCAGTTCTTTTGCTTTCGCAACAACGTTATCAACAGTGAAGCCGAACTCTTCAAACAGCAGCTCTGCCGGAGCAGATTCACCGAAGGTGGTCATACCGACGATAGCACCGTTCAGGCCAACATACTTGTACCAGTAGTCAGCAATACCCGCTTCTACAGCAACGCGTGCAGTAACCGCTTTCGGCAGTACGGATTCACGGTAAGCAGCATCCTGCTTGTCAAATGCGTCGGTAGACGGCATGGACACCACGCGCGCTTTCACGCCTTCGGCAGTCAGTTTTTCGTAGGCAGCAACAGCCAGTTCAACTTCTGAACCGGTAGCGATGAAAATCAGTTCCGGCTGACCGGCGCAGTCTTTCAGCACATAACCACCGCGCGCGATGTTTGCCAGTTGCTCTTCAGTTCGTTCCTGCTGCGCCAGGTTCTGACGGGAGAGGATCAGTGCGGTCGGGCCGTCCTGACGCTCAACACCGTATTTCCACGCGACCGCGGATTCAACCTGGTCACACGGACGCCATGTAGACATGTTCGGGGTTACGCGCAGAGAAGCGACCTGCTCAACCGGCTGGTGAGTCGGGCCGTCTTCGCCCAGACCGATGGAGTCGTGGGTGTAAACCATCACCTGACGCTGTTTCATCAGCGCAGCCATACGTACGGCGTTACGTGCGTATTCCACGAACATCAGGAAGGTGGAGGTGTACGGCAGGAAGCCACCGTGCAGGGAGATACCGTTAGCAATCGCGGTCATACCGAACTCGCGAACACCGTAGTGGATGTAGTTACCCGCAGCATCTTCGTTGATTGCTTTAGAACCAGACCACAGGGTCAGGTTAGACGGCGCCAGGTCAGCAGAACCGCCGAGGAATTCCGGCAACAGCGGACCGAACGCTTCGATAGCATTCTGAGACGCTTTACGGCTGGCGATTTTCGCCGGATTAGCCTGCAGTTTAGCGATGAACTCTTTCGCTTTAGCGTCGAAGTCAGACGGCATTTCGCCTTTCATACGGCGGGTAAATTCAGCGGCTTCCTGCGGATAAGCTTTCGCGTAAGCAGCGAATTTCTCGTTCCATGCGGATTCTTTCGCCTGGCCTGCTTCTTTCGCATCCCACTGAGCATAGATTTCAGACGGGATTTCGAACGGCGCATATTTCCAGCCCAGTTGTTCGCGGGTCAGGGCAATTTCAGCGTCGCCCAGCGGCGCACCGTGGGAGTCGTGGGTACCGGCTTTGTTCGGGGAACCGAAACCGATGATGGTTTTGCACATCAGCAGGGAAGGTTTGTCAGTCACTGCGCGCGCTTCTTCTACTGCGCGTTTGATAGATGCCGCGTCATGACCGTCGATGTCGCGAATAACGTGCCAGCCGTAAGCTTCGAAACGCATTGCGGTGTCGTCGGTGAACCAGCCTTCAACGTGACCATCGATAGAAATACCGTTGTCATCGTAGAATGCAATCAGTTTACCCAGCTTCAGCGTACCCGCCAGAGAGCAAACTTCGTGGGAGATGCCTTCCATCATGCAGCCGTCGCCCATGAAGGCGTAGGTGTAGTGGTCGACAATGTCGTGGCCCGGACGGTTAAACTGCGCCGCCAGCGTTTTTTCTGCAATCGCCATACCGACTGCGTTGGCAATACCCTGACCCAGCGGACCGGTGGTGGTTTCCACACCAGCGGTGTAACCCACTTCCGGGTGACCCGGAGTTTTAGAGTGCAGCTGACGGAAGTTTTTCAGTTCTTCCATCGGCAGATCGTAACCGGTGAGGTGCAGCAGGCTGTAGATCAGCATGGAGCCGTGGCCGTTGGACAGCACGAAGCGGTCACGGTCAGCCCAGGACGGATTCTGCGGGTTGTGTTTCAGGAAATCACGCCACAGGACTTCGGCAATGTCAGCCATACCCATAGGGGCACCCGGGTGACCGGATTTGGCTTTCTGTACTGCGTCCATGCTCAGCGCACGAATAGCATTGGCAAGCTCTTTACGTGAGGACATTTTGACTCCAGATCGGATGATGAAGGGCACGCCCTTAACGACTTGACGACAGCGCGTTTTGGGCTACGCCGGAAAATTTGCCAACAATTTACCGCAAGCCGCGCGTCATGTACATGGAACATCCTTTTGCCGCTTCAGAAATCTCTGGATCATGCTCGCATGTTGCGCAATCTACTCGCCCGTCCGCTGCGCTTTTCCTTATACTGAGACTGAGCGTCGATTCACCTGCAAACGGCGCATTTTTAGAATAATCCTGACCTTGTGCGGAAGAGAAAACATGAAAATTCGCGCCTTATTGGTAGCAATGAGCGTGGCAACGGTACTGACTGGTTGCCAGAATATGGACTCCAACGGACTGCTCTCATCAGGAGCGGAAGCTTTTCAGGCTTACAGTTTGAGTGATGCGCAGGTGAAAACCCTGAGCGATCAGGCATGTCAGGAGATGGACAGCAAGGCGACGATTGCGCCAGCCAATAGCGAATACGCTAAACGTCTGACAACTATTGCCAATGCGCTAGGCAACAATATCAACGGTCAGCCGGTAAATTACAAAGTGTATATGGCGAAGGATGTGAACGCCTTTGCAATGGCTAACGGCTGTATCCGCGTCTATAGCGGGCTGATGGATATGATGACGGATAACGAAGTCGAAGCGGTGATCGGTCACGAAATGGGGCACGTGGCGTTAGGCCATGTGAAAAAAGGAATGCAGGTGGCACTTGGTACAAATGCCGTGCGAGTAGCTGCGGCCTCTGCGGGCGGGATTGTCGGAAGTTTATCTCAATCACAACTTGGTAATCTGGGCGAGAAATTAGTCAATTCGCAATTCTCCCAGCGCCAGGAAGCAGAAGCCGATGATTATTCTTACGATCTTCTGCGCCAACGCGGCATCAGCCCGGCAGGTCTTGCCACCAGCTTTGAAAAACTGGCAAAACTGGAAGAAGGTCGCCAAAGCTCAATGTTTGACGACCATCCTGCATCCGCCGAACGCGCCCAGCATATTCGCGATCGCATGAGCGCGGATGGGATTAAGTAAAGCCTGGTGGTGTCGAACGTAGGTCAGATAAGGCGTTCACGCCGCATCTGACATGAATGGCACATTTGTTACCTTGTGCGCATTGCCGGATGCGATGCTGGCGCATCTTATCCGGCCTACGGGTGCCGAACGTAGGTCGGATAAGGCGTTCACGCCGCATCCGACATTAATGGCACGTTTTACCCGTGCGCATCGCATCTGGTGCTTACTCGCCCTTTTTCGCCGCCTGAATATACAGCATTTCCAGCGCCAGCGTTGCCGCTGCCAGAGCAGTGATTTCCGACTGATCGTATGCCGGAGCCACTTCCACTACGTCCATCCCAACAATGTTGAGATCTTTCAGGCCGCGTACCAGTTTAATAGCGCGATCGGAGGTCAGGCCGCCAATCACTGGCGTACCGGTGCCTGGTGCAAAAGCAGGATCCAGGCAGTCGATATCAAAAGTCAGGTAAACCGGCATATCACCCACAATCTGTTTCACTTGGGCGATAACGTCATCCACGCTGCGATCGTTCACCTGGCAGGCGTCCAGCACGGTAAAGCCGTTGTCTTTATCAAACTCGGTACGAATACCAATCTGCACGGAATGATTCGGGTCGATCAGACCTTCTTTCGGCGCGGTATAGAACATAGTGCCGTGGTCAAATTCACAACCGTTCGCATAGGTATCGGTGTGGGCGTCAAAGTGTACCAGCGCCATTTTGCCGAAATGCTTCGCATGAGCACGCAGCAGCGGCAGCGTAACAAAGTGGTCACCACCGAAAGAGAGCATACGCTTACCGGCAGCCAGCAGCTTCTCGGCGTGCGCCTGCAGCTTTTCGCTCATCTCACGGGCATCGCCAAAGGCATATACCAGATCGCCGCAGTCCACGACGTTCAGACGCTCACGCATGTCGAAATTCCACGGGAAGCGGTTGTGTTCCCAGGCCAGATTCGTCGAAACCTGACGGATCGCTGCCGGACCGTGGCGACCACCCGCACGACCAGAAGTGGCCATATCGAACGGCACGCCAGTAATCACCCAGTCTGCATCGCTGTCATACGGCTGGAAGTTCATCGGCAGGCGTAAAAAACCAAAGGCATTGGAAACCAGTGAGTTATCGTATTGATGACCTAAGGTGCTCATGGATGGACTCCTATTACAAAGTCGATATAAAAAAACCCTTCCGCGTCGTTAGGCCCGACGAGGAAGGGTTGGATTTGTCACAATAAATTGTGGCGGATTATCACCGCTAAATTAAGCGGATTCAAGTAACACAGGACTTACTCATCTTCAAGATAAGTATAACCGTACAAACCTGCCTCGAACTCTTCAAGGAACTGTTGTTGCAGTTCAGCATCAAGATCGGTTTTCTTCACTTGATCGCGGAACTGGGTTAACAGCGTTTTCGGATCGAGCTGTACATATTGCAGCATGTCCGCCACGGTATCGCCTTCGTCAGACAGTTCTACTTCTACGCTACCGTCAGGGAAGACGAACACGTCAACCGCTTCGGTATCACCGAACAGGTTGTGCATGTTGCCGAGGATCTCCTGATATGCGCCGACCATAAAGAAACCGAGCATCGGCGGATTCTCTGGATCGTACTCCGGCATTGGCATTGTCGTGGCAATACCGTCACCATCAATATAGTGGTCGATAGCACCGTCAGAGTCACAGGTAATATCCAGCAGCACAGCGCGACGTTCCGGCACTTGATCCAGCCCTTCCAGCGGCAGAACCGGGAACAACTGGTCGATCCCCCATGCGTCCGGCATCGACTGGAACAGCGAGAAGTTGACGTACATTTTGTCCGCCATACGTTCCTGCAGCTCGTCGATAATCGGACGATGAGCACGGTTTTGCGGATCCAGCTGCTTTTGCACTTCATGGCACATGCTCAAATAAAGCTGCTCAGCCCATGCACGTTCTTGCAGGCTAAAGATGCCGGAAGAGTAGCCGATATGAATGTCGTGCAGATCCATCTGACTGTCGTGTAACCATTCACGCAGAGAACGGCGAGTTCCCGGTTCGTGCATCTCCTGCCAGGTTTCCCACATGCTTTGCAGCGCGCGCGGCGCATCTTCTGCAGGCGCGGTCGGCACCGTGTATTCGTTACGTTCCACGCCGATGATATTAGACACCAGCACGGTGTGATGCGCAGTCACCGCACGACCCGATTCGGTGATTACCGTCGGATGCGGCAGACCGTTTTCTTCACACGCATCGCCAATCGCCCAGATAATGTTGTTGGCGTATTCATTGAGGCCGTAGTTCACCGAACAGTCGGACTGCGAACGAGTACCTTCATAATCCACGCCCAGACCGCCGCCGACGTCGAAGCACTGAATATTGACGCCCAGCTTGTGCAGTTCCACATAGAAACGCGCGGATTCACGAACGCCTGTCGCGATATCGCGAATATTCGCCATCTGCGAACCGAGGTGGAAGTGCAGTAGTTGCAGGCTGTCGAGACGCCCGGCTTCACGCAGGGTTTCAACCAGTTGCAGTACCTGAGTCGCAGCCAGGCCGAACTTCGATTTTTCCCCGCCGGAGGACTGCCATTTACCCGAACCCTGCGAAGCCAGACGTGCACGCACGCCCAGACGAGGAACGACATTCAGACGTTCTGCTTCATCCAGCACAATGGCGATTTCTGACATCTTCTCAATGACCAGATAGACCTTGTGCCCCATCTTCTCGCCAATTAATGCCAGGCGGATATATTCGCGGTCTTTATAACCGTTGCAGACGATGACGCTACGGGTCATGCCAGCATGTGCCAGTACTGCCATCAACTCGGCTTTGGAACCGGCTTCCAGACCCAGCGGTTCGCCCGAATGAATCAGGGACTCAATCACGCGGCGGTGCTGGTTAACTTTGATCGGATAAACAAGGAAGTAATCGCCGTTATAGCCGTAGGATTCCCTCGCACGTTTGAACGCGGCGTTAATGGAACGCAAACGGTGCTGCAGGATCTGTGGGAAACAGAACAGTGCAGGCAGACGCTGGCCCTGTGCTTCACGAGTTTTCACTAACTGCGCGAGATCGACGCGAGCTTCCGGGACGTCCGGGTCCGGGCACACGCTAATGTGGCCCAGCTCGTTAACGTCATAGTAGTTATTGCCCCACCAGGCAATATTGTAAGTACGCAGCATCTTGCTGGCTTCCTGGGAGCTCATTGCAACCTCCTGCATGGAGCGTAGTACACCGTGTTCGCCCGCTGACGAAGGCAAACCCATAGACATGTCGTCAGACATAGCGAACCTCAAATTATTTTATTAAGTGTAAAACAGTTAACGACTATCGCAGCCTGGAACTGCGATAACAACCCATAAGCACATGGATTTTCCAGCAGTGAATGCTGACGCTCCAACTGCGCAACCGGTTTCTTTTTCATAACATTATTAAGCACATAACCGAACGTAAGTGTGAAAGTTCGGCGAAACCACGAGAAAACTCTTGTTTTTACAAGAGCGCCCTTGTTCAGTCCTCAGTAACTGTAACCAGCTCTTGAATCCTGAGAAGCGCCGAGATGGGTATAACATCGGCAGGTATGCAAAGCAGAGATGCAGAGTGCGGGGAACGAATCTTCACCAGAACGGTGAGACAGGTTAAGCAGCAGACAACGGTTCATTATTTCGTATCACCTCCACGGCCGCCTGTTAAGACGAACCCACAAGCCAAAACTCTGATTTCAACCCGGCTGGAAGTGGCAACACGAAAGAAACGTCGTGTGCTTTTTATTTAAGCCGCGCGCCGCGTTTTATACCCCACAATGGCAGAAAATTGCAAAAGATAAATACGCAGAATGCCGGCATTGTCAGGAAAAATTTCCAGCCACGTTTTTAACAGAATGAGACACGATTCAAAAAAAAGTGGAAATAGGGTGAAGAATTGACCTAAAATAGCCATCCAGATGTTAATCCATCCATACCGATTAACACTCAGACTGCCAGTGTTTTTAACCTGCAGAGTCGTGGTAGGATCCGCTACCACAGAAAATCCACACAACAGTTTGAGCTAACCAAATTCTCTTTAGGTGATATTAAATATGGCAAAACACCTTTTTACGTCCGAGTCCGTCTCTGAAGGGCATCCTGACAAAATTGCTGACCAAATTTCTGATGCCGTTTTAGACGCGATCCTCGAACAGGATCCGAAAGCACGCGTTGCTTGCGAAACCTACGTAAAAACCGGCATGGTTTTAGTTGGCGGCGAAATCACCACCAGCGCCTGGGTAGACATCGAAGAGATCACCCGTAACACCGTTCGCGAAATTGGCTATGTGCATTCCGACATGGGCTTTGACGCTAACTCCTGTGCGGTTCTGAGCGCTATCGGCAAACAGTCTCCTGACATCAACCAGGGCGTTGACCGTGCCGATCCGCTGGAACAGGGCGCGGGTGACCAGGGTCTGATGTTTGGCTACGCAACTAATGAAACCGACGTGCTGATGCCAGCACCTATCACCTATGCACACCGTCTGGTACAGCGTCAGGCTGAAGTGCGTAAAAACGGCACTCTGCCGTGGCTGCGCCCGGACGCGAAAAGCCAGGTGACTTTTCAGTATGACGACGGCAAAATCGTTGGTATCGATGCTGTCGTGCTTTCCACTCAGCACTCTGAAGAGATCGACCAGAAATCGCTGCAAGAAGCGGTAATGGAAGAGATCATCAAGCCAATTCTGCCCGCTGAATGGCTGACTTCTGCCACCAAATTCTTCATCAACCCGACCGGTCGTTTCGTTATCGGTGGCCCAATGGGTGACTGCGGTCTGACTGGTCGTAAAATTATCGTTGATACCTACGGCGGCATGGCGCGTCACGGTGGCGGTGCATTCTCTGGTAAAGATCCATCAAAAGTGGACCGTTCCGCAGCCTACGCAGCACGTTATGTCGCGAAAAACATCGTTGCTGCTGGCCTGGCCGATCGTTGTGAAATTCAGGTTTCCTACGCAATCGGCGTGGCTGAACCGACCTCCATCATGGTAGAAACTTTCGGTACTGAGAAAGTGCCTTCTGAACAACTGACCCTGCTGGTACGTGAGTTCTTCGACCTGCGCCCATACGGTCTGATTCAGATGCTGGATCTGCTGCACCCGATCTACAAAGAAACCGCAGCATACGGTCACTTTGGTCGTGAACATTTCCCGTGGGAAAAAACCGACAAAGCGCAGCTGCTGCGCGATGCTGCCGGTCTGAAGTAATCTTTCTTCACCTGCGTTCAAAGGCCAGCCTCGCGCTGGCCTTTTTCTTTTGGATAGGCGTTCACGCCGCATCCGGCAAAAAAACCGCCCGCACAATAACATCATTCTTCCTGATCACGTTTCACCGCAGATTATCATCACAACTGAAACCGATTACACCAACCACAACAGACAAAGATTTGTAATATTTTCATATTATTATTCGGTTTTCACAGTTGTTACATTTCTTTTCAGTAAAGTCTTAATTGCAGATAACAGCGTTTAATCTATGATGATATAACTCAATTATTTTCATGCACTTAAATCATAACTAAGATAAATGTTAGTGTAAGCGATTACACTGATGTGATTTGCTTCACATCTTTTTACGTCGTACTCACCTATCTTAATTCACAATAAAAAATAACCATATTGGAGGGCATCATGCCTGACGCTAAAAAACAGGGGCGGTCAAACAAGGCAATGACGTTTTTCGTCTGCTTCCTTGCCGCTCTGGCGGGATTACTCTTTGGCCTGGATATCGGTGTAATTGCTGGCGCACTGCCGTTTATTGCAGATGAATTCCAGATTACTTCGCACACGCAAGAATGGGTCGTAAGCTCCATGATGTTCGGTGCGGCAGTCGGTGCGGTGGGCAGCGGCTGGCTCTCCTTTAAACTCGGGCGCAAAAAGAGCCTGATGATCGGCGCAATTTTGTTTGTTGCCGGTTCGCTGTTCTCTGCGGCTGCGCCAAACGTTGAAGTACTGATTCTTTCCCGCGTTCTACTGGGGCTGGCGGTGGGTGTGGCCTCTTATACCGCACCGCTGTACCTCTCTGAAATTGCGCCGGAAAAAATTCGTGGCAGTATGATCTCGATGTATCAGTTGATGATCACTATCGGGATCCTCGGTGCTTATCTTTCTGATACCGCCTTCAGCTACACCGGTGCATGGCGCTGGATGCTGGGTGTGATTATCATCCCGGCAATTTTGCTGCTGATTGGTGTCTTCTTCCTGCCAGACAGCCCACGTTGGTTTGCCGCCAAACGCCGTTTTGTTGATGCCGAACGCGTGCTGCTACGCCTGCGTGACACCAGCGCGGAAGCGAAACGCGAACTGGATGAAATCCGTGAAAGTTTGCAGGTTAAACAGAGTGGCTGGGCGCTGTTTAAAGAGAACAGCAACTTCCGCCGCGCGGTGTTCCTTGGCGTACTGTTGCAGGTAATGCAGCAATTCACCGGGATGAACGTCATCATGTATTACGCGCCGAAAATCTTCGAACTGGCGGGTTATACCAACACTACCGAGCAAATGTGGGGGACCGTGATTGTCGGCCTGACCAACGTACTTGCCACCTTTATCGCAATCGGCCTTGTTGACCGCTGGGGACGTAAACCAACGCTAACGCTGGGCTTCCTGGTGATGGCTGCTGGCATGGGCGTACTCGGTACAATGATGCATATCGGTATTCACTCTCCGTCGGCGCAGTATTTCGCCATCGCCATGCTGCTGATGTTTATTGTCGGTTTTGCCATGAGTGCCGGTCCGCTGATTTGGGTACTGTGCTCCGAAATTCAGCCGCTGAAAGGCCGCGATTTTGGCATCACCTGCTCCACTGCCACCAACTGGATTGCCAACATGATCGTTGGCGCAACGTTCCTGACCATGCTCAACACGCTGGGTAACGCCAACACCTTCTGGGTGTATGCGGCTCTGAACGTACTGTTTATCCTGCTGACATTGTGGCTGGTACCGGAAACCAAACACGTTTCGCTGGAACATATTGAACGTAATCTGATGAAAGGTCGTAAACTGCGCGAAATAGGCGCTCACGATTAATCTCCCCAAGCTTCCTCCCATCGCGGAGGAAGCCACCTCTTGCAGTCATCTTTTCTTCGCTCTATCCTCTGCCGCTATGAAAACATCCCGTCTCCCTATCGCCATCCAACAGGCCGTTATGCGTCGCCTGCGGGAAAAACTCGCCCAGGCCAACCTGAAGCTAGGGCGTAACTACCCGGAGCCAAAACTCTCTTACACCCAGCGCGGAACCTCCGCCGGAACGGCCTGGCTGGAAAGCTATGAAATTCGCCTCAATCCCGTTTTGCTGTTGGAAAACAGTGAAGCTTTTATTGAAGAAGTGGTACCGCACGAACTGGCACATTTGCTGGTATGGAAACATTTCGGCCGCGTAGCGCCACATGGCAAAGAGTGGAAGTGGATGATGGAAAACGTGCTGGGTGTTCCCGCCCGTCGTACGCATCAGTTCGAACTGCAATCCGTGCGTCGCAACACCTTCCCCTACCGCTGCAAGTGCCAGGAGCATCAGCTTACCGTACGCCGCCATAATCGCGTAGTTCGTGGCGAGGCCGTCTATCGCTGTGTTCACTGCGGTGAACAGCTGGTTGCGAAATAACCATCTGAACTATCAGGAACTTTCCTGATCTGGCTGATTGCATACCAAAACAGCTTTCGCTACGTTGCTGGCTCGTTTTAACACGGAGTAAGTGATGTACCGTTATTTGTCTATTGCTGCGGTGGTACTGAGCGCAGCATTTTCCGGCCCGGCGTTGGCCGAAGGTATCAATAGTTTTTCTCAGGCGAAAGCCGCGGCGGTAAAAGTCCACGCTGACGCGCCCGGTACGTTTTATTGCGGATGTAAAATTAACTGGCAGGGCAAAAAAGGCGTTGTTGATCTGCAATCGTGCGGCTATCAGGTGCGCAAAAATGAAAACCGCGCCAGCCGCGTAGAGTGGGAACATGTCGTTCCCGCCTGGCAGTTCGGTCACCAGCGCCAGTGCTGGCAGGACGGTGGACGTAAAAACTGCGCTAAAGATCCGGTCTATCGCAAGATGGAAAGCGATATGCATAACCTGCAGCCGTCAGTCGGTGAGGTGAATGGCGATCGCGGCAACTTTATGTACAGCCAGTGGAATGGCGGTGAAGGCCAGTACGGTCAATGCGCCATGAAGGTCGATTTCAAAGAAAAAGCTGCCGAACCACCAGCGCGTGCACGCGGTGCCATTGCGCGCACCTACTTCTATATGCGCGACCAATACAACCTGACACTCTCTCGCCAGCAAACGCAGCTGTTCAACGCATGGAACAAGATGTATCCGGTTACCGACTGGGAGTGCGAGCGCGATGAACACATCGCGAAGGTGCAGGGCAATCATAACCCGTATGTGCAACGCGCTTGCCAGGCGCGAAAGAGCTAACCTACACTAGCGGGATTCTTTTTGTTAACCCCTACCCCACGCGTACAACCGCGTGGGGAGACGACGCGGATTTTTAACTATGCGTATCCCCCGCATTTATCATCCTGAACCACTGACCAGCCATTCTCACATCGCGCTTTGCGAAGATGCCGCCAACCATATCGGGCGCGTACTGCGCATGGGGCCGGGGCAGGCGTTGCAATTGTTTGACGGTAGCAACCAGGTCTTTGACGCCGAAATTACCAGCGCCAGCAAAAAAAGCGTGGAAGTGAAGGTGCTGGAAGGCCAGATCGACGATCGCGAATCTCCGCTGCATATTCACCTCGGTCAGGTGATGTCGCGTGGTGAAAAAATGGAATTTACTATCCAGAAATCGATCGAACTCGGTGTAAGCCTCATTACGCCACTTTTTTCTGAGCGCTGCGGCGTTAAACTGGATAGTGAACGTCTGAACAAGAAGCTTCAGCAGTGGCAGAAGATTGCAATTGCTGCCTGTGAGCAGTGTGGTCGTAACCGGGTGCCGGAAATCCGTCCAGCGATGGATCTGGAAGCCTGGTGTGCAGAGCAGGATGAAGGACTGAAACTGAATCTTCACCCGCGCGCCAGTAACAGCATCAATACGTTGCCGTTACCGGTTGAACGCGTCCGCCTGCTGATTGGCCCGGAAGGCGGTTTATCGGCAGATGAAATTGCCATGACTGCCCGCTATCAATTTACTGATATCCTGTTGGGACCTCGCGTTTTGCGTACAGAGACAACTGCGCTCACCGCCATTACCGCGCTACAAGTACGATTTGGCGATTTGGGCTAACGGAGAAGAATAATGATCAAGCTCGGCATCGTGATGGACCCCATCGCAAACATCAACATCAAGAAAGATTCCAGTTTTGCTATGTTGCTGGAAGCACAGCGTCGTGGTTACGAACTTCACTATATGGAGATGGGCGATCTGTATCTGATCAATGGTGAAGCCCGCGCCCATACCCGCACGCTGAACGTGAAGCAGAACTACGAAGAGTGGTTTTCGTTCGTCGGTGAACAGGATCTGCCGCTGGCCGATCTCGATGTGATCCTGATGCGTAAAGACCCGCCGTTTGATACCGAGTTTATCTACGCGACCTATATTCTGGAACGTGCCGAAGAGAAAGGGACGCTGATCGTTAACAAGCCGCAGAGCCTGCGCGACTGTAACGAGAAACTGTTTACCGCCTGGTTCTCTGACTTAACGCCAGAAACGCTGGTTACGCGCAATAAAGCGCAGCTAAAAGCGTTCTGGGAGAAACACAGCGACATCATTCTTAAGCCGCTGGACGGTATGGGCGGCGCGTCGATTTTCCGCGTGAAAGAAGGCGATCCAAACCTCGGCGTGATTGCCGAAACCCTGACTGAGCATGGCACTCGCTACTGCATGGCGCAAAATTACCTGCCAGCCATTAAAGATGGCGACAAACGCGTGCTGGTGGTGGATGGCGAGCCGGTACCGTACTGCCTGGCGCGTATTCCGCAGGGGGGCGAAACCCGTGGCAATCTGGCTGCCGGTGGTCGCGGTGAACCTCGTCCGCTGACGGAAAGTGACTGGAAAATCGCCCGTCAGATCGGGCCGACGCTGAAAGAAAAAGGGCTGATTTTTGTTGGTCTGGATATCATCGGCGACCGTCTGACTGAAATTAACGTCACCAGCCCAACCTGTATTCGTGAGATTGAAGCAGAGTTTCCGGTGTCGATCACCGGAATGTTAATGGATGCCATCGAAGCACGTTTACAGCAGCAGTAACCCACCTTAGCGAGAAGGATCTCGTTGAGACTCTGAGTGACAGCGCCCTTCTTTCCACGCATACTGGGCGCTGTTGCTTTTTTGAACCAGGAAACAGAACCTCTGACAATGAATTTACAGCATCACTTTCTTATTGCCATGCCTGCTCTCCAGGATCCGATTTTCCGTCGTTCCGTGGTCTACATTTGCGAACATAATACCAATGGTGCAATGGGGATCATCGTCAACAAGCCGCTGGAAAATCTCAAAATTGAAGGGATTCTGGAAAAGCTGAAGATCACGCCGGAGCCGCGTGATGAATCAACCCGTCTGGATAAACCGGTTATGCTCGGCGGTCCGCTGGCTGAAGATCGCGGGTTTATTTTGCATACTCCGCCCTCCAATTTTGCTTCCAGCATTCGCATTTCAGACAACACGGTAATGACCACTTCCCGCGATGTGCTGGAAACGCTCGGCACCGATAAACAACCGTCTGACGTATTGGTGGCTCTGGGTTATGCCTCCTGGGAGAAAGGTCAACTGGAACAAGAAATTCTCGATAACGCGTGGCTAACGGCCCCGGCAGATCTGAATATTCTGTTCAAAACGCCGATTGCCGACCGCTGGCGCGAGGCGGCAAAACTGATTGGTGTGGATATTCTCACCATGCCTGGTGTGGCAGGACACGCCTGATGAGTGGAACCTTACTCGCCTTCGACTTCGGCACCAAAAGCATTGGCGTAGCGGTCGGCCAACGCATTACCGGCACCGCTCGCCCTTTGCCTGCAATTAAAGCACAGGACGGTACGCCGGACTGGAACATTATCGAGCGTTTACTGAAAGAGTGGCAGCCGGACGAAATCATCGTCGGTTTGCCGCTGAATATGGACGGCACCGAGCAACCATTGACTGCCAGAGCGCGTAAATTTGCCAACCGTATTCATGGCCGTTTCGGTGTTGAAGTAAAGCTCCATGACGAGCGTCTTAGCACTGTGGAAGCCCGTTCCGGTCTGTTTGAACAGGGCGGCTATCGGGCGCTCAACAAAGGCAAAGTTGACTCTGCCTCTGCGGTTATTATTCTCGAAAGCTATTTCGAGCAGGGATATTAAGGCGATTTAAACGCCTGGCGGAGTGTAAATAATATCATCGCGTCTTATTGCCGGATGCGGCGTGAACACCTTATCCAGCACACATCTGGCAGCGGCTATAGGTCTGATAAGACGCGTTAGCGTCGCATCAGACATTTATTGCCTTTGTAGGCCCGATAAGCTTGCGCATCGGGCATGGCAACGTCACAAACGCCCTTCCCCCACCCGGTGCTGATAACTCTGCTGAAACGTTATCATCCCCACCTGCTGCCCGGTTTGAATAACATGCGGTAACTGGTGGGTTTTCCCTTCGCGAATCAAATTCCCCACCGCGGGTGTGTTAATCAGCAATTCAAATAGCGCCACGCGTCCTTCCTGTTTATCCACTTCCAGCTTTTGTGACAGCACTGCCCGTAAACTACCTGCCAGTTGATTACGCACGGGGTCTTTTTCCTGCGCCGGAAATGAATCCACCAGTCGCTCAACTGCCTGCGCGGCACCACGCGTATGTAATGTTGCCAGCACCAAATGCCCGGTTTCTGCCGCCGTCAGTGCCAGACGGATTGTCTCGCTGTCACGCAGCTCTCCGAGCAAAATCACATCAGGATCTTCCCGCAATGCGGCCCGCAATCCCGATGCGAACGTCATACAGTGCAAACCAATTTCCCGCTGCTGGATCAAACATCGCTGGCTGGCATAGAGATATTCAACAGGATCTTCCAGCGTCAGAATATGCGCATCGGCATGTTGATTGAGATAGCCAACCATCGCCGCCAGCGTGGTAGATTTGCCACTCCCCGTCGCCCCCGTCACCAGAATCAGGCCATTCTCGCTCTTGAGTAATTCCGGCAATACCGTTGGTGCGCCAAGCTGTTCGAGCTGCGGGCAGTGCGAAGGTAACAGCCGTAACGCCAGCGAAATGCCATGCCGTTGCGCGAATGCGCTGCCACGCAATCGCTGGTTTTCCGCCAGCGACACGGCAAAATCCAGCTGACCATTCTCCAGCAATATTGCCCGCTGATCGTCATCCAGCCACTCCCGCAGTAGCTCTTCGACGTCCGGCGTATCAAACGGCGCAGCTTCCATTCTGCCGCGAATGCGCCATCGTGCGGGCCAGGCGCTGCACAGGTGTAGATCCGAGACGTTATGCTTTACACTAAGGGCCACAATTTCTTCCATATTCATACTAAGATCCTCGGAAAATGAACGATATTGCGCATAACCTGGCACAGGTCCGGGACAAAATCTCAGCGGCTGCAACGCGTTGCGGCCGTTCTCCAGAAGAAATTACGCTGCTTGCAGTCAGTAAAACAAAACCTGCGAGCGCCATCGCAGAAGCCATTGATGCCGGGCAGCGTCAATTTGGTGAAAACTACGTTCAGGAAGGGGTAGATAAAATTCGCCACTTTCAGGAACTGGGCGTAACAGGATTAGAATGGCATTTTATTGGCCCGTTGCAGTCTAATAAAAGCCGCCTGGTGGCAGAGCATTTCGACTGGTGTCATACCATCGACCGTTTGCGCATCGCTACCCGTCTCAACGACCAGCGCCCGGCAGAACTTCCCCCTCTTAACGTTCTGATTCAAATTAACATTAGTGATGAAAACAGTAAGTCCGGGATTCAACTGGCTGAACTGGACGAGCTGGCAGCTGAGGTCGCTGAACTACCGCGTTTACGTCTGCGCGGGTTGATGGCAATCCCTGCGCCTGAGTCAGAATATGTAAGGCAGTTTGAAGTTGCACGCCAAATGGCTGTAGCATTTGCCGGACTGAAAACGCGCTACCCGCATATCGACACGCTCTCTCTGGGAATGTCGGACGATATGGAAGCCGCCATTGCGGCAGGGGGGAAGACGGGTTCGATCGGGACATTGCCGGAA
>OAWU01000034.1_pt1 | contig 105459 bp, 99 predicted proteins | sample 1477041 | NCBI WGS metagenome assembly OAWU01 (sample SAMEA2580266, study PRJEB22360) | human gut metagenome | biome: human gut; feature: human-associated habitat; material: faeces | place: Denmark | collected 2008/2010
CCATTTCTTATCTGTCAATACTTTTTTCTAAGTTTTTTTATTTTGTTGGGGGATTGAGTTATTTGGGCGCAAGTTCACATTTAGATTGAATCTTTAAAATCCTTTAAATAGGTTTCCAATTTTTTCTTCATTTTGCTTTTTCCTAAACAACGTTTATTACTCATTAGTGCTTCATATTGAAGTTTCTCTTCTGGTTTTAACTTTTCTTTAAATTTTTTTAATGTGTCTTTTAGAACGACTAGTTCATCTAGATACATTTGTCTAGATGAAATTCTATGACTGATTTCACCAATTTCAACATAAGGAAGCTTGTTTAATTTTCGTTTATCACTTTCTTGTTGTCTTAACTTATCTTTTACATGATTTCTGAATTTTGTTTTGAAATATGTATAGAGCATTTCTTCGTTTGTTTCAATTTCTGGATTTTTTTGATAGAGTTCAAACAAGGTTAATTGTCCTTCTTGTTCCCAATCATCTTTTTCCCACAATTGAATGTAATACTCTTTTTCACATTTTCGTACGATAAATTTAACTTTTTGATACATTTTATTGAATTCCATATGTTCTCCTTTTCTTTTAATTGTATTTTATAAAAGATAGGAGACTTTTTGGAGCTTTTTTCTATTCTGTATGTTTTTTAAACTATTTGGTCATTTTTTTCAAGGTATCTTACCAAATAGAAAAAAACTGCCACTCCGTGACAGTTTCATTATAGTCCGTACGGGATTCGAACCCGTGTTACCGCCGTGAAAAGGCGGTGTCTTAACCCCTTGACCAACGGACCATTTTTACAACATACTCTATTATACAGGATTATTCCATTCTGTCAATACTTTAAACAAAAAAGGTTGGAACTAAAAAGTATCCAACCTCTACTAAAAACATACTAAGATTTTTTATATTTAGTTATTTTCTTCTAATTTTGACTTGATTTCATCATATGATAGAGGTTTTGCTTCTTCTTCTAATTCATGCTCTGAATTCTCGGGCATTTTTCCTGTTTCATACAATGATTTAATTTGAACACTATCCAATGTTTCATATTTCAACAGAGCTTCTGCAATTAGTTTATGCGTTTCTCTATTTCCTTGGATAATTTCTGCCGCTTTATTACGCGCTTCATTCAAGAGACCACGGACTTCTTCATCAATTTCGTAGGCAGTACGTTCTGAAATCATTTTTTGTGGGCTTTGAGCACCAAACATGGCATGATTTCCTTCATATTGAACAGGTCCAAGTTTTTCACTCATTCCATATTCTGTGACCATTGCACGCGCCATTTGAGTAGCTTGTTCAAAGTCATTTGAAGCACCTGTTGTTTGTGAATTGAAAATAATTTCTTCTGCAACACGTCCTCCCATGAGCCCTGCTAATTGTTCTTTCATATCTTCTTTAGAAAGTAACATTTGATCTTCCTTTGGAAGGGCAATCATGTAACCGCCTGCGCGACCACGTGGAACAATAGTAACTTTGTGAACCACACGAGCATTAGATAAAACGAGACCAACAATCGTATGTCCAGCTTCATGATAAGCCACCATTTCACGTTCTTTTTGTGAAATAGTTCGATCTTTCTTAGATGGACCTGCAATCACACGATCTTCTGCTTCATCAATATCGGCAGCATCAATCACTTTTTTATTGCGACGAGCTGCAACCAAGGCTGCTTCGTTCAAAACATTTTCAAGATCAGCACCAACAAATCCTGGTGTTTGTTGAGCAACCAATTTTAAATCCACATCTTGAGCGAGTGGTTTATTCTTAGCGTGAACTCGAAGAATCGCTTCACGACCTTTCACATCTGGACGTCCCACCAATACTTTACGGTCAAAACGGCCAGGACGAAGAAGGGCTGGATCTAGGACATCAGAACGGTTAGTCGCTGCGATCACGATGATTCCTTCATTACCTTCAAAACCATCCATCTCAATCAAGAGTTGGTTGAGGGTTTGTTCCCGCTCATCATTTCCGCCACCAAGACCGATACCACGTTGACGTCCAACAGCATCAATTTCATCAATGAAGATGATGGCTGGGGCTGCTTTTTTAGCATCTTCAAAAAGTGAACGAACACGACTAGCTCCGACACCAACAAACATTTCAACAAAGTCAGAACCAGAGATACTAAAGAATGGGACTCCAGCTTCTCCAGCTACTGCTTTTGCTAGAAGGGTTTTACCAGTTCCCGGAGGACCTTCAAGAAGCACACCTGCTGGAATCCTTGCTCCCAATTTAGTAAAGCGTTTTGGATCTTTTAAGAATTCAACCACTTCAACGAGTTCTTGTTTTTCTTCCTCAGCTCCTGCTACATCTGAAAAACGAACCTTGATATCTTCTTTGTTGGCTGCACGCGCTTTATTACGACCAAAGTTCATAGCACCACGGGCACCACCACCACCGCCTTGGTTCATCATGGAGAAGAAGAAGAACATGACAATCACAAAAGGAACGATTGAAGTTAGAATGGTAATCCACATACCACTTGAACTTTCACGCTTGATCGTAATTTCTGCTTTGTGGTCAGCTGCTAATTTTTGCAATTCATTGACAGTGATATCAGATGGAAGAATAACACTGCTAAAGCGAGAAACTTTTTGAACACGTGGAGTGAAGAATTGGATTCCGGTATCTTCTTTTGATTCTTTTGCTTTATTGTAGGTTCCTGCAACTTCAATGACACTGCCATTTGGTTGATAACTGATATTTTTTACATTATTATTTTTAATTTCTTTGACCAATTCTGTATAGTTGATCTGCTGACTTTGACCAGCTCCATTCCCCGCAAAAAAGTACTGGAATCCTGTCACAGCTGCTACAATAATCAACAAATACAGAAAAGGATTTCGGACAAAACCATTATTATTTCTGTTATTCATCTAGTCTCCTCTATTTTGAGTACACTTCTTCTTTTAATACACCGACATATGGTAAATTACGATAATTTTCATTATAGTCTAAACCATAGCCAACAACAAACTCATTTGGAATCGTAAAACAAGTGTAATCCGCTTCAATTTCAACCAAACGTCCTTCTGGTTTATCTAGTAAGGTCGCAATCTTCACAGATGCTGCATTTCGTTCTTCAAAGAGTTCTTTGAGGCTCTTCAACGTTTTACCTGTATCGATAATATCTTCCACAAATAAAATATCTCTACCTGAAATATCTTGGTCGATATCCTTGATAATATTAATAACGCCCGAACTTTCTGTACCACCGTGGTAGCTTGAAACCAACATAAAATCTAACTCAATATGCGTATCTACATGGTTAATCAACTCCGCCATAAATGGAACAGAACCCTTTAAAATGCCAACAAAAATAGGATTTTTTCCTTGGTACTCTTTTGTTAAGGTTTCACCTAGTGTTTTTGCTGCTTTCACAATTTCATCATGTGAAACCAACACTTTCTTGATATCTTTTTCTAACATATGTTTACCTATCTATTTTTTGAATATAAAGACCATTTTTCATTATATCATTTTTTAAAGGCTTACTCAAATCACTCGTTACCAATCCTAGAACAGAAAGAATTTTATCATTTTGTTCTATAATACAAGCTTCTTGACGAACTGAAATTGGAATCTTATGATTAATAAACCATCGTCTTAATTTTTGACGGTGACCATTGAGAAGCAACCAATCTCCTTCTTTTCTTTTTCGAATTAGGAGAGGAGTTTCTCGTGATACAGAAATAATTTCTACTTTTTTTCCTTCTAATGGTTGTCCAAAAGACAGTCTGTAGTTTGCAATTTCAAAGATATTTCCACATTCTAACAAAAAAGGAAGAGGTTGGTCATCCGACTTTTGACTGATTTTTCGAATTTCAAAGAAATCATATTCTTGATGCACTTCATAATTTGCTTTTAGATAATGAATGGTATTTTTTTTCTTTCTCAATTGTACTAATAATTCTTGAAACTGTGCTTTTCCAAGTTGTAAATCTGGAAATTGTGCTAGATACTCTTCTAATAAAAATGATTGTACTGAAGAGGAGTAGGTTCTAAAAGAAGCTAAATCTTGAATGGTTAAGTCCCTAGTCAATTCTTTTAGTGCTTGGTGCCACTGAGCTACTTCTTCTGCTAGAAAACGAAAACTTTCTTGTACTCTTGGATTTTCTATCTCTAATTCAGGAAGGTATTGATTGCGTACACGATTACGAAAATAGTCCTGCGAGTGATTACTACGATCTTCAAAGTGAGGAATTTTCATCAATTCATCTTTTGTAAAAGCTAATAAAGGGCGAAGTAACTCACCCTTTCCAAATGGTTGGCGTACAGAAATGCCACTCAAATGACGTAATCTTGCTCCTCGTATCAAGCGCATGAAGGTTGTTTCAGCTTGATCATTCGCCTGGTGACCTGTCACCAAGGCTGTGCAATTTTCCTTTTCCATGATCTCTTTAAAAAAATCATACCGAAAGGTGCGTGCTTTTGCTTCTGTAAAATCTCCCGAGTAATGAGCCACATAAAGTTTTGTTTTTTTATTTTTAGCGAATGCTTGTAGCTCTCTTTCTTCAATATTTGATTCAGGTCTTTGTCCATGATTGACGTGAGCAAGAACCAATTGAATTTTTAATCTTTCTTTATTTTTTTCTAGAAGTTCATAAAGATTCATCGAATCGAGTCCACCAGACAAGGCAATCAAAACACGGCGATGGTGCGTAAACAGATTGTTTTTTTCACAAAACTCTAAAAATTGCTCTTCCATTATTTCAGTACCTCATAAACGTCTTTTGAAATTTTGGAAATTGTTTCATAATCGGAATGATCCGTAAAAATAGCGATCACATATGGAGAGTTCGTGTACACAATGGCAACATCATGTTTAAAATCATAGGCATCTCCAATCTTATGAACAACCTTTACTGGAAGATCACGCGCAATGCGTTGGTGATCAAATTTTGTGGAGGACAGTGCTTCAATAATGGAACCATTTTGTTGATAGACGGCTTCCATCACATTTCCTGCCATTTCAGCAGAGGCATCTCTTTTCTCTACATCCCAATGTTTCTTAGCGATTTTATCCAGTGTTTTTTGAAAATCTTGATCTGATTGGTGAGTAACATAATAATTTAAAATATTATGACCAACATTATCAGACTCTTTAGCAATTTTATCTTCTAATTCTTGAACACTATAATCCTTTCCATCTGGTGTTTTTGAAAGGCTCCCACTTCCTTCTGGCTCATAACTACCCTTGAAATGATTAACTTCTGGAATATATTTATAGGTTGTCGTTGGAGAAATTGCCTTTTTATTGAGCTGTTCTTGAACATAGTACAAGTAGGGTAATTTCGTTACACTAGCAGAATACATTTCTTTTTGTGGATTGATTCCAGCTGTATTTCCAGTAGCTAATTGTTTTACATAGATTCCATAAGAAGGAGAATTGTATTTACTATTGAGCAATTCTTGAACCTTTTCCATCCGGTTATCTTTTTCAGTTACAAATGTTTTAGCAACCCAACCTTGACCTTCAATCTCCACAAACTCATCTCGTAAAGTCTTAGCTGTACGTAATGCTGTCACTTTGGTATAAGGAGCAAGCGTCGTATTTTTTTCTTTGGCCCCATTTACTAGTGGTTGGTCATACACTTTAAAACCAGGTTTTAACCACATTTCTTGTTTTTTCTCTTGTGTTTCTTGAACAACATCAGAAAAAATGGCGGAGGAATCAGCTAAAACATAGCCTTTATCAGCTATTTTAAAGACAGCTTGTTCTTGATCATTTACAAATAGTTGCTCAATTGTAAATGGGGTATTTGGAAGAAGGTCTCCACTGGCCTTTTTCAGCTGAGGATCAGCAAAAACTGCTACCTTATGGTAGACATTTGGATTTGCTGGAATGGAAGAAAAATAGAGTTCTGATGGATGAGCTACTGTTTGAGGAGCTCCAGACCGCTCAACACTCGCTGCTTGTGATCCAATAAATAACATTGGAACAAACAATAGAAGCAAAAATCGTTTAGGCACCTGTACTCCTTTCTTGTTCATCTTGTTTAAGTTTGATCGTTTGATTTTTCTTTTTTAATTCCTCTAATTTTTCATCCGAAAATTCAAGGAATTGTTTGACTGTTTGTAAGATATTTTCCATTGGTTATTGGGGAAGTAAGTCTGGGATGGTATACACAAATTCACCATCTTTTGAAAAAGAATATTTTGCGCGTGCATATTTTGTCGCATAATCGTCGTCTTTTAACTTTTTGGCGATATCTTTTTGGTATTCTTTTTGTTCACTTGTTTTCTGATATTCTTTCTCCAACTGTTTGTATTGTTCTTTTTTGTCCTGAAGCGATTGATAACTTTGAGCCAAGTTATAAGTTGGAAGAATAAAAAGCAACATGACCAATATCAAAACGAGTCCCATAAAACGATTGCGTTTTTTTCTTTCTTCTTCTAAAAAACGTTTTCGTTGGCTTTCGTCTTTGATGTATTTATTGTTCATTTGAACGATATTTTTAGGCATCTTCTTCTATCCTTATTTCACTAATAATTTCATACATTTTGGATGCATCTTCTTTTTTAGTGCTATCCAACATTTCTAAAACTTTTACAGTTAACACTTTATTTCCAAAACGAACCTCAATTTGATCATTGACTTTCAAATCTGTTGAACTTTTGGCTAATACTCCATTGATTTTAATACGTCCCTTATCAGCTACTTCCTTTGCGACAGGACGGCGCTTAATAATGCGAGAAACTTTTAAATATTTGTCTAATCTCATACTGTCACCTCTAAGTTACTATTGTATCATTTTTTAAGCATAAAATGCGAAAAATGACCTAAGAACTGCTAGTTCTCTTCTTTTTCCTGTTTCATTTCTAATAAGGTTTGACCAAATTGCTTCAGAGCTTCTAAAATTTCAAAATCTTTTTTGTTTAGACTATCAAATATCACTTCAATCAATCCCTTTTCTTCTGCAATCTGTGCCTTTAACTGTGTCATTGACAGAGCTTTGAAATAATCCTGTGTTAAAAACAGTTGTTTGGCAATAGGCTCAAATTTCACTGTCACTTTTTGTTGTTTTCTCTCAACTAAACGAACAAAGACTTGGTCTAAGTAAGCTTTCACTAGACCAATTTCAAGTAGATAAGCAACGACATCTGGATATTCACCAAAACGATCGATTAATTCATCTTGTAAATATTCATAATCCGTAATAGAAGTCATGTTACGAATTTGTTTGTAAATTTCAATTTTTTGACGTTGATCTGAAATATATTCATTAGGTAAATAAGCATCTATTTGAAGGTTCAGCTCTGCATTACTCTTTTTCCTGCGATGCTCTTGGCCTTGTTTCTTAGCAATAGCTTCTTCTAACAATTGGGAATACATTTCAAAACCCACTGAATCAATAAAGCCAGATTGAGAAGCTCCAAGGATATTACCAGCTCCACGGATGGACAAATCTCGCATAGCAATTTTAAATCCAGACCCTAATTCAGTAAAGCCTTTAATCGCTTCTAAACGTTTTTCTGATACTTCTGTAAGAGATTTATCTGGACGATACATCAAGTAAGCATAAGCGATTCGATTGCTTCGTCCCACACGACCTCTTAGTTGATAAAGAGTTGAAAGTCCCATATGATCCGCATTTTCAATAAAGAGCGTATTAGCATTTGGAATATCCACACCTGTCTCAATAATAGTTGTTGTTACTAAGACATCGTATTCGCCATCAATGAAATCTAACAAGGTATTTTCCAAGCGAACTTCACTCATCTGACCATGAACAAAGCCAATCGAAGCCTCTGGAATCAACTCTTTTAACTCGGATACTTTTTGCTCAATCGTATCTACCTTGTTGTAAAGATAGTACACTTGACCTCCACGATCCATCTCCCGCAACACAGCATCTCGAATAATGGTTGGATTGGTTTCTAGTACAAAAGTTTGCACTGGATATCGATTAGTTGGAGGAGTTTCAATGACAGACAAATCTCGAATTCCTAGCATAGACATATGAAGAGTTCGAGGTATAGGGGTAGCTGTCAAGGTAAGCACATCCACCTTTTTTTTCAATTCTTTCAAGGTTTCTTTGTGCTTTACTCCGAAACGTTGCTCTTCATCGATTACAATCAAACCTAAATCTGAAAAGACGACATCTTTGGACAATAACCGATGAGTTCCAATAATGATATCCACTCGTCCTTTTTTTAATTTTTCAAGCGTTTCTTTCTGCTCTGCTTTACTCTGAAAACGACTTAAAACAGCAACTTCTACCGCAAAAGCTTCAAAACGCTCCTTAAAATTGGCATAATGTTGTTGGGCAAGCACAGTCGTAGGAACCAGCACTGCTACTTGTTTATGATCATTGACTGCCTTAAAGGCTGCTCGCATAGCAACCTCTGTTTTCCCAAAGCCAACGTCTCCAACCAGCAACCGGTCCATCGGACGATTCGATTCCATATCTTTTTTGATTTCTTCAATGGAACGCAACTGATCCTCGGTTTCAATATATGGAAAATCTTGTTCAAAAACTTCTTGATTTTCATCATCTGAAGAATAAGCAAAACCTTCTAATTGACTCCGCTCTGCATAGAGTTTTATTAAATCATCCGCAATATCCTCCACCTGGTTCCGGACTTTTTGCTTCGTTTTTTGGAAACGTCCATCGTTTAACTTGTTAATTTTTGGGGTTTTACCATCACTTGCAACGTATTTGGACAACATCTGAATCTGATCGACAGGAATCGAGATGCGGTCTCCGTTTTGATATTGAATAGAGACATAATCGCGATGGACTCCAGAAATTTCAATCGTTTCAATCCCCAAATATTGACCAATACCATGAACTTGATGAACAACATAGTCGCCTTTTTCTAGTTCATTATAATTTTTCAAACGTTCGGCATTGGAAATGGTTTGTCTGCGAATCTTTCGCTTAATTTTCTTCTGGTAGATCTCTGACTCTGTAATATAGACAATTTTTTCATCAACAAATTGGAAACCGTGAGCCAGTCCTCCAACAATTAATTGACTAGCTTGAGGAATGATTGAATCACCATCAATATAATCTAGTCGAATTTCATACTCTTCTAAATTTTTATGGAGTTGTTGAAGATTGTGATGAGAAGTTGCTTGGATAATAACCGTATAGTTTGATTTCTGATACCGTTCAATTTCCTCTTTTAGCAAATCAAATTGCCCAAAAAACTCCTGCATTGGGTATTGATTAAACTGATACAAATGATCAAACTTCAGATTTCCCAAGCCTTTTTGAAAGTTTGAAAAATAAGTTGCAGGTGTATATTTTCGTAATATGGTACTAGTATCTGCAAAATACACTTGACGAGAAGAGGCCCGATTTTTATGTAAATCTTCTGTCAAGAGATTAGCTACATCTAGGTCAAATCTTGCTATTTGATCTACTATTTTTTGATAATCATCTAAAAAGACTGGAGTATGTTTAGGAAGATAATCAAATAATGTATATTGTTTCTCATAAAAGAAACTAATAAATTTTCTAAGATCTGGATGGACTTGCCTTTGAGAAATATCTCCTAGAATTTCTGCTAGATAAGACTTAAATGCTTCATTTGCTGTCTGCTCTTGCAATTGTTCAAGTTGCTTTTGACCCCGGATAAAATCTTCCTCTTGCAATAATAGATCACTCACTGCTTTGAGTTGAATTTCTTCGACATTTTTAACAGAGCGCTGGCTTTCTGGATCAAAAATTCGGATCCCATCAATCTCATCTCCAAAAAATTCAATCCGATAGGGTTGGACTTGCTCGATCTCAAAGATATCTAAGATATCTCCTCGTAGACTGAATTCTCCTTGTTGCAAAACCTGGCCCACTTTTTGGTAGCCAATTTTCTGTAAGGTTTCACTCAAAGTAGTTAAGTCTATTTCTTGACCGACCTTCAATTGAAAAATGCTAGCTACAAAAACTTTAGGAGAAGGTAATAGTAGTTTGATACCACTCACATTGGTCACAAGGATACCTTGACGATCCTCTTGGCACAGAAAACTCAAAGCCTCTAATCGTGCAAATTGCCTTTCTTGGGAAGCAAATACAAATTCTGCTAAGGGATTATCATCCCCTAAAAATGTATGAACTTGATCTTCTCCAAGTAAGGCGATAAAATCACTAGCCAATCGTTCTGCTTCATTATAGCTGGAAGTGATGAGGACTGCTTTTTCAATAGAATCAAAAGCGGAAGCCATCACAATAGCCTTAGTAGTCGCAGACAATCCTAAAATTAACTCTCTATTGTTTTTCTGTAATCCTTGTTGCCAGGATAGAAGGTTGGAGTTTTGACTCACTAAATCAATTACATTCATCTACTTACCCATTGTATTTCTGCATGCTTTTTTCAAAATTTCCTTCTACCAAGTAATCATTGATAGCTTCTTCTACTCGATCAATTGTTTGCAGAATCGTGATGTAATCATCTTTATCAAATTTTCCGAGAACATGGTGAACAACTGACATCCCCTGCTTAGGTCTTCCAATGCCAATCTTGATTCGATTAAAAGTCTGAGTTTCAATATGATTGATAATTGATTTGATTCCGTTATGACCGCCTGCAGATCCTTTGGCGCGCAATCGAATCTTTCCAACTTCCATATCCAAATCGTCGTAAACGACTAAAAGATTCTCAACATCCAGACCATAATATGTCAGAAGAGCATGAACCGCTTTTCCACTATCATTCATAAAAGTGGTTGGTTTCACAAAATAGACCTTTTCTCCATTCAAAAAGGTTGAGGCAATATCAGCTTGAAAAATCTTATCATGGGAGAAAGTTAGATTCAGAGACTTTGCCATTTGATCCACTAACATAAAACCAACATTGTGTCGTGTCTCAAAATATTTATCACCAGGATTTCCTAATCCTACTAGTAATTTTGTCATTTATTTTCCTTTCAAATACCAAAAGGGTTGGAAATTGTTTCCAACCTAATTGATACTATTATATTACAAATGGTGAATTAAACATTAAAGCGGAATTCCATAATGTCACCATCTTGAACGACATATTCTTTTCCTTCTTCACGCAAGCGCCCCGCTTCTTTCACAGCCTTTTCGGAACCGTATTTGATTAAATCATCATAGGACATAGTCACTGCACGAATAAATCCTTTTTCGAAATCAGAGTGGATGATACCAGCTGCTTGAGGAGCTTTCATACCACGTTTGAAAGTCCAAGCACGTACTTCTTTTTCACCAGCTGTAAAATAAGTTCCAAGCCCTAGTAAATGGTAAGCTGCACGCGTGAGTTTATCAACTCCGGACTCTGTTAGGCCAATTGCCTCTAAAAATTCTTGTTTATCCGCATCATCTAGTTCAGATATTTCTTCCTCTGCACGCGCAGAAATCACCACTACCTCTGCATTTTCTGTCGTTGCAAATTCACGAATTTGTTTGACATACTCGATAGAATCTGGATCAGCAACCACATTTTCATCGACATTAGCTACATAAAGAACTGGTTTTGTTGTCAAAAGGAAAAGTCCTTTGACAACTTTTTGCTCTTCTTCTGTAAATTCAATAGTTCGAGCTGATTTTCCATCTTCCAGAACTGGTTTAATTTTTTGAAGAACGTTAAATTCTATTAATGAGTCCTTATCTTTTTGTGTACGTGCTATTTTTTCCACACGCACATAGCGTTTATTGATAGACTCTAAATCTGCTAAAATCAACTCCAAATTAATCGTATCAATATCTGCAAGTGGATCTACAAAAGCATCTTCACGACCTTGCTCACGCATGACATTTTCATCATCAAAAGCACGAACTACATGGACAATGGCATCCACTTCACGGATGTTGGCCAAGAATTTATTTCCAAGACCTTCTCCTTTTGAAGCCCCTTTTACAATTCCAGCAATATCTGTGAATTCAAAGGTTGTTGGAACTGTCTTTTTAGGAGTGATCATTTCAGTCAATTTTTGGAGGCGTTCATCAGGAACTTCTACCATACCGACGTTTGGATCAATGGTCGCAAAGGGATAGTTTGCGGCCTCTGCTCCTGCTTTTGTAATTGCGTTAAATAAGGTTGATTTACCAACGTTTGGCAAACCCACGATACCTGCTGTTAAAGCCATAATTTTTAATTCTCCGTTTTCATTTCAATCTTTTTCATTATAACATAATTCAAAAGACAAGTGATGAAAAATGAAATATTTCATGACCTTTGAAACTATATTTTTTCATCAAACTGTAACGTTCTAAAAAGATAAATATGGTATACTCTATTTAACAACTAACAAAGGAGTTTTTTAGATGAAAAAACAAACATGGAAATCTATTTTCCTTTCTTTAATCGCTATTTTTACACTCTTTCTTCTTGGAGCTTGTGGACAACAATCTGTTCAAAAATCCTATCTTCAAGGAATCAACCAAGAAAAGAAAACAGACGTTCGGATTACACTAGAACATAAAGGTGATAAAGCGATCAGTAACCAAACTACCACTACTATTTATTACAAAGAGGCAGGGGTTACTAAAGATCAATTAAAGGAAATGATCGATAAATATGACGAAGAATACAAAGATGTCAAAGGATTCACACATTCTGCTGAATACAAAGATGATTATATGGTCGAAAAAACAACTCTAAATTATGAAAAGGCAGACTTAGATCAGCTAATTGAAAAGAAATTAGTAGCGACACAAAAAGATAAAAAAGTTGACTATATCAGCTACAAATCAACTTTTGATATGATGAAACAAAGTGGTTTCAAAGAAGTTAAAAATGGAAAATTTGAAGAATTAAAATAATTGAAAAGGTTCGGTCACATAAGTGACTGAACCTTTTATAATACTTTCTTCATTTTCTGTTCAAAATCATGGCGACTCATCATGACCACATGATCACAGTTACTACATTTAATTTTTATATCTGCACCAAGTCGCGTAATTTGCCAACGATTTGCCTTTTTGCCTGTCTCCTTTATTATGCAAGCATGAGGCTTTTTCATTTCTACAAAATCACCTAATGTATACATGATTCACCTTTTTAATTTGTGCGAACTGGCGTAATCAATTGAATAAATCCTTGTTCATTTCCTTCCGGAACCAAGGTAAATGGTCTAACAGAAGAAATAAAGCGAATCACAACTTGTTCACTGTCGATAGCTTTGAGCGCTTCAATCAAGTAAGTCGGATTAAAGCTAATGGACAAGTCCTCTCCTGCAACAGCACTCGTATCAATTTCTTCGTTTACCCGTCCAACTTCTGGTGAATGAACGTGGGAAGAAACAATTCCATTTTTGAATTCCAATTTTACCGTTCCATTTTGAGTAGCGTTCGAGAGAAGACGGGCGCGTTCCATCGCAAATCGAAGGTTGGCCACATTGAAAGTTGCTTCTGTGTTGAATTCTGTTGGAATTAAACGATCTGTGTCAGGGTAATTACCCTCTAGTAAACGGGTATAGAAACTAATATGTTCACTTCTAAAGAGAATTTGATTATTGGCAAAGAACACTTCAACTGTTTCAATATCATCTGAAAAAACAGAAGTAAACTCACGAAGAGAACGACTTGGGATCACAACATCAAAGTTATCCCCATTTTTATCAAGTGTCATCACTTTTTGACTCATTCGGTGAGAATCAGTTGCCACTGTTTTTAATTCTTTATTTTCTGATAAAACAAAGTGAACACCTGTCAAAATTGGACGACTTTCTTGTACACTTGCCGCAAATGCTGTTTCATTAATTAATTGTTTTAATAATTTTGTTTCCAAAACCAATGGATTACTTGCAGCCATTTCCTGGATCCGTGGATATTGATCTGCATCTTTTCCTTTAAGAGTAATTTCTGATTTTCCACTGGTTAACAGGACTTGTTTTTGTTCAATTTCTTTAAAGTCAACCGTAACATCTGGTAAACTTGAAACGACATTGATAAAGAAGGTAGCTTCTAATAAGATAGAACCTGAAGAAGTTACCAATAAGCCAGCATTTTCATCTTTGATGGAGATGAAATTTTCAATTGAAATTTGCCCATTGGATCCAGATAAGGCTACTCCTTCAGGAGTAACATCAATTTTAATGGTGGATAGAATGGGGATAGCATTTTTAGAACTGATTGCTCTTTTGGTTGTACTAAGTGCTTGCAAAAATAAAGTTTTGTTAATAGAAAAATTAATCATGGTTATTCCTTTTATTTATTTTATGATTAGTAAGTTAATAGTAATAGTAGATTGTGTGAAAGTTGTGGAAAACTATCTGGATGATTTCTAAAACTAGATAAGTTACTTGTTTAAAAATTGTGTATAACCCCTTAAAGTTTTCAAAGAGTTATAAACAGGTTAATTCAATTTTTTCTTGATACTTTGAATTTCAAGTCGTAGATTATCGTCTGTTTCTACCATACTTTTTATTTTTTCATAAGCATGAATGACAGTTGTGTGGTCTTTTCCACCAAATTCTTTTCCAATTCGAGGCAGTGAATTATCCGTCATCTCTCTTGAAAGGTACATGGCAACTTGTCTTGCTAGGACGATATTTTGAACTCGTCTAGAGCCTTTCATTTCTTTTACACTCACTCCATAGAAGGCCCCCACAGCATCCTGAATTTTCTCAATTGGGATGACGAGCATCTGGGTATTGTCATTTTTACGAGCTCGAATAGCTTCTGCAGCAACATCAATGGTGATCTCTTTTAATTTTTTCACTTTGGCCATCAATGAGATATCATTCAAGGCTCCTTCTAAGTCTCGAACGTTTGAATCGAATTGACCAGCTAGGTATTCTAGCGTATCGTTAGGAAAAATATAGTCTAGATCTTCACTCTTATTCCGTAAGATAGCAATACGGGTTTCAAAATCAGGGGGTGTTATATTTTGCGTTAATCCCCATTTGAAACGCGTTACCAATCGCTCTTCAAGACTATCCAGATGATCTGGACTTCGGTCACTTGTTAGAACAATTTGTTTGTTGTCGCTATGAAGGGCATTAAAGGTGTTAAAGAACTCCTCTTGGGTGGTCACTTTTTTTCCACCAAGTGATTGAATATCATCAATCAGTAAGAGATCGAGACTACGATAGGTATTCTTGAAAGTCTTCATTTCTCCCAATCGTAGATGTTCTAAAAATTCATTAATAAAGGTTTCTGCTGGGACATACTTCACTCGCGCATTGGGGATATTTTCCAGAATTTGATTTCCAATTGCGTTTAGCAAGTGAGTCTTTCCGAGCCCTGGCCCACCATAGATAAAAAGAGGGTTGTAGGTTGTTGCAAGGTTTTCAGAAACTGCCAATGCCGCTGCCTTGGCCCAAATATTTCCATCCCCTTGCACAAAATTATCGAAGGTATACTTTGCTTTTAGTCCAGTCTCAATTTTAGGCAATGGTTCAGTTGCGGAACTACTTAGAGAAGAGTTCCTAGAATCCTTGTGATGACTATTGGGAAGATCTTCAAAAACAAAATGGAACTTCAAATCTGTATTATAGATTTCAAAGCCAGCCGTGATTAAGGCATTTTTTAGATTTGTTTCCCAAAATAATTCCTTATAGTTTCCATCAAGATAAATAGTAGCTGTATCTCCATCGACTTTAACTAATTTTGAATCTGCAACAAAAAAGTCATAGGCACTATCTTTTAACTGTAATTGGGCTAATTCTAAAAAGCGAGACCAAAATTGTTCTTCTTTTGTCACTAAAACTTCCCTCCTTTTCTTGCAATTAATCAAATCATACGTATCCTTATTCTACCATAAAAAATAATAGTTTTCCACAGGCTGAATTTTAGAACAAAAGGAGATTAATTTTTTAGTTATCCACACGTTGTGAAAACCAATCCCCAATGTTTTCAAAAGTTTTCCACAATATGGGGATAACTAGGTTCATGTGTTGATTTTTCTCTATTTCAGAGACGATTCGTTAGTGGAAAAGTTTGTCAATATAGAAAATAAAAATAACAGCCTTATTTCAGACTGTTGATAATTCGTTGGTATTCATCAAGATTTGAAAAGAAAATTTGGATACTTCCCTTATTTGAGGCTGAGGAGTGAATTTTAACTTCTGTCCCCAGTAATTTCTTTAAGTTCTTTTCTTCTTCAGTTAGAAAAGATTCTTTTGCTGGTTGATTTTTTAACTTTCTTTTAGAGCTTATCTTATTTTCTAATATCCGAACATTTAAGTGCTCTTGTTTTATTTTTTCAAGCCAATAATTTTGCTCTTTTTCATCAAGAGGAACGAGAACACGCGCGTGAGCTGAAGAAATATCATTTTGAATAACAGCTTCTTGAATAGCGGGTGTTAGCTGTAATAAGCGAAGCATATTGCTAATATAAGGTCTAGATTTTCCCATAAATTGAGCAATTTGATCATGCTTATAACCATTTTCAACTAACTTCTGATAAGATAGAGCTTCTTCAATGGGATTAAGGTCTTCTCTCTGTAAATTTTCAATAATGGCTTGTTGCATCATTTCTTGATCAGTTAATTCTTTTATGATAGCAGGAATAACCTCTAATCCCGCTATTTTTGAAGCTCTAAACCGTCTCTCACCTGCAAGCAGTTCAAAACCGATAATTGGAGATTTTCTGACAACAATGGGTTGGATTAATCCATTTTCTTTAATGGAGTGGGCCAGTTCTTCTAATTTTTCTTGATCAAATACTTTTCTTGGTTGAAAAGGATTGGTTCGAATATCTTTTATTGCTAGTTTTTCAAATTTTTCCATCTTATGAATAGAATAACACACCTTTACAAATTCGTAAAGGTGTGTTTACAGGTATGTCAAGAAGAAATGGTTTATTTTTCTAAATCTTCTGTTGATTTTGTCAACTTAATAGTAGTTGTCTCTTGTTTTCCATCTCGATAGAAGGTTACCTTAATGGTATCGTCAATTTGGTGAGAATAGAGAGCAGATTGTAAATCTGCAGTTGACTCAATGTCTGTATCGTCAATTTTAGTAATGACATCGTAACGTTGCAATTTATCCGATGCAGGCATATTGTCAAGTGTTGAGCGAACAATGACTCCTCCGGAGATTTTTTCAGGAAGTTTTAATTTACTCAAATCAGAAGTTGAAAGATTTACAAGGTCCATCATTTGGATTCCAAGCGCTGGTCGAACGACCTTTCCGTTTTCTTCCAATTGTTTGATAATATTGACAACATCGTTTGCAGGAATTGCAAATCCCATTCCTTCTACAGAAGTCTGTCCATTCGTTGAAATTTTGCTTGAGGTAATTCCAATGACCTGTCCTTGGATGTTGATCAAAGGTCCTCCTGAGTTACCTGGATTGATAGCAGCATCTGTTTGCAAGGCACGTGTAGAGATATTTTGTCCATTGTAAGCTTTTAAATTAACATTTCGACCTTGACTTGAAATAATTCCTTGGGTAACAGAGTTTGCATAATCCGTCCCTAGGGGGCTTCCAATAGCTATAGCAGTCTCGCCAACAGTTAACTGGTTTGAATCCCCAAATTCAGCGACATCTTTAGCTTTATCTGCACTAATTCTGACAACAGCAATATCAGAATAGACATCGGAACCAACAACTTCTCCAGGAACTTTATTGCCATCCGCTAATAAGATATCTACTTTTTTAGCACCACTAATAACATGGGTATTGGTCACAAGATAGGCATATTTTCCATCTTTTTTATAAATCACTCCTGATCCTTCACTGGAGATTTGAGAATCTGAATGTTCATCATTTGTAAATAAATCTTGATTTGAAGAATCTGCATAGGTGATTACAGATACCACTGCATTTTTTACTTTATCAACAGCTTGGCTTGTTGAGGTTGTATTTTTATAGGCTGTCTTTACAGTAGTGGAGCGTACTTGTTTACTTTCAATCGTTGCATTTGATGAATGAGATACTTGTAATGTTGAAACTGTTCCAAGAATCCCACCAAGAAAACCGACTACAAAAATGAGGGATAAAGTCCCAATTTTTTTTAGTAAATGGGATGAAGATTTCATATTTTCCTCCTAAGGCTATCAAATTGTCTAGAGTATAGAAAAACTTTCTTAATTATAACTTAAATAAATAAAGTTATCCACAACTTGTGGACAACTTGTAGAAATAAGTGTAATAACAGCTATAGACAGATATTTATAGAATAGCTTTCTTTGTAGTTTCTGTGAATTATTTGTGGAAGACTAGAAATATGCTACAATAGAAGGATGAAAATTAAATTAATAACCGTTGGAAAACTAAAAGAAAAATACTTAAAAGATGGAATTGCTGAGTATCTAAAGCGACTAGGACGGTTTGCAAAAGTAGAACAAATTGAATTAATTGATGAAAAAACTCCTGATCGGGCAAGTGAACTTGAAAATCAACAGATCCTTGAAAAAGAAGGAAAACGAATCCTTTCTAAAATTTCAGATAAGGAATATGTCATTGTATTAGCTATCGAAGGTAAACAATTTCCTTCAGAAAAATTTAGTCAAACGATCGACCAGATGATGACTTCAGGGTATTCAAATCTTACCTTTGTGATTGGAGGAAGTCTTGGTTTGTCTCCTGAAGTAAAAAAAAGAGGTAATTTATTAATGAGCTTTGGTCAACTAACACTTCCTCATCAGTTGATGAAATTGGTATTAGTGGAGCAAATCTATCGAGCCTTCATGATTCGACAAGGTAGTCCTTACCATAAATAACCTTGACGCCCCCTCCTTTTTCTGCTAAAATGAAGTATGCTTGGTCCCATAGCTCAGCTGGATAGAGCATTCGCCTTCTAAGCGAACGGTCGCAGGTTCGAATCCTGCTGGGATCAAATGGAAAGTGGAAAAATGAACGAATGTTAAGTAACCTTTGTTCATTTCTCCCTCTTTTTTTATATACAATTGTATATATTTTCAGTTTTATCTTATTTTTTTATAAGTATTTATATTTTTTAAGATTAATGAAAATATTTCTCAAAATAGTGTTTAAAATCTATTAAAAATCCCTATATAGTGGCAAAAAACGATTTCAAAAAAGTTTCAAACATGTAACAAGTTGTTTAAAAATATTACATTTTACTAGATTCCCTTTAATTTTACGATAGTTTATATTATAATTTTTTGTATATAATATTTTATTTTATTGATAATAATACTAAAGTATAATAAAATAGAAAACAGAGTGGGAGAGAATGTGTGTTTCAGTCTTTAGTCTTGTCTTTCCTTTTAGGAGGGGTTATTGTTCTGACCTTTGCATTGGTAGATGAAAAAATCTATCAGGAGCATCGGTTTATGTTTATCTTTCTGCTTAGTACCTTTGTTCTTCTTTTTGAGAGTCTTCTCGTATTTTTAGATTTCACTTTATTTTCAGGTATTCGATTATCAGATTTAAATATGCTACTGTGGCCTGTTTATCTCTATCCTTATTATCATTATGCCAATCGAAATAATCGCTTATGTTCTATTTTCTACTCTTTTTTTACTTATTTAGCAGTTGAAGGAACAGCTACTTTTTTGACCATTATCGTTTCTTCAGTTTTAGGAGATGCTGTTGTAGAAGCTTACTCAATTATCTACAATATGTTTATTCGTTTGGTTTCTTTAGGAATCATTTTGAAGCTAATTGACTTATTTGAATTTGATTTCACCCCTTTTTACGAAGAAGCATTTGAAAAGTATTTAAAATTATTGATTTCTGTCTATTTTGCTATATTTGTGGTAATCAATTTTGCCTTATGGATTAGTGAACAAGCACAATATAAAAATTTTGGGAGTATGTTAGCGACGATTTGTTTTTTCTCATTTGTAGTCAGTTTGTTTCATATGAAGATTGAGAGAGATCAATATCGTAAAAATTTAGAACTGGAATACAAAGAATTTTCCGAGCAACAAATGAGTCGTTATATGGCTGAAATTCAAAGTCTTTATTCTACTGTCAGAGGGGTTCGTCATGATTTAGGGAACATAGTGATTTCTATGTCACTAGCTATTCAAGAAGGAAATATTCCAGAAATTCAAAGAATTTATAGAGAAGTATTAGAAAAAAGTTATAGAGAGATCAATACCGAAAAATTATCAGGCTTTAACTTGGTGAATATAAAAGATTCTGCCTTGCGAAGTATTCTAATTCGGGGTTGGTTAGATGCCAGAGATGCTGGTGTAGAAATGACTTTTGAAACGAGTGAATCCATTGAGCAACTACCAGTTGACTTATTAGATATTGTCAGAATTGTTGGCATTCTAGTAACGAATGCTTTAGAAGCTTCAAAAGAAGCGGAGGAAAAGAAGGTTCGTATTGCTATTTTTTCTATTTCAAAAATGGTTTACTTGGTGATTCATAATACAACGAATGAAATAACTTTTGATGTCAGAAAAATATATGAGGAGGGGTATTCAACAAAGGGAGAAAATAGAGGATTAGGCTTAGATAATGTGAGGAAAATATTAGCCAACTATGGAAATATGTTTTTGGAAACAGAATTGCAAGGTAATTGGTTTTTACAAGTGTTGAAGATTGGAGGGTATGAAAAAGAATGAAGATTTTTTTACTAGAAGATGAACTACAACAACAGCTACGTGTTGAAAAACATATTGCAACAATTGCTAACGAATTGGATTTAACGATTGAAATGATTTCTACAGGTAAGCTATCTGAGTTTGAAGAATATATACAACATTCTGATCTCCACCAATTATATTTTTTAGATATTCATATTCAAGACAATGAGTATTGTGGGCTCGAAATTGCTCAAAAAATACGGGAAGCAAATCCTTATGCAATTATTGTATTCATTACTACAAAATCTGAATTTGCCTCTATTACTTACCGTTACAAAGTATCTGCTTTGGACTTTATTGATAAAAATTTGAATGAAGATTTATTTAAATCTAAGTTACAAGGTTGTATTGAATATTTGACAACCATCCAGATTAAAAATGATGACTTGACGGATTATTTTGAGTATGACTTTAGGGATAAAAAAATTAAAATTCCGTTCAAAGATATTCTTTATATTGAGACGATTGGAACTGCTTATAAATTGAATTTAGTTGGAAAAAATTTTCAAAAAGAAATTGCGGGAAGCTTATCCGATGTTTTAAATAAGGATGAAGAAGATAGATATTTTAGCCCTCATCAATCTTTTATTGTAAATAGAAGTATGATTATTGGAATGGATAAGAAAAATAAGCAACTTCTCTTAAAAGAAGGATATTCTTGCCCTATTTCAAGAAGCAATATCAAGCGCGTTAAAAAATTAATTGAAGAGCAAAATTTAGAATATAATGCTTGACAAAGTGCTAATTTCTGATATAATGGGATATGTTCTGTTAATGAATATATGGTCCGTTGGTCAAGGGGTTAAGACACCGCCTTTTCACGGCGGTAACACGGGTTCGAATCCCGTACGGACTATATCTCATTCCGCCATAGCTCAGTTGGTAGTAGCGCATGACTGTTAATCATGATGTCGTAGGTTCGAGTCCTACTGGCGGAGCTAACACGACACCCATTTGGGTGTTTTTTTGTTTCTAAAAAAACTAGGATAACCATCATCCTAGCTTTTTATTTGTTACTGAATGGAGTGAATAGTTTTCAACTTTTTTCTCTTTATGATTTGTATCCATTCGTAAAGAAAGAAGAGAACAATTCCAGTGAAAAAGGCAGTAAGTCCTTCAATGAAGCCTTGGGGAACAAATGTTAAGGTGACTGTTCCGGTTCCTTTTGAAACATCCACTCCCATCAATCCTTTCTGGATGCGATGAATTTTGATAGGTTTTCCATTTTGCTTAGCTGACCATCCTTTATCATATGGAAGTGAGAAAATAAGGGTCGTATCTCTATTTGCATTATAAGTTGCCACGACTTTATTTTTCTTTTTGTGAATAGCAGCTTCTTGCTGACGAATAGTGGTGATAGCTTGCGTATATTTGTTAAGATCCAGCGCAAAAAATTCTGGTGTACGAAAAGAAACGGTTGAATTTTCTGGAAAACTCATACGAATAGTGATCGTTTTTTCTGCATCAAAATGTCCAATTGAAAAGAATGGAAAGGCATTATCAATAGTATAACGCTGGGTCTGCCCATTATAGGTGATTTCAATGTCTTTTTGATCATCATTTGAAAATTCTAGATTTGGAACATTAACATAGAGTTGGCTATGGGCAGGAATTGTTACTTCATATTCAATGCTTGCATAAGATAAGTGACTATCTTTCTCTATTTTTGCAGTTTGCATGGAAGATGTGGAGTTTTCTGAGTGATTTGAAAGAAACTTTAATTTTTTATAAAATTTAAATTTTTCACCTGTGAGTTGATGGATCAATTGTGTTTGGTTATCGAGTGTCAGATTTGTAAAGGATGTATTCTTATAAGGCTTAGCTGACAAGAATGCAATTGGCAAAGCGTATTCATTTTCTGAGAGTGAGATTCCATTTTTAGAGGCAATCTCTTTAAATCCAAATTTTTGAACAGGTTGTTGGCTTAAATTATAGCGAACACCAAATAGGCTATCCATTAGAATGGAATTATTTTGGTATCGAAGGTTGAGGTTGGTTCCTTCAGATTTAAATCCAAGTTTATCCAATATTGAACTAGCATCTGTATTTCGAACAGATGAAAATTGAGAAATTCCATTATAACCATACTTCATACTATCATTGCCAGTTTGTGGATGTAGAATTTCAGTCCGATAGTTTGAGTCTGTGTTTCCACTTACCAAGGTTTGAATAGATTTTAAGTCGCGTTCGTAGGATGATCGAGAAGCAAATACCCATTCTTTTGCAATTCCTTCAATCTGATAATAACTATTTACAGATAGTTCAAATAGAGAAAGGAAAAGAATGGAAAAGTAGAATAATCTTGGGGGTATTTTTTTAAAAATAAAGGCAAGAGAGAGTAAAAAGAAAACCAGTAAAAATTCAAAAGTAACAACGAAATTGATAGAATCTAAAAATTTATAGTGATGACTGAAAAAAAGTGTTCCTCCAAATCCTAAGAAGAGTATGAAGCTAGCAATACTAAAGCGACCCCAAGTGATCTCCTCGATTCGATTTAGAACTTCTCCTGCCATTATAATAATCGTCAAAGAAAAAATCCAGGCGTATCGATGGAGAAACATATTTGGCGCGTGCATACCTTGCCAAAGAAGGTCTAATAGTTGTAAACGGAAACTAAAAATGAGAATTGTTAGAAGTAAAAAATAGCAGAGTTTCACGTGAAACTTGATTGATTTTACAAAGAAAAAAGTGATTGCTAGTAACAATGGAAACAATCCTACATAGATCATCGGAATAGATCCATATTTAGTCGTATCAAAACTACCTACGAAATTTTTGGCAAATACGTCGAGATACCAGCTTTTTTCTGTAAAGATACTGTCAACCTTTGAAAAACTTTCTCCATGAGTACGTAAATCTAAGAAGGTAGGATATAACATTACTAGACTTGTTATAACCGATAGAAGAGATACAATCACAAAATGGAAAAAACGCTTTCCAATTTCTTTGATATCCCATGACAGTTGTGTCAAGTACCATAATATGAGAAAAATGGACATCATAAATCCAAAATAATAATTTTGGATAAACAAACAGGTTAAACTGATAAAGTAGAGAATCTCTCCCTCATTGTAAATTAGTTTCTTGAACCCATAAACAATTAGTGGTGCTAGAATAAATACGTCTAACCAAGTTTTAATTTCAATTTGGCTGATGGCAAAACTCATCAGAGCAAATGATGTTGAAAGGGTAAGAACCAGGGTTCTAGGGATTTTAGAAAACATCCCGTGTATACTGATGTATGTACTAAGACCAATTGCTCCAAATTTCAAAAGTGTGATGAGGTAAACAGCATCCGGCATGGATTGGGCATCAAAGAAAAATACAAGAGGGGAAAAGAAACTTCCTAGATAATAGCTACTGAGTGCATAGAAATTAAGGCCTAATCCACTTTGAAAACTGTAAAATAGGCTATCTGTTCCATGTAAAATATTTCGAAGTGTGGTATCAAAAATGACATACTGATGATAACCATCTCCTAATAATGGGGATGTCTCACTGTTCCAGTAAATTCCTTGTGAGAGGTAAATAAAGAACATTATGATCACTGGAATCAGAAAGGAAGATATCAAAAAAAGGGATATTTTTAGCTTTGTTTTGTTCATATATTTCTACTGAAAGAGCCTGAAATAAGGATTTCAGGACTCTTAATTTTTCTGATTAATTCCAAAGTTCTTTCACTTTTGCTTGAACTTCTTCATTTTCAAGAAACTCATCATAGGTTTCATCAATGCGATCTATCACGCCGTTTTTTGAAAGAACGATAATATGGTTGGCGAGTGTTTGAATGAATTCGTGGTCATGGCTGGCAAAAATAATCGATTCTTTAAAATTCTTCAATCCGTCATTCAAACTTGAAATAGACTCCAAATCCAAGTGATTGGTTGGATCATCCAGTACAAGGACGTTTGACTTGAGGAGCATCAATTTAGATAACATGACACGAACTTTTTCTCCACCTGACAAGACGTTGACAGACTTGTTAACTTCGTCACCAGAAAAGAGCATGCGTCCTAGGAAACCACGAAGGAACGTGTTGTCATCCTCTTCTTTACTTGCAAATTGACGAAGCCAGTCAAGAATCGTTTCTCCACCTGCAAAATCTCGGCTGTTGTCTTTTGGTAGATAAGATCGACTAGTTGTAACTCCCCACTTGACAGTTCCTTCATACTCAATATCATCCATCAATGCACGGATCAAAGCGGTTGTTTGAATATCGTTTTGTCCGATAAGAGCGGTTTTATCACCAGGACGTAAGATAAAATTGATATTGTCAAGGATGGTTTCTCCATCAATCTTGACAGAGAGGTTTTCAACTGTCAAGAGATCGTTACCAATTTCTCGTTCTGCTTTAAAGTTAATAAATGGGTATTTTCGACTAGATGGAACAATTTCTTCTAGCTCGATTTTGTCAAGCATTTTTTTACGGGATGTGGCTTGTTTTGATTTTGAAGCGTTGGCTGAGAATCGTGCGACAAACTCTTGTAATTGTTTAATTTTTTCTTCAGCTTTTGCGTTTCTATCTGCTTGTAATTTTGCTGCAAGTTCAGAAGATTCTTTCCAGAAATCATAGTTTCCGACGTAAAGTTTAATTTTTCCAAAGTCGAGATCCGCCATATGGGTGCAGACTTTGTTCAAAAAGTGGCGGTCATGGGATACAACGATAACCGTATTTTCAAAATCAATTAGAAAATCTTCTAACCAGGTAATGGATTGAATATCGAGACCGTTGGTTGGTTCGTCTAAAAGAAGGACATCTGGCTTTCCAAAGAGGGCTTTAGCAAGGAGGACTTTTACTTTATCGCCATTAGCTAATTCACTCATGGTTTGATAATGAAGGTCTTCTGAAATATATAAATTTTGAAGCAATTGAGAAGCTTCACTCTCTGCTTCCCAACCACCGAGTTCGGCAAATTCACCTTCAAGTTCAGCTGCACGGACGCCGTCTTCATCAGAAAAATCTTCTTTCATGTAGATAGCATCTTTCTCTTTCATAATGTTGTAGAGCTTTTCATTTCCCATAATGACAACATCGATGACCCGTTCGTCTTCATAGTCAAAGTGATTTTGACGCAAAACGGACAAACGTTCATCAGGACCGAGAGAAATATGACCTGTTGTTGGTTCAATATCTCCAGCTAAAATTTTTAAAAAGGTTGATTTTCCAGCACCGTTGGCACCGATGAGACCGTATGTATTTCCCTCTGTAAAGTTAATATTGACATCGTCAAACAATTTTCGATCACTAAAACGTAGTGAGACGTCTGATACTGTAAGCAATGATATTCTCCTCTTTCTATAATGTCTTCATTTTACTAGAAAATAGGGGAAAATTCAACTTTTTTAGTGTCAAGCTTGTTTTACAACTATGTAAAATGCGTTTACATTGTTGTAAAGATAAGATTAATCAAAGGCAGATAGGATAGACTAACATTTTTAACTAGAAAGTGCTATAATGGAAGGGATAACGATTAAGGAGAAGAGTATGACGAAACCCATCATTTTGACAGGAGATAGACCAACAGGAAAACTTCACATTGGCCACTATGTTGGCTCTTTAAAAAATCGCGTTTTGCTACAAAATAAAGACGAGTTTAATATGTTTGTTTTCCTAGCGGACCAGCAAGCTTTGACAGATCATGCAAAAGATCCAAAAACCATAGTAGAATCTATTGGCAATGTCGCTTTGGACTATCTTGCTGCTGGCCTAGATCCTGAAAAGGTTACGATTTTCATTCAAAGTCAGATTCCTGAACTGGCAGAATTGACTATGTATTACATGAATCTTGTATCTTTGGCGCGACTTGAAAGAAATCCAACTGTAAAGACTGAAATCTCTCAAAAAGGTTTTGGTGAGAGTATTCCTACAGGATTTTTGGTATACCCTATTTCGCAAGCAGCGGATATTACAGCATTTAAAGCCAATTTTGTTCCGGTAGGAAATGACCAAAAGCCAATGATTGAGCAAACTCGTGAGATTGTTCGTTCCTTTAATCATGCATACAACACAGATGCTTTGGTCGAACCAGAAGGAATTTATCCTGAAAATGAAGCAGCTGGTCGCTTACCTGGTTTAGATGGCAATGCTAAAATGTCTAAATCCTTAAATAACGGCATCTACCTAGCTGATGATGCAGATACTTTAAAGAAAAAAGTGATGAGCATGTATACTGATCCGGATCACATCAAAGTTGAGGATCCAGGAAAAATTGAAGGAAACATGGTATTTCATTACTTGGATGTATTTGGTCGACCAGAAGATGCAGATGAAATTGCAGAAATGAAAGAACATTATCAACGTGGAGGCCTTGGTGATGTAAAGACCAAGCGATATCTTTTAGAAATTTTGGATCGTGAACTAAGACCAATTCGAGAAAGACGTCTTGAGTTTGCAAAGGATATGGGGGAAGTATACTCCATTCTTGAAAAAGGTAGTGAGCGTGCTCGCAGTGTTGCAGCGCAAACATTGGACGATGTAAAATCTGCGATGGGAATAACCTATTTCAAAAAATAAGGATTTACAAATTGGATAGAGACAATTTTCCTTTATTTCTTTACAATTTGCCAATAAATGATTGACAAATTGCGATAGAATGGTATGATATTAACAATAAAAATTCGAGACTTGCTCAAATAAAAAGAAAAGAGGATCCAGCGGATGTCTAATTGGGACACAAAGTTTTTAAAAAAAGGGTTTACATTTGATGACGTGCTTTTGATTCCGGCAGAAAGTCACGTATTGCCTAATGATGCAGATTTAAGTACACAATTAGCAAGTAATTTGCACTTAAACATCCCAATCATTACTGCTGCAATGGATACAGTGACTGAAAGCCAAATGGCAATTGCTATGGCACGTGCTGGTGGACTTGGTGTGATCCATAAAAATATGTCAATTGAGCAACAGGCAGATGAAGTAAGAAAAGTAAAACGTTCTGAAAATGGAGTTATTATTGATCCATTCTATTTGACTCCATCTCATACAATTGCGGAAGCAAATGAGTTGATGGGACGATACCGGATCAGTGGCGTTCCTGTTGTTGAAACACTTGAAAATCGTAAATTAATTGGTATTCTCACGAATCGTGACTTACGCTTTATTTCTGATTATAATCAACCTATTTCAAATCATATGACAAGTGAAAATTTGGTGACTGCACCAGTCGGAACTGATTTGGAAACAGCTGAACGCATTTTACAAGAACATCGTATTGAAAAATTACCATTGGTAGATGAAGAGGGTCGTCTTTCTGGCTTGATTACGATCAAGGATATTGAGAAAGTGATTGAGTTTCCAAATGCGGCTAAGGATGAATTTGGACGTTTGCTTGTGGCTGGAGCTGTGGGAGTTACTTCTGATACCTTTGAACGTGCAGAAGCCCTTTTTGAAGCTGGTGCAGATGCTATTGTCATCGATACTGCTCATGGACATTCTGCAGGTGTTCTTCGTAAGATTGCAGAAATTCGTGCTCACTTCCCAGATCGTACCTTAATTGCAGGAAATATTGCGACAGCTGAAGGTGCGCGTGCCTTGTTTGATGCAGGGGTAGACGTTGTTAAAGTCGGAATTGGACCAGGTTCTATCTGTACAACCCGTGTTGTTGCAGGTGTTGGTGTTCCTCAAGTTACGGCTATCTATGATGCAGCTGCTGTAGCTCGTGAATACGGTAAAACAATCATTGCTGATGGTGGTATCAAGTATTCAGGAGATATTGTCAAAGCTCTTGCGGCTGGTGGAAATGCGGTTATGCTCGGGTCCATGCTTGCGGGTACAGATGAAGCACCAGGTGAAACAGAAATCTTCCAAGGTCGTAAATTTAAAACCTATCGTGGTATGGGATCGATTGCAGCCATGAAGAAAGGGTCTAGTGATCGTTATTTCCAAGGATCTGTCAATGAAGCTAATAAATTGGTTCCTGAAGGAATTGAAGGACGTGTTGCTTATAAAGGTTCCGTAGCAGATATGGTCTTCCAAATGATCGGTGGTATCCGTTCAGGCATGGGCTATGTTGGTGCGGCAACCATTCAAGATTTACATGATAATGCTCAATTTGTTGAAATGAGTGGTGCAGGATTGAAAGAAAGTCACCCTCACGACGTTCAAATTACAAATGAAGCTCCAAACTATTCGGCACAATAAGTTTACTAACTTGTAAATAAAATTAACAGCACCTTGACAATTTTGTCAAGGTGCTGTTTTAATATGACCTGATTGAATGGAGAAAATTTTTAATTCCTTAGGCAAATCTTTTAAATGATCTAGGGTAGTTGTTGTTATAAATGTTTGAATACTGTTTGATATTGTTTCTAGTAACTGAAGTTGACGATCGTTGTCAAGTTCACTCATAACATCGTCAAGTAGTAAAATCGGTTTTTCTCTTGTCAGTTCTTCCATCAATTCGATTTCTGCTAATTTTAGAGAAAGAACAACACTTCGATGCTGGCCTTGACTACCAAAGTTCGCATTCATATCATTGATAAAAAACACCAAATCGTCTCTATGAGGTCCAATACTCGTTGTTTTTCTATAAATATCTTTTTGACGATTTTTTTCTAAGAGAAAGAGAAACTGCTGTTCTAAATCATCCACTTCTTCAGAAAATATGGTGGATAGGTACTGAATCCGTAGATCTTCTTTACAATTAGATAGTCGAGCGTGTTTCTCTTTTGCTTTAGCTTCTAACTTTTGAAGAAAATCAAGTCGGTGATGAATCACCCGGCTTCCAAAACTTGCTAGCTGTGAATCTAAGACATCTAAGAAAGTTGCATCAATTGTTTCAGAATTTTTTAGATAACTATTTCTTTGTTTTAAAACATGATGGTATTGGGATAGGTCAGATAGGTATATGGGCTTCATCTGTCCCAATTCAATGTCCATAAATTTTCGTCGTCCAACAGGGGCGCCTTTGATCAATTGCAAATCTTCCGGCGCAAAAAGAACCACATTCATATGACCAATGTAGTCAGATAGTTTGGCCTGCTTTAAATGGTTTACTTTAGTTATTCTCCCTTTTGGGGTCAAGGAAATTTCTAAGGGAATTGGACCAGTTTCTCTTTGTAAAAGACCAGAAACTTTGAAATCGGAGGATTCAAAGTAGATGAGATCTTTATCATTTCGTGTACGATGACTTCTAGTCAAAGCTAGAAAATAAATGGATTCGAGGATATTGGTTTTTCCTTGTGCATTTTGTCCCAAGAAAATATTTAAACCAGGATGAAACTCAATTTCAAGTTCTTGATAATTCCTAAAATGTTGAATAGATAATTGTTTCAGCCACATTATGAGATACCAGGAAAGCGAATTGCTCGTTCTTTTTTATCATGTTTTATTGGTTGTTTCTTTTGTTTTTGATTCTGATTGAGTTGTTTGACGAGTTTTGCAACACGTTCCTTTTCTTCTTTCTCTTTGAGATGCTCGTTAACTTCTTCTGAAGTAGGTTGAAGGATGGCAATTGTTATGTTTAGTTCTGGAATGTCCACCTGATCGTTCATACGAAGTTTACGACCTCTTCGTTGTTCCAATTCATGGTTAACATAGACTTCTTTTTCTTGAAGGAATGCTTTAATGGCGCCACCACTTTGAATAATACCGAGTTCTTTTAAGATAGCTTGTAATGTAATAAAGTCATCAAATAATTTATAATTCATAGTTCACCTCTTTGCGTGTTATTATACCATATTTTCAGTATATCTAGGGTAGAGAATGTGGTAAGATTTACAAACTATTTTCACAGTTTGAATTAGGATTTTAGTAGGATTTCGTGTTATAATGAAAGTTACTATTGAGTAGAACGAGGATGAAAATGGAATTAGTAAAGGGTGTGAATCTTCACTTTCTTCAATCAAAAAAATTTAAGACCAACAAAATTAAGGTCCGTTTTTCAGCACCATTAGATGAAAATACAGTAGCTGCAAGAGTTTTAGTAGCTTGTATGATGGAAACTGCGAACAAAAAATACCCAACCTCGCAGTTGTTTCGTGAAAAATTAGCAAGTTTGTATGGAGTAGAATTGTCAACTTCTGTATCAAAAAGAGGTCATGTTCATTATGTTGATCTGAATATTTCCTTTGTGCGCGACGCTTTTTTGAGCAAGAAAAATGTGTTAATTGATGAAATCTTAGATATTTTAGAAACAATTTTGTTTTCACCTTTGACAAATGAGGATCGCTTTGATAGTGAGACGTTTGAAGTGGAAAAGAAAAATACGATTTCGGATCTGGAGTCTGAAATTGAAGAGCCTTATTATTATGCTCACGGACAATTGAATCAACTTTTTTTTGAAGATGAAACAATTGGAATGTCAAGATTGGGTAAAGTTGAGTTAGTGAAACAAGAAACAGCTCAAAGTTCGCTTTCTTACTTTCACCAGATGCTAACTTCAGATACGCTTGATTTCTTTTTCATTGGGGAATTTAATGAAGTTGCTATTGTTGATCGAGTAAAAAAATTTGAATTTGAGCCACGTGAAAAGCACTTATCTATTAATTATCAACAACCATTTTCAAATGTCGTTAGAGAAAAGTTAGAACAAAAACAACAGCAACAATCTATTTTAGAATTGGGGTATCATCTTTCAATCCAGTATGGAGATCCCCTTCATATCCCATTAGTTGTCTTAAATGGCTTGCTAGGGGCCTTCTCTCATTCGAGACTCTTTCAAACCATCCGCGAGAAAGAAGGACTCGCTTATACCATTTCTAGCCATTTTGATATTTTTACCGGTTTTATGAGGGTTTTTGCAGGCATTGATAAAGAATATCGGACCAAAGTCATGACCTTGATTATGAGGCAGTTTAATGATTTAAAACGAGGTAAGTTTACAGAATCGGAATTGCAGTTAACAAAAGAGATGTTGGTCAATACGACTTTATTGGCACAAGATCGTCAAAATACCTTGATTGAAAGGGCGTATTTGAAAACGACTTTAGAAACAAAATTACTCTCTCTAGAAGAATGGCTAAAAGCGATTGACAAAGTTACAAAAGAAGACATTATCAAAACGGCAAAAACAATTAATTTACAGTCTGTTTATTTCATGGAAGGAAAGTAGTGTAAAGATTGAAGATTAAAGAAAAATATTACGAAGCGGTGGGTGAAAGAGTTTGCTTTACAAAATTGTCAAACGGCTTGACAGTCCATTTAATTCCAAAAGAGGATTACTACGAAACCTACGGTATCATTACAGCAAAGTTTGGTTCAGTTGACACTCGTATTTTAGTAAATGGAGTTGAAAAACAATACCCCGCAGGAATTGCGCATTTTCTGGAACATAAATTATTTGAAGATGAAAAAGGCCAGGATTTTCTAAAAAGATTCGTTCAATTAGGCTCCGAAAGCAATGCCTTTACAAGCTTTACAAAGACCAGTTATCTTTTTTCAACAACTTCAAAAGTAACAGAAAATATCCAGCTCTTATTAGAGATGGTTTCAAAAGCTTCTTTTACAGAGAAAACGATTAACAAAGAGAGAGAAATCATCCAACAAGAGATAGGGATGTATCAGGATAGTCCAGATTATCAATTGTTTTTTGGAGCTTTGGAGCAGTTATATCCAGCTACCTCTTTAGCTGACGATATTGCTGGAACAAAAGAGTCAATTGCAAACATTACAACTGAGAATTTGCATGAGAACTTCGATCTGTTTTATCATCCGTCTCAAATGCACCTATTAGTGATTGGAAATTTTGATGTTGATTCTGTGTGTCAAGTTTTGAAAGACTATGAGAAGGAGACTCCTCGTCAGTCAATCAAATTGGAGCGAATCCCTGTAGAAAAAAATGAAGTGGTATTAAATCAATCTTCTAGAATGAATGTTGCCATTCCTAAGTTGGCCATCGCAATCCGAGGAAATGATCTTATTCAACAAGAAGAAACGTTTCGTTATAAGTTGATACTGAAATTGCTGTTCTCTATGATGTTTGGATGGACCTCGCAACGTTTTCAAAGTTTGTATGAGGCAGGAAAGATTGACAACTCCTTGACACTTGAGGTAGAAGTCGAAGAGCTATTTCATTTCGTTATATTGACAATGGATACCCAGGAACCGGTATCTGTGTCTCATCAATTTAGAAAAGCTATTCGACAATTTGAAAAAGATCCAGATGTCAATCAAGAACATTTAGATACGATTAAAAGCGAAATGTTTGGTGATTTTTTACAAGGTCTAAATTCACTGGAGTACAGTGCTACTCAGTTCGAGTATTTTTCTAATGGTAGTACTTCATATGATCTTCCAAAGATTTTGCAAAGTATTAGTTTACAGGATATCATTAGATTAGGACATCAATTCATTGATCGGGCCGAAATGATTGACTATATGATTTTTTCAAAGTAGTAAACAATCAGTCAAGAAGGGAAAACATGAAGAAAAGAACAATTGGTCAAGTGTTACAACTGTCAAGAGTCAATTTACAAATTAGTTTACAAGACTTGGCACAGAAAACAGCCATTGAAATTCCTTATATAGAAGCATTAGAAAACGATGATTTTGATCTTTTACCTAGTCCATTTTACGCTCAGATCTATTTAAAAAAATTAGCATGGGCGCTAGGATTAGATGAAAAAATCTTGTTGACGGCTTTTCGTGAAGGAAAAGAGTTATTGTTTGACGAAGAAGTCCTTGTCAATGATGAAGACTTACATTCAAGGTTACAAAGACAAAAGAAGTCATGGTTGCCAATTCTTTACTATGTACTTGCTAGTCTTGCTATAATTGGATTTGTGATTTATATCGTATATTTTTATGAGTTTACAACATCTGTAAAATAGATGTAAAGCTACTATATTTTTGGAGGAACTATGAAAAAAGAAAATATTCCCAATACACTAACCCTAATCCGTGTTGTAATGATTCCCATTTTTATTATAATTCTAAGTCTTAGTCATTCCTATATTGGACATGTTCTTGCAGCAGTTATTTTTGCGATTGCAAGTATTACAGATTACCTTGATGGATTTCTTGCTCGAAAATGGAAGGTTGTCAGTAATTTTGGAAAATTTGCAGATCCAATGGCTGATAAATTATTAGTTATGTCAGCCTTCATCATGATGATTGAATTAAAAATGGTTCCTGCTTGGATTGTTGCTGTTATCATTTGCCGTGAGTTGGCTGTTACTGGTTTGCGCCTTCTACTTGTAGAGACAGGTGGTACGGTGCTTGCTGCTGCAATGCCGGGAAAAATTAAGACTTTTAGCCAAATGTTTGCGATTATCTTTTTGCTTTGTCATTGGACGATTCCTGGAACAGTCTTACTGTATATTGCATTGATTTTTACAATCTATTCTGGTTACGACTACTTTAAAGGAAGTAGCTATCTCTTTAAAGACACATTTAAATAAATGAAACATATTATTGACTTAAAAAATGTATCTTTTCGATATGATACAACTGTAGATGAGTATCAAATTGACTCCGTTTCGTTTCACGTGAAACAAGGAGAATGGCTTTCAATTGTTGGTCACAATGGTAGTGGCAAATCCACGATTGTACGCTTAATTGATGGTTTACTAGAAGCTGAGTCTGGCGAAATTGTCATCGATGGAATACCATTAACGCGTGAAACTGTATGGGAAAACCGCAGTAAAATTGGGATTGTATTTCAAAATCCTGACAATCAATTTGTTGGTGCCACAGTGGAGGATGATGTCGCCTTTGGTTTAGAAAATCAAGGCATTTCACGTGAAGAAATGCTCCAGCGTGTAGAGAAAGCGATTGAGCAAGTTGGCATGTCGGTATTTAAAGATCGAGAACCTTCACGTTTATCGGGTGGCCAAAAACAGCGAGTTGCAATCGCGGGGATCATTGCCTTAAGGCCTCAGATCATTATTTTAGATGAAGCAACTAGTATGTTGGACCCAGAAGGTAGAGAAGAGTTGATGAAAGTGGTGAGAACTCTCCAAAAACAGTTCCAGTTGACAGTTATCTCGATTACCCATGATTTAGCTGAGATCGCCTTAAGTGATCGAACACTAGTCTTTAAAAAAGGAAGATTAGAGTCTTCTATGACACCAAGGGAATTGTTTTCAAGGGACGATCTAAATCAAATTGGATTAGACAAGCCTTTTAGTAAGCAACTCCAAGAAACCCTTAGTGAGATTTTTCCACTAAAACAGGATTATCTAACAGAAAGTGAGTTATTAGACCAACTATGGGAATTTCTTTAAAGAATGTCTATTATACTTATCAAGAGGGAAGCCCTTTTGAAGGGCAGGCACTTTCTGATATCAGTTTGGAAATAAAGGATAGGTCTTACACAGCGATCGTAGGACATACTGGCAGTGGGAAGTCCACTTTATTGCAACTACTAAATGGATTACTTTGTCCGACTCAAGGAGAAATTCAATTTGACGATTTTGTTTTGGACCGAGAAACGGATCAAAAAAAAATGAAGCACTTGAGGAAAAAAGTGGGGTTGGTCTTTCAATTCCCAGAAAGTCAGCTATTTGCAGAGACAGTTTTAGCTGATGTAGCCTTTGGACCACAAAATTTTGGTGTATCCAGAGAAAGAGCTGAGGAAATAGCCAAAGATAAATTAGCAGTTGTTGGGCTCAATGATGCGATCTATAATAAAAGTCCGTTTGAATTGTCCGGTGGTCAGATGAGACGGGTTGCTATCGCTGGTATTCTAGCGATAGAACCTGATGTTTTGGTTTTAGATGAGCCAACAGCAGGGCTAGATCCAGCAGGTAGAAAGGAATTAATGGCGCTATTTGAGACACTGCATAAAAATGGGATGACCATTGTGCTTGTAACCCATACAATGGATGATGTTGCTAATTTTGCAGATACAGTATATGTTTTGAAAGGTGGCAATCTTGTTTTAGAAGGATCCCCTTCAAGTGTGTTTCAAGAGGTTGAGTATTTACAAAAGATTCAACTAGGGGTCCCAAAAATTACGAATTTTGCTCTTCAATTGCAACAAAAAGGCTTGAAATTTGAAAGACTACCAATCAAGATTGAGGAATTGAAGGAGATGTTGCTTCATGAATAATATGATTTTAGGCAGATATATTCCCGGAAATTCCATTATTCATCAATTGGACCCTCGTGGGAAGTTGCTTTCGATGTTTTTATTCATATTTCTCTTGTTTTGGGCAAATAACATTCAGACAAATGTCCTTCTTTTTGCATTTGTTTTTGGTTTAATGTATGTAACACGCATTTCAGTTGCTTTTTATGTCAAAGGTCTAAAGTCAATGATTTTTATCATTGCATTTACTACTTTATTTCAGCTATTTGCGACCTCTCAAGGAACAGTTTTGTATTATTGGTGGTTTTTTAGAGTGACAGATCAAGGCTTGATGCAGGCGGCGATTATCTTTTGTAGATTTCTCTTAATTATATTTTATTCGACGGTTTTAACGGTGACGACTACTCCATTAAGTTTAGCGGATGCTGTTGAAAAAATACTCACGCCATTTAAAATCATTAAGGTTCCAGCACATGAGATCGGTTTAATGTTATCAATGAGTTTGCGATTTGTACCGACTCTTGTAGACGATACCAACCGAATCATGAATGCCCAAAGGGCGCGTGGCGTTGATTTTGGAGAGGGAAATCTCTTGAAAAAAATTCGCTCCTTCATTCCTATCCTTATTCCTTTATTCGCCTCTAGTTTTAAACGTGCAGATGCACTTGCAATTGCTATGGAAGCGAGAGGATACAGAGGTGGTGAGGGACGAACCCGCTATCGAAACCTACAATGGAAGATAAAAGACACCCTTGCCATTGTTGTTATCTTGCTTCTGATGTTGCTGGTTTTTTGTCTAAAAAATGGATAGAAAGTCTGTGAATGGTGCAAAAATAACGAAAAACCGCTAAATAATGCTGTTTTTACATTAAATTCACATATTCCTGTAACATTTGTAACATATTTTATAATGAACTGTAACATTTAGTGTGTATCATAGAATTATATTCGAAAGGAGAATATAATTCATGATTAGTAAAAAATGTCAATGGACAGTTACTTCGCTACTTTCAGCAGTTTCACTTTTTATTTCTGGTATTGCTACGGTGAATGCTGAAACTTATCAAGTTAAGTCTGGAGATACACTATCAAAAATTGCATTAGAAAATAATACATCAGTTGAAAATATTATTGCTTCTAACAACCTTACCAATGAAGATTTGATCTATGCAGGACAAGTTATTGAATTGGGTGAGCGTTCTAAATCAATGGTTGATAAAGTTGCTCCGCAAGAACAAGCAAAACCTGCAGAAAACAAAGCAGCTCAGCCTACTCAAAATCAAGCAACTTATGCAGCAAATGCAAGCGTCACTTCTGCTCAGGCATCAAATGGAGGGATCGTCCTTTCAAACGGAAATACTGCTGGAGCTCAAGGATCATACGCAGCTGCGCGTATGGCTGAAATGACAGGTGTTCCCGCTTCTACTTGGGAAGCTATCATTGCACGTGAATCAAATGGTCAAGTAAATGCAGCAAACGCTTCTGGAGCAAGTGGTTTGTTCCAAACAATGCCAGGTTGGGGATCGACTGCAACAGTTGATGATCAAATTCAGGCAGCTTATAACGCATATAGCTCACAAGGCTTGTCAGCTTGGGGTTATTAAAAAAATGAGGCTGGGACGAAAGTTCCAGCCTCTTCTTGTTTTTGGATTGTTGAGCAAGACGCAGTGGTTGAGTGGGCTCTACTAGGCTGATTTCATCAGCTTTTACAGCCCTACTCAACTGTGTGGAGGTGGGACGACGAAATAGAATTCTAAAGAATTACCGATTTCTGTCCCACTCTCATTTTTTTAATGTTGAAAGAATTTCAAGAGGGGTGTGGCAAATATAATCTGGTGAATAAAGAAGCAGGTCATCTAGATCTCCAAACCCCCAGGTAACTGCCATTGTTTTAATGCCAACTGTTTGACCTCCAATGAGGTCAAATTTTGTATCTCCAATGATTAGTGCTTGATCTCTTGGAATGCCATTGCTTGACAAGGCATATTGGATAACATCAGCCTTGTGAACACGGTCGGGGCTTGAACCATAAATCCCATTAAAGTAGGTTGCAATTTCTAAATCTTGACACATTTGTAAAGCTACTGGTTCATATTTTGAAGTTGTGACGTAAAGCTGTAAACCTTCATTTTTCAAAGCTGTCAAAGCTTCAGTAATACGAGGAAATAGGGTTGATTCATACTGCCCTTTTTCATGATAATACTGGCGATAGATAGTGACTGCTTGATCTACCAAAGCTTCAGGAAGAGTAGCTTCAAAACTAGAAATCAAAGGTGGTCCCATAAAACTTCGAATGGTCTTTGCATCGGGTTCTGGAACTTTTAATACGTCAAACGTGTGTTGAAAACTGTTTGCTATGCCTTTTGAGCTGTCGACTAATGTTCCATCTAAGTCAAATAATAATGCTTGCATCTTATTCTCCAAATATTTCTTTTTGCAATTTACGACCGGTTGGTGTTGCCGCTAAACCACCTTCTGCAGTTTCTCTAAAGGCGGTTGGCAGACTAGACCCAACTTGGTACATAGCATCAATTACTTCATCGACAGGGATTTTTGATTTGATACCTGCCAAGGCCATATCAGCAGCAATAAAGGCATAACTGGCTCCCATTGCATTTCGTTTGACACACGGAACTTCAACCAGTCCTGCTACAGGATCACAAATGAGTCCAAGCATATTTTTGATCACGAAACAGATCGCTTGACTAGCCTGATATGGAGTTCCTCCAGCAGCAAGTGTTAGGGCAGCTGCACTCATGGCTGAAGCCGATCCAACTTCGGCTTGACAACCACCTTCTGCACCTGAAATAGAAGCATTATTGGCGATGACTAAACCAAAAGCCCCTGCAGCTAATAGAAATTCTAATTGTTGTTGATGGGTTAACCCTAATTTTTGGGTTGCAGCTGTGAGGACAGCAGGCAGACAACCAGCAGATCCCGCTGTAGGTGTTGCACAGACAAGCCCCATCTTGGCATTGTGTTCGTTGACAGCAATAGCGTTCTTAGCAGCCGTTAAGACAGTTACATCCGACAAGGTTTTTCCTGCTTGGATATAGCGATCTAATTTTGCAGCATCTCCTCCGGTTAATCCACTACGTGAATGGTTTTCATCTAAACCCAATCGAACAGAATCAATCATTACTTCGAGATTTCGTGTCATTAATCGTAAGACTTCCTCACGTTCTCGACCGGTTAATTCGTATTCGGTTGCAATCATTAATTCAGCAACGTTTCCTGCATATTGCGAGTTTGCTTGTTCTACGAGGTCTACAATTGAATAAAACATACCGACTCCTTATTTGAAAAAGTTGACATTATGAAGGTGAGGAATTTTACGAATATCTTTAAGAGCTTCCTCGCAACTTCTTGAGTCAACCTCAATAATCATAATTGCTTTTTCCCCTGCTTTTTCCCGTGTCACGTTCATTTGAGCGATATTAATATCGTAACGAGAAAGAGCATCTGTCACATGAGCAATCATACCAGGAACATCTTGGTGAACGATGATAATGGTTGGTGTGTTCATATTTAAAGAAATAGCAAAGCCGTTTAACTCAGTGACCTGAATATTTCCACCACCGATGGAAATTCCTGTTACGGAAATTGTTTTGTGGTCATTTTTGACTGTAATGGTCGTCGTATTTGGGTGCGGAGCATTGCTTTCTTTTTGGATGGACCAAACGATGCGAATGCCTCGTTCATGTGCAATTTTTAGACTATCTGGGATTCTAGGATCATCTGTGTCCATTCCTAAGATGCCCGCTACTAAGGCTAAATCTGTTCCATGGCCACGATAGGTTTTTGCAAAGGAATTAAATAATTGAAATTCGACTTCTTTTGGTTCCTCTCCGAAAATAGAAGAAACGATTTTACCAATTCTTACAGCACCCGCTGTGTGGCTACTGGATGGTCCAATCATGACAGGGCCGATAATATCAAAAACAGATTGGAATTTTAAAGAGTTCATACCTCTGCTCCTTTACAATCAATTTACTTCATTATATCAAATATACCTTCTGATTGCTTTTATTTTTTCTGAAAACGAGCAGAAATCTTAAAAGAGCCTTAAAGCATTTATATTAGCCTAGAACTTTAGCATTTCTAACATCTAATTGAAATATTTGATACATAATTTCAATAAAGATGAAATATTTCTTGTGTAGTATAGATGTATACCAATAAAGGAGTACATAATAATGAATAAAAAACAAATGATAAAACACGTGATTGGACTAAGTTTACTTGCAGGATTTTTCTTTCCAATTGTCGCTAATGCTGATTCTTATACTGTAAAATCAGGTGATACTTTATCAGCTATTGCAAAAGAAAAAAATACAACGGTTGATGCAATTGCTAAGAAAAATAAGATTAGCAATGTGAATCTCATCACGGTTGGTCAGGTTCTAGAGATTGAAGATGTGAATGCAACGAATAAAACTTCAGAGCAAGCTACCACTAGTAAAACTGACACTACACAAGCAACAACTAGTGTGTCTGCTTCAGATGGCTTGAGTGCAGAAGATGCAGCGGCCAAGGAATGGATTACCCAAAAAGAATCAAGTGGTAGTTATACAGCACAAAACGGTCAATATTATGGTCGTTACCAGTTGTCACTTTCTTATTTAAACGGTGATTTGTCACCAGAAAACCAGGAAAAAGTAGCCAATCAATATGTTGTCAACCGATATGGATCATGGTCGGCAGCTAAAAACTTTTGGTTGGCAAATGGTTGGTATTAAAATTATTTAGAAGAGTTCTTTACGAGGACTCTTTTTGCTTTACAGCACTGTAAACTAATCTACAATAACCAACAGGAAGAATAGCAAGATGCTTGTTTTCTACTATAAAGCGTGTTACAATTGATAATGCTCAAAACGACCTTCAATCGTTGAAGCAAACCACGACCTTCAATCGTGAGAAACGAAAAGATGGGAGAAATCTATGAGTGATAACTCGAAAACACGTGTTGTTGTTGGAATGAGTGGCGGTGTCGACTCATCTGTAACGGCTTTGCTGTTAAAGCAACAAGGCTACGATGTGATTGGCATTTTCATGAAAAATTGGGACGACACAGACGAAAATGGTGTTTGTACAGCTACAGAAGATTACAAAGATGTAGCAGCGGTTGCAGACCAAATTGGCATTCCTTACTATTCTGTCAACTTTGAGAAAGAATATTGGGATCGTGTCTTTGAATACTTCCTTGCAGAATACCGTGCAGGACGGACACCAAATCCGGATGTCATGTGTAATAAGGAAATCAAATTTAAGGCCTTCTTAGATTATGCCATGACCCTTGGTGCAGATTATGTAGCAACAGGGCACTATGCGCGTGTGGCGCGTGATGCGGATGGCATTGTCCATATGTTACGTGGCGTTGACAATGGAAAGGATCAAACTTATTTCTTAAGCCAGCTGTCACAAGAGCAACTTCAAAAAACCATGTTCCCGTTGGGACATTTAGAAAAGCCTGAGGTTCGCCGGTTGGCCGAAGAGGCTGGACTAGCAACAGCCAAAAAGAAAGACTCCACAGGGATTTGTTTTATCGGAGAAAAGAACTTTAAAGAATTTCTCAGCAATTACTTACCAGCCCAACCAGGTCGAATGATGACCGTCGATGGACGAGATATGGGCGAACATGCCGGTTTGATGTATTACACAATCGGTCAACGGGGTGGACTTGGAATTGGTGGCCAACAAGGTGGAGACAATGCCCCGTGGTTTGTAGTTGGTAAAGATCTGAGTCAAAATATTCTGTATGTCGGTCAAGGCTTCTATCATGAGGCCCTTATGTCAACAAGTTTACAAGCTAGTCAAGTTCACTTTACACGAGAGATGCCAGAAGAGTTTACACTAGAATGTACAGCCAAGTTCCGTTATCGCCAGCCAGATTCCAAAGTGACGGTTCATGTCAAGGGTGACAAGGCAGAGGTGATTTTTGCAGAACCTCAACGGGCCATTACACCAGGTCAGGCAGTTGTCTTTTACGATGGTGAAGAGTGTCTCGGTGGTGGCTTGATTGACAATGCCTACCGGGATGGTAAAGTTTGTCAGTATATTTAATTGACAAATTTTCTCAATTTGCTACAATGAAATAAGCAATAGAAATGATGGTCAAAGCTCATGGATGTTGCAGGCTTTTTTGTCCTGCACTTCTTGCGAGTTTTGACTGTTTTTGTGTCGTTTTCAGGGAAAGGGAAAAGATGATTCAACAAGACTTTCGTACCAAATTAGAGAATACGGTTTTTGGAGTTAGGGCCACTGCTCTGATTGTAGAAGAGGACAAGTTGTTAGTGGTAGAAGACGCGGATGGCTTTTACACGATTGGTGGGGCTATTCAAGTCGGCGAAAGAACGGAAGAGGCTGTAATTCGTGAAGTGAAAGAAGAGCTGGGTGTTAAAGCTCAGGTCGGACAGTTAGCTTTCATTGTTGAAAATCGCTTTGAACAAGCTGGGATCCACTATCATAATATTGAGTTTCATTATTTGGTTGATTTGTTAGAAAGAGCTCCATTGACTATGCAGGAAGATGCAAAGCAATTACCTTGTCGGTGGCTAGCTTTGAATCAATTGCATACAGTTCCCCTGAAACCAGACTTTTTAAAAACAGCTTTACCAGAATGGGACGGGCAATTACAACACATTCATCTTGAAAAATAGGAGAGAAACATGACTTATCATTTTATTGAAGAATACGATATCATTGTCATTGGTGCTGGGCATGCGGGAGTTGAGGCTTCACTTGCTGCTAGTCGTATGGGCTGTAAGGTATTACTTGCGACCATTAATATCGAGATGCTGGCCTTTATGCCTTGTAATCCATCAATTGGTGGTTCTGCTAAGGGGATTGTTGTCCGTGAAGTAGACGCACTTGGTGGCGAAATGGCTAAGAACATCGATAAGACCTACATTCAGATGAAAATGCTCAACACTGGTAAAGGTCCTGCGGTACGTGCCCTTCGTGCGCAAGCTGACAAGGAGCTCTACTCTAAAGAAATGCGCAAAACGGTTGAAAATCAAGAAAATTTGACTCTCCGTCAAACCATGATTGATGAGATTTTGGTAGAAGATGGCAAGGTTATCGGTGTTCGAACAGCGACCCATCAAGACTATGCTGCCAAGGCAGTTGTCGTAACTACAGGGACTGCCCTTCGTGGGGAAATCATTATCGGAGACCTCAAGTATTCGTCAGGTCCAAATCACAGTTTAGCATCTGTCAATTTAGCAGATAATCTCAAAGAGTTAGGCCTAGAAATTGGGCGTTTCAAGACAGGGACACCCCCTCGTGTCAAGGCTTCTTCTATCAACTATGACGAAACGGAAATTCAGCCAGGAGATGAAACACCAAACCACTTCTCCTACACTTCACGTGATGAAGACTATCTAAAAGACCAAGTACCGTGTTGGTTAACATATACGAATGGCCATAGTCATGAAATTATTCAAAATAATCTTTACCGTGCGCCGATGTTTACAGGGGTTGTAAAGGGAGTAGGCCCTCGCTATTGCCCATCTATTGAAGATAAAATTGTCCGTTTTGCGGACAAAGAACGTCACCAACTTTTCCTTGAGCCTGAAGGCCGAGATACTGAAGAAGTTTACGTTCAAGGCTTGTCAACGAGTCTTCCTGAGGATGTACAACGTGACTTGGTGCATTCCATCAAAGGCTTGGAAAATGCTGAGATGATGCGTACTGGTTATGCTATCGAGTACGACATGGTCTTGCCTCATCAGTTACGCGCAACACTTGAAACCAAGAAAATCTCAGGACTTTTCACAGCTGGTCAGACAAACGGTACGTCAGGTTACGAGGAAGCTGCTGGTCAGGGAATTATTGCTGGAATCAATGCGGCTTTGAAAATTCAAGGGAAACCTGAGTTGATTTTGAAGCGAAGTGACGGCTATATCGGGGTCATGATTGATGACTTGGTAACCAAGGGGACAATTGAACCTTACCGTCTCTTGACTAGTCGTGCCGAATACCGCCTCATCCTCCGTCATGATAATGCGGATATGCGCTTGACAGAGATGGGACGTGAGATTGGCCTTGTTGACGATGAACGCTGGACGCGCTTTGAAATCAAGAAAAATCAATTTGAAAATGAAATGAAGCGCTTGGGTAGCATTAAGCTAAAACCTGTAAAGAAAACAAATGAAAAAGTTGCTGCAATGGGCTTCAAGCCATTGACAGATGCAGTGACAGCTAAGGAGTTCCTTCGTCGCCCAGAAGTGACTTACCAAGATGTGGTGGCTTTCATCGGGCCTGCTGCAGAAGATTTGGATGACAAGATTATCGAACTGATTGAAACAGAAATCAAGTACGAAGGCTACATTTCAAAAGCCATGGATCAGGTTGCCAAGATGAAACGCATGGAAGAAAAACGCATTCCAGCCAACATCGATTGGGATGATATTGACTCGATTGCGACTGAAGCGCGCCAGAAGTTTAAGCTCATCAATCCAGAAACAATTGGTCAGGCAAGTAGGATTTCAGGGGTAAATCCAGCAGATATTTCCATTCTTATGGTGTATCTTGAAGGTAAAAATCGAAGTATTTCTAAAAATAAGGAAAATCAGTAAGTAGGAGCGGGACGGAACAATTGTAGAGGGACAGTTGCTCTATTCCGCTTTTAATGATAGTGATTGTTATTTTATTGACATTGTTGTCAACGAAGTTGACAGCTGTGTGAAGGAGCACCTCATTATTTTTGCTGGTTTATCTTGTTAGAAATAGAGAGAAACCTCGCATTTTAGGGCTATTTGTGGTATAATTTCGAGAAGAGGTTTATGATGAAAAAAATTCGCTTATCCTTCATCCATTATGTCTTAATTGGCTGTATCTCGTTTGCAATTTTAGCAATCTTTTTAAGAATTTTCGGTAAAGGGTATGTTACTCTAGCCGCTATTTTTCTGGTTATAACCGGCTTAATTGCTCTCTTTGAATACCAGTTACAGATTTCAGAGTTGGATGAATTAGAACAAATACAATACGTGAACCATCAGGCAGAAAGTGGGCTAGCTTCTCTCCTTGACAAAATGCCAGTTGGAGTCATCAAGATGAATGCTGAATCAAATGAAGTGGAGTGGTTTAATCCTTATGCTGAATTGATTTTTTCAACAGATGATGGCGATTTTGACGTTGATTTATTAAAAAAACTCCTCAATAGCTTGTTTGAGGATAAAGGCCATTATGTTACTGTTGCGGATAAAAAATATTCTGTTTATTTTGACCAAACAGCAAGTGTTGTTTATTTTTTTGATGTTTCCAGTGAATACGAGGCGACTGTGGGTCTGGTGACAACGCGTCCTGTAATCGGTATTATCTCTGTTGATAATTACGATGATTTGGAAGATGTTATTTCAGACTCTGATATTAGCCATATTAATACTTTTATCGCTAATTTCGTTGAGGAGTTTACAGCTCAATATCATATGTTTTATAGACGTGTAGGAATGGATCGTTTCTATTTGTTTACAGATTACACGGTTTTAGAGCAATTGATGGAGTCTAAATTCTCTGTTATTGATCAGTTTCGTGAAGATGCTCAGAAAAGAGAACTCCCCATTACTTTGAGTATGGGATTCTCTTATGGAGATGGTGGACATGATCAAATAGGGAAAATCGCCCTTCTAAATTTGAACTTGGCTGAAGTTCGAGGTGGGGACCAGGCTGTTGTCAAGGAAAATGATGAACAAAAAAACCCAATTTTCTTTGGGGGTGGAACTGCTTCAGCTGTGAAACGGACCCGAACTCGGACACGCGCCATGATGACAGCTATTTCGGATAAGATCAAATCAGTTGATCAAGTCTTTATAGTTGGACATAAAAATCTCGATATGGATGCCTTGGGTGCATCTGTGGGGATGCAATTTTTCTCAAGTAATATTTTGAAACCTTCTTATGTGGTCTATGATCCAAGTGCTATGGCTAGTGATATTTCAAGGGCCATTACGAAATTAGAAGATGAGCAGGTCACGAAGCTTCTTACCGTAGAAGATGCCATGCGTATGGTAACGGATCGGTCTTTACTGATTATGGTGGATCATTCGAAAACGGCGTTGACCTTATCAAAGGATTTTTATAAAGAGTTTCAACAGATTATTGTGATTGACCATCATCGTCGAGATGATGATTTCCCAGAAAATGTCTTGATCACCTATATTGAGAGTGGTGCAAGTAGTGCAAGTGAATTGGTGAGTGAGCTTATTCAGTTCCAGAAATCTAAGAAAAATCGGTTAACCAAGATTCAAGCTAGTGTCTTGATGGCTGGAATTATGCTAGATACAAAGAACTTCTCTGCTCGTGTAACAAGTCGGACCTTTGATGTCGCTAGTTATCTTCGCTCAAGAGGTAGTGATAGTGTAGCCATTCAAGAAATCTCTGCGATTCAGTTTGATGAATATCGTGAGGTCAATGAGCTGATTCTGACTGGTGAGAAGGTCTTTCCACATATCATTGTGGCCTGCGCCCACTCTACCAAGCCCTATGATTCGGTAACGATTAGTAAGGCGGCAGATAGCATGCTGGCTATGTCAGAGATAGAAGCCTCATTTGTGATTGCTCATAATCAAAATGGAACGATCTCCATTTCAGCTCGAAGTCGGAGCAAGATCAATGTCCAACGAATTATGGAACAACTAGGCGGGGGAGGGCATTTCAACTCTGCCGCTTCTCAAATTGAAGGACAAGACTTGGCTTGTGTCCATCAGCGGCTGATTGAAATCATTGAAAATGAGGTTACGATTGAAAAGGAGAATGTAGAATGAAAGTAATTTTTTTAGCGGATGTCAAAGGTAAAGGTAAAAAAGGTGAAATCAAAGAAGTGCCTACGGGGTATGCTCAAAATTTTTTGATCAAGAAGAACCTAGCAAAAGAAGCCAACGCCCAAGCAATTGGGGAACTTCGTGGAAAGCAAAAGTCCGAAGAAAAAGCGCATGCTGAATTAGTAGCAGAGGCGCAAAGTATTAAGGCAAAATTAGAGAACGAAGCAACTGTTGTTCAGTTTACGGAAAAGATTGGACCAGATGGTCGAACATTTGGATCCATTACCAATAAAAAGATTGCAGAAGAACTTGAGAAACAATTTGGCATTAAAATTGATAAACGTCATATCCAAGTTGCTTCTCCAATCCGATCAACTGGTTTAATTGATGTTCCTGTAAAAATCTACCAAGATATTACAGCTATCATAAATATTCGTGTTAACGAAGGATAAACACGATCGTTAGAAAGGGTTTTTATGGCTGAGATAGAGGAATTAAGAACACAACCTCAGGATATTCAGGCTGAACAATCTGTGTTGGGTGCTATCTTTATTGATGAGGGAAAATTGATCTTTGTTCGTGAATATATCGAGCCTAGGGATTTCTTTAAGTATTCGCACCGTTTGATTTTTAAAGCCATGATTGACCTGGCTGACCGTGGAGATGCGATTGATGCAACGACTGTCCGAAATATTTTAGATAGCCAAGGAGATCTGCAAAATATAGGTGGGCTCTCCTATTTGGTAGAAGTGATTAATTCGGTACCAACGTCGGCTAATGCAGAGTATTATGCAAAAATTGTAGCTGAAAAAGCCGTCCTGCGTCGTTTAATCTCCCGCTTGACAGAGAGTATCAATCAAGCGTATGATGGGGCAAATCCTTCAGATGAGATCATTGCAGGTGCTGAAAAATCCTTGCTGGATGTCAGCGAAAATGCCAATCGCAGTGGGTTTAGAAATATTCGAGATGTCTTGAACACCAACTTTGGAAGCTTGGAAGCACGTTCTCTTCAAACGACTGATATCACTGGGATTGCGACAGGTTATCGTGATTTGGATCATATGACAACGGGTCTCCATGAAGAGGAATTAATCATTGTGGCGGCTCGGCCAGCAGTCGGGAAAACGGCCTTCGCCTTGAATATTGCTCAGAATATCGGAACTAAATTGGACAAAACAGTCGCTATATTTTCACTCGAAATGGGTGCTGAAAGTTTGGTTGACCGGATGTTAGCGGCAGAAGGTTTGATTGAGTCCCATTCGATTCGGACAGGTCAATTGACAGATGAAGAATGGCGAAAATATGCGATCGCACAGGGGAACTTGGCTAATGCGAGTATTTACATTGATGATACTCCAGGGATTCGGATTACTGAAATTCGATCCAGATCTAGAAAGTTAGCGCAAGAAACTGGGAACTTGGGGCTTATTCTCATTGACTATCTTCAGCTGATTACAGGGACTGGAAGAGAAAATCGTCAACAAGAAGTTTCCGAGATTTCTCGTCAATTAAAGATTTTGGCTAAGGAATTGAAGGTTCCTGTTATTGCATTGAGCCAGCTTTCTCGTGGTGTGGAGCAACGTCAAGACAAGCGACCTGTTCTTTCAGACATTCGTGAATCAGGATCAATCGAGCAGGATGCAGATATTGTAGCCTTCTTGTATCGTGACGATTATTATGATCGTTCTGGAGACGAGAAAGAAGAAGGGATGCCCAACAACACGGTAGAGGTTATTATCGAGAAGAACCGTTCAGGTGCGCGTGGGACAGTAGAATTAATTTTCCAAAAGGAATACAATAAATTCTCAAGCATTTCAAAGAGAGAGGAGCAATAAGATGAGTGATGCATTTACAGATGTTGCAAAAATGAAAAAAATTAAAGAAGAAATCAAGGCCCATGAAGGACAAGTGGTTGAAATGACGCTTGAAAATGGACGGAAACGTCAAAAAAATAAATTTGGACGCTTGATTGAGGTCTATCCGTCCTTGTTTATCATTGAGTATACAAATGACAATAGCCTACCAGGTGAACCGGCAAATACTTATGTGGAGTCATACACCTATTCAGATATTTTAACAGAAAAGAATTTGATTCGTTATTTGGATTAATGCAACAAAGTTCTTGCATTTTAGATTAAAATCGGTTATTATAATAAATATATATGGGAGTCTGTGTACAGTCTGAGAGGAAGTGTAAGCTTCGACCGCACCTGATCTGGGTAATGCCAGCGTAGGGAATACAGGAAATGTATGTTTCTTTATGTGTGACTTTGTGCAATCCGTCTCCTAGTTTGGAGGCGTTTTTTATTTGGAAAGAGAGGAGGGTTGTATGTCCTTTGCAAAAAGATATTCAAAGCAGTTGATTGGTGCATCTGGCTTTGTTGGCTTAATTGTTTTTTGGCAAGTCGCAGGTTTTTTAACGATCTTGCCAAAATTCGTATTGCCAACCCCACTTGAAATTGTGGCAGCCTTTATTCGAGATCGTGCTTTGCTGCTTCATCATAGCCTGTCCACCCTTCAAGTTGCCTTAATCGGGCTTGTATTGGGGATTGTGCTGGCTGCTATCTTGGCAATTCTGATGGATAGTTTTGGATGGTTGAATGATCTGCTCTATCCTTTTATGGTGGTTATTCAGACCATACCAACGATTGCTCTAGCTCCGATTCTGGTTCTTTGGTTCGGTTACGGTGTATTTCCAAAACTCGTCTTGATCATTATTACAGTGGTGTTTCCCATTGTTGTGAGTCTCCTAGACGGATTTCGACATTGTGATCAAGATATTTTGCGTCTATTTCAGATTATGCAAGCCAATCGATTCCAAACCTTATTTCACTACAAGATTCCCGCAACACTCCCATACTTTTTTGCAGGTTTACGGGTGAGTGTTTCCTATGCTTTTATCAGTACAGTTGTGTCAGAATGGCTAGGGGGCTTTGATGGATTAGGAGTCTATATGATTCAATCGAAGAAGTTGTTTCAGTACGATACAATGTTTGCGATTATAGTGTTAATTTCTGCGATTAGCTTATTGGGTATGTTCCTTGTTGATCGACTAGAAAGGAGAATTCTAAAATGGAAATAGAATTGACAAAGCTGTAAATGTTGTAAAAATAGATTGACAATAATGTAAACGAGGTGTTCTCTATGAAAAAGTATATAAGTATTGTATTCACACTTTTATTTAGTGTATTTGTTTTATCTGCTTGTCAAAAATCTGTCAAAGATTCGTCAAGTGGGTTGAAAAAGATTGATTTTATCCTTGACTGGACTCCCAATACCAACCATACAGGGCTTTATGTTGCAAAAGAAAAAGGTTACTTTAAAGAAGCGGGCTTGGATGTTGACTTAAAACTTCCACCTGAAGACAGTAGTTCGGATCTCATTATTAATGGGAAAGCGCCGTTTGGTATTTATTTCCAAGATTCGATGGCTAAGAAGTTAGATAAAGGAGCTGGGATTACAGCTGTTGCGGCTATCGTTGAGCATAATACATCAGGAATTATTTCACGAAAAGATGCAGCTATTAATAGTCCAAAAAATTTAGCTGGAAAGCGTTACGGGACTTGGAATGATCCTATTGAATTGGGAATGATCAAATCCTTGATGAAAAAGGAAGGAGCTTCGTTTGATCAAGTTAAGTTAGTACCAAATAGTGACTCCAATTCGATCACTCCGATCGAAAACAATGCCTTTGACGCTGCTTGGATTTATCATGGTTGGGATGGAATTTTGGCAGAACAAAAAGGATTGAAGACCAATTTCTTCTATATGAAAGATTTTGTTCCAGAGTTCGACTATTATTCGCCGGTTATTATTGCCAATAATGATTATTTGAAAGAGCATAAAGCAGAAGCCAAGAAGTTTATTCAAGCTGTCAAGAAGGGATACCAATATGCTATGGAACATCCTGAAGAAGCAGCAGATATCCTGATCAAACAGGCTCCTGCTTTGGCCAACCAACGTGACTTTGTCTTGGCTTCTCAAAAATACCTTTCAAGTCAATATGCTTCTGATAAGGATAAGTGGGGACAATTTGATGCCAAAAGATGGAATGCTTTCTATGCTTGGGCTAAAGAACAAGGCTTAGTCTCAAATGATTTAAGAGACAAAGGTTTCACAAATGAATTGGTAGGTGACTGATATTTTAACAGTAAAAGATGTAAGTTTCTATTACGGTGATAAAGCGGTTTTAAATAGGGTTTCCTTGGAAGTGCCAAAAGGGGAAATTGTTTCTATTCTAGGTCCTAGCGGGGTTGGAAAATCAACCTTGTTTAATTTAATTGCAGGTATTCTGCCCTTGCAAGAGGGGGAAATCGAAGTGGATCATAGCCCGATCACTTTTGGAAAAGTCAGCTATATGCTCCAAAAAGATCTCTTACTGGAGCACAAAACAGTTTTAGGGAATATCCTTCTCCCTCTTCAATTGAAAAAAATTCCTAAGGAAGAAGCAACACAAACTGCGATGAAGTTGTTGGAAGAGTTTAAGTTGTCAAGTGTTGCTGACCACTATCCAAATGCTCTTAGTGGCGGTATGCGCCAACGAATCGCTCTTTTGAGAACCTATCTTTTAGGGCATTCTGTTTTCCTGCTGGATGAAGCGTTTAGTGCCTTAGATGAGTTAACAAGGCAGGATCTCTATGAATGGTACCTAGAAAGTAAGGAGCGTCTGGGGCTCACAACACTTGTGATTACCCACAGCATTGAAGAAGCTCTGACCTTGAGCGATCGGATCTATATTTTAAACAAGTGTCCCGGAGAAATTGTCGCCAATATCCCTTTGGAGTGGGATGGTGAAACGGATAAAGATTGGCAGAAAATGCAGTATAAAAAGAAAATTTTGGAATTATTGGCTGATTTTCATTGAAATCCTTTTGAAGTGCTTTACAAAGTGGCTATTCCGTGGTAGAATAGAGGTTGTGTGAAATGACAGCAGGACAAAATGAAGCTCGTCAACAGAAAGTCAGCTAGAAAAGTAACCTTTGCTGTTTGGGAGAAGGCTTTCTGAACGAATCAGGTTTGTCTAAAACGTTATTTCCTACAAAAATTATTTTTTAGGAGGACATATTTTATGTCACGTTATACAGGACCATCTTGGAAACAATCTCGCCGTCTTGGCTTGTCACTTACAGGTACAGGTAAAGAATTGGCACGTCGTAACTACGTACCAGGTCAACATGGACCAAACAACCGTACAAAATTGTCAGAATACGGTTTGCAATTAGCTGAAAAACAAAAACTTCGTTTCTCATACGGACTTGGTGAAAAACAATTCCGTAACTTGTTCGTACAAGCTACTAAGATCAAAGAAGGAACTCTTGGTTTCAACTTCATGCTTCTTTTGGAACGTCGTTTGGATAACGTTGTTTACCGTCTTGGTTTAGCGACTACTCGTCGTCAAGCACGTCAATTCGTTAACCATGGCCACATCCTTGTTGACGGAAAACGCGTTGATATCCCTTCATACCGTGTAACTCCAGGTCAAGTGATCTCAGTTCGCGAAAAATCAGCTAAAGTTCCAGCTATCCTTGAAGCTGTTGAAGCTACAGTTGGACGCCCAGCATTCGTATCATTCGATGCTGATAAACTTGAAGGTTCATTGACTCGCCTTCCAGAACGCGATGAAATCAACCCAGAAATCAACGAAGCACTTGTCGTTGAATTCTACAACAAAATGCTTTAATTTTAAGATATATCTTACGAAAAGCCTACAACAGTGGGCTTTTTGTTTTGTCTTAAAACGTTGATTTCTGGGTTTGTTCAGTTATAAGCTACCTAAAGCTGTTTCATACAATGATACGGACTTTTATTTTCTTCATACCGTAATATTCTAATAAAAAAGCCTGGGACAAAAGTCCTAGCCTCTTAATTGTTTTTGGATTGTTGGGCAAGACGCAGTGGTTGAGTGGGCTCTACTAGGCTGATTTCATCAGCTTTTACAGCCCTACTCAACTGTGCGGAGGTGGGACGACGAAATCGAATTCTAACGAATGACAGATTTCTGTCCCACCCTCAATGTTACTGTAACATTTTCATTAAAAAGTCTGCCATTTGTTGGGGGCTTTCTTTTTTTCCGCGAGAAACCCACATTTGACAGACTCCGAAGAAGGCATTGGTCAGATAGACAGAACTGTAGACTCTTTCAATATCTGTCAATGATTTGTGACTGTATCGTTCTTGGAGGCTATCAACGAGTAAGATCTGCAATTTATGGCGTAGGAAGGCCTGAATTTCCTTGCTCCCATTTTCTGTCAGCAAGACAGCAAAGAGAGGCTCCTTGGTTAGAAATTCGAATACTTCCGTAATGGCTTGGTGTTTGCCTTCTTGATGCTTATCAAAGATGTATTCGAGTTTGTGAAAGAGTGCTTGTTGGTAGCGTTCAATCATGTCGTATTTGTCTCGATAGTGGGTATAAAAACTCGAACGACTGATACCGGATTCTTTTGCCAATTCAACGGTTGTGATTTGGTCGAATGACTCTTTTTCGAGTAGGCGTACCATGGCTTCTTCAATGATTCGTTTGGTTTTTAAACGTTTATTACTTTCAGTCATCTGTCATTCCTTTTTGTACAAAATTAAACACAGTGTCTAAAAACGAGAGTTTCTACTTGTGAAAATTTCTAGAAACTGTATAATCTATTATATCAGAAATTTAGACAATGTGTATAAAAAGGAGACAAAAAATATGATGAAAGAATGGAAGGCGATTCTTAAAAAGCCGACATTTATTATTGTCATGATTGGAGTTGCGATGATTCCAGCTCTCTATAATATCATCTTTCTCTCGTCTATGTGGAATCCATATGGTCAAGTGTCAGATCTACCTGTAGCGGTCGTCAATAAGGATCAAAGCGCTACATATAATGGACAAAAGATGGAAATTGGGAAAGACATGGTGTCCAATTTAAAGGATAATGATGCACTTGATTTTCACTTTGTAGATGAAAAGAATGCGAAAAAAGGTCTAAAAAATGGGGATTATTATATGATTGTAACCCTACCTGAGGATCTTTCAAAGAAAGCTAGCTCCATTCTAACCAATCATCCAGAACAGATGACAATTGATTACCAAACGTCCAGTGGTCATAGTTTTATCGCAGGAAAAATGAGCGACACTGCAATGACAAAAATAAAGCAGTCAGTAGCTGAAAAAGTAACCAATACCTATACAACTGCCTTGTTTTTAAAAATGGGCTCACTGAAAACCGGCATGGGGACTGCGGCAGATGGTAGTGCTAAATTAGCAGATGGTGCAACAAAGTTGGAAAACGGTGGGGAAACACTGACTACTAATTTGAATACCTTAGCTAGCTCTAGTTTAACATTTTCAGATGGTGCAACAAGTCTACGTACAGGTCTAGCAGCCTATACAGATGGTGTGGGGCAATTGGGAAATGGTCTCAATCAAATGGCTGGTCAAATGCCAACGTTGGTATCTGGTGTTCAGCAATTAAACAATGGGTTTGGAAGTTTTAATACAGGTTTAATGGCTTATGCTACAGGGGTAGCTCAATTGGGAAGCGGCGTTAACCAAATGGCCAGTCAAACACCTCAGCTGGCTTCGGGAGTCGGTCAATTAACAACCGGTATGGGAACGCTTAATGATGGTCTTGGGAATTATACCAATGGCGTTCGTCAGTTGAACTCAGGACTATCAAACTTTTCAAATGGTTTAGTGACCTATACGAATGGGGTTGCTTCCTTGTCTGAAGGGGCAGGCCAATTGAGTAGTCAATCTGCAAGTCTTCGAAACGGTGTCTCTCAATTAGAATCGGGTATTCAAACCTTGTCCAGTCAACTACAAACCTCGACAAGTCAATCTGCTCAGCTCGATCAATTGACAGCAGGTTTGAACCAATTAAATGCAGCGATTCAAAATGCTTCAGTAGACACTAGTCAACTATCATCTGGCTTGACGAATATTGCAAATACGGCTCAATCCATAATTGCTTCAGCACAAGCAGATCGTGCCAACACGCTTGCAAATGTTCAAGGAACAGCAGCCTACCAAGCAATGACAGCTGATCAACAAGCAGAAATCAGCGCGGCGATTTCATCTAGTCCAAGCTCGACTGAGACAGCTGCTCAAGGGATCTTGACAACTGTTCAAACCATACAAGGTAGTTTAAACACAGGGAACGGCTTGACACAGTTGAAAACAGCAGCAAATCAGGTGTTACCGACAGCTTCCACTGCCTTGACAGACTTGTCAAATGGCTTGACACGAATTCAATCAGCCGTTACAGGACAATTGCTCCCAGCTAGTCAAACGATCAATCAAGGAATTGGCGCTTATACAGCTGGTGTCGATAAAATTGCAAGTGGGGCAACCCAACTTCAGACCCATAGTAATATCTTGACGTCAGGTGTCAATCAGTTGGCAACAGGAGTTGGACAATTAGATGGTAAATCCTCTGAACTCCTTGCAGGAAGTAACAAATTAGCTTCTGGCTTGGGTGAGCTAAATGGGAAGATGCCTGCTTTGACATCTGGTATGAACCAGCTGGTGTCAGGTGCAACCCAATTAACAGACAAGTCTGGTGAATTGATTGCTGGAGCTGGCAAATTAGCAGATGGTGTTGGGCAATTAAATAGTAAGACCCCTGAATTGGCCGGTGGGGTCAACAAACTTGTCACAGGTGTCAATCAGTTGACAGACAAATCCGGTCAATTGGTTACTGGTGCTGGCAAATTAGCAGACGGTGCAAATCAGATTTCTGATGGGTCTAGTAAATTGGCTGCTGGTGGCCAAACTTTGACAAACGGTTTGGGTGAATTAGCAACAGGAAGTCAAAACTTGAGTCAAGGTTTACAGGGAGCCAAAGGACAATTGAGCGCTGCCACAACTGAAAAAGAAAATGCCAACACCTTGGCAAATCCTATCACGACATCGAAAACAGACCATGACAATGTCCCTGTAAATGGGGTCGGAATGGCTCCGTATATGATCTCGGTAGCTCTCTTTGTTTGTGCCTTGTCAACCAACATGATTTTTGCAAAATTGCCATCCGGTCGTCACCCTGAAAGTCGCTGGGCTTGGTTTAAATCACGGTTTGAGATTAATGGAACGATTGCTATAATCGCTGGACTGCTGGTCTATGGAGCAGTTCACATGATTGGTCTTTCCGCAAACCATGAAGGTGCTACACTATTTCTTTGTGTGATTGGTAGTCTTTCGTTTATGTCTATCGTGACAGCCTTAACCACATGGCAAAGTAAAGTCGGTGCTTTCCTTTCCTTGATTCTCTTGCTCTTGCAATTGGCTTCGAGTGCAGGAACCTATCCTTTGGCCTTGACAAATGGATTTTTCCAAGCGATCAATCCTTTCTTGCCAATGAGCTATACCGTTTCTGGCCTTCGTCAAACGATCTCCATGACGGGAGAAATTGGGAATCAAGTTGCTTTCCTTCTGATGACCATCGCTCTTTTTGTAGGTCTAGGAATGTGGTTCTATAATCCTAAAAAATATGAAGAGGACTAATCCTTAAGGGCTCCTAACTCATCTGTAGTTGGGGGCTCTTTTTGTTTCACGTGAAACAAAAAGAGTGGAAGCAAGTGAATGATACAGGCCATTTACTTGTTTCCACTTTTTTAATTACTTAAAGAAAACGACGTCAGGATTTGGTGTGATGTAGAGGAGTTTGTCCTTTTCAAAAACGAGTTGGATAGACTTGTTTTGATAGGTGTAGATGGTGTAGTTGGCTCCCATTTGAGAAGCCTGTTTGAGATCAGCTGCCCCCGTCAAAAAGGCTTGGGCCTGTTCCTTTGTGAGTTTGCTCTCTTGCTTAAGTTTTTTAATATTTTCTAATTCTGTATTTACAAAAGATTTGGCCATATAGCTAGGGTCGGTTCGTTGTTCCTCAGGTTCTCCAAGTATTGTTCGTACAAGAGTCGTTGTATACCCTTCATAATCCGGTGTTTGTACGATAATTTCGTCTTTATTTTTAGAGTAGACTACTTTTAAATTGCCAGTTGCGTAAATCTTATCTTTGGGGGCTTCTTGGGCATTTTTAGGGAGCCCATCAGTTGTGAGGGATTTAGAGGAAGGCTCTGTACTTGGTGATGCCGAGCTAGGGATGCTTTTAGAACTGGTCGTGCTACTTCTTTTTGAATTTTTCTTTTTTGTCGTAGAAGAAGTCGGTTCATTTTTGAGATGAGCCTTGAAATCAGGAATGCAGGCAGACAAGGTAATGAGGCACCCTGTCAGTGTTAAGAGAAGGGGAAGGGTTCGTTTGTTCATGGTATTCCTTTTCGATAGGTTAACTGATTTCCTATTCTATCATAAAAAGGGCAACAAAAAAAGCAGGAAGAGGATTCCCACTTTTGTGATTGATTATTGATGCCCGCCTCCAGGTCCACCGCCTTGAGGTCCGCCACCTCCGGGAGCGCCACCGCCTCCAGGCATAGAGTTGACAATTTCCGTTTGTTTTTCACCGTTGATATAGATGTCTCCACCGGTGTAGGTAGCAGTACCATCAAAGTCGAATCCAGATTGACCTGTTAATTTAATGGTTCCTCCGGTAACAGTGATATTACCGTTTGAGTCGATTGGATCGGTATCCCCTTGGACGACTTCAACGTTGAGGGTTCCACCATTCATGGTGAAGAAAATTTCATCTTGGTTGGCATTGGCATTAGCCGCATTGACCCCGTCATCGGTCGCATAGATGGTGATATCTCCACCGTTAATGGTGATCGATTTTCCTTCGAGACCTTCGACAGACTCGGTTACCTTATAGGTTCCGCTATCGATGACCAGATCACCAGAAGCATGGATGCCATCGTCTCCTGCTGTGATGGTCATTTTGTTATCTGAAAGGTACATGGTTCCGACCGAAGTATCTTCATCATTGTCCACCTTGACTGCATCTTCATCTGCGTCAATGGTCATGGTCGTGCCAGTGATATTGAGTTCGTCATTGACATTGAAGGCATCTCCTACAGCCGTGATTTTATAGGTTCCACCCGTGATGTGAAGAGTGTCATTGGCCTTGATCCCGTTGTTCTTCTTGGCATCGATGTTGAGCGTACCTGAACCATTGATGGTGAGGTCGCCTTTAGAGAAGATGACCGCATCGGCATCTTCATCACTATTTGAACTTGAATCAGACAAGGTATTGGTCGTGCCATTTGCTAGAGTCAGGTAGACATGCCCTGCTTTTGTAGCAGAGATTGGTGCGTTGGTGTTGGTCATGGTAACCCCTTTTAAGACGATATGAACATCATCTGAGTCACCTGTTTCGACTTTGATTTGAACCCCATCGGATTTACCAGAGATGACATAGGTTCCGGCCTTCGAGATGGTCACAGTTGATCCAGAAACAGCTACGCCATCCCCTGAAACAGTTGCAGACGAACCAGATAGTTTGACAGTAGAAGCTTTACTTTCATCATATGAAGTATCTGAATCTTTTTCGGTAAAATAGTCAGATTGCTTGGTTTTAGTCGTTTTCTTTGAGACACTAGAAGCAGTTGTTGTTGCGCTTGTTGTAGCTGATTGAGATGATGCTTGGCTACACGATGTTAGTAGGGTGAGGGTTGCGGCCCCCGTTAATAAAAATTTCCATTTGTTTGATTTCATGAGCTTTTCCTCTCGTTCAATTGATATGCTCCTAGTCTAAAGTTGCTAGCTGAAAGATTCCTAAAGTTTTTCTGAAAAGAATCTTAACTTTAGTTTTTTTTAAGTTTGGATTAATGACCAGTTAAGAAAGTCCCATTAAACTGGAAAACACGTAAGTCGTATCCATACTTACTGAAGATTAGAAGCAATATCCCCCCTTAAAGGAGAAGAAACATGAAAAAAACAATTGAAACAAGTTTCAAGCGAATCGAAACAAAATATATCGTCGCAAAAGATGATGTAAAGGACTTGATCAAAGACTTAAAAGAATATGTTGTAGAAGATGATTATCCAACTTCAACTATTTCAAACATTTATTTTGATACGGAAAATTTTGAGGTCATTCAAGATGCTCTTGCCAAACAACACCGCCGTGAAAAAATTCGGATGCGGACTTATATAGAAAAACCTCAAGCAGACAGTCCGGTATTTCTAGAGGTGAAGTCAAAAGATGAAGAAGGAATTGGCCATAAATTCCGTCTAGTCGCTACTTCACAAGCCATTATCAACTTGATGACAGATGGGAAAGTAGATCATCAGATACAAGATCCAGACTTAGTGCAAGAGATTCAGAGATTGCGTAAACGCTATGGTCATCGATTGGAACCACGGATGTTCATTTACTACGATCGCTTGTCTCTCAAAGAAAAGAAATCCATTCAGGGTTATCCTTATCAGAAAATTCGCGTGACAATCGATCAAAACTTAGTCTTTCGTGATCAAGCTGTTAGTCTTTTTCGTGGAAAGAAAGGAGAATCTTTGTTAGAGGATGACTTCGTGATCATGGAAATTAAGGCTCCCGGACAAGAACCTCAATGGTTAAAGGATATTTTAGAGAAGTATGGTTTGGTCAAGCAGAAATTTTCAAAATATAGCTGCGCTTATCATAAATCACAAGGCTTAGATTATGCCGCAAGACCAGTGGAAGAAACGGTAGGTGCTGCCTATGTCTAATCTATTTGATTCTATTTTTAATAATGCTACAGCAACGGTGGATCCCTTGCGCTTACTGTTGGCCCTTTTAGTCAGCCTCTTTTTAGGGATGGCCCTATCTTGGACCTATAAATACCGGACACTTTACACTCGAGAGTTTGTCATTAGTTTGACCTTGCTTCCTTGTATGATGACCTTAGTGATCTTTTTGGTCAATGGAAGTTTGGGGACCTCGATTGCAGTGGCAGGGACCTTTAGTTTGATTCGTTTCCGGTCAGCTACGAGTGGTTCGAGAGAGTTGATTGCGATTTTTCTAGCCATGATTATAGGACTAGCAGCAGGTTCAGGCTATCTTTTATTGGCCATTTTATCAACCCTCGCTTTACTAGGGGTTTGGCTTTTATTGGAAAATAAACAGAGTAAGGCAGATCATCAACGGCGCCGTCATTTGACCATTACAGTCTCAAAACAAGATGCTGTTGCAGAACAAATCACTCAGTTGTTGGACCAAAGTTGTTCAGAAATTGACTTTATTTCTGTCACAACGGCCCAAGCTGGAGAACAATTGACCTTGAACTATGAGGTGAATATGAAATCGAACATCGATGATTTTGCACTTGCTAATCTATTGATTAGCAAGATTGAAAATTGTGATGTTGCTCTGACAAAGAAAGCCAAAAAAAGAAAGAATCTATAACGGCTATCCTACTTTAGGATAGTTTTTTAGGATTTTAAGAACTTTTTAAGAAAAAGTGGTATACTGTTTCTAAAAAATTGAAGGAATCCTTTATGAAAAAGACTGCTATTTTTGAAGATGTCGTCTCTATTATGACTCATGATTCATCTACCATCAAGGATCATAAAGGATGTGATCCAGATCGTTTTCGAGAAAAAATTACAGATGATATGACGGATGATGCCTTTCTCTACCAAGTTAAGACATACCTAGCTAGTTTTGGGGTGATTGGTCATGTTTCCTTTGGAAAGAAAAAGGCCCCCAATAAAGGTTTTTTGTTGCGCTCGACAGAAGATGGTCTCTATGTAGAAGTGACAAATGAGGATACGGGTCTTCAAGTAGGAGATCAAATCCTAGGTCTGGATGGAAGTGACTTGAAGCAAGTAGCGTCTCTTCATAAGGACTATTTTATCAGTAAGACCCCCGAAAGAAACTATAGAGAATGGGCGGATTTTGTCTCTCAGTCGACAAAGGTTACCCTGCTTCGAGAAGGGGTGGAAAAGACCATTGAAGTAGTCCCCAGCCGAGAGCCGATTCAGGATCATATATTTTGGAAACAATTGGATGAGGAGACCGTCTATCTTCGCTTGGATAATTTTATGGAAGAACAAGCGATTAGCCACTTATACAAAGAGTGTTTGCCCATCCTTCGGGAGACGAAATATCTAGTGATAGATGTTCGGAAAAATAGCGGCGGGACCGACTCCTTGTATTTCCCACTATTGCATCTTGCTTTGTCAGAAGGTCAAGACTATGACGCGATAGAGTGGCAGGATGAGGGTATGGAGATTCTTTACACCAATCGAAATGCAGATATACGTTTGAAGGATTTTGAGGATTTGCTGCAACAGGAATACCTTAGCCAAGAAACCAAGCAATTGATTCAAGAAATGAAAGAGGAGCTGTTAAAAAATCGTGGGAAAGGCTATCTGACTTACGGTGAAGATGACCCAGAATTTTTCCCAGATATCAAAGGGAAATCCTATCCAGAATCAATTGTTCTCTTGTCGGATGTTTATTGTGGTTCATCCGGAGATAATTTCGTTCGCATGATGAAGCATTTTCAGAAAGTGACAGTACTGGGGCGTCCGACACTGGGAATTTTAGATTATTCAAATTGCTGTGAGGTAGATTATGGAGAATACCAGTTCTTTTTCCCAACTTCTAGGTCGTTAGCGATAGATCATGGCAAGAGTATGACGGATAAAGGGGTCCAACCGGACATTTTGGTCCCATGGTCGCCCCGCCACTTGGAGAATGATGTAGACCTAGAGTTGGCCTTGAAATGGCTTCATCAAGGAGGGATCTAGGCAACTTGCAATGAAAAAATAGCAAGCGACAAATGATAACGTTTTCCAAGACCTACTTGCTATGTTTAAAATTGCTTACTTGGTATAAAAAATGGTAAAATGGATAATAACAATCAAAATGAAGAGTGAACCTTATGAAACATAAAACACTTTATAAATTTATCGGGCAGACGGTCTTGTATTTCGCCATTTTCTTAGCCCTGCTTTATTTCTTTAGTTACCTTGGTCAAGGTCAAGGTGGCTTTATTTACAATGAATTTTAGAAAAGGAGACTCCTACCTGTGTCAAACCAACCCATTCACGATATGATCGATACGATTGAACGCTATGCTCAGTTGCAACCAGACTATCCTGTCTACAATGTCCTTGGAGAAGAGCATACTTATGGTCAGCTCAAGGCAGATTCGGATAGTTTAGCGGCCCACATTGACCAATTGGGCCTTCCTAAAAAATCTCCAGTTGTAGTATTTGGTGGACAAGAATATGAAATGTTGGCAACCTTTGTTGCCTTGACCAAATCAGGCCATGCCTACATTCCAATTGATAGTCATTCGGCCTTGGAGCGCGTGTCAGCCATTGTTGAAGTGGCAGAGCCAAGTTTGATTATTGCCATTCATGAATTTCCACTAGAAAGTGGAGCCACTCCTATTTTGAGCCTGGACGAGGTTCGTGCGGCCTATGCAGCTCAGAATGCTTATGACTTGCAGCATCCAGTTAAGGGAGATGATAACTACTACATTATCTTTACCTCAGGGACAACAGGGAAGCCAAAAGGGGTGCAAATTTCGCATGATAATTTGCTCAGCTTCACCAACTGGATGATTACGGACAAGGAATTTGCAACGCCAGAGCGTCCGCAAATGCTAGCACAGCCACCCTATTCTTTTGACTTGTCTGTCATGTATTGGGCACCGACCTTAGCTCTTGGAGGCACACTTTATGCTCTTCCATCAGCCATCACCCAAGACTTTAAACAACTCTTTGCGACCATTTTTTCTCTTCCAATTGCTATCTGGACTTCAACACCATCTTTTGCGGATATGGCCATGTTGTCTGAGGATTTCAATGCTGAAAAGATGCCAGCAATCACTCATTTCTATTTTGATGGGGAAGAGTTGACCGTCAAGACCGCTCAAAAATTGCGTGAACGGTTCCCACATGCGCGCATCATCAATGCCTATGGTCCAACGGAAGCGACTGTAGCTCTTTCAGCTGTAGCTGTGACCGATGAGATGTTGGCTACTTTGAAACGTCTGCCAATTGGCTATACAAAGGCGGATTCTCCAACCTTCGTGATCGATGAAGATGGAAATAAATTGCCAAACGGGGAACAGGGAGAAATCATCGTGTCTGGGCCTGCGGTTTCCAAAGGTTATATGAACAATCCTGAAAAAACGGCTGAAGCTTTCTTTGAGTTTGAAGGTCTTCCAGCCTACCACACAGGAGATGTTGGAACCATGACAGATGAAGGACTTCTTCTCTACGGTGGTCGAATGGACTTCCAAATTAAGTTTAACGGTTACCGCATCGAGCTAGAAGATGTCTCTCAAAACTTGAACAAATCCAAGTATATTGAGTCGGCTGTTGCTGTACCGCGCTACAACAAAGATCATAAAGTTCAAAACCTCTTGGCTTATGTCATCCTAAAAGATGGTGTCAAAGGGCAATTTGAACGGGAAATTGATATTACGAAAGCCATCAAGGAAGATTTGGAAGATATCATGATGTCTTATATGATGCCATCGAAATTCCTTTACCGTGATAGTTTGCCGTTAACACCAAATGGGAAAATCGACATCAAAGGGTTGATTAGCGAGGTTAACAACCGATGATCGAGTTTTTGAAACAGCTCCCTCATTTAGAACACTATGGAACGCCGGTCTACTTCGTCTACCTTATTGTAGCTTTCTTGCCAATCTTTGTTGGACTCTTTTACAAGAAGAGATTTCCAATCTATGAAGGAGCCGTCAGTTTTGCCTTTATTATTTTGATGCTGACGGGGACGGATCTCAAGCAAATTTATGCCTTACTATTTTATGTGGTATGGCAAATCTTGATTGTGTATTCTTACAAGTTTTATCGTCAGAAGGCCGATAATAAGTGGATTTTCTACCTGCATTCCTTCTTATCCGTCTTACCATTGATCTTTGTAAAGGTTGAACCTGCCATCAAGCACGGCCATCAATCTTTACTAGGATTTTTAGGGATTTCCTATTTGACCTTCCGGGCTGTCGGGATGATTATTGAAATGCGAGACGGTGTTTTGAAAGAATTCACTCTCTGGGAATTCTTGCGCTTTATGCTCTTTATGCCAACCTTTTCAAGTGGCCCGATCGATCGTTTCAAGCGTTTTGATGAGGATTACAAAAAAATCCCAGAGCGTGATGAATTGTTGGATATGTTGGAGCAAGCTGTTAAATATATCATGTACGGCTTCCTCTACAAATTTATCCTGGCTCATATTTTTGGACACTTACTACTAGGACATGTGCAGACCTATGCCTTGTCTCAAGGAGGGATCTTTAACCTTGGAACACTAGGTGTCATGTATGTCTACGGTTTAGATCTTTTCTTTGACTTTGCGGGATATTCGATGTTTGCCTTAGCAGCTTCTAATCTGATGGGGATTAAGAGTCCAATCAACTTTAATCGCCCCTTCATTTCTCGTGATTTGAAGGAGTTCTGGAATCGTTGGCATATGAGTTTATCTTTCTGGTTCCGTGATTTTGTCTTTATGCGTCTCGTCATGGTCTTGATGCGTAACAAAGTCTTCAAGAGCCGGATTACCACCTCAAATGTTGCCTACATTATCAATATGTTGGTCATGGGCTTCTGGCACGGGGTGACCTGGTACTATATCGCTTATGGGCTCTTCCATGGGCTTGGAATGGTTATCAATGATGCCTGGATTAGAAAGAAAAAATCTATTAATAAAGAAAGAAAAGCAAAAGGATTGGATCCGATACCGGACAATCGTTGGACCAAGGCTTTGGGGATCTTTATCACCTTTAACACAGTGATGCTGTCCTTCCTGATCTTCTCAGGATTCTTGGATCAGCAATGGTTCCCAAAAGTGAAATAAAAGGAGAATAAAAAATGGATGTAAAATCACAAGTAATTGAAATTATTGACGAATTGTTTATGGAAGATGTCTCAGACATGATGGATGAGGATCTCTTTGATGCGGGTGTCCTTGATAGCATGGGAACAGTTGAATTGATTGTTGAGTTGGAAAGTCGATTTGGAATCCGTGTTCCTGTGTCTGAATTTGGACGCGATGACTGGAACACTGCAAACAAAATCGTAGAAGGTGTGATGGAGCTTCAGAATGCTTAAGCGTTTATGGTTGATTTTAGGGCCGGTTTTCTGTGCCCTTCTTATGGTGGTGACCTTACTAGCTTTATATCCGGTCAATCATAAACACAACTATACGGAAGAAAAAAAGGCTGCCGTTAGTCTAAATGCAGAAGGCTTCAAGAGTCGTACAAAGAAGCAAGAAGCACTTTCGGATCCACAGCATCGCTTTGTTCCTTATTTCGGATCGAGCGAATGGTTGCGTTTTGACGTGGTACATCCAGCAGTTTTGGCTGAAAAATATGATCGCAATTACAGACCCTACTTTTTAGGAGAACGTGGTGCGGCTTCTTTGAACCAGTATTTTGGAATGCAACAGATTTTGCCAGAACTCAAAGATAATACGGCTGTTTATGTTGTTTCTCCGCAATGGTTTACCAAGAAGGGCTATGATTCCTCTGCCTTTCAACAATTCTTTAATAGCGATCAGTTGAATAGCTTCATTGCCAACCATCAAGATGGTGCTGCTTCTGAGTATGCTGCAAAACGTCTTTTACAACAGTTTCCAAATGTTGCTTTTCAAAGTGTCGTGACGAAAATTTCTCAAGGGAAGAAAATTTCAACATTTGATCGTCAGTTGAATCAGTTGGTTTCACATCTCGTTCAACGGGAGGATGCCTTGTTTAGCAATCTTGCTACCCGAACAAATGGGAATTACGATCAGAAAGTTAAAAAACGTCTACAAGACTTACCGGATGAATTTTCGTATGAAAAGTTAGAAGAAATTGCAACAGCAGAAGCAAAAGTTAAAACCAATAACAATGACCTTGGGATCAGCAATCATTTTTACAATACTCGTTTAAAAATGAAGTTGAAGAAACTAAAAGGTTTCCAAAAGAACGAATCCTATGTTCAATCTCCAGAGTACAATGACTTGCAGTTGGTTCTAGACCAGTTTGCTAAATCTCGGACCAATGTCATCTTTGTGATTCCTCCTGTCAATGCCAAATGGATGAAATATACAGGTCTGAGTCAAGATATGTACGATCGAGCAGTGGACAAGATTCGTTATCAACTGGAAAGTCAAGGCTTTACCAATATTGCAGACTTCTCTAAAGATGGAGATAAGTCTTACTTTATGGAAGATACGATTCACATGGGCTGGAATGGGTGGATTGCCTTTGACAAAGCGGTTAATCCATTTGTCACCAAAGCTGAAAAGGCACCGACTTACCATCTGAATGATCGTTTCTTTACAAATGATTGGTCTCAATATACGGGAGCACCAGAAGAGTTTAAATAATGTTTGATTATAGGGGCTAGAGGTGATTCTAGCTCCTTGATTTGTGAAAAAAGTGAAGCTGGGAATGAGACTTACAAGGAAAGTTATCCACAGGATGTGGAAAAAGATCTTGTAAAATCATGAAAACAAGTCTTGATGCGATGGATTTACTCTCGTTTTAAGAAGGATTCATCAATAGTTATCCACAATTTTGTGGATAACAAAGAGAAAATGGTGGATAAGTTAAAAAATTGTGAGAAAACTAGAAAAAGGAGAGTCAGTGTGAAAAAAATATACAGGTATGCAGTGATTCAAGGGGTGATCATCTTTTTTATTGTGGGGATGCTGACCTATGTGTTTAGAGGGGATTTCTTTTTTCGCTACTTATCCCCTATTTTTGGGATAGCAGCGGCGGTGCTAAGATTTGGAACAGCGAATTTAATGAAAGTATTCCTACCGACCCTTTATGATGATCCTAAAAAGGAAGAAGATGTTGACAAACCATAAGTGGGCTTGAAAAAATAGGTCTAAAGGCCATTTCTGCCAGTCTTTGTGGTAAAATAGAAGCAAGAATATTAGTTTGGAGATAATGAAGAAATGAAACGTTCAATGTATGCTGGACGTGTTCGTGAAGAACACATTGGAACTCATATCACTTTGAAAGGATGGGTTGGCCGTCGTCGTGATTTAGGGGGCTTAATCTTTATTGATTTACGTGACCGTGAAGGGGTCATGCAATTGGTCATAAATCCTGAGACAGTCTCAAAAGAAGTGATGGCAACTGCAGAAAGCATCCGTAGTGAATATGTGATTGAAGCTACAGGTCTTGTAGAAGCGCGGGAACAAGCAAACCCTAACTTACCTACAGGTGCAGTAGAACTTAAGGTAGAAGCTATTACGGTTCTCAATACTGCAAAAACAACTCCATTTGAAATTAAGGATGGCATTGAAGCAAATGACGATACTCGTCTTCGTTACCGTTATTTGGATCTACGCCGCCCTGAGATGTTGGCCAACCTCAAACTGCGTGCAAAAGTGACCCATTCGATCCGCAATTACTTGGATGAATTAGAGTTTATCGATGTCGAAACACCATTTCTTACGAAGTCAACCCCTGAAGGAGCACGGGACTACTTGGTTCCTTCTCGTGTCAACAAATGCCACTTTTATGCGCTTCCACAAAGTCCTCAGATTACAAAACAATTGTTGATGAATGCTGGATTTGATCGCTATTATCAAATCGTGAAGTGCTTCCGTGATGAGGATTTACGAGGAGACCGTCAACCTGAGTTTACACAGGTTGATATGGAAACTTCTTTCTTAAGTGAACAAGAAATCCAAGAGATTACAGAGGGATTAATCGCACGTGTCATGAAAGAAACCAAAGGAATTGAAGTGACACTTCCATTCCCACGGATGAAGTATGATGACGCTATGAGCTTATATGGTTCAGATAAGCCAGATACACGTTTTGATATGTTGCTACAAGACTTGACAGAGCTTGTCAAGGGTGTAGACTTCAAAGTCTTCTCTGAAGCACCTGCTGTTAAGGCAATTGTTGTCAAAGGTGCAGCGGATCACTATTCTCGAAAAGACATTGATAAGTTGACAGAAGTAGCTAAGCAATACGGTGCCAAGGGTCTTGCTTGGGTCAAATATGCGGATGGTACCTTAAATGGTCCAGTTGCCAAGTTCTTGACAGATGTGACAAGCGAATTGACAACAGTTTTACACTTGGAAGACAAGGATTTGGTCCTCTTTGTGGCTGATAGTCTTGAAGTGGCAAATACAACGCTAGGTGCCTTGCGTGTTCGTTTGGCAAAAGAGCTTGACTTAGTTGACAACAATCAATACAATTTCCTTTGGGTAGTGGATTGGCCAATGTTTGAATGGTCTGAAGAAGAAGGCCGTTACATGTCTGCCCACCATCCGTTTACATTGCCACAAGAAGAAACAGAGCATGAATTGGAAGGTGATCTTTCGAAAGTTCGGGCAGTTGCCTATGATATTGTCCTCAATGGTTATGAATTGGGTGGAGGAAGCCTTCGGATTAATCATAAAGAACTACAAGAACGGATGTTTAAAGCTCTCGGATTTACAACAGAAGCTGCCAATGAGCAATTCGGTTTCTTGCTTGAAGCTATGGATTACGGTTTCCCTCCACATGGTGGTTTGGCCATTGGTTTGGACCGCTTCGTGATGCTTCTTGCGGGTGAAGACAATATCCGTGAAGTTATTGCTTTCCCGAAGAACAATAAGGCAACAGATCCAATGACACAAGCCCCATCTCTTGTTTCAGATAAACAATTGGATGAATTAAGTCTTCAAGTAGAGGGAGCAGATCAAGAATAGGACAAAATAGCGAACGGGAAGTTTAGCAATTCGTTTTGCTCAAAGTTCTCGTTTCATTTGATCAATGGATTGAATATGAATAAAACTCATTTTAGCAAGCTCCTTCGCTACCATGTGCGAAGACTAGCTTATAATATCAAATTATTGCGCGTCATGAAGAGTATCTCCCGTGAGAAATACGATGAAAAAGTGTCGGCATCTCTGTTGTATGGATTTTTATCTGCTATTGCTGTCAACTTCTTCTTCCAACCAGGACATGTGTATTCTAGTGGTGCAACAGGGTTGGCTCAGATATTATCTGTTTTGAGCCATCGTTTTATCGGTTTTACGATTCCGGTTTCTTTGACTTTTTATGCCATTAATATTCCCTTGATGATTGTAGCTTGGTATCAAATTGGTCATAAATTTACCATTTTTACCTTTATCACAGTCTCGATGAGTTCCTTCTTTATTCAGTTTGTCCCTGTAGTTACCTTGACAAACGATCCCATTATGAATGCCCTCTTTGGAGGTGTGGTCATGGGAACAGGGATTGGTTTTGCTCTTCGGAATAACATTTCCAGTGGGGGGACGGACATTGTCAGTTTGACCATTCGAAAGCGGACTGGAAAGAATGTCGGGAGCATTTCCTTTTTGGTCAATGGGACCATCATGCTGATTGCAGGTCTGACTTTTGGTTGGAAATATGCTCTTTATTCGATGATTACCATCTTTGTGTCGAGCCGAGTAACCGATGCTGTCTTTACCAAACAAAAACGGATGCAGGCCATGATTGTAACGAGCCAGCCAGATGCTATTATTGAAAAGATCCATAAAAAATTGCATCGTGGAGCAACGATCATCCACAATGCAGAAGGGACATATAACCATCAGGCCAAAGCAGTTTTATTGACGGTTATTACCCGTGCAGAGTTTAATGAATTCAAATACATTATGAGAAAGGCTGATCCACAGGCTTTTATTACGATTTCAGACAACGTTCATATCATTGGACGTTTTGTGGAAACGGAAGATTAAAAACAAGGCCCCACATTTCCTGTGGTGGCCTTGTTTTTGTACTTAATAAGTTTCGTGAAGAAGAAGCCAACTATGGGCAGAAAGGGTGAGCTCCTGACCTTTAGCAATCGGTGATTGGAGGTTGGCCTGCGGATAGGCGAACAGTAATTGGCTATCTGTTGGATGGTGGTAGTTTATTTCGTGATTCCCAATATTCACGATAATCGTTAGTTTCTCACGATTCTTTTCAATAGTGTAGGTAAAATGATGGTCTGACAACCAGTTGACATCACAATAGTCTCGGATCTCTTGTCCTCTCTTCAAATGGAGGAGCGGTTGTGATTTACGGTAGGCCATCAACTCTTTTACGAAAGAAATTTCTTCCTGACAATTTGCCAGAGAAGTCCAATCTAGTTGGTTCAGGCTATCCGGGAGGTTGTAAGTATTCTCTTCCAGATCTTTTGAACGGTAAAATTCTTGTCCGGCGTGGATAAAGGGAACACCTTGAGCTAGTAATACCAAGTGAAGAGCGAGGCGGGATAAAGCTTTTCTTTCTTCTAGAGAGACTTGTCCCTTCTCAATTTGGAAATAGTCAAATACAGTCGCATTGTCATGACATTCTACATACTGGATAGCTTGTTGGGGTTGCATGAAATGGGCTGGGCCAATTTTTCCGACATTTGCTGTCAGGATATTGGCAAAGTCGTTTTCAAGGTACTGGCTGTCGCGACGGTGGCCAGCTAAGAGTGTTCGCTTAATCGTATCACGGAAATTGTCACTGAAAAAGCCATAGGCTGGTAATTCGCTAGCCTTGTATTGATGAGCTAGTAGTTCTTCTGAGAGACCTGTATCCATCTTCCACCCTTCCCCATAGAGGTAGATGTTTGGATAGATAGTACGGAGCTCTTCTGAGATCTCTGTCATGGTTTGGATATCCAGGATTCCCATCAGGTCAAATCGAAAACCATCAAAGCCGTATAGCTCAACCCATTGCTTGAGAGACTGTTTGATGTAACGACGAACCATGGCGCGTTCACTTGCTACATCATTCCCACAAAAAGTCCCGTTGGTTCGTTCGCCATTTGTATCGTAGCGATAAAAATAACCTGGAACAATTTGTTCAAAAGCATATTCATCTGCCTTGTAGACATGATTGTAGACCACATCCATAATGACACTGAGGTTGGCCTTGTGATAAGTCGCAATAGTCTCTTGAAGTTCTAGGATTCGCGCATAAGGATCGTTTGGGTCGCTGGTATAGCTTCCCTCAGGGACATTGTATTGAACAGGGTCATAGCCCCAGTTGTAGGCCTTGAATTGATCCTCTTCGTCGACACTGCCAAAATCATAGACGGGTAGTAGCTGAACATGAGTGATGCCAAGATGGCGAATGTAGTCAAATCCAAGCTTCTCACCATTCAGTTGAGGAGATTCTGTCAGAGCCGTAAACTTCCCAGGGTGTTTAAATCCAGCCTCTTTTTGGACAGAGAAATCACGGACGCTCATCTCATAGAGGATCGCATCTGTCGGGTCTAGTTGATTCGTAGCACGTGTGATGGGATGCGTTATTTTTTTGCGGTCAATGACCAAGCTATCGCCAGAGTTAGCTAATGAAGATAAGGCATAAGGATCATGGATCCGACGTTCGATACCGTTGACACGGAATTCATAGTGGTAGCTAGCCCCTTCCCAGTTTCCCTTGAGCAAGAGTTCCCAGACCCCGTTCTCAGTGCGAGTCATGGAATGTACCTGCCCCTGAATATGGAGGGTCACGTCTTGCGAAATCGGAGCCCAGAATTTAAACTGAGTCTGGCTGGGTGTGTAGAAACTTCCAAGATCATCACCATCATAGGTGAAGGTTTGATCAAAGATCGGTTTACGAACGATTTCTCCGTAGTAAAGAAGAGAAGAAGATCCAGTTTCATCACAAATACGATATTCTTTTCCAAGTTCTAGTGGAATAGGACTTAGGAAATAATCTTCTTTTTCGTGGGCTGCACTGGAAAGTTTTACAGGCAGTATAGCAAGGGGACCTTGATTTGTTTCCAAATAAAAAGGAAGGATGCACTCCTCTCCTTTTTGGATACGAATCAAGTCTTGATCATCTAAATAAGCAGTAAATGTAGACATAAAGACTCCTATAGTTTCGTAATCGAGTGGTCAATTAATTGACGGTAGCAAACAGTTTTTCCTTCTTTGTGGTCCTTGATGATCTGAAGAATTGTTCGGACCGATTCACGCCCTAATTCGACAGCATTGATATCGATATAGGCTTCAATATCCAGGCGTGGCTTGATGGAATCAAAAGAAACAATTGGGATGGTTAACTGTTGTTCAGAAAGGTATTTACGGACCCCTTCAGCTACCAGAATATCTGTTGTCAAAATTGCATCCAGATCGGTCAAAGGGAGAGTTTCCATAATTTGATAGGAATTATCTTCCAGCATAAAACCAAATGAAAACTTCACTAATTTTTCATCTAGAGGGATGCCAGCCTTTTGAAGGGCTTCTTTGTATCCTTCGTAGCGGTCTTGAGAAACGAATAGCTCCTTGTTTCCTCCGATAAAAGCAATTTTTTGATAGTTTTGCTGAATCAAATAATCCGTCGCATCAAACGCAGCCTTGATGTTGTCGTTATCCACCAGCGATACAAAAGGTGAAGCGGCCTTTCCAAGGATGAGGAAGGGGAATTTGTCATTGATTGCAAATTCGACAAGTGGATCATTTGGGTTTGAATAAAGGAAAATCAAACCATCTACACGATTACCGTAGATCAGTTGTTTGAGATTCTCGAGACGTTTTTCTTCGTTTTGCCCAGTACAAATTTGGATGGCATAGTCATTGTCTGAAGCGATCTGGGTAATTCCTCTTAAAACTGTTGGGAAGAACGGGTTTTGGTAGAAAACATCACTATCAATTGGGAGTACCAAAGCAATGACTTGACTCGATTGGCTGACAAGACTGCGAGCGTTGAGGTTAGGATGGTAGTCCAGCTCGACCATGGCCTTACGGACTCGTTTTTTTGTCTCGTCACTAATCGTTGATTTATTTTGGATGACGCGCGTGACAGTAGAAGGCGCGACGCCAGCGAGTTTTGCAACATCTTTGATGGTAACACGCATAAGAAAACCTCCTAACGGTGATAGTCTGGATCACGGAAGTGGGTCTTATAAAATACCATGGCAAGATAGAGTACAAATAAGACGTTCTGGATCATAATCGTAGTGGTAAATACTTGATGGAAGAGTAAACTGATCAACACACTAAGTAGAATAGGCAGTCCCAAACAATTGAGAATACAGTTGAAACATTCCTTGAAGGTTTTGAGTGAAAAGAGCCGAGATTTTCGAGTCAGGTAGAGGAAGAAAGAGGCTCCAAATACTAAAATTGCAAAATTCACAGCAGATAAGAAACCTGAGAAGAGGACGAGGAAGAGGCTAACGGCCAATCGATTGGCTTGGAACCAATCTTTGGAAATGGCTTGGCTTAAAGCATCTTTATTTTCAAGACTCTTTTGATTGATTGCCTGATAAGGAATGCTTGCAAGTTCTTTATTTTCTCTGCTAATTACTAGTTGAGTCTTATCGAAATAGAGGGTTAATTTTTCACCTAATGAAGTTCCTTCGTGATGACCGATGATAACATGGCCAGCTTTGTTCTTATGAACTCCAAAATGACTGTTATAGACTAGTTCATGCTGGTCAATACGGACACTTTCTTTCAAGTCTTTCATAACATCCTCCGTTAAAGGATCAAATACATCGCTAACAAAGGTTGTCAATGGATAGGTCTTAAGTTGGGCGTTTTGCAGAGCCACAGGGACTAGCGTAATAGAAATCAAAAAGAAAGAAGTAAAGAGCATTTGAAACCAGCTGAGTTTTTTGCGGTTGGCAAATGAAGAGCGGAAACCAAAGATACTAGCAAAATAATTAAAAGGATAGGGCATAACAAAACCTTTCTAAGCATGAAGAACGAGGGCAATAAAAGGAGCCCCTTATTTGGATTTTATCCTTAACGAAAGGTAGTAAGGACCAAAAGCCATACTACCCTTAACTTAAAAATAAAATATGTATGTACCAAAATACTATTTTATCCTTTGTCCCCACCGGCTGTCAAGCCTGAAACAAAGTTCTTTTGTAGGAAGAAGAATAGAATACAGATTGGAACTGCGATCAAAATGGCACCAGCCGCAAAGAAGGCGATTTTTTGATTTTTTTGGTCACTGATAAAGGTTTGAAGACCAACGGCTACCGTATAGTTCACTTCGTCACGAAGCAAGAATTTAGACAAGATATAGTCTCCGAAAGGTCCCATGAAAGCCCAAAGTGCTTGAACGGCAATCATTGGACGAACAAGAGGAAGGACGATTTGCCAGAAGCGGCGGAAGTGTCCCGCTCCGTCCAATTTCGCAGATTCATCGAGGGAAATTGGAACAGTATCGAAGTATCCCTTCATCAACCAGGCATTCATTGGAATCCCACCACCAACATAAAGGAAGATCAAGAACCAAGGTTGGTTCAAGGCATTCAGCATCAAAGCCATAACGAAGAAGGCTGTGAGGGCTGCCATGGTTGGGACCATTTGGATGATCAAGAAGAAAACCAAACTTTGTTTACGCGCCAAGAAATTGTAACGACTGTAGGCGTAACCTGCGAAGGTAACGATACTTGTTTGTACAATCATGGTGATAATGGCGATCACCAAGGTGTTCATATACCAAGTGCCATAATGAGTTTCAGAGAAAAGTTTTGAGAAGTTATCTAGACTAAGCTTGCCACTAAAATCAAGTGTAAAGGCACTGACATTTCCTGATTTGAAGGCTGATAGAACCGTAATCAACAATGGATAAATGATAACGATTGAAAGAACCACCATGTACAGGTAAGTCAAGAAATGATTGAGGCGGCGTTTAAATTGAACTGAATTTTTCATTTTATACATCCTCCATATCAAATGCATGTAGTTTCTTGAAGGCGATCATAGAGATAGAGATTACGATCACAGAAATAATCAAGGTAACCGCTGCGGCCATTGAATATTGAGGAGAGGTATTGGTTGTCAACTTATAAATCCAAGAGATCAAGATATCTGTAGATCCAGCATTTCCTCCGACAGAACCAGGTCCCCCATCGTTAAACAAGTAAATGATGGAGAAGTTGTTAAAGTTGAAGGTGTATTGACTAATCAAGGTTGGTGCTGCAACCGCAAGGATCATTGGGAAAGTGATGTTGCGGAATTTTTGCCAACCGTTGGCACCGTCAATATAAGCAGCTTCGTAAAGATCGTTTGGAATTGATTGAAGGATCCCCAAAGTCAAGACATAGATGTAAGGGAAACCAAGCCAACCTTGCATCATAATCAAAGCGATTTTTGTCCAAGTAGGATCAGTCTTCCAAGGAATCAAGACCCCATCTAAGAATGGGAAGATTTTCGCAAATAAAGGAAGAACTTGCGCATTGATGGCCCCAACACTATCATTAAACATATTTGAGAAGGTTAGGATGGTGATAAAGGCTGGCACCGCCCATGGAAGCAAGAAGATAACTCCAAAGATTCGTTTTCCTTTTACGAATGGTTGGTTGGCGATAATAGCTGTCAAGATTCCAAGTACGATTTGAAGAGTAGATGCTGCAAGAGCCCAAATCAAGGTCCAACCAAGAACAGAGGTGAAAGCTGAACGGAAGGTGCTCAAGGTCCACATGTTTGTGAAGTTTTGGAAGCCAATCCAGTCCAGTAAGGTAGTTGGAGCCGTGTGCTTGAAGTCATAGTTGGTAAAGGCGATCATCAAGGTTACCAAAACTGGGAAGATAATCGCAAAGGTCATAGCAATATAAGAAGGGATAATCAATAAATAAGGGAATCCATTCTCATAGATCGCATGAACCATCTCCTTCAACGTTTTTGGAACGGCAATCCCATTGTTGATCCGTTTCGCAACGGTTCCTGCATCTCTGATGTTTAAAGCATAAAAGAGGAAGTAGACAACGGTGATGATCAAGTGAAATGCGCCACGAATCAAGATAAAGAGGGAATTATCTTGTCCACGAACGGTTCCAAGTGTGACCAACTTAGCCAGTTCCCCAGCCCCACTTCCAAGGAAGTAAACGAGAAAGAGAGCGGTAACGGCAAGGAAGATAGCCCCTTTAGCTTTCTGTTTGTTATAAATTTGCCCAAGACCTGGGATCAAAGAGAGCCCCATCGCCTTTTTAGGGTTTTGTTCTGTAGTCATTCAGATCTCCTTATAAATATCCTTGCTAGCAAGCAAGAAGACGAGTTCGACAGTTGAGGATTGGCCTGATAATTCAAGATAAGAGGTTGGGACCTAGTCTCCAACCTCTTACTCAAACCTAAAAACTGTCTTATTTGCTACCGAATTTTTGTTCAATAGTTTCTTTAATCAATTTAACAGCATCGTCAGCAGCGTCTTTAGCAGATTTCTTACCGCTTACAGCATCGAAGAGCATGGTAGCAGCTGGATCCCAAACAGTACTCATTTCTGAGATGTTAGGCATTGGTTGAGCGTTCTTGAATTGTTCAACAACGGCAGTTGTCAATTCATCATTTTTACCAACTGCATATTTACGAGCTTCTGTGTTAGCAGGAACTTCGTTTGTCTTGTCAAACAAAGCTTTTTGTTGGTCAGTGTTTGTCAAGTAGTCGATGAATTTTTGAGCGCCATCAAGGTTTTTCGCACCTGCAGGGATAACCCAAGCTTTACCACCACCAAAGGCAGAATATTGTTTTCCGTTTGGAAGGGTTGGAATCGTTGCGACACCATAGTTGACTTTAGCTTCTTTCAATGAAGCGGCTTTCCAAGGACCATCAATGATGGCAGCAGTTTTACCTTCTTGGAATTGAGTTTGGATGAAGTTAGCAGCACCTTTGGTATCTTGCAATCCTTTTGGCCATTTTGCATACCAAGTTTTCGCATATTCGATACCATCGATAGCACCTTTATTGTTCAAACCAACATCTTTTGGATCTGTACCATTTTTACCAAAGACATATCCACCGTTACCAGAAAGAAGTCCGTAAGCGTAGTAGAAGTTTGTCCAGTCAGCTAAGAAAGCAGTGTTTTTACCAGGTTCGCTAGCAAAATCATACTTGCTGTCTTTTGAAAGGTTTTCAAGATCAGAGAAAGTTTTTGGAGCTTCGCTCAAGAGATCTTTGTTATAGTAGAGAACCAATGTTTCGATAACAGCAGGTGCACCGTACACTTTACCACCGTTTGTTACAAGAGCTTCTGTAGTTTTGTCTGTGTGGCTGTCTTTGCTCAATTTCACTTCAGCCAATTGGCCATCGTTACCAAGACCACCTACACGGTCGTATGGTGCCATCATTACGTCTGGAGCTTTTTTAGATTGGTTATCAAGAGAAAGGTTATCCAATCCACCAAGAGCATCACCAGTCTTCACTTTTACTTTGATACCATTTTCTTTTTCGAAAGCTTTTGCAGCTTCTTCAATATAAGATTTGTAGCCTTTATCTACATAAACGTTGATTTCTTTACTTGAATCTGAAGAGCTTGATGAGCTATTGCTACAAGCAGCAAGTAAGAATCCGGCAAAACCAACTGTCCCAAGGACAGCAGCACTACGTAAAATTGTACGTTTCATGATTTATTCCTCCTAAAGAATAAAAAAAGATAATAATTAGAAAGCGTTTTAGACAAACGTTTTCCTAAAACGACTTAAGTATATCACAAGGAGAAAACGTTTGCAAGTAGATTTTAAAAATTTTTTAAAAAATATTTTAATTCCGAACTTTCTTCTATAAAAAGCATCGGAATTGTTGACAATAGTCTGGGGAAAGGATAAACTATGGGAGAGGGTGGTTTTGGGAAAAAATTTAAGAAAGCCCTTGCATAAAAAATAGAAAAAGGTTATAATATCTGGGAACGCAAACGTTTTCGCAAAAAATTGCGTAAACGAGATGCGCCTGTTGGATTTTATAATGGGGTAGAGGCGTTGGGAAGCGTGATAGGCTTTGCAACGATCACCTATACCGTGCACCGAATCTCAGGCTACATAGAAATAAAAAAAGGTGGTAACCTATGAAAAAACGTCAAAGTGGTGTTTTGATGCACATTTCATCCCTTCCGGGAGCATATGGAATTGGGTCATTTGGACAATCAGCTTATGATTTTGTTGATTTTCTTGTTCGGACCAAACAGCGGTACTGGCAGATTTTGCCACTTGGAACAACGAGTTACGGCGATTCTCCTTATCAATCCTTCTCAGCTTTTGCGGGAAATACCCATTTTATTGATTTCGATCTCTTGATGGAGCAAGGCTTGCTTTCAAAAGCAGATCTTGAAGGAGTGGATTTCGGTCAAGATCCGACTAGAGTCGATTATGCGAAGATTTTTGAAGGGCGTCGTCCTTTGCTTGAGAAGGCAGTAGCGACTTTCTTAAAGACCAGTGACTTAAAGGAATTTCAAGCCTTCTGTGAAGCCAATGCTTCTTGGTTGGAACTCTTTGCGGAATACATGGCGATCAAGGAACACTTTGATCTGAAAGCTTGGACAGAATGGCCAGATGCAGCGATTCGCGCCCGCCAACCTGAAGCCCTTGCTTCCTACCGCGCTCAATTGGAAGATCAATTGACTTACCATCGTGTGACGCAATTCTTCTTCTTCAAACAATGGTTGGCTTTGAAAGCATACGCTAATGACCATCACATCGAAATCGTAGGAGATATGCCAATCTATGTTGCCGAAGATTCAAGCGACATGTGGGCAAATCCTCATCTCTTTAAAACAGATGAAAATGGAAAAGCAACCTGCATAGCAGGATGCCCGCCAGATGAGTTCTCAGCGACTGGTCAACTTTGGGGGAACCCAATCTATGACTGGAAAGCCATGGACAAAGATGGCTACAAATGGTGGATTGAACGCTTGCGTGAAAGCTTCAAGATCTACGATATCGTGCGGATCGACCACTTCCGTGGTTTCGAATCGTACTGGGAAATCCCAGCTGGTTCTGATACAGCAGCACCAGGTAAATGGGTCAAAGGCCCTGGCTACAAACTCTTTGCAGCAGTGAAGGAAGAGCTCGGTGACCTGAACATCATCGCAGAAGATCTTGGCTTTATGACAGACGAAGTCATCGAACTTCGCGAGCGTACAGGATTCCCAGGAATGAAGATTCTTCAATTTGCCTTCAATCCTGACGATGAAAGTATCGATAGTCCTCACTTGGCGCCAAACAACTCAGTTATGTACACAGGAACGCATGATAACAATACGGTTCTTGGTTGGTACCGCAATGAGATTGATGATCCAACTCGTGAGTACTTGGCACGCTATACCAATCGTAAAGAGTACGAATCGGTACCACATGCTATGCTTCGTACGGTCTTTGCTTCTGTCAGCTTTATGGCCATTGCGACCATGCAAGATTTACTGGAGTTGGATGGAGCTGCTCGGATGAACTTCCCTTCTACTCTTGGAGGTAACTGGGCTTGGCGGATGACAGCGGATCAATTGACTCCTGCTGTCGAGCAAGAATTACTTGATTTCACAACCATCTATCGTCGTGAAAATAAAGACTTGAAGCCAAAAAAAGTCCACAAAGCCAAACACTAATTATACTGAAAGCTTGCTTACACAGGTAGGCTTTCCTCTATTTACAAATATTGTTGAAACAAAAGGAGACGCTCAACATGGAATCATTACAAAAATATGTGATTGATCATCATCAAAAAACAATTGCTGAATGTTCAAACGAAGAATTGTACATTGCCTTGCTAAACTACACTAAGCAAGCTAGCGCGCAAAAGAAATTAAATACTGGTAAGAAAAAAGTTTACTATATCTCAGCTGAGTTCTTGATCGGTAAACTCTTATCAAACAACTTGATCAACTTGGGTCTTTATGATGACGTCAAGAAAGAATTGTCAGACGCTGGTAAAGACTTGATTCAAGTCGAAGAAGTCGAATTGGAACCATCCCTTGGTAACGGTGGTTTGGGACGTTTGGCTGCCTGCTTTATCGACTCTATCGCAAGTCTTGGTTTGACAGGGGATGGGGTTGGATTGAACTACCACTTCGGTTTGTTCCAACAAGTCCTTAAAAATAACCAACAAGAAACCATTCCAAATGCGTGGTTGACTGATCAAAGCTGGCTCGTTCGTTCAAGCCGTAGCTACCAAGTGCCATTTGCACACTTTACATTGACGTCTACTCTTTATGATATCGATGTTCCAGGTTATAAGATTGATACCAAGAACCGTTTGCGTTTGTTCGACTTGGATTCAGTGGATTCTTCTTTGATCCATGATGGAATTGAATTCGATAAGACAGATATTGCGCGCAACTTGACCCTCTTCTTGTACCCAGATGATAGTAACCGTCAAGGGGAATTGCTCCGTATCTTCCAACAATACTTCATGGTTTCAAATGCAGCCCAACTCATTCTTGATGAAGCTGTTGAAAAAGGAAGTAACTTGCATGACCTTGCGGACTATGCGGTAATTCAAATTAACGATACCCACCCATCAATGGTGATTCCAGAAATGATCCGTCTCTTAACAGATCGTGGTATCGATGTGGATGAAGCTATCAATATTGTCCGTAGCATGACAGCTTATACCAACCACACCATTCTTGCAGAAGCCCTTGAAAAATGGCCACTTGAATTCTTGCAAGAAGTGGTTCCTCATTTGGTTCCAATTATTTTGGAATTGGACCGCCGTGTTCGTGCTGAATACAAAGATCCAGCTGTTCAAATCATTGATGAGAATGATCGCGTACATATGGCCCACATGGATATCCATTATGGATACAGTGTAAATGGGGTTGCCGCTCTTCACACTGAGATCTTGAAGAATTCTGAGTTGAAAGCCTTTTACGACATTTACCCTGAAAAATTCAACAACAAAACAAACGGTATCACCTTCCGTCGTTGGCTCATGCATGCCAACCCAAGCTTGTCTCACTACTTGGATAGCATTCTTAGCCGCGACTGGCACCACGATGCTTCTAAGTTAGAAGACCTTCTTTCTTATCAAGATAAGGCTGCAGTCAAAGAAAAATTGGAAGATATCAAATCCCACAACAAACGGAAATTGGCTCGTTTCTTGAAAGACCATCAAGGTGTGGAAATCAATCCTAACTCTATCTTTGATACCCAAATCAAACGTCTTCACGAATACAAACGTCAACAAATGAACGCTTTGTACGTGATCCACAAATACTTGGATATCAAAGCTGGAAATATCCCAACTCGTCCAATCACTGTTCTTTTCGGTGGGAAAGCAGCACCGGCCTACACGATTGCACAAGATATTATCCACTTGATCCTTTGCTTGTCAGAAGTGATTGCAAATGATCCAAAAGTGGCGCCATACTTGCAAGTGGTGATGGTTGAAAACTACAATGTTACAGCTGCAAGCTACTTGATTCCAGCTACTGATATTTCAGAACAAATTTCTCTTGCTTCTAAGGAAGCTTCTGGTACTGGTAACATGAAATTCATGTTGAACGGAGCCTTGACACTCGGTACTATGGACGGAGCAAACGTGGAAATTGCTGAGTTGGTTGGTGAAGACAATATCTATATCTTTGGTGAAGATTCAGAAACGGTTATCGACCTTTACGCAAAATCAGCATACAAATCAAGCGAATTCTACGCTCGTAAAGCGATCAAACCATTGGTTGACTTTATCGTGAGCGACGCTGTACTTGCAGTGGGAAATGAAGAACGCTTGAATCGCCTTCATAATGAATTGATTCACAAAGACTGGTTCATGACCCTTCTTGACTTAGAAGATTATATCAAAGTGAAAGAACAAATGTTGAAGGACTACGAAGACCGTGACGCATGGTTGGACAAAGTCATTGTGAACATTGCCAAAGCAGGATTCTTCTCATCTGACCGTACCATCGCTCAGTACAACGAAGATATCTGGCACTTGAACTAAGCTTTCTAACTATACCAAGGGGCAGTTTCTTATTAGCCTAGTGGGAGCGGGAGCTAACAAATGTCGAATGGCATTTGTTAGCTCTTGCTCCCTTTTTCTATACTGAAATTGGAGGTCTATGACGATCTAGTTGTCTGATTGAAGAATTTACCATAGTAAACAGGGAACCATTTAAAAATCCGACAAGCAATATCATTATTTTGTACTTTCGTGAAAAATCGGGGAAAATTTTACATAACTATTTAGTATATACTAAGAGTATAATTTGTAAGTATGAAAAAATTGCCTTCTTGAATGGGTAAAATTTCCCTGTTCATTAAGAAAACATACATTGAAAATCGTTGAAAACTCTTGAAAATTTCAATAATTGATCCTACTAAATGCAAGCAACCAAAAGAGGAAATCGCAACTGCCTGTAAAATTAAATAGTGTTTAATTAAAGGAATAAAAAATTACAAACTCGACAATTCTATGAAAAAAGTCAATTGTGATAGAATATGATTAACTGGTAGTAGCATTTTTTTGCCCCTACAGTGAGTTTTTTTGATTAAAACAATAAGGAGACTACTAAAATATGAAGAGCTATCGAGAGCATTCTTCCAAGCAAGAAACATTTTCCATCCGTAAGTTATCAGTCGGTGTTGTTTCATTGGCTGTTGCCGGATTGGTAACTGTCAATGCCTATGGAGCTGAGGTCAAGGCTGATGAAGTCACTACGCCTACAGCAGAAGCTACAATGGCTGCTACTGCAACTGATCATGCAACCTCTCAATTAACATCTACAACTGTGACAGAAGAGAACAAAACCGTTACAACTACTTATGTAGAGTCACCAGAACTTGAAAAAGCAAAAGCAACTGCAAAGACAGAAGGTGTGACAGTAACAGAAGAGGCTGAAAAAATCCAACCATCGATTGCAGCAGCAGAAGCGGATAATAAAGCTCAAACAGCTGAAATCAATACAGCCGTTGAAAACTACAAGAAGGCAAAAGCAGAGTATGAAGCAAAATCTCAAGAAATCACCTTGATGGAAAAGAGAAACGCAGATGCGGAAGCAACTTATAAGAAGCAAGTAGAAGACTACAATACGCAACAAGAAGCTTATAAAGCAACCTTAGCTGAATACAACACGAAAAAAGCAGAATATGATGTTAAAGTAGCTGAAAAAGCAGCAGCGGATAAGGCCAATGCAGAAGCAAAAGCTAAATATGATGCAGAAATGGCTGTTTATAATGCAGCTAAAGCGCAATACGACAAAGATTTACAAGAATACCAAGCTAAGAAAGCTCAATATGATAAAGACAAAGTAGCTTATGATCAGTTGCTTGCTAAGAAAGCAGAAGAAGATGCTGCAAAGGCTCGATACGAAGCGGATCTTGCAACATACAATGCTGAAAAAGCACAGTATGAAAATGACTATATTGCTTATCAAAAGAAATTAGCTGAATACGAAATTGCCAAAAAACAATATACGGATGCTAAAGAAGCATACGATAAATATATGACAGACAATGCGTATGCAGATATTAAAAATGTGTCAACTGTCCAAGATTTGACCTTCCAACGTGAAGGCGGAGCAACGCATGTCATTGATGGGATCAGCACCTACCTTACTCGTGATGCCCAAGCTCGTTTGAATACTAGCAATGTGCAACAATATGATTCCAATAAATTGGAAGCTTCTGATATTGTAGCAACCAGTCCTTGGGCGAATAATGAGACGGAATACATTCAAGTGAAAGAAGGCGACAAATTTGTTGTGACCTATGACAACTTGAACCAGTCTAGCATGCGTGAAGATGCGGATATGTATCCAATCAAACGTGTGATTTACCGTTATGAGATTTTAAGTCTTCCATCAAATGATGGCAAAGGGATTGCGGCGGTCAGCGCAGATCCAACAGTAACCCTTACAGTTGGTGCTTCAACAGACCAAGATAAACCTGTTAAAGTTGCTGTCGATATTGAATTTTATGATGGTAATGGCAATAAATTTGATTTGACAAAACGCAATGCCATTGTCGCTTTGAACTCCCTTAACCACTGGACAGGTGCTTCCTATGTAGATAGTGGAGACAAACCTCGTGCGATCACAGTGGAAGCCAAGGATGTGAATGGCAACACTGTACGGGGGACATGGGACCCGTATGCAGATGGTTCATCAATGAGCATTGAAAACAATGAAGTGAAGGTTAAAACAGGAAAAGCAGACTTTGGGACTGCTACTGTTTCCATTTCGGCGAACAATCCTCTTAAAATCGTGACACAGACCTATGGTTATGTAGAAGTCGAGGCAGGTAAATGGGCACCAGGTACCACTCCTGCGAAGGAAGAAGTAACAGATGCCTTAACTGTGAATGCTTCAGGTTCAGGAAGTGTTCATTCTATTGGAACGGAAGAATTTACCTTTGAAGGTAAGGATGACGTTCTCGGATCATACAAAGTAGATGCAACGACTGGTCAAATTACGTTCACACCTAAGAAGAAATTCGAAACAGTAAAACACCAAGAATCTGTAAATGTTGGAAGTAATAAATTTATTCCAATTCCAAACTCAAGCGTTTCTTATGATGCGGCTACTAAAGAAGTAACTTCCTTCAAAGATAACCAATATATTGAACATGGTTCCGTCTTTAACGGGGAAACATCTTCAACTCTTGAAGGTTGGGATAATCCATCTTCTAAATATCTCTATTACGGTGGAGCAGGTTTGAAGATGACAGATGGTCACTTAGTCTTTACCGCTAATGGTGCCAATGCAGCTGGTCAGCCAACGGTTTACTGGTTTGCGATCAACTCAAATGTAGGTCTTCCGAAGGAGCCAGGTGAAGAACCGAAAGAGCCAACAAAACCAACCGAACCAAAGGCTCCAATTCCACCAACGATTACAGTTGAAAATCTACCAGCAGAGCCGACGGAACCAACTCCGCCAACAGCTCCTACAGCTCCAACCGAACCTAACTATACTGTCATTACGGTTGATGTGAAGGAACCAACAGCTCCAACTCCACCAACCAAACCAACCCCACCAACTCCTGAAGTCGTTCCAAACACGAAACCGGTGAAACCGGAAGCTGAAGTGAAATGGCATAAGAATAAAGTAGTAACGGAAACAGCTATTCCAACCCCACCAACGCCAGTTCCACCAACTCCATACAACCCACCAACCCCAATTGTTCCACCAACTCCAGAGGTTCCGGAACAGCCTGTACAACCTGGGAACCCACAAACACCTGCGCTTCCAAATACAGGTACAGAAAACTCAATGGCAGCTGTTCTTTCAGGTGCGATGGCTGGATTGCTTGGATTAGGTCTTGCTCGCAAGAAAAAAGAGGATTAATTCATATCCCTTTCCTTCGTCCATCTAAATAAAGAAAGCCAGAAGGCAGAACCTTCTGGCTTTTTCAATGGATAGAGGATGACCAAATGGTGAAGAAAAAGGGCCGAATAGTTTTGTTTCCGATGGGAAAATAGATTTATTCAACCAAATGGTGTGAAAACAAAGCAGAATAGAAATTTTCTACAAAACCGTCAGCAATAACGGTATACTGGTCCTGTTCGAATGAAAGTTATAGGACTCCGTTATATCTCTAAATAATCCGAATAAAACAGTTAGCATGTCGTTTTTTCATCTTTTGTGCACACTATTTCTAAATGAATTTCATTTGAACAAATCAGTTATAAGGCAAGTGCTTCCACAGTTTTGAGGTGCTTGCCTTTCTGTTTGTATCGCGTTATAATAGAGGTTAAGAAATAAAAAGGAGTTTGTATGAAAAAAAATCCGATCTACTTGTATGTCCTTCTGTTTTTCTCAACAGTAGGTACCTTTAATTCGCTGGCATCAACTTTTATATCTTCTAAGGCCTTTGAGTTATCAGATGATTTTGCTAAACAAATGGGCTTAACAACTGCTCAAGATAAGGCAGATTACGTGACCTATATGGAAAAATCTGTTCAAGTTAATCAATCTCCCTTCGCCTTTTTGATGGTTTCCTTGATAACGATTGCCTTACTTGCGATCATCTATTTCCTATTCGTGAAGAGAGATTTGTTGAAAGCTCACTATGCCTTTATTGGACAAATCGTGATCAGCTATGTCTTCTCTTGCTATAACTATTTTGTATTGAGTTCCTTGTTTTCCGTTTTTTCAAACGAAACTCTTCGCCAACGCTATCAATCCTCCTCAGTATTAGCTTTGTTGCTCTTGACAGCACTAGCAGCTCTATTTTTGGGAATTATTTTGTATAAAACCTTGCGTCTTCGAAAACTTCAAGGTGTTGAAGTTCTAGATAAATAATCAATGAGTGTGAATGAAGCTCTCTTAAATGTTAAGAGAGCTTCCTGATTGGAGAAAAAGATGAAAGTATCCTTTGTTTATATTAGCCTGAGTGGAAATACAGAGAGTTTTGTTCGGCGGTTAAGCGACTATTTGCTTGAGGCGCATCCAGGTCTTGAAATCGAGACGGTTCATGTGAAAGATCTGGTCAAGGAGGGTCACCCTTTCTTTGAGATGGCCAATCCTTTTATCACCTTTTTACCGACTTATTTGGAAGGGGGAAATGGTGTAGACAATGGAGACGTGGAGATTTTGACGACAGACGTCGCAGATTTCATTGCCTATGGGAACAATGCCAGCAAGTGTTTGGGTGTCGTAGGCTCAGGAAATCGGAATTTCAACAATCAGTATTGTCTAACTGCCAAGCAATATAGTCAACGTTTTGGTTTTCCAGTGTTGGCAGATTTTGAAATGCGAGGCATGTTGGGAGATATCAAAAAAGTAGCTGCAATTGTGGAAGAACTTTATCAGTTGTAAATGAAAAAAATCGCTGAGGAATCAGTGATTTTTCTTTATATTCAAAGAGAAAAAGGAGACGCGAGGTCTCCTTTTAAAATTGACGGGTTGTTTCAGTTGTTGATGAACAAAGGACGATTGTCAAGGAGGTGGGAGGTGTTTTCCGGATTCTTGTTGCGCCTTACATCTTCTCTGGTGCTTGTACACCGAGTAGGCGAAGGGCTTCTTTTAACACGACAGCTGTAGAGTAGCTGAGGGCTAGACGGCTTTCGCGTTCAGGGCTTTCGTCCAAGATACGAGTGTGGGCATAGTATTTGTTGAAGGCTTGCGCCAAGCTGATCGCATATTTGGCAATCAAAGATGGATCGTAGTTTTCAGCAGCCCGTTTGATAATGCGAGAGAAGTCTTGGAGAAGCTTAATGATTTCCCAACTTTCTGGATCATTCAAGTTGTAAGTGGTGTCTGTAGAAGGTGTGAAGTTGGCTTTGCGAAGGATGGATTGGATACGTGCATAAGCATATTGAACGTAAGGTCCAGTTTCCCCTTCAAAGGATACCATGGCTTCTAGATCGAAGTCATATCCATTTCGACGGTCTGTCTTCAAGTCGTAGAATTTAACTGCACCAACACCAACTGCATGTGCCACCTCTTCCTTGTTTTCAAGTTCAGGATTCTTTTCTTCGATTTGCGCTTTGGCACGAGAGATGGCTTCTTGAAGAGTTGGTTCAAGCAGGATGATATTTCCTTTACGAGTGGACAGTTTTTGGCGGTTCTTTGTCACCAAACCAAAGTCAACGTGAACCATATCGTCGCTCCAGTCAAATCCCATTTTCTTCAATACAGCTTTCAACTGACGGAAGTGGTTAGACTGTTCTTGCCCAACAGCGTAGATGTTCTTGACAAAGTTGTAGGTACGTGCACGGTACATAGCTGTTGCGATATCACGAGTGATATAAAGAGTGGCACCGTCTGATTTTTTGATCATAGCTGGTGGTAGGTTGACGTCGTCAAGGTCTACGATGCTAGCTCCTTTAGATTCTTTTAACAAGCCTTTGTCTTCCAGGATTTGAACCCCTTCATCCATCTTGTCGTTATAAAAGGCTTCTCCGTTGAGGCTGTCAAATTCCACATCAAGTAGTTTGTAAATGCGGTTGAACTCCACTAAGCTTTCATCACGGAACCATTGCCACAATTCTGTTGCTTCGGGATCGCCATCTTCCAATTTTTTGAACCATTTACGTCCTTCTTCGTCCAGTTCTGGATTATGTTCAATTTCGGCGTTGATACGAACATAAAGTTTTAATAATTCATTAATCGGATTGGCTTCAACAGCTTCTTTGCTTCCCCACTTTTTATAGGCCACCATCAAGAGACCGAACTGTTTACCCCAGTCTCCCAAGTGGTTGATTTTAATCGTGTTGTAGCCCATTTTGCGATAGAGGTTTGAAAGGGCGTCCCCGATAACGGTTGAGCGTAAGTGCCCAACAGAGAAAGGTTTGGCAATGTTTGGACTAGAAAGGTCGATGGTAACGTTTTGACCATGCCCTTCGTCTTGTTGCCCATAGTCTGCACCGGCTGTAATGACGGATTTGATGACGTGGTCAGATATCTTCGATTTGTCTAAGAAGAAGTTGACATAAGGGCCAGTTGCAACGACCTTATCAAAGGCGCTTTGGTCGATTTTTTCAGCAATGTCTGCAGCGATTGCTTGAGGAGCCTTGCGTTCCACTTTTGCAAGTGAGAAGGCTGGAAAAGCAATATCACCAAGATCAGATGATTTTGGTTGTTCAAGCAAATTTAAAATAGCATCTTGGTCAAGAGAGTCAATCACTTTGGCCAATTCACTAGCAATGAGTTCTTTATTGTTCATAGTTTCTCCTTAGTCCTTTTATCTATTATTTTAACACAATTTTGAGCGAAATTTCAATTTTTTGGTATAATTTAGAGTATATTTATTCAAAAGTGGAGGCCCAATGAAAAAGACAGAACGTCACCTTTTGATTCAACAGATGATTCGAAATGAAAAATTGTCAACTCAAAAAGAGATTCAGGATCGTTTGGAGGCAAAAGGGATTGCAGTAACGCAAACGACACTCTCACGAGATTTACGAGATCTTGGTCTTGTGAAGGTGAAACGAAAAGATCAATTGTATTATATTTTGCCAAATGAACCAGAGGTAGCAGAAATTTATATTATGTTATCCACTCATGCCAAATCTATCTCTCGGGCTGAATTCACGCTGGTACTACGAACTGAGCTTGGAGAAGCAGCTCTATTGGCCAATGGCGTGGATGAAATGACAGATGAGCGTATCCTAGGGACAGTAGCGGGTGCCAACACACTATTGATTATCTGCCGCGATCAAGAAGCAGCCATTGAGATTCAAGGTGAAATTTCAGGAATGATGCATTAATCAAGCTCATTTTCAAATGAAATAGGAGGAAGATAGAGGCTAGCATTGGTCGGAGCTATCTACTCCTGTTTTTATCTATAGCTTGTATCAGGAAATGCAACAGTAAGGAATAACAAAGTATGACAGTAGAAAAAATATCCCCTGGTATGCAACAGTATCTAGATATCAAAAAAGACTATCCAGATGCTTTTTTGCTGTTTCGCATGGGAGATTTTTACGAATTATTTTATGAAGATGCAGTAAATGCGGCCCAAATTTTAGAGATTTCTTTAACTTCACGGAATAAAAATGCAGAGCATCCGATTCCCATGGCCGGTGTTCCCTACCACTCGGCCCAGCAGTATATTGATGTTCTCATCGAACAGGGGTATAAGGTCGCGATTGCGGAACAAATGGAAGATCCCAAAGAAGCCAAGGGGGTCGTTAAGCGTGAAGTCGTACAGGTGATCACGCCGGGTACAGTGGTGGATTCGACTAAGCCAGATAGTGAGAATAACTTTCTGGTTGCTTTGGACCGTTCAGGGAATGATTATGGGCTAGCCTATATGGATCTGGTGACAGGGGAGTTTCAGGTGACGACCCTCAATGACTTCAGCATGGTTTGTGGAGAAATCCGCAATTTACGGGCGCGTGAGGTGGTCCTGGGTTATGACTTGCCAGAACAGGAAGAACGTGTTTTTGTGAGCCAGATGAATCTCTTGCTGTCACATGTAGAGACGGTGCTTGACGATGTCCAACTTTTAGGGGATCATCTGAGTGAACTCGAAAAGCAAACGGCTGGAAAACTTCTCCAGTATGTCCATCAGACACAAATGCGGGAATTGAGCCACCTCAAAAAAGCCCATCATTATGAAATTTGTGATTTCTTGCAGATGGACTTTGCGACCAAGGCTAGTCTTGATTTGACGGAGAATGCTCGGACTGGGAAGAAACATGGTAGCTTGTATTGGTATTTAGATGAAACCAGGACAGCCATGGGAGGCCGTTTGTTGCGGTCCTGGATTCAGAAACCCTTGGTCGATTTGAAACGGATCCAAGAGCGTCAAGATGTCATTCAGGTCTTTATGGATCATTTCTTTGAACGGAGCGACCTGACCGACAGCCTCAAAGGGGTCTATGATATTGAACGCTTAGCGAGCCGGGTTTCCTTTGGCAAGATCAATCCCAAGGATCTCTTGCAACTAGGAGATACTCTGGGGCATGTGCCAACGATCAAGTCGATTTTACTAGGGATTGGTGATCCGGTCTTGGATGTCTTGATTGCACGCTTGGATGAACTTCCCGAATTGCACCGCTTGATTACCTCTGCTATTGCTCCGGAAGCGTCTGCTGTTATTACAGAGGGAAATATCATCCGTACCGGTTTTGACGAGCAATTGGACCAGTACCGTGTTGTTCTTCGGGATGGTACTGGTTGGATTGCAGAGATTGAAGCCAAGGAGCGTGAAGCCAGTGGCATTACAGGCCTGAAAATCGATTACAACAAGAAGGATGGCTACTATTTCCATGTCACCAATTCTCAATTGAGCCACGTTCCTGCTCATTTTTTCCGCAAGGCGACCTTGAAAAATTCAGAACGCTTTGGTACGGAAGAATTGGCACGCATCGAAGGGGATATGCTTGAGGCGCGTGAGAAGTCTGCTAATCTTGAATATACGATTTTTATGCGGATTCGTGAAGAAGTTGGCAAGTATATCCAGCGCCTGCAAGAGTTGGCTCAAGCGATTGCGACGGTTGATGTTTTACAAAGTTTAGCCAGTGTTGCTGAGTCGCAACAATTGATTCGTCCGCTCTTCCATGAAGAAAGACGGATCGCGATCGACAAAGGCCGTCATCCGGTTATTGAAAAAGTGATGGGGGCCCAGTCCTATATTCCTAATAGCATCTTTATGGATGAAGAACGGGACATTCAGCTGATTACTGGTCCAAATATGAGCGGGAAATCTACCTATATGCGCCAATTGGCGATCATTGTGATTCTTGCCCAAATTGGCTCCTATGTTCCAGCGCAAAAGGCTGAGTTGCCAATCTTTGATGCCATTTATACCCGGATCGGAGCTGCGGATGACCTGGTATCGGGTCAGTCTACCTTTATGGTAGAGATGATGGAGGCCAATCACGCTATTCGCAAGGCAACGCCCCAGTCCTTGATTTTATTTGATGAGTTGGGACGGGGAACGGCGACCTATGATGGAATGGCTCTTGCCCAGTCCATCATCGAATACATCCACGATCGTACCGGAGCCAAAACCTTGTTTGCGACCCATTACCATGAGTTGACAGCTCTCTCAGAGACCCTGTCTCGCTTGGAAAATGTCCATGTTGCGACCTTAGAGCGAGATGGTCAGGTGACCTTCTTGCACAAGATTGAACCCGGCCCAGCGGATAAGTCCTATGGGATTCACGTAGCAAAGATCGCTGGTTTACCAGAAGAGTTGTTGAAGCGGGCAGATGCGATTTTGACCAAGCTCGAAGGACAAGCCCAGCAAGTACCGCTGGTGGATGCAACTCCTAAAAAGGAAGTACCTTCACAGGTTGCTGAACAAATGTCCCTCTTTGAGGAAGATGCAGAAAATACAGTGATCACAGAATTGAAGAATCTGGATCTCTACAATATGACTCCGATGGAAGTCATGATGGCAGTCGCCGAATTGAAAAAGAAATTGTAAAAAAAGATCCTCGTAGCATTGAGGGTCTTTTTGCTTAGTGGTTAGTAATGCTTTGATTGATTTCTTGGACTTGTTTTTTGTAAAAATGATAAGATACCAACCAGATGATCACATAAACGAGGGTGAATTCGACAATGAGCGAGAGGTAAAATCCGAGTCGTGCTGGGAACCAGCCGGCCAAGGTAGCTAGAGGAATAAAACCAAGTAACATGAGCAGATAGTGGCTCAGAGAGGCCCGCAAGAGGCTCCAGTCTTTTTGAAAGAGGAGGCTTCCCAAGCTAAAGAGGACCCCAATCGCACCCCAGACGAGGACGCAATAAAGCATGACCAGTGAGCCGTGAACATGATGCAAGAACATCCAGCGGCCAACAGCAGAATTAGGACTTAAGGGAAGGTACAACTCTGGTGAGAAGCGGTAGGAAAAGAAGATGGATAGGATGAGCCCGATGAGAATCCCTTTCAGGGCGTCAGAAAATGATTGTTTTAGCATGATAATTTCTCCTTAATAGCTTTTAAATAACGACGGGAGGAGTAGGTCAGATTCCCGTTTTTGAGATAGATTTGAACCGATCCGCTACCGGTAAAATGCAGGTGATCGATTTCTTTGGTATTAATAATTTCAGATTGGGAAATTTTGAGAAAGAAGGTCGGTAAGTCTTCAGATAGTTGATAGAGTGGTCCAGTCAGGATAAATTGATCTGTCATGGTCTCACCAATCACTTGCCGATTTTCAATGTAAAAACGTTGGAATAGCTGGCTTTCGATCAGGTAAGCCTCCCCATCCTTTTTGGCACGTAAGCGCCCTTTTTGATCCAATTCTTCCACAAAGTCACGGATTCTTTCTACACGCGTAGATAGTGTAGGTGCTGTAATCGTCACCGCTTCTTCTTGGAAGTGGGAATCAATGTGTACTTCTACTTTCATAAGATATTTTCTCCCTCCTTAGGTAAAGTCGGTTAGCCTGCTAGCCCGGCTCCTTCTTTACACTACTATTAAACACTTTTTCCAAAGGGAAGACAAGGGGATTTGTTTATGTGGTCATTTTCTTTGCCTATGCGGTTTTTAGGGAAGAAGATGGGGCCAGTATCCATTTTTTAAGAAAGGGAGTCCTGTGGATCTGTGGTATAATAGAGCTACGTGTATCGGTGAAAAAATAGGTAAAGGAGTAGCTATGTCACAGATTATTGAATTGCCAGAAGTCCTAGCCAACCAGATTGCGGCAGGTGAAGTAATTGAACGACCTGCTAGTGTGGTCAAGGAATTGGTTGAAAACTCGATCGATGCTGGAGCTAGCCAGATCGTCGTTGAAATCGAAGAAGCAGGATTGAAGTCGATTCGGATCACAGACAATGGGGAAGGAATTGCGCATGATGAGGTCGCTTTGGCCCTTCGTCGACATGCGACCAGTAAGATCAAGAATCAAGCGGATCTCTTTCGTATTCGAACGCTTGGTTTTCGTGGCGAGGCCATGCCTTCCATTGCTTCTGTCAGTATTCTAACCCTTCTAACGGCTCAAGAAGGAGCTTCCCACGGGACCAAATTGGTTGCAAAGGGTGGTGAAATTGAGGAATTGGAGCCAGCGACAAGCCCTGTCGGGACCAAGATTACAGTAGAAGATCTCTTTTTTAATACCCCTGCTCGTCTCAAGTATTTAAAGAGTCAGCAGGCAGAGCTATCCCATATCGTGGATATTCTCAACCGCTTGAGCTTGGCCCATCCAGAGATTGCTTTCACCTTAATTAATGACGGAAAAGAAATGACTAAAACAGCGGGTACTGGCAATCTCCGGCAAGCGATCGCGGGTGTTTATGGTTTGGCGTCTGCCAAGAAGATGGTGGCCATTGAAAATCGCGACCTAGATTTTGAAGTGACAGGCTTTGTGTCTTTGCCTGAATTGACTCGTGCCAATCGCAACTACATCAGTCTCTTTATCAACGGCCGCTACATCAAGAATTTCTTGCTCAATCGGGCTATTTTAGACGGTTACGGTAGTAAACTCATGGTGGGTCGCTTCCCGCTCGCGGTCATTCATATCCAGATTGATCCTTACTTAGCGGATGTCAATGTTCACCCGACCAAGCAAGAAGTGCGTATTTCTAAAGAACGAGAACTGATGGCCTTGATTTCCCAAGCCATTGCGAATGCTCTGAAAGAGCAGGACCTAATTCCGGATGCTCTAGAAAATCTAGCCAAGTCGACCATTCGTCGAGCAGAAAAGCCAGTACAGACAACCTTGCCTTTAAAAGAAAACCGCCTCTATTATGACCGCGAAAGTCAAGATTTCAAACTTCGACCAGAGGTGGCAGATCCTCAACGGCCTCTGACAGATGAGGTGGCTACAGATTCTACAAACCAAGAAAAACCGGCAGAAAAACCGACAAGCGTGATCAAGTTTGCGGAAAGAAAGGCTACGGTATACGATGAACTGGATCACCCAGAGTTGGATCTGGCTAGTCTAAACAAGGCTTATGATAAGTTGGACGGGGAAGAACATTCGACCTTCCCAGAGTTGGAATATTTTGGTCAGATGCATGGAACCTATCTCTTTGCCCAAGGTAATGGGGGTCTCTATATTATCGACCAACATGCGGCCCAAGAACGGGTCAAATACGAAGAATATCGGGAGAGCATCGGAGATGTGGACGGTAGTCAACAACAACTGCTGGTGCCTTATATCTTTGAGTTTCCTGCAGACGATCTGATCCGCCTGCAACAGCGCAAGCACCTTCTAGAAGAAGTGGGCGTCTACTTAGAAGAGTACGGAGCCAACCAGTTGATCTTGCGGGAGCACCCTATCTGGATGAAGGAAGAAGAAATCGAGGCGGGTATCTATGAAATGTGTGATATGCTCCTTTTGACCAAGGAAGTGTCCATCAAGAAATACCGGGCGGAGTTGGCCATCATGATGTCCTGCAAACGCTCTATCAAGGCCAATCACACACTGGACGATTACTCTGCACGCGATCTGATCTATCAACTGTCCCAATGTGACAACCCATATAACTGCCCTCATGGCCGTCCGGTTTTGGTTAACTTTACCAAGTCAGATATGGAAAAGATGTTCCGACGCATTCAGGAAAATCACACCAGTCTGCGGGAATTGGGCAAGTATTAACAAAGAATAAAGGAAGATTATGTACGAATACATTAAAGGAATCTTAACGAAAATCACCGCCAAATACATCGTGGTGGAAACAGCTGGGATCGGCTATCTCTTGCATGTGGCCAACCCCTATGCCTACTCTGGCAAAATGAATCAAGAGGTGCAGGTCTATCTCCATCAAGTGGTCCGTGAAGACGCTCACCTCCTCTATGGCTTTGCGACAGAAGAAGAGAAAAAGCTCTTTCTGAACTTGATCTCGGTCTCTGGAATTGGCCCAGTCTCAGCTCTAGCCATCATTGCTGCGGATGACAATGCAGGTCTTGTCCAAGCTATCGAAAGCAAGAACATCACCTACTTGACCAAGTTCCCGAAAATCGGCAAGAAAACAGCCCAACAGATGGTCTTGGATCTAGAAGGTAAGATTAATCTTGACCTAGAAGATGCACCGGCTCAGACCAAAGCTAAAGCATCCGAGGAAAACCAAGCTCTTGAAGAAGCTATGGAAGCCATGTTGGCTTTGGGCTACAAGACAACGGAACTCAAGAAAATCAAGAAATTCTTTGAAGGGACGACCGATACAGCAGAGAACTATATCAAGTCGGCTCTTAAGATGTTGGTGAAATAGGAGAAGTCTATGCCAAAACGCTGTGGTTGGGTTAAAATGAACAACCCGCTATATGTAGCCTACCATGATGAGGAGTGGGGACGTCCCCTCCATGATGACCAAGCTCTTTTTGAGTTGCTTTGCTTAGAGACCTATCAAGCTGGCCTGTCTTGGGAGACAGTGCTCAATAAACGCCAGGCTTTCCGAAAGGTTTTTCATGGCTATCACCTTCAAGGTGTTGCTGACATGACGGATGAGGAGCTGGAAGCTTTGTTAGACAATCCAGCCATTATTCGCAATCGTGCTAAGATCTTTGCGACACGGGCCAATGCCCAGGCCTTTTTACAAGTCCAGGCGGAATTTGGTTCTTTTGATGCCTATCTCTGGTCTTTTGTCGGTTTCAAAACGATTGACAATGAAATTACGAACTACAAGGAAGCGCCAGCTAAGACAGAGTTATCAGAAACCATGTCCAAGGCGCTGAAAAAGCAAGGCTTCAAATTTGTCGGTCCTGTTTGTGTCTACTCATTCCTAGAAGCAGCCGGCCTTATCAATGATCACGAAAAGGATTGTGACTTCAATTCACATAAAAATACCGTTTGAGAAAGACTCTCAACGGTATTTTTCAATTTCTTCTTTTAGCGATTTTTCTAGCTCTTTTTCATCGGCAAGTTGTAGTAGAGCAATCCCTTTTTTTATTAATTCGTTATCATTTTTGCAAATTCCAAGTCGAATCTGTGAAAGCCCGAGGGAATCATAACGTTTTTCTTTTTTTGACAAATCGTAAATGTACTTAGTAATTTCAGCGCATTCTCTCTTTAATCCATTATAAAGATAGATGGTAGAAAGGTTGACTAAGAGTCCGATTTGTACATTATTCCCATAGCGAAATGATTTGTATTTTTTTATGCTATTTAAAATCTTTTGGGTAAATTGTTTGATATTTTCTAAAGGGAAGAAATAAAGGATAGTAGAGAGAAGTCGAAAATCACTTTCATACCAAGTGTCCTGTTTTTCTAAATACGCCCAAATTTTATTGGTAGTAGCATTAATTTCTTTTGTCTCAGAAACTCCATTTTGTCTCAGATGGATAGTAATATTGATGATATCTAAAGCATGTTTAATCGGAATATCGGAAAGTTTATATAGATACGCCTCGCATTCTCTCTTTAATTGTAACAAACCTTTCGTCCCTGCAATAGACTCACCTTGGTTATAAAGAGAATTTAAAATTTTCTGTCTCTGACTAGGTTGATAATAATCACAAATGTATTTAAATTCTTCTAGTGTCATATCTATCTGGCGAAGTAAAAAAATCATGGTATCGAACTTTGGCACGACTTGTCCGCTTTCAATTCGTGCCAAAGTTGAGCGAGCTAAAAAATCTCCACAAATTTCTTCTTGAGTCAGCCCTTTTGATTTCCTAATTTCTTTATAGATTTTTCCATAATCCCAGCGCATAAGAACCCTCTTTGAAAATGTTACTAAAAGCTACGTTTTGAGAAAACGTTTTAAAATAGTATATCATGAAATAAAAGGGGGGACAAATATGAAAAAAATAATGTACAATTTAATTTTACTGGCAGTAACTTTAATAGTTACTAAAAGTGAGTTTCCATGGTGGTGGCCATGGGGGTAAAGTGAATAGCATAGGAAAGGAGTGAGTCCAATGGACTAAATAATTTAAATTGTTGGATTATGATATTGTAAAAGAAGAGAGGTTGAATAGTATGAAAAGGAAACGTAGTAAAACAATAATTACTATATTTACACTCTTATTAACTCTCGTAATAAGGGAGATAGCAATTGCTGCCACACATGGTAACTATTCAAACGGTGTAAGAAGTACAGAACATTATCAACTATACTATCATGGTGAAGCTTGGACTACTAGAAATGGGAATACTACATGGATTCGTTATTATAGGAATAACACTTATTTAGGTGGTGCCGTTGCCATGAAGGATTCTTGGAGACCTGCTAGTGACAAGACATATGCAGCTGTAAATGTTTGGGATTCAATGAATCCATGGGCGCCAAAAACAATTTACAGATATAAACTTTAATACGATAATAAATAGGAGAGATGATGAGACTATTTAACAATCAATATTGGCATCAAATTGCAGTACTAGATAGTTTGACGGTTTTCATTATTTCTCTTTCTGTTTACAGTCAGAAAGGATATTTTTGGATTCCTTTATTTTTTACTTGTTTCAATGTTATTATGTTAATTGTTATAAATAAAAAGTATCAGAAACAATTTATCATTTGTCATATTTTAGGTAAGTCACATACAAATTTTGTTGATCAGTATTTAAAATGGCATTTCTATAATTTGTTGATTAGTTATCTTATTAGTACCGCAATGTATCTTATTTTGCATCTAGCTAAGGACATAAGATTAATATTTATTTTTTTGTTATGGGTACTAATTATGTTTACCATCAATATTTGGATTTATGCTATATCTATAGGAAGAATTCTATGAAAAATATCTATTTTCTTATTTTAAAAAAACGCTGGTTCTTATTTACTATTCTATTTTTACTCGTTTTTCTAACAAATAGTGTTCTTTGGAATGAAAGCACACAACTGATTCGCAGATATCCAGCTATTGAAAGGTTAAAGATAGAGGCAGATAAAGGGAGCTATGAGTCGCTTTATATTCCAGAAGCTGACGAAACAGGGGCTCTTATTTCCATCAGCATGGAGGAGAGAAATGAATTATATCATACACTTTTGACTGCTTTAAGAGATGGCAGAGCAATTTATAGAAATAAAATTGCTTATATTGAAAAAGGTGAAAAACTTCAATTACTTACAGCAATAAAACTTAAAGATATATTCTCAAAAGAAGAGTTAAGCGAACATTTTTTAAACGATATATTGTTTAAAAAATCTATAGATAATAAGGAGTTGTTTAAAAAAATAATAGCAATTAATCAAGCATTCAGTATAAGAACAATGAAAGAGTCTTATCAAGTTGAGAAAGATTATTATATGAATAATTTTTATTTTGCTGTAGCTTTTTCATGTTTATTGCTTACATTTGCATTTTTTATATTATATTGGTTGCTTTCAGCATCAATAAAGATTTGTCAAGGAGAGTTAAGACTATTACGGGTGATTGGTGCAGGGGAAAAATGGCTAAGAGGACGTTTTCTAATTTTATTTTCGATTCCGATTGTGATGGCTTTTATAGGAATGGTGCTTTTTATATTTGCTATTGGATTAAACTTTATTTGGGCGGACTGGATCTATTTACTTGTCTTTAACTTATTCTTTATTATTTCAGCTCATGTTAATATATCTAGGCATACGAAAGGAGTTTTCAATGCTTAAACTAGAGAAAATTTGCAAAAAATATGATAATAAGAATATTTTTTGCAATGTAAATTTTCAGGCTTCAACAGGAGAAATTGTCCTGCTTACAGGAGAATCTGGTATTGGGAAGACGACTTTTTTGGAAATAATTGCAGGACTAAGAAAAATAGATTCAGGAAAATACTATTATGATAATCAAGAGATTTTAAGTAATGATGATGACATAATGAGTGATTTTCGTAATAAAAATATTGGGTATATTTTACAAGACTTTGCATTAGTGGACGACTACACGGTTTTAGAAAATATAATCTTGCCAGTATTATATAGTCGATTTTTTAGCAAAGAGGAAGCTATTTTAAGAGCTAAATCTTTTGCAGTAAAATTTTCTCTAGAGAAAGAATTGGATAAGAAAGTAAGATTTATTTCAGGTGGACAAAAACAAAGAGTTGCGATTATTCGAAGTTTAATATTAAATCCAGAAATAATACTCGCAGATGAACCTACAACCAACTTAGATAAAAACAATTTTCGATTGGTATTAGAAATGTTTCAAGAGTTAAAAAAACAAGAAAAAATTATCATTATCGCGACTCACGATGATCGTATCAAAAAAATTGCAGATAGGACATATAAAATTGTAAATCAAGAAATTATAGAAAGTCCGTAGATAAGATATATTTGTAAGAATGGAATAGAATTATTGGAGCTTTTTAGTTGTTTTGGAAAGTTGATTTATTTCAACTTTTTTATTTTGATAAAAGAAACAGATTGAAGAAAGTTACTTAAAATGGACTTTATCTTCAATCTGTTTTTTAAATAATTTAGGAAATTGTGTTAAAATGAAATGAAAATTACGAATAGTATAAGTAGGAGGCACCATGAAGGCGGAAATTATTGCAGTTGGAACAGAAATTCTAACAGGACAAATTGTCAACACCAATGCCCAATTCTTGTCTGAGAAATTAGCTAGTTTAGGGATTGATGTCTATTATCATGTGGCGGTAGGAGACAATGAAGGTCGTCTCTTCTCGACCATTGAGACGGCTTCAAAACGTAGTGATTTGGTGATTTTATGCGGTGGACTTGGTCCAACAGAGGATGATTTGACCAAGCAAACCCTTGCTAAGTTCTTAGGGAAAGAACTGGTTTTTGATCCGACAGCACTTGCCAAACTCGACACCTTCTTTGCCAGTCGCCCTGATTATGTCCGGACGCCCAATAATGAGCGACAAGCACAAATGATCGCCGGATCAATCTCTCTTCAAAACCGTACAGGTCTCGCGGTTGGAGGTTTGATTGAAGTCGACGATGTGACCTATGTCGTTCTACCTGGTCCTCCAAGTGAGTTAAAGCCCATGGTTAATGAACAATTGGTGCCTCATTTAACAACAGGGGAGCAGCTCTTTTCTAGAGTTTTGCGCTTCTTTGGGATTGGAGAAAGCCAGCTGGTTACGATCCTAGCAGATATTATTGAAGAGCAGAGTGATCCGACGGTAGCTCCTTATGCCAAGACGGGGGAAGTGACCTTGCGTCTCTCTACAAAGGCTAAGGATCAGGCAGAAGCGGATTCCAAGCTCGATGTCTTAGAAAAGCAAATCCTATCACGGCAGACCTTGGACCATCAACCCTTGCAGGAGCTGTTTTACGGTTATGGAGATGAAAATTCGATGGCCAAGGTTGCCTTTGATCTCTTGAAACGGACTGGTAAAACTATTACAGCTGCAGAAAGCCTGACAGCTGGTCTTTTCCAAGCGACTTTGGCAGATTTTTCAGGGGCGTCTAGCATCTTCGCAGGTGGTTTTGTCACCTATAGTTTGGAAGAAAAAAGCAAGATGTTGTCCATCCCAGCTCAAGAGTTAGAGCAACATGGAGTGGTATCCCATTTTACAGCCCAAGCCATGGCTTCGCAGGCCCGTAAGTTAACAGGATCCGATTATGGTGTTAGCCTGACCGGAGTTGCGGGACCAGATAGCCTAGAAGGACACCCGGCAGGAACCGTCTTTATCGGACTGGCGACTCCAAAGAAAGTGGATAGTGTCCAAGTCAATATCGCCGGACGTAGCCGAGCTGATGTCCGCGAAATTGCAGTTCTGCATGCCTTTAATTTGGTGCGCCTGGCTGTATTAAATGGTGAAAATTTGGTATAATGAAGTTTGTGCCAAATGAAGAATGATTCTACAAATGGACAGGAAATAAGCCTTTCAAATGACGGAAACCGTTGGTGAGTGGAGTGTATTTCCTGTATAGTAAAAAATAGGAGAAAAGAATGGCGAAAAAACAGAAAAAATTAGATGAGATTTCTAAGAAATTTGGAGATGAGCGTGAAAAAGCGCTCAATGATGCCCTGAAGTTGATCGAAAAAGACTTTGGTAAAGGATCGATCATGCGTTTGGGCGAACGCGCGGAACAAAAAGTACAAGTGATGAGCTCTGGTTCATTGGCTCTTGATATTGCCTTGGGTGCTGGGGGCTATCCAAAAGGTCGGATCATCGAAATCTATGGTCCAGAATCATCTGGTAAAACTACCGTTGCCCTCCATGCAGTAGCGCAAGCACAAAAAGAAGGAGGTATTGCTGCCTTTATCGATGCTGAGCATGCCTTGGATCCATCTTATGCGGCCGCTCTTGGGGTCAATATTGATGAGCTCCTCTTGTCTCAACCAGACTCAGGGGAACAAGGGCTTGAAATTGCCGGTAAATTGATCGACTCAGGTGCCGTTGATTTGGTAGTTGTCGACTCTGTCGCGGCCTTGGTACCTCGTGCGGAAATCGATGGAGATATCGGGGATAGCCACGTTGGTTTGCAAGCACGGATGATGAGCCAAGCCATGCGTAAACTTGGTGCTTCCATCAATAAAACTAAGACCATTGCCATCTTTATCAACCAATTGCGTGAAAAAGTAGGGATCATGTTTGGGAACCCTGAAACAACACCTGGTGGTCGTGCCCTTAAATTCTACGCTTCTGTTCGCTTAGATGTCCGTGGAAATACTCAAATCAAGGGGACTGGGGACCAAAAAGATACCAATGTCGGTAAGGAAACCAAGATCAAGGTTGTAAAGAATAAGGTGGCTCCACCCTTCAAAGAAGCCATGGTTGAAATCATGTACGGGGAAGGAATTTCACGTACCGGCGAATTGCTGAAAATTGCGACAGACCTCGATTTGATCCAAAAAGCCGGTGCTTGGTATTCATACAATGGCGAAAAAATCGGTCAAGGATCTGAAAACGCCAAGAAATTCTTGGCTGACCACCCAGAAATTTTTGATGAAATCGACCACAAGGTTCGGGTTCATTTTGGGTTGATTGAAGACGATGAAACAGTGAAACCCCTTGATAAAACTGAAGAAGAAGCTCCTCTTGCAGAAGAAGTAACACTAGATTTAGATGATGCGATTGAAATTGAAGATTATTTTTTTTCAAAATAGGTCGCTAGACTGATGGTTTTTGTGTTATAATTTAATACGATAGTAATATCGTGTAGCGAAAGGAGTGCATGCATGATTAAAATTTATACAGTGTCAAGTTGTACTAGCTGTAAGAAAGCAAAGACTTGGCTCAACGCTCACCAGCTAACTTATAAAGAACAAAACCTCGGTAAGGAAGGAATCACCAAAGAAGAATTATTGGATATCCTTACAAAGACTGAAAATGGAGTGGCAAGTATTGTCTCTTCAAAAAATCGATACGCTAAAAATCTAGGAGTGGATATCGAGGACTTGAGTGTCAATGAAGTGATTGATATCATCATGGAAACACCTCGTATCCTTAAAAGCCCGATCTTGGTGGACGATAAACGCCTCCAAGTGGGTTACAAAGAAGACGATATTCGTGCTTTCTTACCACGCTCCGTTCGAAATGTAGAAAATGCAGAAGCCCGGATGCGTGCAGCACTTTAAAGCGATGAAAAATCAGGAACAGCTTGTTTCTGATTTTTTTATCTTAAAAAATAGTGATGGTGTGCTATTTCGGACACCATTTTTTAAAATCTATGATACAATATTTGAGAAAACAATAACTAGTAAGGAACGAAGCATGAAAAGAAATCTCCTTTTATTGGGTGCACTAGCCTTGTTTTTGACAGGTTGTGGCCCTAAAAAACAAGTGAAAACACCAAGTTCAAGTGACCAAAAAGCGATCAAAGCGAAGGCTGAACAATTGCAAAAGGACAACAAAAGTATTTTGCAAAAAGCCGAAGACAACCAAGTGGTGACAAGAACTTTTGTCTTTCCAAAAGATGATAAAGGGACCCAACAAACCCAAATCGTGACCTATGTGGGGAACACCTTTAAAAAGTTGCAGACCATCAATGTGACGGCGACCGATGAGGAGTTGAAAAAAGGAATTCAGCAAGTCGGTCTAGAGGAAGCGCAAAAACAATTAAGGGACTCCTTTAACAAGGACGATGCTTTTAAGGAAGCCTTGACAGTTCCTGGCTTCACGGCTGATTTGACCCTAGAGAATGAGAATGAGTACAAGGTCACCATCACCTATGATTTTGAAGCGATGGATGTCAAGAAGGCGGAAGGTATGACTTACTTCAAAAACAATCACTTACCAGAGTTGTTGAAATTGACACCAAGCCAATTTGCAGAAAATCTCATCCATGCTGGAGCAAGTGAGCAAAAATAATTTGAAAATGATCGCCAAATAGCCTGAAAAAGCTGTAAAATCAAGGACTTGTCCATTGTGAAAAGGCTTTGAATATGGTATAATGGTGGTATTGTAAAGAAAGAGGGTGTTCTTGTGGGATTTACAGATGAAACAGTACGTTTTAATCTTGATGATTCAAATCGTAAAGAAATTAGCGAAACTTTAAAAGATGTCTATTTGTCACTGGATGAAAAAGGCTACAATCCAATTAATCAAATCGTAGGATACGTACTCAGTGGGGATCCTGCCTATGTACCTCGTTATAATAATGCACGGAACCAAATTCGGAAGTATGAACGAGATGAGATCGTTGAAGAATTGGTGCGTTATTATTTGAAAGGACAAGGAATAGACCTCTAATGAGAATTATGGGATTGGATGTTGGCTCAAAGACAGTTGGGGTCGCTGTGAGTGATCCCCTTGGTTTTACAGCTCAAGGTCTTGAAATCATCCAAATTGATGAGGACAAAAAAGAATTCGGTTTGGAGCGCCTGTCTGAATTAGTGACGCAATACAAGGTGGATCGTTTTGTGGTGGGCTTGCCTAAAAATATGAACAACACAAGCGGACCACGTGTAGAAGCTAGTCAGGCTTATGGTGCTATGATTGCTGAAACATTTGGCTTGCCAGTGGAGTACCAAGACGAACGCTTGACAACTGTCGCTGCAGAGCGGATGTTGATTGAGCAGGCTGATGTCAGTCGTAGCAAGCGGAAGAAAGTTATTGATAAGTTGGCCGCCCAGCTTATTTTACAAAATTATTTAGATCGCAATTTTTAGAAAGAAAATGAGGAAGAATAGTATGGCACATGATCACAACCACGACCATGAAGAACGCGAATTGATCACATTGGTGGACGAACAAGGAAATGAAACGCTTTTTGAAATCCTTTTGACCATCGATGGCAAGGAAGAATTTGGAAAGAACTATGTCCTTTTGATCCCTGCCAATGCAGAAGAAGATGAAAATGGTGAAGTTGAAATCCAAGCTTATTCATTTACAGAAAACGAAGATGGCACAGAAGGGGACCTCCAACCAATCCCAGAAGACTCAGATGATGAATGGAACATGATCGAAGAAGTCTTCAACAGCTTTATGGAGGAGTAAAAACGTCCGGGGGACGTTTTTAGCCCTGCTTCAAGAAATAAGAAAAAGCAGGAAGTCCGGGGGACGTTTTTAGCCCTGCTTCAAGAAATAAGAAAAAGCAGGAAGTCTGGGAGACTGTATCAGCCCAACTCCCAGAAATTGGAAAGAGTTGGAACGTCCAGTGGATGTTTTTACCCCTGCTTCAAGAAACAAGAAAAAGCAGGAAATTCCGGGGGACGTTTTTAGCCCAGCTCCTAGAAATACGAGAGAGCTGGTAAGCCAAAAGGGCTTGATGGAAATAGGAATGTGAAAAAACGAGTACAAAAGAAAGGAGCGCAAATGTCAGAATCGGCTTTGTCGCTTTTTTCTTTTAGGAGAAAGATATGAATCAGATTGAAGAATGGATGAATAGTCGGATAGGTCTAAATTTTCGATCGGGACTGGATCGTATGGAACAGGCGGTAAGCCTTTTAGGGAGACCGGATAAGGCTTACCCAATCATTCATGTAACAGGAACCAATGGCAAGGGTTCTACGATTGCTTTTATGCGCCAACTGTTGATGGCTCATGGGAAGAAGGTGGGAACCTTTACGTCTCCCCATATGATCAGTATCCATGACCGAATTTGTATTGGGGACAAGCCGATTTCGGATGAAGATTTTACTCGGATCGGTCAAGAAGTGCAGCAGATGGAGCAGACCTTGCTTCAAACTCAGGACCAACTCTCTTATTTTGAGATTATCTGCCTCATGTCCCTTCTCTATTTCAAGGAACAAGCAGTGGACGTGGTCTTGCTGGAAGTCGGTATCGGTGGACTTCTAGATACCACCAATGTAGTGACGGGAGAAATTGCTGTTATTACGTCGGTTGGTCTGGATCACCAGGAGACCCTGGGGAAAACGATCGAAGCAATTGCCCAGCAAAAGGCAGGGATTTTTAAAGAAGGTAAGAAAGCAGTGGTTGGTCCTTTGCCTGCTGAAGCTGCAGCTATTTGTCAAGAAAAAGCGGAGCAATTGGCTGTGGATCTCCACGCCTTCCGAAAAGATTTTGGGTTAAAGCAGGATCGTTTTTGGAATGAAAACGTGGAACTTGTCTTGCCACATCTGGGCTTGAAGGGGGATTACCAACGGGAAAATGCAGCGGTGGCTTTAGAGGCCTTTCTCCTTTACATGGAAGGTCAGCCTCAAGCAGTAGATCTGGAACAGGTCAAGCTGGCTTTACAAGAGACGCGGTGGCCGGGACGTTTAGAGTTGTTTGGCGACCAGGTGTATCTGGATGGCGCCCATAATCCTCACGCCATGGTGCGTTTGATTGAGTTTGCAAAAAGCTTAGACGGAAAACGCGTAAAGATTTTATTTGGAGCTCTCAAGCGAAAAGATTACAGTGGAATGCTGGAAACACTTCAAGCCGGTTTGCCAGAAGCTGAATTAATTTTGACGACCTTTCATTACGGAGAAGTGGTGGCCCAGGGCGATCGACAAGACCTGCCCTATGTAGCTGATTACAAAGCTTATATTCAAGAATTTATGGCTCGGCGTCATCCGGATGAGGTTTTGTTTGTGACGGGCTCCCTGTATTTTATTGCAGAAGTCAGGGCATGTTTATTAGAGGGCTAAACAATTGACCGAACGGCTTTCTTGGCGTATACTGGTGGTAAATAGTGTACGGTTATAGCGAAAGGAGTCGATCTTAATGAAAAAAATCATGTCTATACTGGCCTTGGCAGTAGCCCTTTTCCTGACTGCCTGTAGCCAGCAAGAACAAACGCCAAAAGCCTCAAGTAGCGCTAGCTCACATTCATCTGAGACAGTGGCTTCAACCAGTGCTGAAAAAGAGCAAGTGCAGTCAATCGATGGTAGCTACCGAGGCCAGGATGCCGAGTCCACGATATTGCTGGTTGTGACAGGGCAAAAAGGAACCTATACAGTCACAGACTCGGATGGAGAAGAAGAGACCAAAGAGGTGGCCATCGATCCGGTCAATCAATCCATGCGTATCGGAGATGAACTCTACCGTTACCGAGTAGAGGGTGATCAGTTGTCACTGGAAGATTTGGAACAAGCAGAAGATGACCAAGGAACGATTGTGCTAACCAGGCAATAATTACTCCTGTTGGAGGGTCTTGAAAGGTCCGTTTGACAACGATTTTTAAGGAGGCTGGGACAAAAGTCCTAGCCTCTCAATTGTCTTTGGATTGTCGAGCAAGACGCAGT
>OAWU01000078.1_pt1 | contig 73868 bp, 67 predicted proteins | sample 1477041 | NCBI WGS metagenome assembly OAWU01 (sample SAMEA2580266, study PRJEB22360) | human gut metagenome | biome: human gut; feature: human-associated habitat; material: faeces | place: Denmark | collected 2008/2010
GACTATCACTTATTTAAGTGATATTGGTTGTCTGGAGATTCAGGGGGCCAGTCTATTCGCTTTGGCATCATTTTCATTATAAAGACGGAATTTTGCATCAGCTTCTCATCAAGAAAAACAACTAAAAAATCAATCACAATACTTGTGCATTTCTTTAAACAGTTTTTAAAAACTGACTCCGGGTATGGAGCTATGGGTATTTTCTGTACCCAATGCTTTTAACAGCAATTAATTTCATAGGATGAAAGCTCAATGCATCAATCTGGTTCTGTTTCTCTTTGTCGTTCCGCAATATCTGTTCTGGTGGCTACAGCGTTATATTCACCCATAGCATTGGCATCAACTGTTGAGTATGGTGAGACAGTTGATGGTGTTGTCCTGGAAAAAGATATCCAGCTGGTTTATGGGACCGCCAATAATACGAAAATCAATCCTGGCGGAGAACAGCATATAAAAGAATTTGGTGTAAGTAATAATACTGAAATTAACGGAGGGTATCAGTACATTGAAATGAATGGCGCCGCAGAATACTCAGTATTAAATGACGGTTATCAAATTGTTCAAATGGGTGGCGCGGCAAACCAGACTACGCTCAATAATGGTGTGCTACAGGTTTATGGCGCAGCGAATGATACCACGATTAAAGGCGGGCGCTTAATCGTTGAAAAAGATGGGGGGGCCGTCTTTGTCGCTATCGAAAAGGGAGGACTACTGGAGGTTAAAGAGGGGGGATTTGCATTTGCGGTAGATCAGAAAGCAGGCGGTGCTATTAAAACAACCACGCGGGCCATGGAGGTATTCGGAACAAACCGTCTCGGTCAGTTCGATATCAAGAATGGTATTGCTAATAATATGTTGTTGGAAAACGGCGGAAGTTTGCGAGTTGAAGAAAATGACTTCGCTTATAATACCACTGTAGATAGTGGCGGCTTACTGGAGGTTATGGATGGCGGGACTGTAACTGGCGTTGATAAAAAAGCAGGCGGAAAATTAATTGTCTCAACGAATGCGCTGGAAGTGAGTGGTCCAAACAGTAAAGGCCAATTTAGTATAAAAGATGGTGTGTCAAAAAATTATGAACTGGATGATGGTTCCGGGCTCATTGTTATGGAGGACACGCAGGCCATTGATACTATCCTTGATAAGCATGCCACTATGCAATCGCTGGGAAAGGATACTGGTACGAAAGTGCAGGCAAATGCGGTATATGATCTCGGTCGATCATATCAGAATGGAAGTATCACGTATTCCTCAAAAGCCATCTCTGAAAATATGGTTATCAACAATGGCCGCGCTAACGTCTGGGCTGGCACAATGGTTAACGTTTCAGTCAGAGGGAATGATGGCATTCTTGAGGTCATGAAGCCGCAAATAAATTATGCACCCGCAATGTTGGTGGGTAAGGTAGTGGTTTCTGAGGGCGCTTCTTTTAGAACGAATGGTGCCGTGGATACCAGCAAAGCGGACGTTTCGCTCGAAAATAGCGTATGGACCATCATTGCCGATATCACTACGACGAACCAAAACACCCTCCTCAACTTAGCCAACCTTGCGATGTCTGACGCAAATGTGATTATGATGGATGAGCCAGTGACTCGTTCATCAGTGACGGCAAGTGCGGAAAATTTCATTACGTTGACCACCAATACCCTGTCGGGAAACGGCAATTTTTATATGCGTACCGATATGGCTAATCATCAGAGCGATCAGCTCAACGTCACCGGTCAGGCAACAGGTGATTTCAAAATATTCGTGACGGACACCGGTGCCAGCCCGGCAGCAGGAGATAGCCTTACACTGGTAACAACGGGCGGCGGTGATGCTGCATTTACGTTGGGCAATGCCGGAGGCGTTGTTGATATCGGTACGTATGAATATACCTTGCTGGATAATGGCAACCATAGCTGGAGTCTGGCAGAGAATCGCGCGCAAATTACCCCTTCAACCACTGATGTGCTGAATATGGCGGCCGCACAACCGCTGGTATTTGATGCAGAACTGGACACCGTGCGTGAGCGTCTTGGTAGCGTAAAAGGCGTTAGTTACGATACGGCGATGTGGAGTTCGGCAATTAACACCCGCAACAACGTGACCACTGATGCGGGAGCTGGTTTTGAGCAAACATTGACGGGCCTGACGCTCGGTATCGATAGCCGTTTCTCCCGTGAAGAAAGCAGTACAATTCGCGGCTTGATCTTTGGTTACTCTCATTCTGATATTGGTTTTGATCGCGGCGGCAAAGGTAATATCGATAGCTATACCCTGGGGGCTTATGCCGGTTGGGAGCATCAGAACGGTGCCTATGTTGATGGGGTGGTGAAAGTTGACCGTTTTGCCAACACCATCCATGGCAAGATGAGTAATGGGGCAACAGCGTTTGGCGATTACAATAGTAACGGCGCGGGTGCTCATGTTGAGAGCGGGTTCCGTTGGGTTGACGGATTGTGGAGTGTTAGACCCTATCTGGCCTTTACCGGCTTTACCACAGATGGTCAGGACTACACGTTATCAAACGGCATGCGCGCGGATGTGGGAAATACCCGGATATTACGCGCTGAAGCGGGAACGGCGGTAAGCTATCACATGGACCTGCAAAACGGTACGACGCTGGAACCCTGGCTGAAAGCGGCCGTGCGTCAGGAATACGCCGATTCTAACCAGGTGAAAGTTAATGACGATGGCAAATTTAATAATGATGTGGCTGGAACCAGTGGCGTTTATCAGGCTGGTATAAGGTCATCGTTTACCCCGACGTTAAGCGGTCATTTGTCAGTCAGCTATGGCAATGGCGCAGGGGTAGAATCGCCGTGGAATACTCAGGCGGGTGTGGTCTGGACGTTCTGATAACAGAAAATAAACAGGCTGTGATGTGTCACGGTCTGTTTATCGAATTAATTGCAGATATAAAAAAACCAACCGTAAGGGTTGGTTTTTTCTTGGGATTTTTGGCACGAGAGTAGTTTAATTTAGCGTGTAACTACATGATTTTAATAAATATGCTTGATTCAACTTTTAAATCGTATAACCAAACGTATAACTAAAATGATTTGCTTAAAAAGTGTGCAATTTCAGCAATGATTGCCCTAGCGTCTGCCATCATGGTACCGGATTTTTTTTCCGGTTAAATGTTAATCAGGCTGGTGGGAGGGGTATTAAATACTCCCCCTGTTTAAATACCGTCTTTTTGTCACGTTGTGTCACTGGTTGTCACTCTCCGTCACGGTATGTCACTACTCGTTAACGCCGTAACCGCTCCGGCTTCTTCCAGTGGTACGTAATTTTTTCTTTCTCCCGATACAGTTCAACGCGGCGATTGTAGGCCAGCATTTCAAGAACGCGGATCCGTATGTTGCGCATATCCACATCATTAAGCTGGATACCATCACGGCGCATCACCTCAGCAACAACACGCACATAATTTTCGGCGGTCACGCTGTCCGGCTGCGTGGCCTGTTCGTCGGCCTGCTTGCTGATTCCGGCAACGCGGCGGATTAATCCCAGTATTTCGGCTTCTGTCATTTCTCCACCTGGTCAGCTATTAAACTGCGAAAATTTCGTAATTATCCCGATATGGGGATCACCATATCGGGATTGATGCCGGAAAAATCAGCTTTTCGCCAGAACGGTGACGGCCTTATCGAGTTTTTGCCATCCGCAATAGGTGATTGCCATGAACGCTGTAGCGTCATTCTGGAAAAGGCTAACCGTCCCTGATTCGGTTTTTATTACCGCCTCATCAGTTGGGGTTATAACCGTGGCTTCAACGTTAATAATCAGCTTTTTAGCGTCTATCAGCATCATGAGATCCGCCTGTTCGCTCACAATTACCGGTATTCTCAAAAGCTCTATCTGCCAGAACTCAGCATCAGTAAGCTGTAAGGCGTTTTCTACGGGCAAGATTAGCGACGACGTGGCAAGCGTGTTACCGTTCGCTATGTGCTTTTTGAAAAGCTCTATGAAGTTTTCGGCCTCATCAGCACCATTAAGCACGCCCTCAGGGGATACGCCAGCCACCTCCTGGTCACTGGAAAGAAATTTTTTATCTATTTCTTTCACCGATTCCGATGTGATCAAGTCTCTGATCGCTGAATTGGTACCAGGGGTGCTAAATTTGATTAGCTCGTTATTCAGCATCACAATAGCGCCGAGTTTGCACAGTTTTAGCGCGCTTTCGTTTACTTCTCCCTCTTTGACTGGGATTTCTTCGGCCTCTTTAAGCCATTTACTACCCTTGCCTGATATTGACTGCAATTTTGCGCCAAACGGAAGATTTAGCGCGCTGCTGATTAGCTTGCCTGGTACAGACTGCGAAAAAATATACTCGCCAAGCTCTCTTACTATCGGCTCTGCCACCAGCGACGGCATGTTATCCGTGTTCATTCCTGCTACTACGGATTTTTCAAGAAATAACGATACTGCCGGATCATTTCTTTTCGTCATCTCTATAGCGTCAGCATGGCTAAATTTACACGATGCCAGCACGCTGGCGGCGCGAACTGCTGACACGCCTTTCATGTTTTTACAGATCATCTTCTTCCTCCTCTTGGAAGCACGGGTTTAGTGTTTCGTGAAAATATGGCATCAGAATAGCGGCGGCCTGTAACCGTATTTCGGTCGACTGCTGCTTGTCGTTCATGATTTCCGTGAGTACATCAATAGGGTCTGTGATGTATTCGCTCATAGTTCGCTACCTCAGTGTTTTAAGCCTGTTGGTGGCTTAGGGATGGGGAACCGATTTGAGGAGACACTAGCGGCATTGAGTTTTTTAACCTCTTTTTTCCCAATGCTGCCGATCTTGCGGTGGGTGAACTGGGCCAGCTTAAACGCGGCATCTAAAGCCAGTTTTGGATCTGTGTCCATGTTGTCAATCAGTATCCTGCCCATTGCTTTGATGGGGTCGGGTAGGCCGTTATCCATCATCTCAATGGTGTTAATTGATGCCCGTTCCGGTGTAACTTTTTCGGTAACTTTCTTTGTAACTTTTTTCGGTTTTGTAACCTGAAAAGTTACATCAGGAGTTACAGCCTTAAGATACTTTTTCACCTCAGGATCGTTGGATAGCTGCCAGCCTTTAACCCTTGCGGTCTTTTCGCTGTATCCCGCATGTATAGCGGCTTCCGTGGGATTTGCGCCCCTTGATAACGCATCAGCAAACCGCTTTTTTTTGGTCGTTAATGCCATGCAAAAACCTCGTTTTGAGGGGGTGTAACTTTTCGTGTAACTTTTTTGAAAAGCAAAATTTTCTACGAATGAGACGGGGGGCGGTGTCCAGGGAGATCGACTTTCCGGCCGGAACACTCCCCCCCATGTCATTGCTCACCGAGTAACGAGATCAGGCCTTCAACTTCATTACTCAGCTTGTTTATTCGTGTCTCAAGCTCTGCGATCTTTTCCATCAATGGCGCTATGGTGTCTCTTGTTTCCTCGCCAATGGCCTTAATGATGCTTGCCTCGCGTTCTGTGATAGCCATTGTTTACGCCTCACTTGTTGCAATGCCCAGGCGTTCGCGTAACAGTACGCGCGCAAGATGCCCTATTGTTGGTGTTGCCGCCCTGCCGTAGATACCTGATTCATTCATCCGGCGCACAATATCGAACTGCAACTTTTTAAGCTCGTTAAGGATTTCATGATCAATCATCACGGTAGCGCTTTGCTTTATCTCTTCCACTTTGTTTTCTCCTGATACTTATCATTACATAACCAGTATTTTCGATAGATTATCATTAATTAACCATCTTTTAAGATATATGAGATCGAAAAAAAGCCGGATTGCTCCGGCTATGTGCTCACTTCTTCGGTTATTCTCCAGCGCTTTTAACGTTGATGGTTGTTACCTGTTCCGCTTCGGCAATCTCCCGTTCTGTCAGCGTGGCAAAGTTTGCCGCCGCCGTGGTCATGAATGCGCTTATCAGGTCGGGATGTGCTTTCGCGTATCCTTCCCCCGTGTTGCGGTCGATGATTTTTATCGCCACTCTCAGCCAGTGCTCTGTAAGGTCAATGGCGCGGTTATGCTGCTTCTTCTGATTATTAAGTTTTCCTGATGTGCGCATTTTTATTTTTACCCCCTCGTTTAAAAAGTTTTGAGTTGTGCCTCCCCTTGTCTACCTTATCTACCTTACTGGCCACCATGCCAGTAATGGCGCGGCTTTCAGTAGGGTAGAGTGCTTTTATCCACTATCTACCCCGTATCTACCTCCCTGTCTGATTCAGGTAAAATCAGGTAGAGAGGGTAGATAGTAGGTAGACAGTGAAAAAAGGCTGTCTACCTAAGTTAATGTACTGAATTAAATGTATTTTTCTTTACTCAGGTAGACAGGGTAGACAGCCATTGCAACAAATTATAAAAACGCGTCGCAATCGTCTGTTGTTATTGCGTTAGTCTGCGTTACTCCCTTAACTTTCCGCGTAATATATTCATGTCCGTAAACTTTCGCGGCTGGCTTCATAGCCTTGCCAAAGTCATTTACGTTTAGCGGTTTGCTCCTGCCTGCGTACGCCATAAACGCCAGATAGACGCGGTAAAGGCTGTTTCTGGTCGTGTACTTCACTGAATCGCCACCGCCGCCCATCATCAGGCCGCGTGCTTCCTCCAGAAAATTCAGGAACTGGCAAAACTCAATAACCGGATCCGTCTGTTGCTTTATTGCCAGAGCTTCATCACCGTCACGCTGTTCCAGTAGTAAAGCCCGTGCCTTCTCAGGGTCGGTAAAGTTCGCCAGCAATCGGCGGATAATGACAGGGATTTCAGCCGCAATCTTTTCCGGTAGCTCCCTGTCTTTTTCGGCCTCACTGACGATATTGTCGAAACGGAAAATCACGCGACGACGTGCCACACCTCCGGCCCGTTCGGTGAATATCATCGGGTTATTGTTGGTCGCCAGCACCACCGCTCTGATTACAGCCGTGAAACGCTTTTCGTATTTCGGGTTAATTTCCACAGGGTCACCGCCCGTGATTTTCTTGATGCCCGTTCCTTCGCCTGTATATTTCGGCTGGTCAGCCAGGACGATAAGACGACTCCCGACAACCTGCGCACGTCCACCAGCATCATCAAGCGATGTCATTTCAGCGCTTACCGTGTTCTGTTTCCCTGCCAGAAGGCTGGCTATGTGCGTGAATGTACTTTTACCGCTCCCGCCATCTCCGGTGGCCTCAATAAACATCTGCCAGTCGTACCGGTTCGCCATAATCATGTACAGCGCGGCACATATACGCATCATCTTGCGCGGGTCTTTTCCGGCTGCGTGCTCAAGCCATTTATGAAAGTTTGGCGCGTTATCGCGGATGTTCTCCCCTGGTGCTGGTGGCGTGTACTCAATGCCGTTGTGCGTGGTGATCCAGTTCTCCGGCGTGTGCGGGTAAAATTCCCCCGTTTTCAGGTCAAGCGCACCATTGGCGAACGGCAGTAAATCACCGGACGGCTCGCCCATTGGTTCGGCAATAACTTTTAACGCTTCCACGGCGTTATTGATTACGCGCTTGCTGAAAGTGGCCCTGTGCTCTGAATAGATCGCCACCATTTCGCGGCTCAGTTCCATTGTGCTGACCGGACACCATACCCCGCCGCGCCAGACGTGGACGATTTCACTTTCAGGATGCACGCAAACGCCATCAAAGCGCCCGGAAAGCAGCTGCGCGCGCTCACTGTCCGCCATCTGAGAAAGTTGCGCCTTTTGCTTTACCGGAAGCTCAATGACCAGACCATCAGAAAGATTCTGTCGCTCACGGGCCAGATATTCGCGCCAGTTCTGCACCTCCTGGCCGTGCATACCCTCAGGATAAAAATTTGCATCCTGTACGCCAGCCGCCGCCAGCTTCTGACCAATCGCCTTTATCATTACTGGCGCAAGATGTCCGGCCCTGAATATTCGTACGCATTTTCTGCCTTCCGGCACAATTTGCAGCTTATCCAGTTCGGATAACTGCTGCTCCCCAAGCCACACAGGAGGCTCATTATCTCCGGCCATACGCGCGTCATGTTCCTGCCATTGTTTTGCGTGTGACCAGGCATCACTACCCGCAAAAATAATGACTTCTGTTTCTTTGTGTTTTATGCCGCGTGACTGCTGTTTTACGTTCGGTGCCAGTTTCATTTTTTACCCCTGAATCCGTTAATCATGGTTTTCATCTTCTGAATATTGGCGCGTGCTTTCTCCCTGCTGGTGGGCACGTTACGCGGTACGGCCTGCACAAGAGAAAAATCACGGTCGAACTGATAAACAGGCATCACGCAATCATATTCGTAGCCTTCACGGCGGTAAGTTACGCGACGTTCCTCCACGCCCTTAATCATTACCGTGCCGCCGTACTGGTCGCGGTAAATATCACCGCGCGTAAATTTAGGGTGAGTGTTGCCACTGGCAGTTAAGCCAGAATATTTAAGTTTCATTATTTTTATTCTCCGGTGTGCTGTTCTTTATATCTGTCGTGCAATAGATCTATTTCTTGCAGTTCCATTATTACAGGATCAAGAAGCGTTATTAATGCCGTGGCAATTCTTGATTTTTGTTTGTCGCGTTCATTGTCGCCAAGTGTTTCAAGCCATATGCGCAATATTTCCAGCATGTTTTCACTGTGAGAAAGTGCAAGAAATGCGCGGTCTATTGTTTCGTGGTAAATATCACGCATGGCTTACATCCTCAGGAAATTTTCTTCTGTAATGCGCCTCTGCCACATATTCCGCATAATCGGCGGCGATATTCAGTACATCAAGCCCCGTTGATTTATATTCTCTCGTGGAAAGTAAGAAAAAATCCGCTCTAATAAGCTCTGGCATTGACGAAAGCGCATCAGCCGCATCATCAGGAACGTCGGAAAATTCCTGTTTCAGGGAATTAAAACGATCATCACGCATAACCCCCCCCATTTTCACAATCAGCAATCAGGATGGCTTTGGCCTCATTCAGCGCCATATCCGCACTAAGTTGCATAACCGCCAGCGAATGAGGAACGAAAGCCCCGGCATATTCTGTTTCACTGGTGGCGTGCTTATGCGCCCTGTCAGCAATAACAGAAATATCAATAAGCGCGTGCATCAGCGTAGTGAGCGCGGCGGCTGCTGCGTCCGGTGTGGTTTTATTGTGCATAGGTTTTCCCCTGACGAATACGAGCGGCAAATACAGCAACACAACCTGACGGGCAACGGCTACGCGCTTCGCGTTCCGTCCAGGCGGTTACGTGGATGATTTGAGATTCTCCGGCACTCAGTGCCAGAAAACGCCACACAAAGGCCGTTTGTGTGTGTACAAGGTGTGGTATATGATTTACGGCAACCATAACGGCTCCTAGTTTACGTTGTTGGTTAGAAGCCCCGTTACTGCTCCAACAGTGCGGGGCTTCGTCGTTTCAATTGCTGAATTGCATGTATCAGCACTTGTGGTATTCACATTACATTTAGGTGAATACCATTTCAAGTCTTTTTTGGTATTCACTTTTGTATTACACTGCATCCCGTTATTAATGGGAGGTGCAAACATGTCCAGGAGTTCTGTTAACAATAAGTCACAGCAACTGAATGCCAGATTTCCACATGAAGTAGTGAGTGGCATTGAGGCATCCCTACAGCCAGGGGAAACTAAAGCGAATTTTATAGTTACGGCTGTACGCGGTGAGATCGCCCGGCGCCAGGCAGAAGGAAGTGGAGAAAATCCCCTAGTTTCTTCGCTCGATGCACTGGCGCAGGTGGAAAAACTCGGAATCAAAGCCGCCGAGGAGATCGGGCAGCTCGTCACTGTCGCACGTGAAGAACTCCAGCGCCGCAAGACCAAAGAACCAGAGTAATCACCATCAGCGCCGTGGTGTAAGGTATTACGGCGCATTGCTATGCAGGACAACACAATGACCGATAAAGAATTGACCAAAACATTATCACCGGCACGGAAAAGACGGCGCAGAAAGATAGAGCATGAATCAGAAAGATTCGCGCCATGTGCTTTTGCCCTTGAGCAATTCCTTAAAGAGTACAGGGAAAAGCGCTCATTGCAGGTATGGCAACGAACTGAACCAGACTGATTGCATTGCCCACCAGCCTGATAGCGGCTATCATCCCCGTGCTTATGTTTGGGATCATATACACATAAGGCGCAGCGGGTTAATTGTTCAGAAAGGCGGCTCCATATCGGGGCCGCTTTTTTCGTGTTTGTCATATCTGTGATACCCGTTAAGCAGCCGTTCCGCGTGCTTCCTGTTCGCGTTCTTTCTGCCAGGCCAACACATCATCCTCATACCATCCGCGACGGCGTAAACCAACGCGAAAACCCTGCGGAAATTCTCCGGCGTTGATCATGCTTTGCAGCGTGCTGTCTGCCTTGATGTGGATAATTTTTTTTACTTCCTGGCGAAAGATAATTTTTCTGATTGCTTCCATCGTGATTTACCTTGTGAATCCGGTGTATTCCGGTGACAAATACGGTAAATCATCGGATATGGGTAAAAACAGTTCCCACCGTTTTTAAACGGTATACACCGTTTTTTATATTGATGATTTGAAATGGAATTATAAAAAAAGCGGCATTTCTGCCGCTTCCAGGATTGTTACCGCCATTTTTTGGGCCTGCCTCCGATCTTCATAGATGCCGGACGTACGACCTTATCAATACTTACCGCCAGATTTCTGGAAGCGCCACGGGATACCAGAAAATCTACTACCTGTTTTTTTGATGGGGCCGTCGTTCTGTCCTCCGGATCGTAGGTTGACCAAAATTCATGCTGAACCATCAGGGCCAGTTGCAGCCCGTCGCAATTGCATCTGATATTTTTTTGCATCTTAACGGTTTCATGTTTCACGGCCTTGTCGTTAAATTTGATGCAATTATACGACGGTTTTACATGGTTTTCGTAGTTTTTACTGGTTTTCTGTACAGCTACACGGCTCGGATACCCCTTTTACCACTGGCGAGGGTTACGCCCGTCGCCGCAGCCTCGACAAATTCGCCCCACCAGCGCATCAGCACGATGCGTTTTTCTATGTAGTTGCTCCGGTTGTATGCCCGTCTAACTTCGTTGGTGTCGACGTGGGCAAGTGCCGCCTCTATTACGTCCGGCTCGAATCCTTCCTCGTTCGCTGCTGTGCTGAATATGGCGCGTAATCCATGAGACACCAGCACGCCAGCGAACCCCATGCGTCGTAATGCTGCGTTAGCGGTCTGGCTGTTCATCGGCTGCTGTGGGTCTTTCAGACTCGGGAAAACATAATCGCGGTGGTGGCTGATTGGTTTCATAGCCTCCAGCACTGCCATAGCCTGGTCACAAAGCGGGATAACGTGGTCGCGGCGCATCTTCATGCGTCCGGCGGGTATGGTCCAGCGTTGCGCCTCCATGTCGATTTCTTCCCAGCGTGCCGACGATGCTTCAACTGGACGGGTTACGGTCAGTAGCTGCCACTCAATAAGTAGCCTGGTTTGCCGTTCTGTTGCCGATACGGATAAAGCCTGCATAAGTTCCGGCAACTGCTCGGGCCTGATTGTTGGCATATGTTTTTTTACAGGGGAGGGGAACGCCTTACGCACATTCATAGCCGGATTGGCATCAATCAGCCCACTGTTGGCGGCGTAATCCATTACCTCATTAACGCGCTGTAAAACCCGCTTGAGTGTTTCCAGGTTGCCGCGTTCCTTGATGGGGGTAAGCACTTCAACGAACCTTCGGGCGGTGAGGGTATCTATTGGCGTGTTGCCGATGAACGGGAATATATATTTCTCCAGCGATCGCCAGATGTCTTTAATCGTGTTGGGTGCAAGATTCTGGCTGATTTTCACCTGATACCATGCCGCAGCCACATTTTCGAACGTATTCCCCTGTCTTCTGGCCTCTGCCTCTCGTTTTTGCCTCTCGTGGTCCTGAGGGTCAGTTCCGGCAAGAATTAACGCCCTGTACTCGCTACGGCGTTTTCTGGCATCAGCCAGGGAAACATCATCAAGCGATCCAAAACTAAGTAATATTCTTTTTTTGTCCGATGGTCGGTAGTAGGAAAATCTCCAGAGTTTTGATCCGGACGGTTTGACCAGGAGAAAAAGCCCCCCACCGTCCTGTAGGGTGTACTCCTTTTGTGCTGGTCTGGCTGCTTTGATCTGCACTGTGGTTAATGGGGGTGTTTTTCTCGCCATATGTCTATGATTCCACACGAAAAAACATGGTTTTAGTTATACGGCTTTAGTTATACGCAAGCCCGTATAACTAAGCGTATAACTAAAAAATCCGGCTGATAACATATAAATCCGGTGATATCCGGTGACTAAAAACCATAAAAAAACCCGCCAATCAAGTGATTAGCGGGCTTTTCGTGTCTAAAACTGTTAATTCCGGTGATATCCGGTGGGCGATTTGGTCGGCACGAGAGGATTTGAACCTCCGACCCCCGACACCCCATGACGGTGCGCTACCAGGCTGCGCTACGTGCCGACTCGTGGCTGCTAATACTACCGTTTTCCACACCGATTGCAAGTAAGATATTTCGCTAACTGATTTATAATTAATCAGTTAGCGATAAAACGCTTCTCGTCTGTCAGCACTTGCAATAACAAACTTAACTGTGGTTTTTCATCTTTCACTCTTTCACCACGTAAGTTGTAAGTGCGGTATTTACCGTTATTGTTCAGTACCAGCGTCTTTTTCGGGGTGGTAATTGCCAGCGTATCGTTATCCGCTGCGGTAACCCAGTAATGACGGCGTTGAGGGTTGAACAAATCCTGACCTTGCGAATATTCGCTGGCAGGTGTGCTGACATGTAGCAGGCGTTGCATCAGCGTCGTCATCAGATCGGTATGATCAGTCAGAGCATTAATACGCTGCGCCGGCGTGCCTGGCCAGTGAATCACTAATGGCACCTGCAGATGACCGTGGGACCAGTCAAAGGTTTCTTCCTCTTCGCTCAGTGGAATACCCCGACCGGCAGTGATAATCACCACCGTATTGTCCAGTTTGCCAGAATCACGCAGTGCATTGAGCACGCGGTTGATCTGGTCATCGACATTGCCTGCCGCCCGGCTATATTTCCGTGCAAATGCCTGCTGATTGCTGTCGTCAATGTTAGTACCATTGAAAGAAACCCACGAGAACCAGCGGTTATCTTCTTGTGCGTAGCGTCCCAGCCAGTTGATCCACTGCGTGGCGGTCTGCTCGTCGGATTGGGTGCGTACGCTCGGCATCGAGAAATCTGACAACAATGCCTGGCGATACAGCGGGCTGGTAAAGCCATCTGATGAGAATAACCCCAGCTGATAGCCTTGCTGATTAAGCGCAGTAATTAATGCCGCAGGCGTACGGGTCGACAGAATGCCGTCCATATAGCTCGGCGAGATGCCATAGAACAGGCCAAAGATGCCGTTGTCTGTAGTGTTGCCGGAGCTCATATGGCGCGTGAACGAAATATTTTGCTCAGCAAAACCTGCCAGCGCAGGCATCTGCTTCTCGAAGCGTGAGTAGTTCAGGCCATCGACAGTAATCAACAGCACATTCTGCCCGGTGCCCATATCGCGATAGCGCAGTTCGCTTAACGGATACTGAACGGAAACGGCGTCTGGATTACCTTGCTCAATAAGACGGCGTTGATACTCCTGCGCATCAAGCAGACCATGCTTCTCAAGAAAACGTCGCGCCGTCATCGGGTACGAAAGCGGCAGGTTAGCGCGCTGCATGGTGATCGGGCGATAGAAGTTGGCATCGGCCCAGATATACACCACATGCGAGGCGATAAAGGCGATAAATAAGAATGCGGCCAGCGGGCGCGCGAAGCGTCGACGACGCGTCAGGCTGCGCAGCTTTTGCCAGCTCCACGTCGCAAACACCAGTTCAAGCAATAAAATAACCGGCACGCTGATGAACATCAGCTGCCAGTCGCGCGCCATCTCATTTTCGTCTGGGTTGATAACCAGTTGCCAGACGATGGGATTAAGATGGAGATGGAAACGAGTAAAGACTTCGCTATCGATCAGTAATAGCGTCATTCCCGCCGTTGCCAGAATGACGGACAAAAACCTCATCAGCCTCTGGGAGCCGACGATAAAGGTCAGCGGGAAGAGGATCAGCAAGTAGGTGGCGAACACCAGGAAGCTGAAATGGCCGATAATGCTTACGTAGGAATAAATGCGACCAGCAAGCGTTGTCGGCCAGTCGGCGATAAACAGGTAACGGCTGCCAATGACGAGCGAAAGCAGAATATTGAACAGTGCAAACCAGTGCCCCCAACTGACCATCTGGGAGACTTTTTCACGGTAGCGCTGACGATGAGTTACCATAACCTGTTATCTGTTTCCCTTAGTGCGCTTTGTCTTCGTTGATAGAGGACTGTAAGGCGCGGGCAAAAGAGTTGGCAATTGCCTGGCGTTGGGCCGGGGCAATGCTGGTGTTGATAAGGTTAGTGACCATGTTGCCTAACACCATCAGGGAAAGGTCGGTCGGAGCCTTATGTTTTTCCAGTACGTTGAGCAGCTCTGCGAGCAATTGTTCAACCTGTTCATCACTGTAGCGGGAAATTTGTGGCATAAATCGAAATCAGTTAGTTGATGAAAGGGCAACATATTACCGTAGCAACGGTTTTTTTTCTGCTTTTTTATGCGTTAAATCATTCTCGTTACGCTGCCTTCTGTAAAATGACCGCCATCTTTTATTGCGTCGCTTAACCGGCGGTGGTTGAATACCGCCCGGTCTTAAAGGAGAGTTTATCATGAGTCTGGATATCAACCAGATTGCTCTGCACCAGCTTATCAAGCGTGATGAGCAGAACCTTGAGCTGGTGTTGCGCGATTCATTGCTGGAACCGACAGAAACCGTCGTTGAGATGGTGGCAGAACTGCATCGGGTCTATAGCGCCAAAAATAAAGCTTACGGCTTGTTTAGCGAAGAGAGTGAACTGGCGCAGACGCTGCGCTTACAGCGTCAGGGCGAAGAGGACTTCCTGGCATTTAGCCGCGCGGCAACCGGCCGCCTGCGTGACGAATTAGCGAAATATCCTTTTGCTGACGGTGGATTCGTGCTGTTTTGCCACTATCGCTATCTGGCGGTGGAGTATTTGCTGGTGGCAGTTCTGAGCAACCTGAGCAGTATGCGCGTTAACGAAAATCTCGACATCAACCCAACCCATTATCTTGATATCAATCATGCGGATATTGTTGCGCGTATCGATTTAACCGAATGGGAAACCAATCCAGAGTCCACCCGCTATCTCACTTTCCTGAAAGGGCGAGTAGGGCGCAAAGTGGCGGATTTCTTTATGGATTTCCTCGGGGCCAGCGAAGGGTTAAACGCGAAAGCGCAAAACCGTGGGCTGTTGCAAGCGGTTGATGATTTCACTGCCGAAGCACAACTGGATAAAGCAGAGCGACAGAACGTGCGCCAGCAGGTTTATAGCTACTGTAATGAGCAGCTGCAGGCAGGCGAAGAGATCGAACTGAAATCGCTGTCGAAAGAGCTGGCAGGCGTAAGCGAAGTGAGCTTCACGGAGTTTGCGGCTGAAAAAGGCTACGAACTGGAAGAGAGCTTCCCGGCAGACCGTAGCACACTGCGTCAGTTGACGAAGTTTGCCGGTAGCGGCGGTGGCTTGACTATTAACTTTGATGCGATGCTGTTAGGTGAACGCATCTTCTGGGATCCAGCAACCGATACCTTGACCATTAAAGGCACGCCGCCGAATTTGCGCGACCAATTGCAGCGCCGGACGTCTGGCGGCAATTAATCGGTTTTGTGTTCTGAATGCCAGATGCGGCGTGAACGCCTTATCTGGCCTGCAAAAAATAGCAATACCGTAATCAGGCATAATCTGCAGATACAAAAAACCCCGCCGGAGCGGGGTTTTTTACAACTTATTCAGCAATTAAGCGCGAACGAAGTCGATGTGCTGCAGCTTCGGTTTGTACGGGTGACGCTGTACGTCCTGAGCTTTAACTTTGATTTCTTTACCGTCAACAACGATGGTCAGAACTTCGCTGTAGAATTCAGCTTTAGCTTGCATGTTCATGACTTTGTCGTGATCCAGCTCGATAGCCAGCGGCGCTTCTTTGCCACCGTAGATGATTGCCGGGAACTTGTTAGCGGCACGCAGGCGGCGGCTCGCACCCTTACCCTGCTCTTTACGTACTTCTGCGTTGATAGTAAACATTTCTTTCTCTCTTAAATTAATCCTGCTACAGGCGACCCAGCAACAGGTAAGTGATCTGCTTTGCGTATGCAAAAGCGGGCGAGATTCTATACTCAATCGCCTTATACATCAATCAAAACTACCATTAACCGCGTAATTCGTGCGCCAGACGAAAACGACCTTCGTAATCGAACACTTTTTCACGCACCTGCCAGTACTGGCCTTTCATGCGGGCGACGACAAAATCCGGGTGTCGCAATAAGGCTTGCTGGGCGAGGATATCGGCGGCGGTGATCCAGCGCAGCGGGATGCCCGGTGTGCGCGTATGCGGGCGGATAAAAAGCTGCTCGAAGGCGGTACGCTGGGCAGGTGTTTGCAGACGGAAACGCTCACTCACATCCGCGCCGTCTTCATCGTAATAGGTGATTTTCAACCATTCGCCTTTCTCGTCGTGCCCATGTTGCAAAGACATGCCGCTACAGCGTAATACCAGCGCGTCTTTCAGTCGTAGCGCCGCTTTTAACATATCGTCCGGATCAACCAGTACGGTGTCACATTCGCGGCAGCGGCGGGCGGCAATATCGTTTTCCGCGTTACATTGCGGGCAATTTTTAAAACGGAAACGGAAGTCACATTGTTCGCGATGACCGTCGTCATCTTCAAACCATCCCTGACAGCGACGACCAAAGTGTTCAATCAATGTCCCGTCGGCGGTCGTTTTCCCCCAAAAGGTGTTGGCAAAACCGCAGGCAGGGCAGAAAACCTGTACCGGAACGTTGTCACTTTTGCCTTTTGGTGTACCAACTTCCGGCGCGTAGAGATCGTGAGGATTACCCGCATAATCAAGAATTAAGCAATCAGTCTTGCCCGGAGCGAGACGCAGACCGCGCCCGACAATTTGTTGGTAAAGACTCACTGATTCGGTAGGGCGCAGAATGGCGATAAGATCGACGTGCGGGGCGTCAAATCCGGTGGTCAGTACCGCGACGTTGACCAGATAGCGAAAACGCTGGGCTTTAAAATTTTCAATTAACACATCGCGCTCAGCGCCGGGGGTGTCGCCAGTAATCAGTGCTGCATCTTCGGCAGGCAGTAATCCCACAATCTCTTTTGCGTGTTCAACCGTCGCGGCAAAAATCATCACCCCTTTGCGCGTTGCAGCAAACTCCATAATCTGGCTGATGATGTGCGGGGTAATACGTTGTTGTTTTTTCAGCTCACGGTTGAGATCGGCTTCGCTGAACAGCCCGTTACTCTGTGCCTGCAAGCGGCTGAAATCGTATTGCACTACTGGCATATCCAGTCGTTCTGGCGGCGTCAGATAGCCGTGTTTAATCATATAACGCAGCGGCAGCTCATAAATGCAGTCACGGAAAAGGGCTTTCTCATCGCCGCGTACCATGCCGTGATAATGAAACTGGTAGATCCAGCCTTTGCCCAATCGAAAAGGCGTGGCAGTCAGCCCCAGCAGGCGTAAGTGGGGATTCACTTTTGTCAGGTGAGTGAGGATTTGCTGATACTGGCTCTCTTCATCGTCACCAATACGGTGACATTCATCGACAATCAACAGCGAAAATTCACCCTGAAAGGCATCAAGATTACGGGCGACAGACTGCACGCTGCCAAATACCACTTTACCGTGGCTCTCTTTGCGCTTTAGCCCGGCGGCAAAAATATCGGCTTCCAGCCCCAGCGCCTGATACTTTGCATGGTTTTGCGCCACCAGTTCTTTAACGTGTGCCAGCACCAGCACGCGACCACGAGCCAGCCGTGCCAGTTCCGCTATCACCAGGCTTTTACCTGCGCCGGTGGGCAGCACGATAACGGCAGGGGTTTTATGACGACGAAAATGGTTGAGCGTGGCATCCACGGCTTCTTGCTGATATGGGCGAAGTGTAAAAATCATGGTCTCGCGTAGGTAGATTATTCTGCTAATAGTATGCCATGGATCTTTTTCCCTTGAGGGATGTTATTAGACCGCTATACTGGGCAGACAACAGTTCAGATTTTCGGGTCAATGCCCGACCTCCGTTTTTACAGGCAAAATCACACACATGCGACTTGATAAATTTATCGCACAGCAACTCGGCGTTAGCCGTGCTATTGCCGGGCGTGAAATCCGCGGCAATCGTGTCACCGTCGATGGCGAAATCGTCCGTAATGCAGCGTTCAAACTGCTTCCTGAACATGATGTCGCTTACGATGGCAACCCGCTGGCGCAGCAACACGGTCCACGTTACTTCATGCTCAATAAGCCTCAGGGCTATGTTTGCTCCACGGACGACCCTGATCACCCAACGGTGCTCTATTTTCTTGATGAACCGGTAGCGTGGAAACTGCATGCGGCGGGGCGGTTGGATATTGATACCACCGGTCTGGTGCTGATGACTGATGATGGTCAGTGGTCGCACCGCATTACTTCTCCGCGCCATCATTGCGAGAAGACCTATCTGGTGACACTGGAATCACCTGTAGCTGACGATACGGCAGAGCAATTTGCTAAAGGCGTGCAGCTGCATAACGAAAAAGATCTCACTAAGCCTGCGGTGCTGGAAGTGATTACCCCAACGCAGGTTCGTCTGACCATCAGCGAAGGGCGTTATCATCAGGTGAAACGCATGTTCGCCGCCGTGGGTAACCACGTGGTTGAGCTGCATCGTGAACGTATTGGCGGTATTACGCTGGATGCTGATTTAGCCCCCGGTGAATATCGTCCGTTAACTGAAGAAGAAATTGCCAGCGTCGTCTAACTTTTCAATGACTTTCAGGAGCCCGTTGTGACCACCCGACAGCATTCGTCGTTTGCTATTGTTTTTATCCTTGGCCTGCTGGCCATGTTGATGCCGCTGTCGATTGATATGTATCTGCCCGCGCTACCGGTAATTTCAGCGCAGTTTGGCGTACCGGCGGGCAGTACGCAGATGACCCTCAGTACTTATATTCTGGGCTTTGCGTTGGGGCAGTTAATCTACGGGCCGATGGCAGACAGCTTCGGGCGTAAGCCGGTGGTGCTCGGCGGTACGCTGGTGTTTGCCGCCGCCGCGGTGGCGTGTGCGTTGGCAAACACCATCGATCAGCTGATTGTGATGCGTTTCTTCCACGGGCTGGCTGCGGCTGCGGCCAGCGTGGTCATTAACGCCCTGATGCGCGATATTTACCCGAAAGAAGAGTTCTCGCGGATGATGTCGTTTGTCATGCTGGTGACAACCATTGCACCGCTGATGGCACCGATAGTTGGCGGCTGGGTGCTGGTGTGGCTGAGCTGGCATTACATCTTCTGGATCCTGGCATTAGCGGCGATTCTGGCTTCGGCAATGATTTTCTTCCTGATTAAAGAAACCTTACCACCGGAGCGTCGTCAGCCATTTCACATTCGTACCACTATTGGTAACTTTGCGGCGCTGTTCCGCCATAAACGTGTCCTGAGCTACATGCTTGCCAGTGGTTTCAGCTTTGCCGGGATGTTCTCATTCTTAAGCGCCGGACCGTTTGTTTATATTGAAATTAACCACGTCGCGCCGGAAAACTTTGGTTATTACTTTGCGCTAAACATTGTTTTTCTGTTCGTGATGACCATCTTTAACAGCCGCTTCGTCCGCCGCATTGGCGCGTTAAATATGTTCCGCTCGGGGTTGTGGATACAATTTATTATGGCAGCGTGGATGGTCATCAGTGCGCTGCTGGGGCTGGGATTTTGGTCGCTGGTGGTTGGCGTTGCGGCGTTTGTGGGCTGCGTGTCGATGGTGTCATCCAATGCGATGGCGGTCATTCTTGATGAGTTTCCCCATATGGCGGGAACGGCATCTTCGCTGGCAGGAACCTTCCGTTTTGGCATAGGGGCAATTGTTGGCGCATTGCTTTCTCTTGCGACCTTTAACTCTGCATGGCCGATGATTTGGTCAATTGCATTCTGCGCAACCAGCTCCATTCTCTTCTGTCTGTACGCCAGTCGGCCGAAAAAACGGTGATCTATTGCACAACGAGGAAGCTAAAAGGCTTCCTTTGTTGATGCATGTCAACCACAAATCTATCATTCCCCCGATATATGTTTATTTTATGTAAAATCAATTTATGTAAAAAGTTACATCATTGTAGTTAAAAAGGTTGAGTTAGATCGCAGAAACGGGTACATATAGCCCCGCAAACGTGACCACGCCCGCAGATATTACTTAAATCAGAGCCATAGAGGCCACGCAGGCGAGGCATCAATCTTTACGATCTGTATAAAGACGGATTGTTGATGATGTGTTAAAATTGATGTAAACAAATTGTGAAGTGAATGTGCTTCCGGGGAAAATAAGTGACTTCATTACAACTCTCAATCGTCCATCGACTGCCGCAGAACTATCGCTGGTCTGCTGGTTTCGCAGGTTCGAAGGTTGAACCGATTCCGCAAAATGGACCGTGCGGTGACAACAGCCTGGTGGCGCTTAAATTGCTTAGCCCGGATGGTGATAATGCATGGTCGGTGATGTATAAACTAAGCCAGGCGTTAAGCGACATCGAAGTTCCATGTTCGGTGCTGGAGTGTGAAGGTGAGCCGTGCCTGTTTGTAAATCGCCAGGACGAGTTTGCTGCAACATGCCGATTGAAAAATTTTGGTGTGGCAATTGCCGAACCCTTTTCAAACTACAATCCTTTTTAAGCGTCAGCTCAACGCCAGTAGCTGACGCGTATACTCCTGCTGCGGTGTGGCAAACACGCGCGCGCACGGTCCTTGTTCCACTACTTCCCCTTGTCGCAGTATGATAACCTGATGACATAACGCGCGGACAACGTGCAAATCGTGGCTGATAAACAAATAGGCCAGTTGATGCTTTTGTTGCAATGATTTCAATAGCGTCAATATTTGCGCCTGTACCGTTTTGTCGAGTGATGATGTCGGTTCATCAAGTATGATCAGCGAGGGCTTAAGAATTAATGCCCTGGCAATCGCAATACGTTGTCGCTGACCACCAGAGAACTCCGCCGGATAACGGTGGCGTGTTTCAGGATCTAATCCCACTTCATGCATCACGGCTATCACTTGTTGTTCGCGTTGTGCGGCAGAAAGCGTCGGCTGGTGAACCCGTAAGCCTTCCTCAATAATCTGCAAAACGTTGAGTCGTGGGTTGAGCGAGGAGTTTGGATCCTGAAATACCACCTGAATGCGATGACGAATAGGTAACAGCTGGCGGCGATTTAAATTTTGCAGTGGCTGACCGTCAAAGATGATGCTGCCCTGAGAATTAATCAGTCGCAGCAGCGCCAGTCCCGTCGTACTTTTCCCGGAACCGGACTCGCCCACTAAACCCAGTGTTTCACCCGCTCGTAGCGTAAAACTGATGTTTTTCACCACCACATTATGATCCACAATGCGCTTCAAAATCCCTTTGCGAATGGGGAAGGCAACCTGAAGCTGTTCAACATCCAGCAACGTTGAGGCAGGTTCTGGCAACGGCACTGGATCGCCTGACGGTTCACTGTTGAGTAGCTTTTGTGTGTAAGGATGAGTGGGTGATGCAAATAGCGTAGCGGCGTAATTTTGCTCGACACAGCGACCGTTTTGCATTACCGCCACGCGGTGGGCCAGTTTTCTGACAATGCTGAGGTTATGAGTAATAAACAGCATGCCCATATTCAGCTCGCCTTGCAGTTCGCGCAACAGCTGTAAAATCTGCGCCTGGACAGAGACGTCCAGTGCGGTGGTCGGTTCATCGGCAATTAATAATTCCGGTCGCGTTAACAGCGCCATCGCAATCATCACCCGCTGCCGTTCGCCGCCGGAGAGCTGATGCGGATAATCTGTCAGCCGTTTTGCCGCCTGGCGGATACCAACGCGATCAAGGCAGTTAAGAATTTCGCCACGAGCCGCTTCCCGACGCATCCCGCGGTGGAGTGAAAGCACTTCATAAAGCTGTTTTTCCAGGGTATGCAATGGATTTAACGACACCATCGGTTCCTGAAAAATCATGGCGATCTTATTACCGCGTACACCGCGCAACGTTTGATCGCTGGCGTGAAGCAGCGATTCGCCATGAAAACGAATATCGCCGGAGAGATATTCAACCGGCGGGGAAGGGAGCAGGCGTAAAATTGACAGCGCGGTAACGCTTTTGCCTGAACCTGACTCACCCACCAGCGCCAGCGTTTCGCCAGCCTCAATCTGTAGTGAAACATCATTGACTACTGTACGTACGGTTTGCTGATGGCGAAAACCCACCGACAAATTTTCAATCGCTAACAGAGTTTGCGTCATGCTACACCGCCTTATTAGGATCAAATGCGTCGCGGACGGCTTCACCAATAAAGATCAGCAAAGACAATAATATCGCCACCGACAAGAAGGCGGTGATCCCAAGCCACGGGGCCTGAAGGTTATTTTTCCCTTGTAACAGCAGTTCACCGAGTGACGGTGAACCGAGCGGTAGACCGAAGCCGAGGAAATCGAGCGAGGTCAGGGTGGTTATCGAACTACATAAAATAAACGGTAAAAAGGTGAGGGTCGCGACCATGGCATTAGGCAACATATGACGCAGGATGATACTGCGATCGCTGACGCCAAGTGCCTGTGCCGCACGAATGTAGTCGAAATTACGAGTACGTAAAAACTCCGCCCGCACCACGCCGACCAGACTCATCCAGCCAAACAAGACAGTAATTGCCAGCAGCCACCAGAAGTTAGGCTGTACGACGCTGGAAAGTAAAATAATCAAAAACAGCGTCGGCATCCCCGACCATACTTCAATAAAGCGTTGTCCCCAGAGATCGACTTTACCGCCGTAATAGCCTTGTAGCGCCCCCGCCAGCACGCCCATCACGCTGGAACAGAGAGTCAGCATCAGGCCAAACAGAACCGAGATCCGCGTGCCATAGAGAATGCGTGCCAGCACATCGCCGCCGTTGGCATCCGTTCCCAGCCAGTTTTGCCGGGAGGGTGGAGAAGGGAAGGGCTTATCGGTAGCAAAGTTGATACTGGTAGCACCAAAGCGAATCGGTGCCCACAGTACCCAGCCGTTATTTTCCAGCCGTTGTTTCAGCCACGGGTCCTGATAATCAGCCTGACTTGCCAGCGGGCCGCCAAAATCGCTTTCGCTGTAGTTTTTCAATAACGGGAAATACCAACTGCCGTCATAACGCACCAGCAACGGTTTATCGTTGGCGATAAGTTCAGAACACAAACTCAAACCAAACAAGACGAGGAAAATCCATAACGACCAGTAGCCGCGACGGTTATGACGAAAACGCGCCCAACGGGCCTGATTGACGGGGCTGAGTCGCGACATTAACGTCCCTCAAAATCAATACGCGGATCAACCAGCGTATAGCTGATATCACTGACAATATTCAGCAGCAGGCCAATCAGGGTGAAAATATACAAGGTACCAAACATTACAGGATAATCGCGCGAGACGGTCGCTTCGTAGCCCAGTAAGCCCAGACCATTGAGTGAAAACATCACCTCAATCAGCAGCGAGCCGGTAAAAAACATGCTGATAAACGTCGCCGGAAAACCGGCAATCACCAGCAGCATGGCGTTGCGGAACACATGTTTCCAGAGAATATTTTTTTCACTTACCCCTTTCGCACGCGCGGTCACCACGTATTGCTTGCGCACTTCATCAAGGAATGAGTTTTTTGTCAGCATGGTCAGCGCCGCAAAGCCACCAATCACTGTCGCCAGCACCGGCAGCGTGATATGCCACAGATAATCGGTGATTTTCTGATACCACGGCAGCGAATCAAAGTTAGCGGAAACCAGGCCGCGTAGAGGGAACAGGTCGAAATAGCTGCCGCCCGCGAAGAAGACAATCAGCAGGATGGCAAACAAAAAGGCCGGAATGGCGTAGCCGATGATGATAAATGCGCTACTCCAGACGTCAAAGCGGCTCCCATTATAAACAGCTTTGCGAATGCCTAACGGAATCGACACCAGATAGATAATCAGCGTGCTCCACAATCCGAGGGTGATGGAAACCGGCAGACTGTCTTTAATCAGCGTCAGCACCGAGGCGCTGCGAAACAGGCTATCGCCAAAATCAAAGCGGATGTAGTCCCAGAGCATTTTGAAGTAACGTTCGTGGATCGGCTTATCAAAACCGTAGCGATGAGTGATCTCAGCGATCACTTCTGGATCTAATCCGCGTCCGCCACGGTAATTACTGTCGCTGATATTGCCGACACCCGTTTGCGCATGGCTGGCACGAACACCTTCACCGCCTGCGCCGGGTAATACTCCGGCATTACCAAACTCAATGGCGGCGATGGCCTGGTCGACCGGACCGCCAGGCGCAATTTGCACGATGAAAAAGTTGATGGTGATAATCGCCCATAATGTTGGGATCACCAGCAACAGACGGCGAATCAGGTAAGCGCCCATCTACTCTCCCTGTTTGCTGGCGGACGGCAGTTTGGCCGCTTTATTGACGTCATACCACCAGGTATCGATACCGAGGCTATAGATGGGGCGCACGGCCGGCTGGGAGAATTTATCCCACCAGGCGAGACGGTCTTCCGCCATGTACCACATTGGCAGCATGTAATAATTCCACGTTAATACGCGATCCAGTGCTCGCCCCAACGGCAGTAATTTTTCTTTATTTCCCTGCGCGGCAATAATTTGGTTGATCAGCGAGTCGATAACCGGGCTTTGCACGCCGGGGGCATTATAAGTGGAATTGATATATTCCGATGACCAGGAAATCTGTAAATCGGAACTGGGCCACGGCATCGCCCGCCATACGCGCGGCATCATGTCATAGTCGCGACTGCGCATGCGGTTAGTGATTTGCGAGTTATCCACCTTGCGAATGTCCATGTTGATACCCAGCCGTTGCAGGCTGTGCTGGAACGGCAATACCCACTGACTATTGCTGCTTGCGGGAAGCAATAATTCAAAGCTGAGTGGCTGACCCGTTGTGGCATTAACGCGTTGCTGACCCTTCAGCACCCAGCCCGCTTCGTTGAGAAGTTTGTCGGCTTTTAACAGGTTGTCACGATCGTAGCCATCGCCTTTGGATACCGGCGGCTGGTAGATTTGTGTGAAGACTTCTGACGGTAGATCTTTTTTCATTGGTGCCAGAAGCACCAGCTCCGCGGCGTCGGGGTAATTTCTGGCCGCGTATTCGGTATTCTGAAAATAACTGTTCGTGCGACTCCAGGCATTGTAAAACAACGCCTTGTTCATCCATTCAAAGTCAAAGGCGAGAGTGATAGCTTCCCGGACCCGGCGATCGCTGAATACCGGACGTTGGATATTAAACGCCAGCCAACGCGTATCCTGGGCTGATTCGTTCTTTTGCTCATCTTTGATGATGTATTTTTTATCGAAATTTTTACCGGTATAACGCGTGGCCCAGTTTTTGGCGTCGTTTTCCATACGCAAATCAAAGGCACCTGCTTTAAACGCTTCAAAGGCGACATTATCATCGAGGTAATAATCGTAGCGAATGGTGTCGAAATTCCAGCGTCCACGGTTTACCGGTAAGTTTGCTGCCCAGTAATCTTTCACACGGGAATAGACAATATTTTGCCCCATTTTCCAGGACGTAACGCGGTACGGACCACTGGCAAGCGGAGGCGTGGCGAGCGGGTCGCTAAGTTTGTGATCCTTCCAGTACTTTTCTGGAAATACCGGCAGCGAAAACAGACTCAGCATATCTTCTTTGCCGGGTTTAGCTAACTCAATGCGCACGGTTAACGGTGCAATGGCTTTGACGGTGGTGCCTTTGTAGACCAGACGAAATTGCGGCACGCCTTCGGTCATAAATTTTTGAAAAGTAAACTCTACATCGCGGGCAGTAATGGGCGAACCATCATGAAAACGGGCGCGCGGATTAATAGCGACCTCCACCCAGGAATAATCGTCAGCATAGCGTGCGCTTTCAGCAATCAGCGGGTAATAACTGCCTGGTTCGTCATCGGAAGTCGTAAATAGCGTGTCGTACAGCTGCTCGGTGCGTGCGCCCGGGTTGCCGCGCAGTGCATAGCGGTTGAAATTATCGAAGGTGCCGAGGGCTGACAACGTTATCTGCCCACCTTTTGGCGCGGCGGGGTTCACATAATCAAAATGGTTGAAATTAAACGCGTACCGGGGTTCGCCCAGCACGGCAAAGGCATAGCTTTCCTTGATAGCCTGCGCCTGCACACCAAAGGTGAACAGAGCGATAAACAGCAGCAGTATGCGCACAATCATCTGCAACGGATTTCCTTTTACTCATCATTAGCCGCAATCCGGCATGCTTTCACTATGAATAATAAGGGACGTAAGCACACCTTACCACTGCGGCGTATACGGTTTCTTTAGCCAGCGAACAAAATCGTCCAGCGGTAACGGGCGGCTAATCCAGTAGCCTTGCATGAAATTAACGCCGCGTTCGCTTAGCCATCGCGCCTGTTCCGGCGTTTCGACCCCTTCAGCAACCGTCAGCATATTGAGGCGTTTCGCCAGCGTCAGCACCGCGTCAAGTACGGGGGAAGTGATCGTTTCCGTACCGATGGCGTTGATAAATCCACGGTCAATTTTCAGATAATCGAGCGTAAAACGCTCAAGATAGATAAGCGCGCTGTGCCCGGTGCCGAAGTCATCAATAGCAATTTCTACGCCGACCGAGTGCAGCCAGGCGAAGAGTTGTGTGGCTTCTTGCTCTTTCAACATATCGCGCTCGGTAATTTCCAGCACAATCTGGAAATGGTGTGCGGGCAGGGAAGTGAGCAGTTTCTGGATATCTGCTTTAAAGCTTTCGCTGTGCAGATGGTCCGGCGCAATGTTAATACCAAATTTGACGCCTACCGGCAGCACTTTTTCTAATTCTGCGGCATCGCGGGCAATTAACTCAAACAGGTGCTGAGTCAGCGGCACAATCATCTTTTGCGATTCGGCAAAGTTAATGAAGGCATCCGGGGGAATTTCTCCCGCGACAGGATGCCGCCAGCGTAGCAGTACTTCCAGGCCCGTTACTCGCAAAGCTTGTGTATCCACCACCGGTTGATACGCCACGTAAAATTGTTCGCGCTTGATGGCGGTCATGATTTCTCTGCCGGGGCGCATACGTACGCTCATCAGGTAATAGCAGAGCAGGCCAACGACAGTTCCACTCATGCCGCCCAGTAAAAATGCGTACCACACATCGTTCCATGTCCAGTCATCTGCATAAAGCCGAACGGTCAGAGGAATGCCCGCAATTTTAGTTTCACGGACTGGCATGTCGGTTAATTCGTTAACGTTCATCAAACGTGAAGAAAAGGTAGATAGCGCAGTATTGCCAATAATGAGGGCGACGCCATCGTAATCTTCCTGCCGTGAACTATAAAAGAGTGAAGGCGTCAGGTTGAGATTCAGAGCGGCAAAGACGCCGCTATTTTTCAGCAAAGGGTTGCGATACCAGATGACGATTGCGGGTTTGTTCGGCACCATCGGCGTGCCGGGTAAGATCGCTATATCGACGTTTTTATTAATGTCGAGCGCCGGAATCAATTCATTGAGTGGAATGTCCATCTCACCGGTCGCAGATGAACAGAATGTTTTTTTATCTTTCACCAGCACAAACGTTCGGACATTCATGCTAAACGCTGCGCGGGCGGTCAGTTCGGGGTTAGCTTGCTGGCAGGTATCTAAGGTCAGCGGCTGGAGCCGGTCAGTAGTGGATTTCAGGTCGGCAAAATAGGTATCGAGATACTTTTGTACGTCGGTAATCAGTGTGTCGTATTTGACTTCGTGCTTATGCCAGGCCACTAAAAACTGAAGGCAACTCACCAGTATCGCAATCATTACGCCTGCAACAATGCAGGTAAGCAGGAGCTTACGTCCAAAATTGGGAGCGCGTATGAACATGATTCCGTTAATTTCCTGAAATTACGACAACATTTAAAAGATAACAATGACCGGACTATAGCCTGGATCAAGACGCGGAAACATCATTTTCTCTGATGAATGAAAACAAAAAAGCACTGCCTAAGCAGTGCTTTCAGTTAACTCGTCAGGATAGCCAAGGGATTGCATCCAAACGGTTTATTAGCTGCGGCTGAGAACCCGGCGTGCTTCGTTGTAACGCTTCTTCCAGTACGGTTCATTCATGCTGGAAATAATAACACCACTGCTGGTGGAAGCATGGACAAACTGATTGTTGCCGATATAAATACCGACATGGCGTCCCGTTGAACCGGCACGGAACAGAACTAAATCACCCGTACGCAAATTACTGCGGGAAACAGATTTACCCATTTCCTGCTGTTCGTAAGTCGAACGCGGAAGTTCTAAGCCAAATTGCTCACGGAATGTACGCTGTACGAAACCAGAACAATCGATACCTTTTTTAGTGCTGCCGCCCAGACGATAACGTACGCCTTTCCAGTCAGCATACTGATCCATAATTCGCGATTTTACGTCGACATTACGAACCAGGTTTTCAAATTCATCCTGAGAAGCTTGCAGTGATGATGTTTCACTACCCACTGCACGTGTCTCAGGATGCATATTCTTTGCGGTGTTATTTGCACTACATGCAGAAAGCAGAACCGCTACTGCAATCGCGGGAATCCCGCGCAAGATATATCTCAAAATCGGTTGAGATTTGACCATGTTGTTTGTTTTCCCTTGAAGTCCTTAACGACAAATATCGTTATAAAAAAATGCCAAGCGACACGAGACTAATTACCTGGGCATGTTGAAACAATTCCTTAAGGCCAAATCTGTGGACTAACGCACAAAATTATATGCTGTGAGGATAATCTACCGCCGAGGCAAAACGAGTTCGAGATTACCCGATTGGTGCGGTCTTGGCGAGCGGTTTTACATGATTTTTTATAAGAAAAAGTGATACAGAAAGTTAATAAGCGGGGTTGGTCAATTAAAGTACAATTGAGTGAAACGCATGCAATCCATTCATTTACTTAGAGAATGATTTTTGCGTTCGATAGATGAAAGCACGGTGCGCATCATCAGGATTATCCTCACTATAAAAATAACCCTGATGATGTTAATTACTGTGAGTTATTTGTTTTGGAAATGTTTGTTTTTTCCTGGTAGTGATTTGTCAAAAAAGGTGATTAATCGATCACTTAATGGCGTCAGCAACACCCAGGGCAAACCGATCAATATCACGGTCATCGAACCGACAATGATGTCAGTAAACCAGTGTGCGCCAATCATTACTCTGGGAAATGCAAAAACCACAAAAATAATAAGGGCGATAAGGCCTGCAACTTTGCCGAAATAACGCCACATGAATGCCGAAAAAATAAGCAGCATCATGCCGTGATCGCCGGGAAAGCTATCTCGTGAGGCATCTTTCGTGGGAACAGAGAGCAGTTCGCTGACGCGGTTAATATCGGTAAAAGTCAATGTTGGGCTGGCCCGTTTTACAGGAATTAATGCCTGACCCAGCTGGTTTAATACCACTGCAGTTAATAGCATGACCAGACCAATAATCACGATACGTCGTCTGCCAGGGGCGTTTTCTTTCAGCCAGAAACTCAGCATCAACATACCCATCGCCAGCAGTGAACAACCGTCGAAGGCGCGATTGTTGGTCAATGCAACCAGCCACAAAAAGGCCTTACTTTCGACCAGTTTCTGATTAAAGAAATAAAAAATATCCGCATCAATCGGCAACCAGAATCCATGATTAACGGGGATATACCAGGAAAGAAACAGCGCGAGGCCGACAATATTCAACAACACTATTTGCGGCAAATTTTTAATCATATTTTCTCTAATTATCTTACTGAAAAACGCAGGCAACCTTACGCGGTAGTTGCTAAACGAAGCTTCAACAGCGCGCTCTGCAAGGCATTCCAGTCAGCTTCGCTGCTGGAAATCAGCTCAATACGGCTGTCCGGTGGCGCAACGTTTTGCGTTTCAATGTGCAGGTCATCGCCCTGACGGTTGATTCGCACCAGCCCTTCGGGAATACGCAGCACGCCTTTGACGCGTTCCACCGGTGCAAGTCGCGCCCATTCCAGAATGCCAATGGTGTCGAATACCGTATCAGCGTCGAATATCCAGCCGCAGGCCTGATATCCTTGCCCGCTGTTCAGACTGCGACGCCAGCGTTGATGCTCTGGCAGGCTTAACGCTGCTAACCCTTTTTTCACGACATGCTGATGAGAATGCGCGGCGCTGGCGGGCAACTCGGCTAAATTGCGACGCGGCAAATCCAGAAGATGACCGTCAACTTTCCCATGCTCACTGTGAATTAATTGTCGATCGCCACCATTTTGCTGCCACCAACGCTGTAGCGCTTGCTCACTTTCGGGCGTCGTACGGTCGGATTTATTGGCGACAATGATGTCTGCGGCAGCCAGCTGGTCACGGAAGTTTTCATTGCTGGCGCTTTTTTCGTCCAGCAGCAAGCGCGGATCGAGAATGCACAAGGTGGCGCGCAGATCTATCCACGGTTCATAGACTGGTGCGGTTAACAGATCGAGGATCTGTTTCGGATGGCCCAGCCCGGTCGGCTCTATCAACAAGCGGTCTGGTTTTCCCTGACGCAGTAAGGTATTCAACCCTACCTGCATGGGTAAACCATTAACGCAGCACATGCAGCCGCCGGGGATCTCTTTCAGCAATGCGCCGCTATCGGCGAGCAAAGCACCATCAATTCCGACTTCCCCAAATTCATTAACCAGTACCGCCCATTTTTCGTTGGGATCTTTATGGGCTAACAGATGAAGAATCGACGTGGTTTTCCCGCTGCCGAGAAAACCGGTGATGAGGTTGGTCCTGGTCACAACGGCTCCGCAATACTCTGGTAAGTTAACTGAGCGTTAATCCTGGCTAAAAAAGGCAGAAAAGAGAAGGGGAGAGCGGACGAAGGTGAGCTTCATCCGCTTTAACCGCAGAAATCGTTAAATTTTGAGGGTGTTTAATAGCGCCTGATGTGCGCCGAATTGTACGATTTGTTGCCAGGCTTGTTCGATGGCCTGCACAAAATGCGGGTTATCTGGCAGATCATCACCGAAAACTTCACGCAGGGAAAGCAGGGCGGTTACGCGTTGTTCACTGCTGCTGCCCGCAACAAGTTCGCGAATTTTATCGCTAAGCGGATCGCGAACATCAATGGCATTTCCGGCATCATCAACGCCGCTGACGTAACGCATCCAGCCTGCAACGCCTAATGCCAGCAACGACCAGTCCGTTTCGCGCCCCTGATGTATGCGAATACCTGCCAGCATGCGTTGCGGTAATTTCTGGCTGCCATCCATCGCGATTTGCCAGGTCTTATGTTTCAGCGCCGGATTAGCAAAACGTGCAATTAACTTATCCGCATATTGTGTTAAATCGACATCTTTAATTTGCAGTGTCGGCGCTTGCTCATCCAGCATTAATGTTCTGGCGGCATGGCGAAATGCGCGATCCTGCATGCAATCACTGATATGGGCGAATCCTGAGAGGTAACCCAGATAAGCGAGAAAAGAGTGGCTGCCATTAAGCATCCGCAGTTTCATCTCTTCCCATGGCAGGACATCATTCACCATTTGTACACCTGCGACTTCCCAGGCAGGACGCCCAGCGACGAAGTTATCTTCCACCACCCACTGGATAAACGGTTCGCAGCTAATCGCGCAGGGATCATTCACCCCCAGATGCTGGCTGATTTCCACCAGTGATTCGTCGGTTGCAGCCGGAACAATGCGGTCGACCATGGTTCCCGGAAAACTGACGTGCTCTTTTATCCACCCGGCGAGTTCTGGCGAACGTTTTTCTGCCATTCCCAGCACCGCGTTTTTCACCACATGACCATTGTCGGGAATATTGTCGCAGGAGAGCACGGTAAACGGTGTAAGGCCGCGCTCACGGCGGCGTTTCAGTGCTTCGACGAGAATACCCGGTGCGGAGTGAGGTTCTTCAGGGGTTTGTAGATCGTGAATAATCCGCGGATTACTGGTGTCGAGTGCACCGGTGGCCGGGTCAATACAATAGCCTTTTTCGGTAATCGTCAGGGAAACAATTGCCACCTGTGGCTCGCAAAATTTCTCAATAATTGCCGCTAAGGAATCCAGTTTTGCATTAAGGCATTCGTGAACGGCACCGACAATTATCACCTGATTGCCGTCCGCACCTTTCTCCAGCACGGTATATAAATGGTTCTGTGCGCGGAGCTGGCTCATCAGTTGATCACCGCTGAACAAGCTGATTTCACAGATCCCCCAGTCGCCGCCCTGGGCATTCAGCACACGATCGGTCAGTAACGCCTGATGAGCGCGGTGAAAGGCTCCAAAGCCAAAATGAACGATACGTGATTGCAACTGCTGGCGATCATAGCGTGGAGCGTGTACATGATGCGGGAGCGTAACGGAGGCGATTGTATTCATAGGAGTCACGTCTTAGTAACGATTAATTAACAACGACAGTGTAAAGTTATATGACAGCAATTGAAATTGGTCTGGATTGTTAATGCGATGAAGTGTGAGGGCGATCAATCAACGAGTGAAAATTGAGGGCGTAAGGTGTTCAGGAAGCGCAAAATAGAAGATTGGTATAATAAATTAAAAAAGGGACAGCCTGAGCTATCCCTTTTCTGCATGCGGCTGAAGTTAGTCAGCACGCCCCATATAACGGCGTTCTTCGATATGGATACGAATTTTTTCGCCCGGGCTTAAGTATTCTGGTACCTGAATCACCAGACCAGTGCTCAATGTCGCCGGTTTGTTACGGGCGCTGGCAGATGCCCCTTTGATGCCTGGTGCGGTTTCAACGATTTCCAGATCAACGGTCTGCGGCAGCTCAAGCGCCAGCAGTTGACCGTCCCAGGTCAGCACCTGCATGTCCGGCATGCCGCCCTCTGGCATAAACAGCAACTCTTCTTCAATCTGATCTTTGGTGAAGGTATACGGGGTATAGTCTTCTTTATCCATAAAGACATATTCGTTGCCATCGACATAGGAGAAGTCAACGTAACGGCGGGTCAGCGTCACGGTGTCAACGATATCATCACCTTTGAAACGCTCTTCTACTTTCAGCCCGGTACGGACATCAGAAAAACGCATTTTGTACAGCGTAGCGGCACCGCGGGCAGTGGGCGACTGAATATCAATATCCTTAACCAGCAGCAGTTTGCCGTTGTAATTCAGTACCATACCTTTTTTAATTTCGTTCGCTCTTGGCATCGAAAAATTCCTGTAGTCGAAAATGTCAAAAATATCGCGACAAAGTACTCGCGACGGGCCTTTCGGGCAAGTGGTATTCGCACTTTTGCTGGTGCAAAAAAGGTGGTACTGTGCGCGCTCATCAATCCGGTGGTTAACCTTAAGAGAACAACGTATGGAATGCCGTCCGGGTTGCGGGGCGTGTTGCACTGCCCCTTCAATTTCCAGCCCTATTCCCGGTATGCCAGATGGCAAGCCCGCCAATACGCCCTGCATTCAGCTTGATGAACAGCAACGCTGTAAAATTTTCACCTCGCCACTGCGACCGAAAGTCTGTGCAGGCTTACAAGCCAGCGCTGAAATGTGCGGTAACTCGCGTCAGCAGGCCATGACCTGGCTTATCGATCTGGAAATGCTGACCGCGCCTTAAACATCTTTAATCCGCAGTAAGCAAAACAGAGTGGCGATAATCATCACCATCGCAAACCAGAACACAGCGTGATAATTCCAGATCTCGGCGACGATGCCCGCCACTGATCCTGCGATGATCCAGCCCACGCGCGAAGTGTTGGTATAGAGCGTGGTGGCTGAACCCGCCTGACCGGGCATCAGATCCTGAAAATAGAGCATCCCGATGCCGCCCAGAATGCCAATAAAAATAGCATTTAGCAGCTGCAAGCCCAACAGAATGACAGGTGAATGCGCCATCAGCATTCCTGCGTAAAAACAGACGCCACCCACGGCAGCAACGCGCATTAAGAAACGCTTACCCAGACGTTTGGCGAAATATCCGGCAATCAACATCGTCGGGATTTCCAGCCCGGCGGCGGTCCCCATCATCACACCGGCCAGTTTCTCGGGAAGATGCAGTTCGTTGATAATAAATAGCGGCATGTTGATGATGTACAGGCTGTTCGAGCCCCACATCAATGTACAAATGACAAACAGCAGCAGCGTATCGCGACGGTTACGGCGCGGCGCTTCGATCGTGCCGGTCGCCAGCGGAAGCTCTTTTTGCATCGACGGTAAAAACAGCCACACCATCACACCGCAAACAATAAACGCTACCGCTGCGCTCAGATACATTACCGTAAAGCTGAAACCCATCGCTAAGGCATAAGCCAGCGGTGGGCCAATGACCCATGCCAGTGAAACCTGAGCGCGTAAAAAAGAGCTGAACATCACCGCCTCACGTCCGGTTTTGTCGGCATGTTCACGGGCAAGGGCAAACATTTGCGGGTTAGCGGTCGAGCCAAAGCTGCTAAGAAAGACGCCAACGAATAGCAAAACAAAGTAGTTGCGATTCCAGGCAAAAAGGGTGCAGGCCAGCACGCCTAACAGGCAGCAAAAGACAATCAGCGATTTGCGATCGCCGCGCTTATCAGAGCGCCCGGCGAGAAACTGACTTACCAGAATCCCAATGACAGCGCTGCCGGTAAAGAAGAATCCCACCATCGCCGGACGGGCATGTACTTCATCGGTAAGAAAAATACTGAGTGTCGGGGTTTGCAGAGCGCCCGCAATACCGGTGAGAAAGGCAACGATTAAAAACGCCGTCGAGGTCAGGTCAAACGATTTCGCGCTGGAGACTGCGGGGGAGTTATGCATGCTGGTCGATCACTGGAAGAGGAAGACGCGGAGTTTACGCTGCTTGTCAGAAAATAAACAGACAGCGAAATCAAAAGCGCCACGAATAGTCAAAATGCCATTTCACTGTTGCTGATTGGCTGCTGACGCTGCTGAAATGAAATTGCTGATAACGGATTTTCCCATCAGCAATTAGGAAAAATGGCAAAAAATTGTGCAGCACATCAAACTTTTGCTCATAACTTTACGGCTTTCCTTGCGTGCTGAAACAGAAGTATTATGCTTTCTTGAAACGTTTCAGCGCGATCTTGTCTTTAACCCTAAGCCAGGTTGGCGCTTTTTTTCTCATAGAGGCTGAATCGTTTCAATTCAGCAAGAGAGGAGAACTATGTTCCAGTTATCCGTACAGGACATCCATCCGGGCGAAAAGGCCGGAGACAAAGAAGAGGCGATTCGCCAGGTCGCTGCGGCGCTGGTGCAGGCCGGTAATGTAGCAGAAGGCTACGTCAATGGCATGCTGGCGCGCGAACAGCAAACCTCAACGTTCCTCGGCAATGGTATTGCTATTCCACACGGCACTACCGACACCCGCGATCAGGTGCTGAAAACCGGCGTTCAGGTATTTCAGTTCCCGGAAGGCGTCACCTGGGGTGACGGTCAGGTAGCGTACGTGGCAATCGGTATTGCTGCCAGCTCGGATGAACATCTGGGCCTGCTACGCCAGCTGACCCACGTACTGAGCGATGATTCCGTTGCTGAACAACTGAAGTCAGCAACAACAGCAGAAGAACTTCGCGCATTACTGATGGGCGAAAAGCAGAGTGAGCAGCTGAAGCTCGACAACGAAATGCTGACACTGGATATCGTCGCCAGCGATCTGCTGACTCTTCAGGCGCTGAACGCTGCGCGTCTGAAAGAGGCGGGGGCAGTTGACGCCACTTTCGTCACCAAAGCCATCAATGAACAACCGCTGAATCTCGGACAGGGTATCTGGCTGAGCGATAGCGCCGAAGGCAATCTGCGTAGCGCGATTGCGGTAAGCCGTGCGGCAAATGCTTTTGATGTGGACGGCGAAACGGCAGCCATGCTGGTGAGTGTGGCGATGAATGACGATCAGCCCATCGCGGTTCTTAAGCGTCTCGCTGATTTATTGCTCGACAATAAAGCTGACCGCTTGCTGAAAGCGGATGCGGCAACGTTGCTGGCGCTGCTGACCAGCGATGATGCGCCGACCGACGACGTGTTAAGCGCGGAGTTTGTGGTGCGCAATGAACACGGCCTGCATGCTCGTCCAGGTACCATGCTGGTCAATACCATTAAACAATTTAACAGTGATATTACCGTGACAAACCTTGATGGTACCGGCAAACCGGCAAACGGACGTAGTCTGATGAAAGTTGTGGCACTTGGCGTTAAGAAAGGTCATCGCCTACGCTTTACCGCCCAGGGTGCAGATGCTGAACAGGCGCTGAAAGCAATCGGCGACGCTATCGCTGCTGGTCTTGGGGAGGGCGCATAATGAGCAGACGTGTTGCTACTATCACCCTTAATCCGGCTTATGACCTTGTTGGTTTCTGCCCGGAAATTGAACGCGGCGAAGTGAACCTGGTGAAAACCACCGGTCTGCATGCGGCGGGTAAAGGCATCAACGTGGCCAAAGTATTAAAAGACCTGGGAATTGATGTCACCGTTGGCGGCTTCCTGGGTAAAGACAATCAGGATGGTTTTCAGCAACTGTTCAGCGAGCTGGGCATTGCCAACCGTTTCCAGGTTGTACAGGGGCGCACCCGAATTAACGTTAAGCTGACGGAAAAAGACGGCGAAGTGACCGACTTCAACTTCTCGGGTTTTGAAGTCACCCCCGCCGACTGGGAACGCTTTGTGACTGATTCTCTGAGCTGGCTCGGTCAGTTCGATATGGTCTGTGTCAGCGGAAGCTTACCGTCAGGCGTCAGCCCGGAAGCGTTCACCGACTGGATGACTCGCCTGCGTAGTCAGTGTCCTTGCATTATCTTTGATAGTAGCCGTGAAGCGTTAGTAGCAGGTTTGAAAGCGGCACCGTGGCTGGTGAAACCTAACCGCCGCGAGCTGGAAATCTGGGCAGGCCGTAAACTGCCTGAAATGAAAGATGTGATTGAAGCTGCACATGCGCTACGTGAACAAGGCATCGCGCATGTTGTTATTTCACTGGGTGCCGAAGGCGCGCTTTGGGTTAATGCCTCCGGCGAATGGATCGCCAAACCACCGTCAGTCGATGTCGTAAGCACCGTTGGCGCAGGGGATTCTATGGTTGGTGGCCTGATTTATGGCTTGCTGATGCGTGAATCCAGTGAACACACACTGCGTCTGGCGACAGCTGTTGCAGCCCTGGCGGTAAGTCAAAGCAATGTGGGTATTACCGATCGTCCGCAGTTGGCCGCAATGATGGCGCGCGTCGACTTACAACCTTTTAACTGACAGCAGGAGAGGCATAATGAAAACGCTGCTGATTATTGACGCTAATCTCGGTCAGGCACGCGCCTATATGGCGAAGACCCTGCTGGGCGCGGCGGCGCGAAAAGCAAAACTGGAAATCATCGACAATCCGAACGACGCTGAAATGGCGATTGTTCTCGGTGATTCCATCCCGAACGACAGCGCGCTGAACGGTAAAAATGTCTGGCTGGGCGATATTTCCCGGGCAGTTGCGCACCCTGAGCTGTTCCTGAGTGAAGCCAAAGGCCATGCGAAACCTTACACTGCGCCGGTCGCTGCGACAGCACCAGTTGCCGCCAGCGGTCCGAAACGCGTAGTTGCGGTGACTGCTTGCCCGACTGGCGTAGCACACACCTTTATGGCGGCTGAAGCCATTGAAACCGAAGCGAAAAAACGTGGCTGGTGGGTGAAAGTTGAAACCCGTGGTTCTGTTGGCGCGGGTAATGCAATCACTCCCGAAGAAGTCGCAGCAGCGGATCTGGTGATTGTGGCGGCAGATATCGAAGTGGATCTGGCGAAATTTGCTGGTAAACCGATGTATCGTACCTCTACCGGTCTGGCGCTGAAGAAAACCGCGCAGGAACTGGATAAAGCGGTTGCTGAAGCAACGCCGTATGAACCGGCGGGCAAAGCTCAAACGGCGACCACTGAAAGTAAGAAAGAGAGTGCAGGCGCATACCGTCACTTGCTGACGGGCGTTTCTTACATGCTGCCGATGGTCGTTGCAGGTGGTCTGTGTATCGCGCTTTCTTTTGCTTTTGGTATCGAAGCGTTTAAAGAGCCGGGTACGTTGGCTGCGGCGCTGATGCAGATTGGTGGTGGTTCAGCCTTTGCGCTGATGGTGCCGGTACTGGCAGGTTATATTGCCTTTTCCATTGCCGATCGTCCGGGCCTCACTCCGGGTCTGATTGGCGGTATGCTGGCGGTCAGCACCGGTTCTGGCTTCATTGGTGGTATTATTGCGGGCTTCCTGGCTGGTTACATTGCGAAGTTAATCAGTACGCAATTGAAACTGCCACAGAGTATGGAGGCGCTGAAACCGATCCTGATCATTCCGCTAATTTCCAGTCTGGTGGTCGGTCTGGCGATGATCTACCTGATCGGTAAACCAGTTGCTGGCATTCTCGAAGGGCTGACTCACTGGCTGCAGACCATGGGGACTGCGAATGCGGTTCTGCTGGGGGCGATCCTCGGTGGCATGATGTGTACTGACATGGGCGGTCCGGTAAACAAAGCAGCGTACGCATTCGGTGTGGGTCTGCTGAGTACTCAAACCTATGGCCCGATGGCGGCGATTATGGCGGCAGGTATGGTGCCACCGCTGGCAATGGGTCTGGCAACAATGGTGGCGCGTCGCAAATTCGACAAAGCGCAGCAGGAAGGTGGCAAAGCCGCTCTGGTATTGGGACTGTGCTTCATTTCGGAAGGTGCAATTCCGTTTGCTGCTCGTGATCCGATGCGTGTGCTGCCGTGCTGTATCGTGGGTGGGGCGCTGACTGGCGCAATCTCAATGGCGATTGGTGCGAAACTGATGGCACCGCACGGTGGTCTGTTTGTTCTGCTGATCCCTGGCGCTATTACGCCGGTATTGGGTTACCTGGTAGCAATTATTGCCGGTACGCTGGTGGCGGGTTTGGCCTATGCCTTCCTGAAACGTCCGGAAGTGGACGCAGTAGCGAAAGCAGCGTAATAAAAGGTGTGTTACAGGGCAGAAATTTCCTGTCCTGTAACATTTGATGAGCGCAAAGAGAATGACCGGTTTGTGAATGTAATTTTATGAATTTAAATGGTTTTATCTTTCAGTAGAAACTTCAAACGTTCATCAAACACTCAGGTTATTTCCTCAAGGGCAGATTATTTTCTGCCCTTTTTTATTGTTCTGTTCTGTGCATCCCGTCACAAATTCCTCGCTTTTGTAATTCAGGCATTTAATCGCATTTTGTGAGCCTGCTCAAATCTGCCCATTTTGCCTCTCTGGCGGTAATTTACTTTACGTAAAACATGCATACTATGAGCACATGTTTAAATATGAACACATGTTTAAACCGTCTTTGCAGTATCTATATTCTTGTGGATTGACAGGGTTGGTAATTTTTTACCAGAGGACGTGCTATGCGCGAAAAGGATTATGTCGTAATTATAGGTTCGGCGAATATTGATGTCGCCGGATATTCACATGAATCATTAAATTATGCGGATTCAAATCCAGGTAAAATAAAATTTACGCCTGGTGGAGTAGGGCGCAATATTGCACAAAACCTGGCGTTGCTGGGTAACAAAGCCTGGCTACTGAGCGCCGTAGGCAGTGATTTTTATGGTCAATCGCTGCTAACGCAAACCAATCAATCTGGCGTTTATGTCGATAAATGCCTGATTGTGCCGGGAGAAAATACGTCGAGTTATTTATCATTACTCGATAATACCGGTGAAATGCTGGTTGCTATAAATGACATGAATATTAGCAACGCTATTACAGCTGAATATCTCGCACAGCACGGTGAATTTATTCAGAGGGCAAAGGTCATTGTCGCGGACTGTAATATCAGTGAAGAGGCACTGGCATGGATTCTGGATAATGCCGCCAACGTACCCGTATTTGTCGATCCGGTTTCGGCATGGAAATGTGTCAAAGTGCGCGACCGTCTAAATCAGATCCACACTCTCAAGCCAAACCGCCTTGAAGCGGAAACCCTGAGTGGGATTGCGCTGTCAGGGCGTGAAGATGTGGCAAAAGTTGCTGCCTGGTTCCATCAACATGGCCTGAACCGACTGGTATTGAGCATGGGCGGCGACGGCGTTTATTACAGCGATATCAGCGGTGAAAGTGGCTGGTCTGCGCCGATCAAAACCAATGTTATTAATGTTACCGGAGCGGGCGATGCCATGATGGCGGGACTTGCTTCGTGTTGGGTAGACGGAATGCCGTTTGCCGAATCTGTTCGTTTCGCACAGGGATGTTCGTCAATGGCGCTCTCCTGTGAATACACCAATAACCCCGATTTATCGATTGCCAACGTTATATCGTTAGTGGAGAACGCAGAATGTCTGAATTAAAAATTTCCCCTGAATTATTACAAATTTCCCCGGAAGTGCAGGACGCTTTAAAAAACAAAAAACCGGTTGTGGCGCTGGAATCGACCATTATTTCTCACGGGATGCCGTTCCCACAAAATGCCCAGACCGCAATTGAAGTTGAAGAAACTATTCGTAAACAGGGCGCTGTACCTGCCACGATCGCCATTATTGGCGGCGTGATGAAAGTGGGGTTAAGCAAAGAAGAAATTGAATTACTGGGTCGTGAAGGGCATAACGTGACCAAAGTTAGTCGTCGCGATTTACCTTTTGTTGTTGCCGCCGGAAAAAATGGCGCAACCACTGTGGCTTCAACGATGATTATTGCGGCGCTTGCCGGAATTAAAGTATTTGCCACCGGGGGAATTGGTGGTGTGCATCGCGGGGCGGAACATACCTTCGATATTTCTGCCGATTTGCAAGAACTGGCAAATACTAATGTCACCGTTGTTTGTGCCGGGGCGAAATCTATTCTCGATTTAGGATTAACCACTGAGTATTTAGAAACCTTCGGTGTGCCGTTAATTGGCTATCAGACTAAAGCGCTGCCTGCGTTTTTCTGCCGCACCAGCCCGTTTGACGTCAGCATTCGTCTCGACAGCGCCAGCGAAATTGCCCGTGCAATGGCGGTGAAATGGCAAAGCGGTCTGAACGGTGGCCTCGTGGTAGCGAACCCGATCCCGGAACAGTTTGCTATGCCGGAACACACTATCAATGCGGCGATCGATCAGGCGGTAGCTGAAGCTGAAGCTCAGGGAGTCATTGGTAAAGAAAGTACGCCATTCCTGCTGGCGCGCGTTGCTGAACTGACCGGCGGTGACAGCCTGAAATCCAACATCCAGCTGGTGTTCAACAACGCCATTCTGGCGAGCGAAATTGCCAAAGAATATCAGCGTCTCGCGGGTTAATTTCTGACGGGCAGAAAGCCGTCGCCCGTACTCATCAAGCATACCAAAACCTGGCGCTGACGCCGGGTTTACCGGCATGAAGGGAAAATCATTATGGATATAATGAGAAGTGTTGTGGGGATGGTGGTGTTACTGGCAATAGCATTTCTGTTGTCAGTGAATAAAAAGAGCATCAGTTTGCGCACGGTTGGAGCCGCACTGCTGCTGCAAATCGCTATTGGTGGCATCATGCTCTACTTCCCACCGGGAAAATGGGCAGTAGAACAGGCGGCATTAGGCGTTCATAAAGTGATGTCTTACAGTGATGCCGGTAGCGCCTTCATTTTTGGTTCGCTGGTTGGGCCGAAAATGGATGTCCTGTTTGACGGTGCGGGTTTTATCTTCGCCTTTCGCGTACTTCCGGCGATTATTTTCGTTACTGCGCTCATCAGTCTGCTGTACTACATTGGCGTGATGGGGCTGCTGATTCGCATCCTTGGCAGCATTTTCCAGAAAGCCCTCAACATCAGCAAAATCGAATCTTTTGTTGCGGTTACTACTATTTTCCTCGGGCAAAATGAGATCCCGGCGATCGTTAAACCGTTTATCGATCGCATGAATCGCAACGAGTTGTTTACCGCAATTTGTAGCGGGATGGCGTCCATTGCTGGTTCGATGATGATTGGTTATGCCGGAATGGGCGTACCAATTGACTACCTGTTAGCGGCATCGCTGATGGCGATCCCTGGCGGGATTTTGTTTGCACGTATTCTTAGCCCGGCAACCGAGCCTTCGCAGGTCACATTTGAAAATCTGTCGTTCAGCGAAACGCCGCCAAAAAGCTTTATCGAAGCGGCGGCGAGCGGTGCGATGACCGGGCTAAAAATCGCCGCTGGTGTGGCGACGGTGGTAATGGCGTTTGTCGCAATTATTGCGCTGATCAACGGCATTATCGGCGGAATTGGCGGCTGGTTTGGTTTCGCCAATGCCTCTCTGGAAAGTATTTTTGGCTATGTGCTGGCACCGCTGGCGTGGATCATGGGTGTGGACTGGAGTGATGCCAATCTTGCGGGTAGCCTGATTGGGCAGAAACTGGCGATTAACGAATTCGTCGCTTACCTGAGTTTCTCCCCATACCTGCAAACGGGCGGCACGCTGGAAGTGAAAACCATTGCGATTATCTCCTTTGCGCTTTGTGGTTTTGCTAACTTTGGTTCTATCGGTGTTGTCGTTGGCGCATTTTCGGCTATTTCGCCAAAACGCGCGCCGGAAATCGCCCAGCTTGGTTTACGGGCGCTGGCAGCAGCAACGCTTTCCAACCTGATGAGTGCGACTATTGCCGGGTTCTTTATTGGTCTGGCGTAATGCTCGATTTGTAGACCGGATAAAACGTATTAAGCGTTGCATCCGGCAATCGCGCTATTGAAAATAATTTTTACTGCATCATCCCGGAGAATTTATTCTCCGGGTCCATCTCCAGCGCCAGTCCTGACAACTGCTTTCTGTTTTTAATGAGATACCCTTTCTTGCTTTTAATTAATAAACCGTCGTGAATGAACTGCGCGAGAACATATAAAAGATGTCGATAAGAAACGCCTAAATACTCTGCCGCTTGCGTATGCTTTTCGTGATAAAGATCACCTTCCTGCGAGAGTAATATAAATGCTGCCAGGCGATTCACTAACGGAAATGATTGATTCTGAGTTAAAGAAACAATATTATGATAATTTTTATGACTTAAGGTGACGCAGAGTTTTCGTAAAAATAGCGTGTCGTTTAATAACAGCGGACGGTAATGTTTCATAGGGAGCGCAAGGCACCAACACTCTTCAATAGCCTGCACCGCACGCGGTTCATGGTCTTTATCGATTAACTCAATCTCGCCAATAAAACAGGGGGCGGCAAAGAAATCGATCAGCGACACGCGACCATTAGCTAGCGTGGCGTAAAGCCTGGCGCGGCCTCGCGTCAGGTAAAACAGCCAGGACGGCTGTTGCCCTTCCTGCACAATGTAGTCACGCGCTAAAAAATGAAACAGCCGCGTATCGGCTGAAACATCCGTTAAAAAGCAATCCTTAAACGCGGATTCACTCATCAATTGCTGCTTAAGATCATTATTGTGGATTTCTTTCACGATGTTTATCCGCTATGAGATTTCTCATATTTAGCATACGTACGCTGTTGTTAAGATTCAATCATCGGCCCGGTCGAATTTTCTTTGCTGTAGAAAAAATAACGCAACTGGAAACAGAGGAAATAAACAATGGAAAAGAGAAAAATTATTCTGGATTGTGATCCGGGTCATGATGATGCTATTGCTATAATGATGGCGGCGAAACATCCGGCAATAGATTTATTAGGCATCACTATTGTAGCGGGTAATCAGACGCTTGATAAAACATTAATTAATGGCCTGAATGTTTGCCAGAAACTGGAGATTAATGTTCCGGTTTATGCGGGGATGCCGCAGCCCATTATGCGTCAACAAATCGTTGCCGATAATATTCACGGTGAAACCGGACTGGATGGCCCGGTATTCGAGCCGCTGACCCGCCAGGCAGAAAGCACTCATGCGGTGAAATATATCATTGATACCCTGATGGCAAGCGATGGCGATATCACTCTGGTGCCGGTTGGTCCGCTTTCAAATATCGCGGTGGCAATGCGTATGCAACCCGCGATCCTGCCCAAAATCCGTGAAATTGTGCTAATGGGCGGCGCTTACGGTACAGGCAACTTCACGCCATCTGCCGAGTTCAACATCTTTGCCGACCCGGAAGCCGCACGCGTAGTGTTCACCTCCGGCGTTCCATTAGTGATGATGGGCCTCGATCTCACCAACCAGACCGTTTGCACCCCGGACGTGATTGCTCGGATGGAAAGGGCAGGCGGCCCCGCCGGAGAGCTGTTCAGCGACATCATGAACTTCACTCTCAAAACGCAGTTCGAAAACTACGGCCTTGCTGGCGGCCCGGTGCACGACGCCACCTGCATCGGTTATCTGATTAACCCTGATGGCATTAAAACCCAGGAGATGTACGTCGAAGTGGACGTCAACAGTGGCCCTTGCTATGGGCGTACCGTCTGCGACGAGCTGGGCGTTCTTGGCAAGCCCGCCAATACCAAAGTCGGCATCACTATTGATACAGACTGGTTCTGGGGATTAGTCGAAGAGTGCGTGCGCGGCTACATCAAAACCCATTAAGTGTTGATAACAAGCCGGGCCGGTATCGCAAGATGCAGGCCTGGCTATTTCTGATGGGCAGAAAGCCGTCGCCCAATATGACATGAAGAGATAATCACTATGGATGTCATGAGAAGTGTTCTGGGAATGGTGGTATTGCTGACGATTGCGTTTTTACTGTCAGTAAACAAGAAGAAGATCAGCCTGCGTACCGTTGGCGCGGCGTTAGTGTTACAGGTCGTGATTGGCGGCATTATGCTTTGGTTACCGCCAGGGCGTTGGGTCGCTGAAAAAGTCGCTTTTGGCGTGCATAAAGTGATGGCGTACAGCGACGCGGGTAGCGCATTTATCTTCGGTTCTCTGGTCGGACCGAAAATGGATACCTTATTTGATGGTGCAGGATTTATCTTTGGTTTCAGGGTGTTACCGGCAATTATCTTCGTCACCGCGCTGGTGAGTATTCTCTACTACATCGGTGTGATGGGGATTTTAATTCGAATTCTCGGCGGTATCTTCCAGAAAGCATTAAATATCAGCAAGATCGAGTCATTCGTCGCGGTCACCACCATTTTCCTCGGGCAAAACGAAATTCCGGCAATCGTCAAACCCTTTATCGATCGTCTGAATCGCAATGAATTATTTACAGCGATTTGTAGTGGCATGGCCTCGATTGCTGGTTCGACAATGATTGGTTACGCCGCACTGGGCGTGCCTGTGGAATATCTGCTGGCGGCATCATTAATGGCGATCCCTGGCGGGATCTTGTTTGCCCGCCTGTTAAGCCCGGCAACGGAATCTTCGCAGGTTTCCTTTAATAACCTCTCTTTCACCGAAACACCGCCAAAAAGCATTATTGAAGCCGCTGCGACAGGGGCAATGACCGGGCTGAAAATCGCCGCAGGTGTGGCAACAGTGGTGATGGCATTTGTTGCAATAATTGCGTTGATTAACGGTATTATCGGCGGCGTTGGTGGCTGGTTTGGTTTTGAACATGCCTCGCTGGAGTCCATTTTAGGTTACCTGCTGGCTCCACTGGCGTGGGTGATGGGTGTGGACTGGAGTGATGCGAATCTTGCCGGGAGTTTGATTGGACAGAAACTGGCAATAAATGAATTTGTCGCTTATCTCAATTTCTCACCCTATCTGCAAACGGCTGGCACTCTCGATGCTAAAACTGTGGCGATTATTTCCTTCGCGTTGTGCGGTTTCGCTAACTTTGGTTCTATCGGGGTGGTGGTGGGGGCGTTTTCTGCGGTTGCGCCACACCGTGCGCCGGAAATCGCCCAGCTTGGTTTACGGGCGCTGGCGGCGGCGACGCTTTCCAACTTGATGAGTGCGACCATTGCCGGGTTCTTTATTGGTTTAGCTTGAGTGTCATTGCCTGATGCGCAAGCTTATCAGGCCTACATTTACTTGCTGAAATTGCCTGATTTGTAGGCCGGATAAGACGCGTTAAGCGTCGCATCCGGCAACATTGTTACACCATTGGCACTAATGAAAGCGCGTTATCGGCAGACAGGGTAGGGTTGTTTAAGCTGCCGCTGGCGCGCGAAATTGCCGCGCAGGCTACCGCAAAACGGGCGCTGTCGCGGAAACTGTATCCTTCAAGAAAGCTATATACCAGGCCCGCCATAAAACCATCGTCAGCACCAAAACTGTCTACTGTCGTATGCGCTGGCGCGGTCAGCAAAAATTGTTCTCCATCCTTTTCGCTGCAATAAACTGACTCATCGGGCAAATAAACAAACAGTTGCTGAACACCTTGCTGATGCAATGCATTCACTGCGGTATTACGGTCAGCATCGCTGGTGATCGCCTGTCCCCATAAAATTTCCAGCTCCGGTAAAGTGGGTTTCAGGGTGTGAATATGCGCCAGCCAGTGTTTGATTTTGCCCGCTTTGAATTCTGAAACGGTATCGACAAACACCGGGATTTCATCAGCGAGGGTAAAGACCCATTCCAGCGCCTCGGCTGTCAGGTTGCAATCAGCCAGTACCACGCCCGCATGACGAAGTAAATCGCGCGACCCGTTCAGTAGTTGCGGTGTCAACTGTTCCAGCAGATGGGTATCGTTAATCGCCAGCACGGTTTGATCGTCTCGATTGGCAATTGCCAGATACGTCGATGTGCTTTGACCATGCAAACGAACGCAGCCGGAGACATTCACGCCGGCACGGCGCGTTTCTTCCAGGAGCATTTCGCCATAAAAGTCATCGCCAATCACTGAAAGCAAATGGACGTCACGGCCTAACAGCGCCAGATTGTGGGCGATGTTGCGTCCCACGCCGCCCGCTGAGCAATGAATTGTACCGGGATGAGAAGCCGATTGCGGGTAACGGATATCCGCCATCCCGCGAATACCCATATTGATTGTCCCCACCACTACGCAGTATTCCTGCTCGGTGAGAATGTAACCTTTGCCTTTAATCCGGCCTTTGCGCATTAAATCCATAATATGCGCCGCAACGCGCGAACGGCTGATTTGCAGCATGTCCGCAATTTCGTTCTGCTGAATCAGCGGGTTACGCCGTAAAATTGCAAGGATCTCCTTTTCCCGGTTATTCATCTTCAGGCTACCGCTTTTTCAGTTTGTTGCGCTTTCAGCCAGGCGATCTCTTCTGCCCAGATATCCGGGTTGATGGTTTCGAGGATCAGCGGAATGCCGTCGAAACGGTCGTCCTGCATGATCCAGCGGAACGCATCATGACCGATATTGCCTTCACCGAGGCTATGATGGCGGTCAACGCGGCTGCCAAAGGTGCTTTTCGCATCGTTAAGGTGCATCCCGCGCAGATACTTAAAGCCGACAGTACGGGCAAAATCCGCGAATGTTTTCTCGCATTCGGCTGGAGTACGCAAATCATACCCGGCAGCGAAAGCATGGCAGGTATCAATGCAGACGCCGACGCGGGATTTATCTTCCACGCCGTCGATAATCGCCGCGAGATGTTCGAATTTAAACCCTAAGTTACTGCCCTGACCGGCGGTGTTTTCTATCACCGCTGTCACACCTTGAGTTTTATCCAGCGCAATGTTGATGGATTCGGCAATACGCGCAAGGCAATCCTCTTCTGAAATCTGCATCAGATGGCTGCCAGGGTGGAAGTTGAGCAAAGAAAGCCCCAGCTGTTCGCAACGCTGCATTTCATCTATAAAGGCATCGCGCGATTTTTCCAGAGCTTCAGTGACCGGATGTCCGAGGTTAATCAGATAACTGTCGTGGGGAAGAATTTGCGCCGATGTGTAGTGATATTTTTCACAGGCGGCTTTGAATTCATCGATGGTTTGCGTCGTGAGCGGTGCGGCACGCCACTGACGTTGGTTTTTGGTGAACAAGGCAAACGCGGTTGCGTCGATTTCGGCGGCGCGAATTGCGGCATTTGCCAGACCGCCAGCAGCACTAACGTGCGCTCCAATGTATTTCATGCGAGGACTCCTGTTAAACCCGCTGGAGGAAAACGGTAATGATAGCGGGTTAACAGGAGCAAGATGTAGTGGTTTATGCGATGACGCTTTGAATCACATAGTTAATCGCACCACCACCAACAATCAGCCAGGCAAACAGTACCAGTGCCATCAGCAGAGGTTTCGCCCCAGCTTTTTTCAGCGCGCTGACGTGAGTGGTCAGACCCAGCGCCGCCATCGCCATTGCCAGCAGGAAGGTATCCAGCGTTACCAGCATGTTCACCACGCTCTGCGGTAACAGGTGGAACGAGTTAAAGATGGCAACTACGATGAACAAGATGGCAAACCACGGAATAGTGATTTTGCTTTTCTCGCCGCTGTTCGCCCCAGACAGCTGTTTAACACGCGCCGCCAGCAGGATGAGGAACGGAGCCAGCATCATCACGCGCAGCATTTTGGAAATAACTGCTGCGTTTTCCGCATCCGGGCTGATGGCATGACCTGCCGCCACCACCTGCGCCACTTCGTGCACAGTAGAACCAATGTAGATACCGAAAGTTTCCGGACTAAACCATTGAGACATCAGCGGATATATCGCCGGGTAGAGGAAAATCGCGACGGTCCCGAAGATAACAACGGTTGCAACAGCCACGGTTACTTTACTGGCTTCCGCTTTCACTACCGGCTCAGTCGCCAGTACCGCGGCAGCACCACAGATACTGCTACCGGCACCGATCAACCAGCTGGTGTGCTTATCCAGACCAAACACTTTCTGCCCCAGGAAGCAAGCCAGCAGGAAGGTACTGGACAGCGTCAACACGTCAATGATGATCCCACTGATACCGACATCGGCAATTTGCGAGAACGTCAGACGGAAGCCATAAAGAATGATACCCAGACGTAATAAATATTGCTTGGCAAACAGCACACCACCGTCACAGCTTTTCCAGATGTGCGGATAGATGGTGTTGCCTAAAACCATCCCCAACAAGATTGCGAGGGTGAGGGCACTAAACCCGGCACCCGCAACCGCGGGAATGGAACCACCCCACAGGGCGACCCCGGTGATAACTGCACTCAGGGCTAACCCCGGAATAAAATGCCACAGTGTACGATGTTGTTTCTGTAAGGTGATATTCGTCATAACCCTCTCCTTTAACCGGGCATAAGGTTACGACTAACTGGTTTAAAAATAAAATTGATTATATATTTATAATTAATCTTTATAAGTGGTAAGCGACTATGCACATCACCCTCCGGCAGTTGGAAGTTTTTGCAGAAGTATTGAAAAGTGGATCAACCACCCAGGCGTCGGTGATGCTGGCGTTGTCGCAATCAGCAGTGAGCGCAGCCTTGACCGACCTGGAAGGGCAGCTTGGCGTGCAACTGTTTGATCGCGTGGGGAAAAGACTGGTTGTTAATGAACACGGGCGGCTGCTCTATCCGCGTGCGTTGGCATTGCTTGAACAGGCGGTTGAAATCGAACAACTGTTTCGCGAAGACAACGGCGCGATTCGTATCTATGCCAGTAGTACCATCGGTAACTACATTCTGCCTGCAGTTATCGCCCGTTATCGCCATGATTATCCGCAGTTGCCGATTGAACTTAGCGTTGGGAATAGCCAGGACGTGATGCAAGCGGTGCTGGATTTCCGCGTTGATATTGGCTTTATTGAAGGACCGTGCCACAGCACTGAAATCATTTCTGAACCGTGGCTGGAAGACGAGCTGGTGGTTTTCGCCGCGCCGACTTCGCCGTTGGCCCGTGGTCCGGTCACCTTAGAACAGCTGGCCGCTGCGCCGTGGATCCTGCGTGAACGCGGTTCCGGCACGCGGGAGATTGTCGATTATCTGTTGCTGTCACATTTACCGAAGTTTGAGATGGCGATGGAATTAGGTAACTCCGAGGCAATCAAACATGCGGTGCGTCATGGGTTGGGAATTAGTTGCCTGTCGCGACGTGTGATTGAAGATCAATTGCAGGCAGGCACATTAAGTGAAGTTGCGGTCCCTCTGCCGCGCCTGATGCGTACGTTGTGGCGTATACATCATCGGCAAAAACACCTTTCCAACGCGCTACGGCGCTTTCTGGACTATTGCGATCCCGCAAATGTGCCGCGTTAAGTTGCTGTACAAGAACATGCTGGTGCTGTGTCGATTTCGTGACGCAGCGCCTTCAACATGCATTCGCCAGAAAAGAGATTGGCTGCTTTACTTATAATCCCTGGGCGATCATGAAGGTGTCTTATAACCGTGTATTTCTGCCGGAAGGATTGCCAATCGTCTGCTACAATCGCGCCTCATTTTTAAGATGGATAGCATTTTTGTATGGTTTCCGAAACTAAAACCACAGAAGCGCCGGGCTTACGCCGTGAATTAAAGGCGCGTCACCTGACGATGATTGCCATTGGCGGTTCCATCGGTACAGGTCTTTTTGTTGCCTCTGGCGCAACGATTTCTCAGGCAGGTCCGGGCGGGGCATTGCTCTCGTATATGCTGATTGGCCTGATGGTTTACTTCCTGATGACCAGTCTCGGTGAACTGGCTGCATATATGCCGGTTTCCGGTTCGTTTGCCACTTACGGTCAGAACTATGTTGAAGAAGGCTTTGGCTTCGCGCTGGGCTGGAACTACTGGTACAACTGGGCGGTGACTATCGCCGTTGACCTGGTTGCAGCTCAGCTGGTCATGAGCTGGTGGTTCCCGGATACACCGGGCTGGATCTGGAGTGCGTTGTTCCTCGGCGTTATCTTCCTGCTGAACTACATCTCAGTTCGTGGCTTTGGTGAAGCGGAATACTGGTTCTCACTGATCAAAGTCACGACAGTTATTGTCTTTATCATCGTTGGCGTGCTGATGATTATCGGTATCTTCAAAGGCGCGCAGCCTGCGGGCTGGAGCAACTGGACAATCGGCGAAGCGCCGTTTGCTGGTGGTTTTGCGGCGATGATCGGCGTAGCTATGATTGTCGGCTTCTCTTTCCAGGGAACCGAGCTGATCGGTATTGCTGCAGGCGAGTCCGAAGATCCGGCGAAAAACATTCCACGCGCGGTACGTCAGGTGTTCTGGCGAATCCTGTTGTTCTATGTGTTCGCGATCCTGATTATCAGCCTGATTATTCCGTACACCGATCCGAGCCTGCTGCGTAACGATGTTAAAGACATCAGCGTTAGTCCGTTCACCCTGGTGTTCCAGCACGCGGGTCTGCTCTCTGCGGCGGCGGTGATGAACGCAGTTATTCTGACGGCGGTGCTGTCAGCGGGTAACTCCGGTATGTATGCGTCTACTCGTATGCTGTACACCCTGGCGTGTGACGGTAAAGCGCCGCGCATTTTCGCTAAACTGTCGCGTGGTGGCGTGCCGCGTAATGCGCTGTATGCGACGACGGTGATTGCCGGTCTGTGCTTCCTGACCTCCATGTTTGGCAACCAGACGGTATACCTGTGGCTGCTGAACACCTCCGGGATGACGGGTTTTATCGCCTGGCTGGGGATTGCCATTAGCCACTATCGCTTCCGTCGCGGTTACGTATTGCAGGGACACGACATTAACGATCTGCCGTACCGTTCAGGTTTCTTCCCACTGGGGCCGATCTTCGCATTCATTCTGTGTCTGATTATCACTTTGGGCCAGAACTACGAAGCGTTCCTGAAAGATACTATTGACTGGGGCGGCGTAGCGGCAACGTATATTGGTATCCCGCTGTTCCTGATTATTTGGTTCGGCTACAAGCTGATTAAAGGAACTCACTTCGTACGCTACAGCGAAATGAAGTTCCCGCAGAACGATAAGAAATAAGTTTCCTCCCTTCCTTGCTAAGCCCTCTCAACCGAGAGGGCTTTTTCAATTCCATTTCCCTGACAAATCATGCGGATATAAAATTTAACATTTGGATTGATAATTGTTATCGTTTGCATTATCGTTACGCCGCAATCAAAAAAGGCTGACAAATCAGAGGCTGTTCCGGCTTTCTGGGATGATCACCTGCATAAAAAATAAGTCCACCGCGATGCTGCCGTACGCAAGGGGACGTGAAGAAGATGTGAGCGATAACCCATTTTATTTTCGTAGTTACCTCATGGAGATATGGAATGTTTAGGTTGAACCCTTTCGTACGGGTCGGGCTGTGTTTGTCCGCTATTTCTTGTGCATGGCCTGTGTTAGCGGTCGATGATGATGGCGAAACGATGGTTGTCACTGCATCTTCCGTGGAACAAAATCTTAAAGATGCACCTGCCAGTATCAGCGTCATTACCCAGGAAGACCTGCAGCGAAAACCGGTACAGAATCTGAAGGATGTCCTCAAAGAAGTGCCTGGCGTACAACTGACGAACGAAGGGGATAACCGTAAGGGCGTTAGTATTCGTGGTCTGGACAGCAGCTATACCCTGATTCTCGTCGACGGTAAACGCGTGAACTCCCGCAATGCCGTCTTCCGCCACAATGATTTCGATCTGAACTGGATCCCGGTCGATTCCATCGAACGTATTGAAGTGGTCCGTGGCCCGATGTCGTCGCTGTACGGTTCCGATGCGCTCGGCGGTGTAGTGAATATCATCACCAAAAAAATCGGTCAGAAATGGTCGGGTACCGTTACCGTCGATACCACCATTCAGGAACATCGCGATCGCGGTGACACCTATAACGGTCAGTTCTTTACCAGTGGACCATTAATTGATGGTGTGCTGGGAATGAAAGCTTACGGCAGCCTGGCAAAACGTGAAAAGGATGACCCGCAAAACTCAACGACCACCGATACCGGAGAAACGCCGCGTATTGAAGGATTCTCCAGCCGCGACGGCAATGTCGAATTTGCCTGGACACCGAATCAAAATCACGATTTTACTGCCGGATACGGTTTCGACCGTCAGGATCGTGATTCCGACTCGCTGGACAAAAACCGCCTGGAACGCCAGAACTACTCCGTCAGCCATAATGGGCGTTGGGATTACGGCACCAGCGAACTGAAATACTACGGTGAGAAAGTCGAGAACAAAAACCCTGGCAACAGCAGCCCGATAACTTCCGAAAGCAATACGGTCGACGGCAAATACACGTTGCCGCTGACGGCGATTAATCAGTTTCTCACGGTTGGCGGTGAATGGCGTCACGACAAACTTAGCGATGCGGTGAACCTGACCGGGGGAACCAGCTCCAAAACGTCTGCCAGCCAGTACGCGCTGTTTGTGGAAGATGAATGGCGGATCTTCGAGCCGCTGGCGCTGACGACCGGCGTGCGTATGGACGATCACGAAACCTACGGTGAACACTGGAGTCCGCGTGCCTACCTGGTTTATAACGCCACCGACACCGTAACGGTGAAAGGGGGCTGGGCGACGGCATTTAAAGCACCTTCTCTGTTGCAACTTAGCCCTGACTGGACGAGCAATTCCTGCCGTGGCGCATGTAAGATTGTGGGTAGCCCGGATCTGAAACCAGAAACCAGCGAAAGTTGGGAGCTGGGGCTTTACTACATGGGTGAAGAAGGCTGGCTGGAAGGGGTTGAATCCAGCGTTACCGTTTTCCGTAACGATGTGAAAGATCGTATCAGCATCAGCCGTACGTCTGACGTCAACGCTGCACCGGGCTACCAAAACTTTGTTGGTTTTGAGACGGGCGCTAACGGACGGCGCATACCGGTATTTAGCTACTACAACGTTAACAAAGCTCGTATTCAGGGCGTGGAAACCGAACTGAAAATTCCGTTCAACGATGAATGGAAACTGTCGATCAACTACACCTACAACGATGGTCGTGATGTCAGCAACGGCGAAAACAAACCGCTATCCGATCTGCCGTTCCATACTGCTAACGGTACGCTGGACTGGAAACCGCTGGCGCTGGAAGACTGGTCATTCTATGTTTCTGGGCACTATACCGGGCAGAAACGCGCCGACAGCGCGACGGCTAAAACACCGGGCGGTTATACCATCTGGAATACCGGCGCGGCCTGGCAGGTGACTAAAGACGTCAAACTGCGCGCAGGCGTGCTGAACCTTGGCGACAAGGATCTCAGTCGTGACGACTACAGCTATAACGAAGACGGACGTCGTTACTTTATGGCAGTGGATTATCGCTTCTGATGAGAAGATGCCCGGCGAACCGGGCGGACTTTCACTTCAGTAAATACTGCGCATGGAAGCGCAGGTGATCCTCTATAAAAGAGGCGATGAAGTAGTAACTGTGATCATATCCCGGCTGAATACGCAGCGTCATCGGCCACGCTTTCTGGCGCGCGGCTTCTGCCAGTACCGCAGGTTGCAACTGGTCGGCAAGAAACTGATCATTATCGCCCTGATCGATAAGCGTCGGGATCGCATCCTGCGCGTTACTGGCATACATCAGTGCGCAACTGTCCCATTCCAGCCATGCATTTTTGTCCTCACCTAAATAGCTGCTAAACGCTTTGATTCCCCACGGGACGCTGCACGGATTCACAATTGGCGCAAAGGCCGAAACGCTGGTGTATTTACCCGGATTTTTCAGCGCCATAATCAGCGCACCGTGACCACCCATTGAGTGACCGCTAATGGCGCAGCGGTCGCTGACATTAAATTGCGACTGAACCAGCGCCGGTAATTCATCGCGCAGATAATCATACATCCGGTAATGCGTCGCCCACGGCGGTTGCGTGGCATTAAGATAAAAGCCTGCGCCCTGGCCTAAATCGTAGCCATCGTCGTTGGCAACCTTTTCGCCGCGCGGGCTGGTGTCTGGCATCACCAGTACAATCCCCAGTTCCGCCGCTACCCGCTGGGCACCCGCCTTGGTGGTGAAGTTCTCGTCATTGCAGGTTAATCCGGAAAGCCAGTACAGCACTGGTGGCGGAGTGTGATCACGAGGTGGAGGGAGAAAGATACTGAACGTCATCGGGCAGTTTAAGGTACTGGAGTCGTGTCGCCAGCGTTGCTGCCAGCCTTCAAAACAGCGGTGCTCTTCGAGCATTTCCATGCGTGGCTCCTTGTTGTGTTGTTTGCAATTTCTTCATCATACCGTTTATTCAATGTGCTGTGAGTAACTTTCACTTCCGTATTTGCATAACGATGTTTTAACATCTGCTGATGAAAGGCAGCGGCAATTACAATAATTATCGCTGTGAATACTGGATTATGTGCGCCGCCTCACGCACAATAATCAGGCTGTAAATCAGCTTAATAACTTTGCCCCCACGCAGGGCGGAGGCGTCACACCTGCAGGAGAAATCATAAATGCCATCACTCAGTAAAGAAGCGGCCCTGGTTCATGAAGCGTTAGTTGCGCGAGGACTGGAAACACCGCTGCGCCCGCCCGTGCATGAAATGGATAACGAAACGCGCAAAAGCCTTATTGCTGGTCATATGACCGAAATCATGCAGCTGCTGAATCTCGACCTGGCTGATGACAGTTTGATGGAAACGCCGCATCGCATCGCTAAAATGTATGTCGATGAAATTTTCTCCGGTCTGGATTACGCCAATTTCCCGAAAATCACCCTCATTGAAAACAAAATGAAGGTCGATGAAATGGTCACCGTGCGCGATATCACTCTGACCAGCACCTGTGAACACCATTTTGTTACCATCGATGGCAAAGCGACGGTGGCCTATATCCCGAAAGATTCGGTGATCGGTCTGTCAAAAATTAACCGCATTGTGCAGTTCTTTGCCCAGCGTCCGCAGGTGCAGGAACGTCTGACGCAGCAAATTCTTATTGCGCTACAAACGCTGCTGGGCACCAATAACGTGGCTGTCTCGATCGACGCGGTGCATTACTGCGTGAAGGCGCGTGGCATCCGCGATGCAACCAGTGCCACGACAACGACCTCTCTTGGTGGATTGTTCAAATCCAGTCAGAATACGCGCCACGAGTTTCTGCGCGCTGTGCGTCATCACAACTGATTAAAAGGCAGGAACCATGGAGCGCAACGTCACGCTCGATTTTGTTCGCGGCGTCGCCATTCTGGGGATCCTGCTATTAAACATCAGCGCCTTTGGGCTACCAAAGGCGGCTTATCTCAATCCCGCCTGGTACGGTGCTATTACGCCGCGGGATGCATGGACTTGGGCATTTCTTGATCTCATCGGCCAGGTGAAATTCCTCACGCTTTTTGCGCTACTGTTTGGTGCGGGCCTGCAAATGTTGCTGCCCCGTGGCAGACGCTGGATCCAGTCGCGGTTAACGCTGTTAGTCTTGTTGGGCTTTATTCACGGTTTATTGTTCTGGGACGGCGATATTTTGCTGGCTTACGGGCTGGTGGGCTTAATCTGCTGGCGGCTGGTGCGCGATGCGCCATCGGTAAAAAGCCTGTTTAATACAGGCGTCATGCTTTATCTGGTGGGGCTTGGCGTTTTGCTGTTATTGGGGCTGATTTCCGACAGCCAGACCAGCCGCGCCTGGACGCCGGATGCATCGGCTATTTTGTATGAAAAATACTGGAAGCTTCACGGCGGCGTTGAAGCGATCAGTAATCGTGCCGATGGTGTTGGCAACAGTTTACTGGCACTGGGCGCACAGTATGGCTGGCAACTGGCAGGGATGATGCTCATTGGTGCGGCGCTGATGCGCAGCGGCTGGCTGAAAGGGCAGTTCAGCTTACGTCACTATCGTCGTACTGGTTTTGTGCTGGTGGCGATTGGGGTGACCATTAACCTTCCTGCCATCGCCCTGCAATGGCAGCTGGACTGGGCGTATCGCTGGTGTGCCTTCTTACTTCAAATGCCGCGGGAACTGAGTGCGCCGTTTCAGGCGATTGGCTATGCGTCGCTGTTTTATGGCTTCTGGCCGCAATTGAGCCGCTTTAAGCTGGTGCTTGCGATCGCCTGCGTCGGACGGATGGCGCTGACCAACTATCTATTGCAAACGCTGATTTGTACCACGCTTTTTTACCACCTCGGTTTGTTTATGCATTTTGACCGCCTGGAGCTGCTGGCGTTTGTTATTCCGGTATGGCTGGCGAATATCCTCTTCTCTGTTATCTGGCTGCGTTACTTCCGCCAGGGGCCGGTGGAATGGCTCTGGCGTCAGTTAACTTTGCGTGCTGCCGGACCGGCAATATCTAAAACATCAAGATAACGATCTGGATCACATTCGTTAACAAAACGGCTGTAACCGTTTCCATTGCTGTGACTCGATTCACGAAGTCCTGTATTCAGTGCTGACAAAATAGCCGCCAGCAAGCAGTCATTTACTGCAATCTCATAACAGGTAGTGAATATGATCACCATTCGTGATGTAGCGCGTCAGGCTGGCGTCTCTGTGGCAACGGTTTCCCGGGTGCTCAATAACAGCACGCTGGTCAGTGCCGACACGCGTGAAGCAGTAATGAAAGCCGTGAGTGAGCTGGATTATCGGCCAAACGCCAATGCCCAGGCGCTGGCAACTCAGGTTAGCGACACCATTGGCGTGGTGGTGATGGACGTTTCTGATGCGTTTTTCGGCGCGCTGGTAAAAGCGGTGGATCTGGTCGCTCAGCAGCATCAGAAATACGTGCTAATCGGCAATAGCTATCATGAAGCGGAAAAAGAGCGTCACGCCATTGAGGTGTTAATTCGCCAGCGTTGTAATGCGTTGATTGTTCACTCAAAAGCATTGAGTGACGATGAACTGGCGCAATTTATGGATAACATTCCCGGTATGGTGTTAATCAACCGCGTTGTGCCGGGGTACGCCCATCGTTGCGTTTGCCTGGATAATCTCAGCGGTGCCCGAATGGCGACGCGCATGTTGCTGAATAACGGTCATCAACGTATTGGTTATCTTTCTTCCAGCCACGGCATTGAAGATGACGCCATGCGTAAAGCAGGCTGGATGAGTGCGTTGAAAGAGCAGGATATTATTCCGCCGGAAAGCTGGATTGGCGCTGGTACGCCGGACATGCCGGGCGGTGAGGCGGCGATGGTTGAACTGCTGGGGCGCAATCTACAACTTACCGCTGTATTTGCTTATAACGACAATATGGCCGCTGGCGCACTGACAGCATTAAAAGATAATGGCATTGCGATTCCGTTACATCTCTCAATCATCGGTTTCGATGATATTCCCATCGCCCGTTACACCGACCCGCAATTAACGACCGTGCGTTATCCCATTGCTTCAATGGCGAAATTAGCCACCGAACTGGCCTTGCAGGGGGCAGCAGGCAATATTGATCCTCGTGCCAGCCACTGTTTTATGCCGACGTTAGTGCGTCGCCATTCTGTCGCAACACGCCAGAATGCGGCGGCGATCACTAACTCAACAAATCAGGCGATGTAACCGCTTTCAATCTGTGAGTGATTTCACAGTATCTTAACAATGTGATAGCTATGATTGCACCGTTTTAACGTTGTAACCCGTATGTAACAGTGAATAATCACTTTTGCCGAGGTAACAGCGTCATAACAACAATTAAAGCCGTTTTCTGGAGCGTTACCGGGCATGGAAGAACGAATTTTAAAAAGTGAGCTTCGGCGTTCAGTAACACTTCATTAACTCTACTGCCCCGCCGAGCATTTATCTCAAGCACTACCCTGCATAAGAAAAACCGGAGATACCATGAATAAGAAGGTGTTAACCCTGTCTGCTGTGATGGCCAGCATGTTATTCGGTGCCGCTGCACACGCTGCTGATACTCGCATTGGTGTAACAATCTATAAGTACGACGATAACTTTATGTCTGTAGTGCGCAAGGCTATTGAGCAAGATGCGAAAGCCGCGCCAGATGTTCAGCTGCTGATGAATGATTCTCAGAATGACCAGTCCAAGCAGAACGATCAGATCGACGTATTGCTGGCGAAAGGGGTGAAGGCACTGGCAATCAACCTGGTTGACCCGGCAGCTGCGGGTACGGTGATTGAGAAAGCGCGTGGGCAAAACGTGCCGGTGGTTTTCTTCAACAAAGAACCGTCTCGTAAGGCGCTGGATAGCTACGACAAAGCCTACTACGTTGGCACTGACTCCAAAGAGTCCGGCATTATTCAAGGCGATTTGATTGCTAAACACTGGGCGGCGAATCAGGGTTGGGATCTGAACAAAGACGGTCAGATTCAGTTCGTACTGCTGAAAGGTGAACCGGGCCATCCGGATGCAGAAGCACGTACCACTTACGTGATTAAAGAATTGAACGATAAAGGCATCAAAACTGAACAGTTACAGTTAGATACCGCAATGTGGGACACCGCTCAGGCGAAAGATAAGATGGACGCCTGGCTGTCTGGCCCGAACGCCAACAAAATCGAAGTGGTTATCGCCAACAACGATGCGATGGCAATGGGCGCGGTTGAAGCGCTGAAAGCACACAACAAGTCCAGCATTCCGGTGTTTGGCGTCGATGCGCTGCCAGAAGCGCTGGCGCTGGTGAAATCCGGTGCACTGGCGGGCACCGTACTGAACGATGCTAACAACCAGGCGAAAGCGACCTTTGATCTGGCGAAAAACCTGGCCGATGGTAAAGGTGCGGCTGATGGCACCAACTGGAAAATCGACAACAAAGTGGTCCGCGTACCTTATGTTGGCGTAGATAAAGACAACCTGGCTGAATTCAGCAAGAAATAAGACTGATTGGGCGCAGTCTATTACTGCGCCCTTATTGTATGGCCAACAAGGTAAAATTATATGGTCAGCTCAACGACTCCGTCCTCCGGGGAATACTTGTTGGAAATGAGCGGTATCAACAAGTCCTTTCCTGGTGTTAAGGCACTTGATAACGTTAATTTAAAAGTCCGGCCACATTCTATCCATGCATTAATGGGGGAAAACGGTGCAGGAAAATCGACATTATTAAAATGCCTGTTTGGTATTTATCAAAAAGACTCCGGCACCATTTTATTCCAGGGTAAAGAGATCGATTTCCATTCTGCAAAAGAAGCCCTGGAAAATGGTATTTCGATGGTACACCAGGAGTTAAACCTGGTATTACAACGTTCGGTGATGGATAACATGTGGCTGGGGCGATATCCCACCAAAGGCATGTTTGTCGATCAGGACAAAATGTACCGCGAAACCAAAGCGATTTTTGACGAACTGGATATTGATATCGATCCGCGTGCGCGCGTCGGCACATTATCCGTTTCGCAAATGCAGATGATCGAAATCGCCAAAGCGTTTTCCTATAACGCGAAAATTGTGATTATGGATGAACCGACTTCTTCGTTAACCGAAAAAGAGGTCAATCATCTGTTCACTATTATTCGTAAATTAAAAGAGCGCGGCTGCGGTATTGTTTATATCTCGCATAAAATGGAAGAAATCTTCCAGTTATGTGATGAAGTTACCGTATTGCGCGACGGTCAGTGGATCGCCACCGAACCGCTGGCAGGACTGACGATGGACAAGATCATCGCCATGATGGTTGGGCGTTCTCTTAACCAGCGTTTCCCTGACAAAGAAAACAAACCGGGCGAAGTCATCCTCGAGGTACGTAACCTGACGTCACTGCGCCAGCCGTCGATTCGCGATGTCTCGTTTGATCTGCATAAAGGGGAGATCCTCGGTATTGCCGGTCTGGTGGGGGCGAAACGTACCGATATTGTTGAGACGTTATTTGGTATTCGCGAGAAATCGGCTGGCACCATAACGTTGCACGGCAAACAGATCAATAACCATAATGCCAACGAAGCCATAAACCATGGATTTGCACTGGTAACTGAGGAGCGCCGCTCAACGGGAATTTATGCCTATCTGGATATTGGTTTTAACTCGTTAATTTCCAATATTCGCAACTACAAAAATAAAGTTGGTTTACTGGATAACTCGCGGATGAAAAGCGATACCCAGTGGGTGATTGATTCGATGCGGGTAAAAACGCCGGGTCATCGGACGCAAATTGGTTCGCTCTCCGGTGGTAATCAGCAAAAGGTGATTATTGGTCGCTGGCTACTAACGCAACCAGAAATATTAATGCTCGATGAACCGACGCGCGGTATTGATGTCGGGGCGAAGTTTGAAATTTATCAGTTAATTGCCGAACTGGCGAAGAAAGGCAAGGGGATTATTATTATCTCCTCTGAAATGCCTGAGTTGTTAGGGATAACAGACCGTATTCTGGTCATGAGCAATGGTCTCGTTTCCGGAATTGTCGATACAAAAACAACAACGCAAAACGAAATTCTGCGTCTTGCGTCTTTGCACCTTTAAGATTAGGGGCTTCCCATGAGTGCGTTAAATAAGAAAAGTTTTCTTACTTACCTGAAAGAGGGCGGTATTTACGTCGTTCTTTTAGTTTTGCTGGCGATTATTATTTTCCAGGACCCAACATTTTTAAGTCTGTTGAACTTAAGTAATATTCTCACCCAGTCATCGGTGCGTATTATTATCGCGCTCGGTGTGGCAGGGTTAATTGTCACCCAGGGGACCGATCTTTCTGCTGGTCGTCAGGTAGGGCTGGCGGCAGTGGTGGCTGCGACATTATTGCAGTCCATGGATAACGCCAACAAAGTGTTCCCGGAAATGGCGACGATGCCGATTGCGCTGGTTATTCTGATTGTCTGTGCCATTGGTGCGGTGATCGGTTTGATCAACGGTCTGATTATCGCTTATCTCAACGTGACGCCGTTCATTACCACGCTCGGCACGATGATCATCGTCTATGGCATCAACTCGCTCTATTACGACTTTGTCGGGGCGTCGCCAATTTCTGGTTTTGACAGTGGCTTCTCTACCTTTGCTCAGGGCTTTGTCGCGCTGGGGAGTTTCCGTCTCTCTTACATCACCTTCTACGCGTTGATTGCGGTGGCGTTCGTCTGGGTGTTGTGGAACAAAACCCGCTTCGGTAAGAACATTTTTGCCATTGGCGGTAACCCGGAAGCGGCAAAAGTATCTGGTGTCAACGTCGGCCTGAACCTGCTGATGATCTACGCGTTGTCTGGCGTGTTCTATGCCTTTGGCGGGATGTTAGAAGCCGGACGTATCGGCTCTGCCACCAACAACCTCGGCTTTATGTATGAGCTGGATGCTATCGCGGCGTGCGTGGTAGGCGGTGTATCGTTCAGCGGCGGTGTGGGGACGGTGATTGGCGTGGTGACCGGGGTAATTATTTTTACCGTCATCAACTATGGCCTGACGTATATCGGCGTAAACCCATACTGGCAGTACATCATCAAAGGGGCGATTATTATCTTCGCCGTAGCGCTGGATTCACTGAAATACGCGCGTAAGAAATGATGTGAATGTGGTCCGCATTCGGTCATAAACGCACATAACATCATGATCTGTGTGGTTTTGTAGGCCGGATAAGGCGTTCACGCCGCATCCGGCAACAGGAGCCAAATGCCGGATGCAACGCTGGCGCGTTTTATCCGGCCTACAATAAGCTCAACATACTGATTTGTATGGTTTTGTAGGCCGGATAAGGCGTTCAAGCCGCATCCGGCGACAGGAACCAAATGCCGGATGCGTCTCTGGTTTTACAACGTTACCGGGTGTTCTTTCTCGCCTTTCTTAAACTTCACTTCCCCGAGCTCAATACAACCCACCGGGCAGACGTGACCACAAAGCAGACAACCCACACATTTCTCGGTATTACAATGCGGTGTGCGGGTTTTCTCGCTCCATTCCATCGCCTGGTGACCGCCGTCGTAACAGGAAATATAACAGCGTCCACAGCCAACACATTTATCAAGATTGATACGGGGATAGACAATATAACTGCGGTCTAAATCTTCCGCCGGGACAATATTGTTATTCGCCAGACCTACCATCTCCTGCAGCGCATCAAATCCCTGATCGGCGAGATAATGCGACAACCCGCTTGCCATATCTTCCACTATCCGATACCCGTACTGCATGATGCCGGTGGTCACCTGTAACGTTGCTGCGCCGAGCAATAAAAACTCAGCCGCATCCTCCCAGGTTTCAATGCCGCCGATACCGCTGATTGGGAAATCGCGCAGTTCTGGATGGGTGCGCATTTGCTGAATGAAGCGCAGGGCGATCGGTTTTACCGCTTTACCGGAATATCCGGAAATACTCGATTTTCCGTTAACGATCGGCATACCGATTTTCTGATTAAGATCGATATTGGTGATGGATTTAACGGTGTTAATCGCCGCAATGCCATCTGCGCCGCCGCGCTTCGCCGCCAGCGCCACTTCGCACATATCACCGATATTCGGCGTCATCTTCGCCAGCATTGGCAGCGTGGAACCCCGTTTCACTGCCCGACAATATTTTTCTACCAGCTCCGGGCTTTGCCCGACATCGCTACCCATCGCATGAGAAGTCATTTGCGGACAGGAGAAGTTACACTCGATCATATCCGCGCCAGCTTCTTGCACCAGGCGCGCCAGCTCCTCCCATTGCTGCTCATTTTCCCCCATGATCGAAGCGATCAATACTTTGTCCGGGTAATCTTCCTTCAGCCGACGCAGGGCGGCCAGATTCTCTTCCAACGGATGTTCAGCAATCTGCTCCATATTTTTGAAGCCGATAAAACCGGTATCTTCTTTCACCAGATGATCAAAACGCGGCGAGACTTCGTTGGCGATAAAAAAGCCGATCGTTTTAAACACCACACCGCCCCAACCTGTGTCGTAGGCTTTGGCACACATCTCATAGCAGTTGCCTACCGGCGAAGAAGAGAGGCAGAACGGGTTGGGAAACTTCACGCCGCAAAAAGTAATCGAAAGATCTTTCGTTAACATGAGCAAGCTCCCTCTAAATAGTGATGAATCGCCTCGGCGGCTTCTTTCCCGGTTTTCACGGCATAGACCACGGTTTTGTCACCCTCAACAATATCGCCAGCAGCAAAGACTTGCGGGTCGCGGGTCTGGTAATTTTGTGTTTTGATGGTGTTACGCTGCGGCTCTAACTCCGCAAAGGCATCTAGTCTGGCATGCTGACCGACGGCGAGAATAATTTTATCTGCCGCCATCGTCAGTTCGCCCGATAACCGTACATGCTTAAACGTGACTTTATTGCCTTCCACGGCTACTGGCGTGAATCCATCGATGATCGAAACGCCCAGCTCCCGGGCGCTGGTAAACTCTTTTTCGCTTGCCGGAAACTCATCTAACTCTTCACGCGCTACGCAAGTTACCGCCTGACAGCCGAGAACTTTCAGCGTGCTGGCTACGTCCATCGCGACATCACCGCCGCCGATAATTAATGCGCTTTGTGGAATGCTGATATCGCCTTGCGCCTGTCGTGCACGTTGCAAGAAGTCGACGGCAATCTCAACGTCACTATGCTCAAACAGCGGTAGCCCGGAACCGCTTGATAACCCCACGGTGACCAGTACCGCGCGGTTTTCTGCTTTCAGCTGCTCAAGGGTGAGTGTGTTACCGACTTCGTTGTTGCACTTAATGGTCACGCCCATTTTTTCAATACGGGCGATCTCTGCATCCAGCACTGATTGCGGTAACCGGAATTGCGGAATACCGTTACGCAACCAGCCACCGGGGTGCGCTTCTTTCTCATAAATCGTGACGTCATAACCCTGGTTTGTCAGTGTCACACTGGCCTGCAATCCGGCAGGACCTGCGCCAATAATCGCGACTTTGCCGAGCGTTTTAGTACCGGGCTGATAAATTTCCATTCCGGTTTGTTGTTCAAAATCAGTAACAAAACGCTGTAAGCGGCCGATATCAATGGGAGCATCAACACCGGCACGGGTACAACCGCTTTGGCATAATTTCTCCGTCGGGCACACTCTGGCACAAACGGCACCGAGGGCATTATTTTCGCGAATTGTCTCGGCAGCGCCTTTAAAATTACGAAAGTAGATTGAGCGAATAAATTTCCCCGGATCGGTCTGTGCCGGGCAAGCCTGACTACAGGGAGCGTCGTGACATAATAAACAGCGAGAGGCTTCTTTAATCGCCAGTAAAGACGTAAAAGCCGGAGTGAGTTCATCCAGATAATTTTGTTGCGGCATGTGATCTTCCTTAATGCTATAGGTAATTAAGGCGAGCGTTTAGTAAATAATAATGTACTGATATTAAGGCTAAGCGTGCGGGGGAATTTAAACTGTGAAAAGATTCACAAATAGCTGCGGTTAGGAATGTGATATCCGCAGCTTATCAGGTGAAGTAATAATTATTCTCAATAATTAACTGGAGAGGGGAATATTAACGATAGAAAATAAGATAAACAATCATGCCGATAGATAAAATTCCGAAGCCGATATATGCCACCATATAAGCGAAAAAGAGTCCGGGATTTTTTGCTCGCCAGACATACACCGGTTCCGGTGCATTTTTAACCCGTTTATCAATCGCGCCTGCGCGCCAGCCTTTCCATGCTTCGCGGAAACAAAATATCGGGATAAGGAAAAAAACGGCAACGACAAAAAACTGCTGTACATCCATAACTACTTTCCTTGTTTCTTTTGTAATTCAAGTAACTGTTCGGGTGTGACGGCGGGATACCCCTGCGCATCTTCCGGTACCTGGTGCATAGCCGGAATAGGGACCAGCGGCCCTAAAAAACGCGGTTCACGTTTAAAAATATAAAGGTCAGCCAGCGCACCGAAACGGGCGGCAAATTCACGAATACGTACTGACAGCATATCTTTCGGTGACGGTACGGCATAACACTGAGCCTGAATCCCCATATGCAGCGCAATAAATAATGCTCGCTCACAGTGGAAACGTTGGGTGATAATAATGAAATCATTAGTATCGAAAACTTTGCGTGTACGCACGATGGAATCCAGCGTACGAAAGCCTGCGTAATCGAGAACAATATCTGATGGGTCGACACCAGCAGCGATTAAATCTTTGCGCATGGTCATCGGCTCATTATAACTTTGCAATGCGTTATCGCCGCTCAGTAATAGATAATTTACCTTACCGCTGTTATAGGCATTAATCGCTCCTTGAATGCGGTAGCGATAATACTGATTAATTACGCCAGTACGATAATATTTTGCTGTTCCGAGCACCACACCGACCTGGCGGTAGGGGAGATCCTGCAATTCGTCGTAGATATAAGGCGCGGTTTTCCAGCTCATCCAGCGATCGAGGCCGAGCACAGTCAACAGCAGCAAGCCGATCAGGACTAACAGGCTGAGGAACACGCGCTTTAACATGCAGGAGACTCGATCTAAGGAAAATTTCCATCAGGCTACTTTACCCGCTGGTTTTGCGCAAGAAACGGCAAACTGTTTGCCGGGAATTTCGACACCAGGAGAGGGCTGGCAAGCCGGACAAGGCGTTCACGCCGCATCCGGCACCAGGCTTAAGCGAGAAGCACTCGGTCGATACTGTGACAGCCGAGAGCTTTCAGCGTTGCGGAGGTGGCATCCCACTGAATCAACGGCGCATCGGCTTTTTCTGCCAGAACCGCGCGCTGGATATCCGGGTAATCATAACCCTTGAGATTCAACAGAATTAACGCTCCCTGCAACGGTGGCAGAGTCGGGTTGAATGCGGCGTTTTCAGCGTAGCTGCCACTGAAAATACGACCGTCTTTACATTCCAGCGCGACACCGCTTGGCGACTTACTGTAAGGCATGTGCGAACGGTTTGCCGCCGCAATCGCTGCCTGAGAAAGCGCATCACCCGTCAGCGCATAGCCGTGATCCTGTTCGTCCATCAGCAGCGTTTTAATCTCCAGATCTTTCGGCCCAAAGGCATCTGGCAGATAGTCACGCAGCGCGTGTGCCTCGCGGCCCGGCAGATGAATACGCAGATCCAGACCGCTGTTCAGTTCATTCATAAACTGACGGCAGTGACCACAAGGCGTGTAGTTAACGGTGATGGCTGCAAGCGCTTTTTCACCACTCAACCAGGCGTGGCTGATCGCGCTTTGTTCGGCATGAACGGTTTGCTGCATTGTCGCACCAATAAATTCCATATTGGCACCGAAATACCAGGTTCCGCTCACACCGCGCGCAATTGCGCCAACATTAAAATTCGACAATGGCGTACGCGCACAGGCCGCCGCCAGCGGAAGTAGTGCGAATGCCAGCGCGTCTTCGTCCAGCCCCGTTGCGCTCTTCAGCGATGAGACTTGCTCCCCGGTCAACAAAGCGGGGAAGTACTTGTCTGCCAGAATAGGTTCCAGTGCAGATTGCAAGTTATCCGCAAGTTGGGCAAAAGCGGTTTGAAAACGTGGATGCATGGCGTTGCCTCATAATCATGTAATGGGATAACAGTTTACGAACCCGTTGTGGCTTTATATGTGATCTGAATCTCATTAATTATGCAACGCGTGAAACATACATCAAAAATGCGCGACGCATCGCAAATTTTAGCCCATTACTGCCAGAATAATCGGGAAAAGGAACGGTGCGATCAGCGAAGTAATTATCCCGCATAACACCAGCGCTAGCGAACTAAATGCACCTTCCTGATAATCCAGCTCGGCGCAGCGCGCCGTACCGAGGGCGTGCGAGGCAGTCCCCATTGCCAGACCGCGCGCAGCTTTGGTACGAATACGCATCGCATTAAGCAATGTATGGCCAAATACCGCGCCGAGGATGCCGACGAAAATCACGCAAACTGCGCTGATTGCCGGAATACCGCCAATACTGCCGCCAACCGCCATTGCAATAGGCGTGGTGACTGATTTCGGCAGGATTGACGCGGCGATTTCCGGTGAAGCGCCCATCAACAATGCCACGGAAGTCCCCGTCACCATCGCAACCACGCTGCCGATAAAACAGATGGTGATGATCGATTTCCAGCGCGCGCGGATCTGGTGTAGCTGCTCATATAAAGGATAGGCCAGCGCGACGACCGCCGGTTGCAGCAGATCGTTTAGCACTTCGCTACCTTTAAAGTAGCTGTCGTAAGAGATGCCAGTCAGCATTAAAAAAGGAATGATCACCACCATTGCTACCAGCAACGGGTTAAGCAAGGGAAACTTATACCGTGCCGCCAGTTTGCGGGCGGCAAAAAAGACAATCAATGTCAGCGGTAATGACCACCAGATATTCGCCATCATTCTTCTGATCCTTTCTGACCTACGACTTTACGTTCACCGTGTACCAGTTGCGAACTCCAGCTCACCACCAGAAAAACCACCAGCGTACTGACTGCACAGGAAACCACTACCGGGCCAAACTGTGCGCGGAGCAAATCAAAATATTGCATGACGCCTACGCCAATCGGCACAAACAATAGCGCCATATAGCGAATCAGTACGTAGCACCCCGGATTGACCCATTTTGCCGGAAGAATTTGCAAGGCCAGCAGGACAAACAGGATCAGCATCCCGATGATGCTGCCCGGAATGGTTACCGGTAGCAGGGAAGCAATGAAAATGCCTGCATACAGGCAGGCATAAATCAGGACGAAAGCGCGTAAATATTGCCAGATAATGTTCAGTGTCTTACTCATAATCAACACCCCAGATGAGATGGATTCATCATACAATTAATTCGTAAAACGTGCTACCGATCACATTAAGAAATCAGCGCTTATTTTTTCGCTCCCCGGCATTACGCAATGCGCAGCGAACTCAGGCATACATCAAGCATAGAGAGGGATTGCAGTTTGCAGCAATCCCTCTTTGCAGACCTTTAATCCGCTGACCATAGGCGCTAACATAGCGCCTCATTTTTTTGCGGGTGATGATATGCGTGTGTTACTGGCACCGATGGAGGGAGTGCTTGACTCTCTGGTGCGTGAATTGCTGACCGAAGTTAACGACTACGATCTGTGCATCACCGAGTTTGTCCGCGTGGTGGATCAACTGCTGCCGGTAAAAGTCTTTCATCGCATTTGCCCTGAGCTACAAAACGCCAGCCGGACACCATCTGGTACGCTGGTGCGCGTGCAGTTGTTAGGTCAGTTCCCACAATGGCTGGCAGAGAACGCCGCCCGTGCGGTGGAGTTAGGTTCCTGGGGCGTGGATCTCAATTGCGGCTGCCCGTCGAAAACGGTTAACGGTAGCGGCGGCGGGGCGACGTTACTCAAAGATCCTGAACTCATCTACCAGGGTGCAAAAGCGATGCGTGAAGCTGTACCGGCGCATTTGCCCGTCAGCGTGAAAGTGCGTCTGGGCTGGGACAGCGGTGAGAAGAAATTTGAAATCGCCGATGCGGTTCAACAGGCTGGCGCTACGGAGCTGGTGGTGCATGGGCGGACGAAAGAGCAGGGTTACCGCGCGGAGCATATTGACTGGCAGGCGATTGGCGATATTCGCCAGCGGCTGAATATTCCGGTGATTGCCAACGGTGAAATCTGGGACTGGCAGAGCGCGCAACAATGCATGGCGATCAGCGGCTGCGACGCAGTGATGATTGGTCGCGGGGCGCTCAATATTCCCAACCTGAGCCGGGTGGTAAAATATAACGAACCACGAATGCCGTGGCCGGAGGTGGTTGCTTTGCTGCAAAAATATACCCGTCTGGAAAAGCAGGGCGATACCGGGTTATATCACGTTGCGCGGATTAAACAGTGGTTGAGTTATTTGCGTAAAGAATACGATGAAGCAACGGAATTATTTCAGCATGTTCGGGTGTTGAATAATTCCCCTGATATTGCAAGGGCTATTCAGGCAATTGATATCGAGAAACTCTAAAAAACCATAGTGATGTTTTTTGACAATGTGTTAGCTCTTTATCAATAGGCCGCACGGTTGTTTGGTGGCGTCAAAATTGCCGAGGCGTTCCCTGAAGGCCGGGGCAGCCCACATGGATGTGGGCTGAGGGCGCGTTTTACAGGGATGTTACCTCGCGCCCGACCCGGTAGCCGTAAGGGATAAGCCGAGGGCACCGCGCAGCGGCGATTTTGTTCGCCAGAGCCCGGGGGTGCAGGGGGCGGCGGCGATTGGCCGCCCCCTGCGCGCTCCTTGCGCCAGTGATTATATGAAGCAATGCACATGACAGGAGCGCAACAGGATGAGAGACTGAAATATTCTCGTTATTTTCGGACCTGATGACATTAATTAATTTTAAAATATCATCTTAAATACGCCAGTCACCACCAGTAGCCCAATCAGGAAAATAATCAATACAGCCCAGAGTATAATTTTCATTGGCGTTCCTTTATTTGTGAGTGCTGAATAAGTATAGGAAAAAACGAAGCCCTTTGCCGTTATCCATAAACGATTAAGATAAATCGGAAGATATCATTCACTTAGTGTATATTTTTCTGGATATGTCGTTTTATTGCCACTGATGTATTGCCACGCGAAACTAAAAAATATATCGCAACACACGGTAATCTCCGCGCACCTTTTCTTACCTGATTATTCCCCCATGAATCGTGATTCCTTTTATCCAGCCATCGCCTGTTTTCCGCTGTTACTGATGCTGGCCGGGGGTGCGCCTATGCATGAAACCCGCCAGGCGTTAAGCCAGCAAACGCCCGCTGCACAAGTTGACACCGCATTACCCACGGCGCTGAAAAATGGTTGGCCAGACAGCCAATGGTGGCTGGAGTATCACGATAATCAACTCACTTCCTTAATTAACAATGCACTACAGAACGCACCGGATATGCAGGTGGCTGAACAGCGCATTCAGCTAGCTGAAGCCCAGGCGAAGGCAGTTGCCACTCAGGATGGTCCGCAGATCGACTTTTCGGCGGATATGGAGCGGCAAAAAATGTCGGCAGAAGGCTTAATGGGGCCGTTTGCTCTGAACGATCCGGCCGCAGGTACGACCGGCCCGTGGTACACCAACGGTACTTTTGGCTTAACGGCGGGCTGGCATCTCGATATCTGGGGAAAGAATCGGGCGGAGGTTACTGCCCGCCTGGGTACGGTTAAAGCACGGGCGGCGGAACGCGAGCAAACCCGCCAATTGCTGGCTGGCAGCGTAGCCCGCCTGTACTGGGAGTGGCAAACCCAGGCGGCGTTAAACACGGTCTTGCAGCAAATAGAAAAAGAGCAGAACACCATTATCGCGACCGATCGCCAGCTATATCAGAACGGGATTACTTCTTCAGTTGAAGGTGTGGAAACCGATATTAATGCCAGCAAAACCCGGCAGCAGCTCAACGATGTCGCGGGGAAAATGAAAATTATTGAGGCACGGTTAAGCGCACTTACAAATAACCAGACAAAGTCATTGAAGCTTAAACCGGTCGCGTTGCCGAAAGTGGCAAGCCAGCTTCCTGATGAACTGGGGTACTCCTTACTGGCCCGGCGGGCAGATTTGCAGGCGGCGCACTGGTACGTTGAGTCATCGCTAAGCACCATTGATGCGGCAAAAGCGGCATTTTATCCTGACATCAACCTGATGGCCTTCCTGCAACAGGATGCGTTGCACTTAAGCGATCTGTTCCGTCATTCCGCGCAGCAAATGGGCGTTACGGCAGGCCTGACGCTACCCATTTTCGATAGTGGTCGTCTTAACGCCAATCTCGATATCGCAAAAGCCGAAAGCAACTTGTCTATCGCCAGCTACAACAAAGCGGTGGTTGAAGCGGTGAATGACGTGGCGCGGGCAGCCAGTCAGGTTCAGACACTGGCGGAGAAAAACCAGCATCAGGCGCAAATTGAGCGCGATGCCTTGCGTGTGGTAGGTCTTGCGCAGGCGCGCTTTAACGCGGGCATCATTGCTGGTTCCCGCGTCAGCGAAGCCAGAATCCCCGCGCTGCGTGAGCGGGCCAATGGCCTGTTATTGCAAGGGCAGTGGCTGGATGCCTCCATTCAACTCACTGGTGCGTTGGGCGGGGGTTACAAACGCTGATGATATGCGCCTTCTATACTTAACGTTTATTCAGCGTTAAGTGGAGAACTCGATGGCACAGGTTGCGATTATTACCGCCTCCGATTCGGGGATCGGCAAAGAGTGCGCGTTATTACTGGCGCAGCAGGGGTTTGATATTGGTATTACCTGGCACTCAGATGAAGAAGGGGCAAAAGATACCGCGCGTGAGGTAGTTAGCCACGGCGTACGTGCGGAGATCGTGCAGCTGGATCTCGGCAATCTACCAGAAGGGGCACTGGCGCTGGAGAAACTCATTCAACGGCTGGGGCGCATTGATGTGCTGGTGAATAATGCGGGTGCAATGACCAAAGCGCCGTTTCTTGATATGGCTTTTGATGAGTGGCGCAAGATTTTTACCGTTGATGTCGATGGTGCATTCTTATGCTCGCAAATTGCGGCTCGTCAGATGGTGAAACAAGGGCAGGGCGGTCGCATCATCAACATTACGTCGGTACATGAACATACGCCGCTGCCGGATGCCAGCGCCTACACAGCCGCTAAACATGCGCTCGGTGGGTTAACCAAAGCGATGGCGCTGGAGCTGGTCAGGCATAAGATTTTGGTGAACGCAGTCGCGCCTGGGGCGATCGCCACGCCAATGAATGGCATGGATGACAGCGACGTGAAGCCCGACGCGGAGCCTTCGATTCCCTTGCGGCGTTTTGGCGCAACGCATGAGATTGCCAGCCTGGTGGTGTGGCTTTGTTCGGAGGGCGCAAATTACACCACCGGGCAGTCGTTGATAGTGGATGGCGGCTTTATGTTGGCGAATCCACAGTTCAACCCAGAATAGCGCAGTGAGGTGCGTGGATATTTCATTGGGTAATATTTTGGTCGGCATGAAAAGACGCACAAGCGTCGTATCAGGCATGGTACTCCGGATGTCGGATGCGGCGCGAACGCCTTATCCAGGGCAATGGTTTTACGCCTGATGATCCGGCTTTTTCTTCCCGCGTCGTTTCAGCCACCAGCGCACGCCCACCACCAGAACCACGACCAGAATCAACCAGACCCAGTGCTTCAAATGCTGGTCGAGATTGTGCAACCACGGCGCAATCACCTGACCACCAGCGTAACCAATAGTGGTAAAAATCAACGCCCAGGCAAATGCGCCGAGAATATTCAGCGGCAGAAAGATTTTCGGCGGCAGCTGGCTGGCACCAATCAGCGTCGGGCCAATCACCCGAAAGCCATACATAAAGCGCGTACCAATGACAAACAGATACGGATGGCGTTGGATAAGTTTCTGCGCCCGCTCAATTTTATCCTGATGTTTCGAGAAACGGCGTAACAGCTTGCCGCCAAACCGCCGCCCGCACAGATAGAGCACCTGGTCGCCAATCATGCCGCCAAGCGCCACAGAAAGTACCACCAGCGGGAACTTTAATAGCCCCTGATGCGCCGCAACGCCTCCCAGCAAAGTCACGGTTTCACCTTCCGCCAGGCTACCGATCACCAGCGCGGCATAACCATATTGTGAGATAAGTGTATTGAGATCCATAGGCCAGTCTGTCTCCCTTTGGTTGCCAGTAAGCATACACCCTGTGAATCATTCACGCTGAAAAAGGACGTTCATCAGACAGTGAAAATTACATGGGCGAACAAAAAATAATCACAAGCTGACTTATACTTGAACTGTCAGGTTCATGAACTCACAACAAGGGGGCGGTATGAGCCATGTCTGGGGACTGTTTTCCCATCCCGATCGTGAAATGCAGGTGATTAATCGCGAAAACGAAACGATTTCTCACCATTACACCCACCACGTTTTGCTGATGGCGGCGATTCCGGTGATTTGCGCCTTCATTGGCACTACACAGATTGGCTGGAATTTTGGCGATGGCACTATCCTGAAGTTATCCTGGTTTACCGGACTGGCGCTGGCTGTCTTGTTTTACGGCGTTATGCTGGCTGGGGTCGCGGTGATGGGGCGGGTCATCTGGTGGATGGCGCGTAATTATCCGCAGCGTCCGTCACTTGCGCACTGCATGGTCTTCGCGGGCTACGTTGCAACTCCGCTGTTTTTAAGCGGTCTGGTGGCGCTTTATCCACTGGTCTGGTTGTGTGCGCTGGTCGGCACGGTGGCGCTGTTTTACACCGGCTACCTGCTTTACCTTGGTATTCCGAGCTTCCTGAATATCAACAAAGAGGAAGGCCTTAGCTTCTCTAGTTCGACGCTGGCGATTGGCGTGCTGGTACTGGAAGTGCTGCTCGCCCTAACCGTTATACTATGGGGCTACGGTTATCGTTTGTTCTAGAAAGTTCTTTGACGTTGCATTGCTGGCGTAAATGTCAGCAATGCAGCATTTCCTCACGATTCTCCTTTGACGATCGCACTTTTTGCTCGTTATGATGGCGTCGCTAGCCTCAGTAAATCCTTACTCCGGCGGTGCGCAACCCGTGCGCGTGAACCACTATCTGAATGCTCATCATGCCGAAATTTCGAGTTTCTTTATTTAGCCTGGCCCTGATGCTGGCTGTGCCTTTTGCACCGCAGGCCGTTGCGAAAACGGCAGCCGCCACCACCCCCTCCCCACCCGGAAATGGCAGCGCCAGCA
>OAWU01000079.1_pt1 | contig 72703 bp, 68 predicted proteins | sample 1477041 | NCBI WGS metagenome assembly OAWU01 (sample SAMEA2580266, study PRJEB22360) | human gut metagenome | biome: human gut; feature: human-associated habitat; material: faeces | place: Denmark | collected 2008/2010
CGATGCGCACCCGCATAGCGGGTGGTTTATTTGTTTCGCACCTTCGGAGCGAAACAGACTTAAAGTCACATAATGAAAAAAGAGCTTTCGCTCTTTTTCTAAGTATAGTTATCCTATAACCATTCTTTGTATTTCTTAATATAGATATGCTTCACAAAGGTAACACTAAGCATATACAAAGTAATGATGATAAACAAGAGAATGAAATAGAGACCGTTTAGATGGCTGAGTTTTAAGAGACTAGCCAATGGACTGTATGGAAGAGAAGTCACAAAGAAAGCAGCAAATAAGGTTGTCACAACAACTGATAGTGCTGGGTGACTTTGAATAAATGGTAGTTTTGGTGAACGTAACATGTGGATAACCATGGTTTGAGACCACATAGATTCGATAAACCAACCTGTTTGGAAAATAATGATAAAGGCTGCTGCTTCTGGTGAACCATGAACATAGCCATGCCCCAAAATCATTGGCACAATGATGAAATAGAGCAAGATATATGTCAAAATATCAAATACGGACGAAATAGGTCCTATCCAAGCCATGAAACGCATGATTGATTTGGCTTCCCAGATATGTGGCTCTTTAAGAAATTCCTTGTCCACATTGTCAAATGGAAGGGCGATACAAGAGATATCATAGACAAGATTTAGGACAATCAAATGCACAGGTGCCATTGGTAGGAATGGTAAGAAAATGCTGGCAAAGAGGAGAGAAAAGATATTCCCGAAATTTGAAGAAACGGTCATCTTGATATATTTGGTCATATTAGCATAGACCTTCCGTCCTTCAACCAAACCTTTTTCCAAGACCATTAAATCCTTATCAAGCAAGATAACATCTGCAGTTTCTTTGGCGATATCAACAGCTGTATCCACAGAAATCCCCACATCTGACACCTTCATGGATGGGGCATCGTTGATACCATCACCCATATAGCCTACCTTATGCCCATTTTCCTTAAGGCTTAGGATAATTCGTGCCTTTTGGTCTGGGGATAACTTAGCAAAGACTGTTGTCGTTTCCACAGCCTTAGCCAAATCTTGATCTGACATGGTATCAAGATCACTTCCAAGTAGAATGTGCGTCACATCTAGACCAACTTTTTCACAGACAGCCTGTGTCACCTTATCATTGTCTCCAGTCAAAATTTTTGTGGTCACACCATATTCCGCCAAAGCCTTGATAGCAGGTGCTGCTGATGGTTTTGGTGGGTCAAGGAAGGCAAGATATCCCGTCAAAATCATATCACTTTCATCTTCGACACTAAAGACGTCATTTTCATTAAGCTGTGATTTGTAGCTAACACCGAGAACACGCAAACCTTGTTCATTCAACTGTGCAACTTCCGCAAGGACTTCCTCACGAACATCGTCAGTCAATGGGATAATGTCTCCCTTGTATTCCACATAGTTAGAAACAGAGAGCATTTCTTCAAGGGCACCTTTTGTCACCATGCTAACAAATCCATCAGTGTCTTGAACAATGACACTCATGCGACGACGTTCAAAATCAAAAGGTAGCTCATCAATCTTGTGGAAGGTCTGGTCAAGGTCACGAACGATGTCATGTTTCTTAGCTTCTCTTTCAGTTCGGCTAATAATGGCACGGTCCATAAGATTTTTTAAGCCAGTTTGGAAATAAGAATTAAGATAGGCTCTCCGAAGTACTGATAGGTCAAGGTCACCATGGATATCAAGAGGGTACTCAAGAACGATTTCATCCTGAGTCAGGGTTCCTGTCTTATCCGTACAAAGGATGTCGATAGCCCCTAGGTCTTGAATAGCATTAAGTTTTTTGATGACCACCTTTTCCTTGGCCATAATGATAGAACCCTTGGCAAGACTGGCTGTGATAATCATCGGCAACATTTCTGGGGTCAAACCGACTCCCACACTAAGGGCAAAGACGCCGGCTTCAAGCCAGTCCCCATCTGTTAAACCGTTAATCACAAAAACAACAGGAACCATAACCAACATGAGTCGAATCAAGAGCCAAGAAATGGAATTCATCTCACGTTCAAATGAAGTTGGTTCGTCATAAGTATTGATGGTCTGCTCAATTGCTCCCATCATGGTTTCATCACCAACAACTAAAACCAAGGCTGTTGCACGACCAGAGATAACATTAGTTCCCATGAAAGCAAGGCTCTCACTTTCAAGCAGGCTCTCTAGATTTTGACCATCTGCTTTAGCCAGACAAGCTTTTTCCACAGCATCGCTTTCACCTGTCAAGCCAGACTGTTGAACAAAGAAATCACGAGAATCTAGTAAGACCACATCAGCCGGAATCATATCTCCCGCACTTAGTTTGACCACATCTCCAACCACAATTTCATCAATTGGGATTTCTTGTTCACTGCCATCTCGAAGTACTGTTGCTGTATTGACAATCATGCGAGACAAATTACTGGCAGCCTTGTCGCTACGAAGTTCTTGAATAAAACGGATACCACCAGATATCAAAACTAGAGTGACAATGATGATAGAAGTCGTTGGGTCTTCTTCACCCGGTTTAGCAAGCCAGACATTGGTGATAAAGGAAACCAGAGCAATGACTAAGAGAATAACAGTAAAGGGATTGATGATAGATTCATAAATCTTTTTGATGATAGAATCCTCTTGTCCTTTGGTTATGACATTTTCCCCATAAAGGTCACGGTTTTCTTCTACTTGGTCTTCCTTCAAGCCATCCAAATGAGTCTTGTAGCGAGTAAGGGTTGTTTCAAGTGGCTCTTGAAGAGCAGCAATAAGTCTTTCTTTATTTGTTGACATTGGAATCTCCTTATTTAATCAGGAGCCAATCACTTATAGAGTCCCTAAGACACTAATCAGCGATTGACTGGTTAGGTGCGGTTCGGGGTGATCGTCGATTAGTCTCATAGGTTTCTCCTTTCATTTTTTTACATAGTGGGTGGACCTCAGACAAAAGAAAAGAGTCCTACCCATATACAGGTAAGACTCTATAAACTCGAGGTTGATTTTTTAATAGATTCTGTCAAAAAATGGACCGTTCAAGCTTTAGCTCCGCAAGGCGATGAAATGAGCTTAGTCTTGACCTTGGCGATCAGGACTGTTGACCAACGAGTAGTGTCTCCACTGCTTTGCGGTAGTCATCCGTATCCTTGTGGTAGCCTCACCTACCGTATTTCACTGAAAATAATACTCCTAAGGCGGTAACTTGTCAAGGGGAAAAGTTACTTTTTGCTTGAGTGGGTAATAAAAAAAGAGCTTCCGCTCTTTTTTGTAAGATATTCTTTTGTAAAATGGATTTTTTTAGACTTTCCTTAAGTGAGTGCGGACGTCATAGCCAACATAGAAACTTATCTCTTCAATAGGAAAATTAAGAAATCTTTCGTATTTTCTTAGCCTGCATAAAGTCAAGTAATGCAAAGACAAGAATCCAAATGATTAGAGCTATTAAACTAGCTTTTTGATCCTGCCACTTAAAGTGGTCCAAATCACTAAGTGCATTTGTGAAAAGTCCCATGTGACTATATTTTATAACGGTATCAAAGGTATCACTCATGCCTAAAAATGTTGGAATGAAAAGGCTAATCATCGTTACTGGTAGACTAACAATCTGTGAAGAAATTTGAGTCTTACACACCATACCAATAAATAGATAGATAAGCATGACAGCTACCGCAGTTAATAAAACAATAAGATAATAAGTATCTGACTGTTTACCCAAATCAATCTCTAGAATTTTAGGAATGAAAAGAGCTGAAGCAAGACTAATGGCGAATGGGAAAACAAGGGTAGAGATTATGTAATTTTTCGTCTTAACACCACTCAGAAGGAGAGTACGGAGGGTCTTCTTCTCCCTTTCCTCAGACACAATGGTACTAATTGTATTCCCATTCCCAAATAAAAGGGCCATAGACAAACACATTACAAGCAATCTAACCTTGGATTCTGTATTCAATGCTCCCTGTATCTCAGTGAGTTTTTTATATAGATAAGTAAAGCCAAATGGTAGCAAGACTTGGATTAAAAGACTTTTGTTAGATAAGATAATTCGGCGTCTGAGCCACATGAGTGATTTTAACTGCTTACGCATTGAGCTTACCTCCTGTTAGTTGGATAAAGATATCTTCCAAGGTCGGTTCACAAGAATGAATGGTTAAAATATCATCAGTCTGGCTGACCTGTCCTAACTCTGAAAACGATAGGTAGTCTTCCTTACCAGATTGATAGGTAATTTTGACACGTTTATCTGTATTGTACTTTTGAATCAAATCACTTGGAGTCCCCGCTTCTACAATTTGTCCTTTATTAAGAAGGACAATCTTGTCACAGAGGATAGTCGCCTCGTGCATGTCATGGGTCGTTAGAAAAATGGTTGTCCCTTCTGCTTGCAACTCCTTAATAAGTTCATGAATAGACTGGGAAGTTGACGGATCCAAGCCTGAAGTCGGTTCATCCAGAAAGAGAACTTGAGGCTTGTTAATAATGGCACGAACCAACAACATACGTTGCTTCATCCCTGTTGATAACTTTTCAGCCAGCGTTTTACGTCTGTCATAGAGACCCACACGCTTCATCAAATCATCAAGGTCCCCTTGTGGAACATCGTAGAGTTTTGCGAAAAAGAGGAGATTGTCATAAAGGCTCAACTTTTCATAATAGCCACTATTTTCCGTAATTAGACCAATATTAGCAAGGTCTTCCTCGTTCAAATTGGTAGAGGACTTAGCTAGAATTGATGATTGCCCTTGGTCTGGTGTCAATTGACCTGTGAGAATATTGATTGTGGTCGTTTTACCAGATCCAGACGGTCCAAGAAAACCTAAAATTTCTCCCTTGTTAACCTCGAAAGTGAGGGAACTTATGGCTTTAAAAGACCCAAAACTTTTGCCTAAATTGTCCGCTTTAATAACCTGCTGAGACATAGTTACTCCTTTAATATTTCTTTAACCTAACACCTATCATTCCATGTGTTTTTGAAAACAAACATGCGTTGACTGAAAAATACAATGTTTTACATTACAGTATTTTAACATAATAAGAAAAAGAAAAAAAGAGCACTTGGCTCTTTCCTACTTCTCTTGTTTGACATAAGTCCCTTGTAACTTACCGTGGAGGATGTAATCCACAGACTTGAGCTCATCAATAGTGCAACAATCAAGGGCACACATAATGAGGCGAAGGTCATCCTTCCAGCCATTGACAATAGCCACAACCTTATCCACAGGATAATGCTCCACCAATTCAAGGACTGTTCGTGAGAGGCCTACGCCTTTTGCTCCTAAGACCAGACATTTAACCATATCTAGGGGGTTTCGCACGCCACCAGAGGCTAGGATTTCCACAGCTTCACGAAGGTCTTGGGCTTGCAGGAGGGTCTGAACGGTGCTTTGTCCCCAGTCATTGAGGTAATCACGGTTACCGCCTCGACTATTTTCAATATAGGCAAAGCTAGTCCCACCACGACCTGAGATATCCACAGTTTTGATGCCCTGAGACATGGCGTAACGAATGGTTTCCACATCCATACCAAAGCCGACCTCCTTGAGGACAAGTGGGCACTTTATTTTCTGTGCATAAGCCGCCACATTTTCCTTCCAGGTATGGAAAATACGCTCTCCCTCAGGCATGAGAAGCTCCTGCATAAGGTTAACATGGAGCTGTAAAAAGACTGGGTTCATAGCTTCCACTGTCTTAATGCCCAGGTCCACAGACTTATCCACACCGATATTGGTCGCAAGGTCTAAGTCTGGAAACTCTTGACGATAGTCAAAGGATTCTGGTGCCTCTCCCTTTAGAGCAGCACTATAGGAACCCGTTACCATGAGAATACCCGTTCGACTGGCTACCTCAGCTAGTTTTCGATTAACTGCACCACCTTTAGCAGAACCACCTGTCATGGCATTGATATAAAAAGGAAAGTCCCAATCTCGTCCCGCAAAATGTGTGGACAAGTCAATCTGATCTAAATCATAAGTCGGTAAGGACTTGTGGATAAGTTCCATATCGTCAAAGCTATTGTAGAGCGACTGGTACTTGAGGGCATAACGGATGTGATCGTCTTTACGATTTGTCATAGGTTATTTCTTTACTTTCTTGCGTGATAATGTCTACTTAGCTGATCCCTAAATCTCATACAGAAGCTCTATGCCTTCCTGATGCCAGCGCTTAACTAGAATATCTCGGCTGGCTTGGTCAAAAGCAAAGGCGATACCACAGTCACCACCACCTGCTCCAGAAGACTTAGCAATGGCATCAAGTCCTTGTTCAGCTTCTTTGAGTTTTTTCAGCTTGTCCACATAAATATCCGGACTAAGCGATTCCAACTGGTCACTGACAGCTTGGAGGCTGCTCTTAAGTAAGGTCTTATCTCCTGTTTCCAGAGCCTTGATGGCATCTTGGACGGCAACTTCGGTTTCAGTTAGATACTGGCTTGATATGCGAGATTTGGCCATCTTAACCATGTCTTTTGAAATAGCAGCTTGCTTGGTCCACCCCACCAAAAAATGAGCTTTGAGAGCTGGTACTATAGGTCTGATACGATAGCCCCAGTCTTTTTCCAAAAGCTCTGATAAGGTCACTTGATTTATTAGCTCTGCTATTTTTGCACGGTCAAAGGAGCGATAGGAAACCAAATCTTCGTATACGATACAAGCTAGGTCCCCCATAGAACCATTATCTCCTTGCTTGAGGAGGGTGTAGCTGGCTAGCTTAAAGAGAATGTCTTTAGATAAGTCTTTCTGAAGGGCTGCTGTCAAGGCCTTGAGGGTCAATACCACAACAGAACCCGAAGAACCGATACCAAATTTAACCCCATATCGTTCCAACTTTCCTGTGATGGAAAGGTCCAGATTAGGCAACTTCTCACCACAATAGACTTCAAAAGTATTCAAGGCCTCTTGAATGAGGGCGTAATTTGCGTCTGGCTCTCGACCAACACTGTAGTCAAACATGTCTGAAGACAACTGAGTACGTGACGCTTCCTTGACCTCTGCCGACATGAAGATAGGGATAAACTGAATTAGGGCTGTCTGCCCAGCTGTTAAGACTGAATATTCTCCAGCAATGTAGAGTTTTCCACCTGTTTTTACTGTGACCTGATTGACTGAGGGCTTAGGCATTTGGCAACTCCTTGGTGCGTGAAACGATGACCTGATAGTCCTTACGGAAGTGGTCTGCCAGACGGTCCAGGTCTTCTTCCAGACAAAGCACCTTAACATTTGGCCCTGCATCCATAGTGAAATAACACTGCTCACCAGAGGCACGGAGGGCCTTAACCTTATCCATAGCCTGGTATGAGGCTTCAGTTAGGTATGAAAATGGAGGGTTGGCCGTACTTGTTGTTTGGTGCATACGAAGGGCATTGGCTTCAGTAAGCTCACCGACCGCTTGGAAATCACTTGCTTTGAGATAAGCCAACATATCCTTGTAATCTAGCTCAGACTGTTTAATCCACTCTGGGAAAGAAGTCGATGTTTCGGTACACAATTTCATACCATCACGACTTGATACGGGTTTCTTTTGATCTGTTAAAACTAGCATAATCATGGCCAATTTGAGATCTGTTTCAACTTGGTAAACCTCACCACTATCCTTGTCCCAGGCTGCTAACGGTCCAAAGAAAGACCGTGATGACGAACCTGAAGCAAACTTGGCAATTTGCGCTAATTCAGACTGCGTTTTTCCGACTTGGAAGAGCTCGTTGGCTGCCTTAACTAGGGCAGAAAGTCCTGAGGAACTTGATGATAGACCTGCAGCTGTTGGCATATTGTTCCAAGTCTCAATCTTGATATGCTGGTTGGGATTAGTACGGAAGAGATCTAAAACCTTACTGGCCTTGGTTGTTTCTTTTTCCCCTTGAAGCTCGTCATCAATATACATAACATCACTGGTCACATCCTCAGGCAGAAAGGACAACTTGGTTTCCGTATACATATTTTCCAGAGTCAGTGAAATACTACTAGTTGAAGGAATCATTCGCTTGGCATCCGCCTTACCCCAGTATTTGACAATAGCAATATTTGCGTACGATTTGACGCTTACAGGCTTTCTATCCACGTGTTTACCGCTCCTTTTTCTTGAAGTTTTTTAGCAATCGTTTGGGCTTGATTCTTAGTACTTGTCAGGGCAATAATACAGCCACCCAGTCCTCCGCCTGACATCTTGGCCCCGAGCGCACCCTGTTCCAGAGCAGTCGCTATGAGCAGATCAGACAAATCGCAGGACACACCTAAAGATTTAAGGTGATTATGGGCTTGCGACATAAGCTGCCCAAGAAGCTCTTGATCCTTGGCCTTGAGGGCTCCTTCTGCCCTCTGACTTAATTCGCCTAGCTGATTTAGGTCTGATAAGGCATCTAGTCCAATAGCCTCAACCTTTTCCACGGCCTCACGGGTGTTTCCATGAATGCCCGTGTCTGCGATAACTAGATAGGCACCTAGATCAACCTCGATTTCCTTGAAGCCAATATTACGGGTAAAGCTGATAGCTCGGTCACTCAGACAAGTCTTGGCATCTAAACCGCTGGGCTTACTGTGGGCAATGGTCTCCGCCTGATGGACCAGCATTTCCAAGGTCTCTCGGCTAAGCTCCTGTTCAAAATAATCAAAAACCGCACGAATCGCTGCAATAGCAACCGCTGCAGACGATCCCATGCCACGCTTTTCAGGGACGCTAGACTTAATAGCATAGCTGATAGGCTGATTCTTGATTTCCAGATAATTAAGCGCTGAAAAAATCGCTGTCGTCAAGGGATCCTGAGCCTTGAGCGTCAAAGGAGTATCAGCCGCCTGAATCTGACAGACAACCTCAATGTCCTTGAGAGGGAGAGCAAGGGCAGGATGACCATAAACGACCGAGTGCTCACCCATCAAAATAATCTTACTGTGGGCCTTGCCCACTCCTACTTTCTTAGTCATAAGTTACACACACTCACAGACCAGTTGGCAAGCGAGTGTCTTTCTACGTTTTTCATACGGTTTTTAGTGGTGACTCAAGGTCTATCAAGCATTCAATGCAGACAAAGAGCACCAATCTAAAGAATTTTCTTATAGCACTTCTATCTTATCATCAAAGCGCAAAAAAAGCGACATCTAACCTAGAGTGTCGCTGTGTATTAGAGATCTGTCTTATTTTGATATTTCTATCTTAAACTAGTACAATACCAATGAGGTTTTAAAATGATTGATGTCAAAAAACTAATTAAACAGAACTACGAACTAATGGCACTATTAAAGATTATCCACTCTTTTCAACTAAATGACTGTTGGCTTTGTGCTGGAACTATACGCAATTATATTTGGGACTACTTAAGCACCGGAAATACATCTTCAAATATCAATTTCTCAGATATCGATGTCATTTTCTTTGATAAAAACATATCATATGAACAAACTGTTGAAATAGAAAATCAAATAAAGAGAAGATATCCTGAATACAATTGGGAAATAAAAAATCAGTATTATATGAATATACATAGTCCTAATACTGAAAAGTATGTCAGCTCTACCGATGCTGTTTCAAAATTTCCCGAAAAATGTACTGCCATAGCTGCTAGACTAAATGACAATCAGGAGCTAGAGGTATTTATTCCTTTTGGAACAGACGATTTGATTAACTTCAGAGTCTCTCCCACACCACATTACTTTTCAGATAAAGAACGACAAACGGTCTATAACGAGAGAGTAAAAAAGAAAAATTGGAACACAGTCTGGCCAAACATTTCTATAGAATTTATCGAATAGATTAAACTATGATTTGAGATTTACTTTTTTACAAGACTTTCCGCTGTGAGAAAAGTTTCTGAAACTATTAAGTTTCAGGAACTCGAAATTTTTGAGAGTAAAACAGTTCGGGGAACTGTTTTAGCCTGAGCATAGAAATTAAAAAGTGAAGGGTTTCAAAAATTAGTCATGTAACTTCGAAGAAGGTCGCCGAAGACCGAACTTACCTAAGGAAAGTCTTAAAAAAATTTTGCTACGTTAAAAAAGAGCCTCTCGGCTCTTTTCATGTTAAATCGCAAACAAATCGTTTAGGTTCTCAGCCATAGTTGGGTGAGTAAAGATTTGTTTAGCCAAATCTGTATATGGAATGTGATGGTTCATCGCTAGGGTAATTAGATTGATAATTTCATGAGATTCTTGACCAAAGAGGGTCACTCCCAAAATTTCCTTAGTTTCAGGGTTTACCACAGCTTTGAAGGCACCACGCAAATCACCGTTTACATGACCACGAGGCATGCCAGCAACTGGAAGTTCCTTGACAGCAACCGGTCCACCTGCTGCTCTGGCTTGATCTTCAGTAAGACCAACCTGAGCCAAAGGTGGGTTGAGGAACATGGCAGTTGGAACAACTCCACGTGTTTCAAGGTTATAACTACCATCCCCTGTTAAGTAATTAAAGACAATACGGAAATCATCTAATGAAATATAAGTGAACTGAAGGCCACCATTGACATCACCCACTGCAAAGACACCCGGAACACTTGTTTCCAAATGCTTATTAACCTGGATATCACCACGTTCAGTCAAGACAATATCTGTATTTTCCAAGTGAAGGGGTTCGATATTAGGCTTGCGTCCTGTCGCATAAAGGAGCGCATCAAAACGGAAGTCTCCTTTATCAGTAACAACGACAACTTCATCACCGTCATTCTTAACTTCAGAAGTTTTAACACCTTGTTCGAAGACAATGCCATCCTCTTCCATGTATTCCTTAGCCAACTTAGCAATAGATGGCTCCACACGTGGCAAGAAGCTAGTCGCAGCATCCAAGACAGTCACTTGGCTTCCCAAACGGTTATAAAGGCCAGCAAATTCAAGCCCGATATTACCACCACCTAGGACACCTAAACGTTTAGGCAAGGCTTCAAGGGTTTGAATACCAGTTGAATCGTAGACATGCTCAGCTGTTGTCAAGCCAGGAATAGGCAAGACATTAGACACAGCACCTGTATTGATGACAATAGTCTCAGCTGTAAGCTCTTGGCGGTCATCACCTGCCACTACTTCAATAACCTTATTTGACACGAAATGTGCCTCTGCATCAATGACATCAACGCCATTATCGGCCAACATTTTATAATTCTTAGCGTTAAGACGACCAGTCACCGCACCACGTTCTTTCATGGTATCGTCAAATGACCAGCCCTTTTCGGCCGCTACAATCATAGTCTTGGTTGGGATACAAGCAATATTAATGCAAGTACCGCCATACATGGCTTTGCTGCGTTCGATGACAGCAACTTTCTTACCAGCTGCATTCATCTTAGCAGCCAGAGTCTTACCGGCTTTACCGAAACCGATAACAATCAAATCATAGTTCAACATTTCTGTATCCTCCTATCTATTGCCATTCTATCATTTAATTTTTCAGACTGCACATATCTGAACTGGAAAATAAAAAGGCTACAGCTTTTGCCATAACCGCTTTAATATCTTATATCACTGGAGATATAAAGACTCTTTAAAAATGAGTTTTCTGAGTGATTTATTGCAGGAATTCTAATAAAACTTTGTTGAAGCGTCTGCTTTCAATATAAGCCGCATGCCCCAATTTGTCAAATTCATAATAAGAAGCGTTTGGAATGCCATTTGCCAGCTCCCTGGCGCCATCCACACCCAGAACTAAATCGTATTTGGCTCCCAGAACAAGGGTCGGACAAGTAATTTTATCAAGCGAACTATAGCAATCAAAGGCTAGAATTGACTTGGCTAAACAAACAAATCGATGGCGTTTTTCTGTACTTACAGACTTCAAAAATAATCTGTTAATCACATATAATTTCTTTAAAACAGGTGACGAAAATGATTTACTCATGAAATCCTTATTGAGCTGGTCCATCTCTCCATTTTCTGCCATCTCTATCCACCCTCCAACGGTTTCTCTACTGATGGTATTATTACGAGAGAGTGTCAGCGCTAATACTAGCTTTTTCACCTTTTGAGGATACTTGATAGCAAATAGCTGAGCAATCATCCCCCCCTGTGATATACCTATGATAGAGGTATTAGTAATATGCAATTTTTCCAGAGAATGATAGAGGTCATCAGCCATATTCTCAATAGTAATGTCTTCTTCGATATGGTCCCTTCTATCAAAAATATAGACCTTGTACTCCTTAGCATATTGATAAAACAAGGCGTAAGTGGCAAGATTGGACAGATCACTTAAACGTTGCAAACTTAATCCCGTAATGATAATGAGATTTTTGTCTCCCTTACCAAAAGTGACATAATCTACACCTGGGTCCGACAAATGATTTCTTTGAATGGTAAACATTACCGACAGTCTTTCATTGAAATGTCTAGGTTTTAGGTCTGATCGAGATAATGGCATATCATTTGAAGCCATGATGACATCACTCACCAAGACGACAAAGAAAAGCTGCCAGGTTATGAAAGCCATGAAGTCTTCACTTTTGAAGAAAATCGGTGCAACCCCTAATAGAATTAAAAAGGCAGCATTTTTTCGAAGGACCTTTTTAAACGTTTGCCAAAACACTCTGAATGAAATGTTTGCTCCAATCTTACGAGCTATCACCACATGATAAACAATCTCGAGAAAAGCAACCACACCTACCGTAGTTAGAACCTTAGTAAATGGTAGAGCCATCTGAAGTCCTAGATAAAGGACAATCAGCTGAGCCATAACAATCGACACCATAACACGAATATGATTAGCCATGATAAAAACCTCCTAATAAATTGCATGCCAAAGCAAGAACAAATAAGCATTTTTAGTAGTCATTACTATAGTATTTACCTACTCATTATACCATAAAATAAGACTATCATTAGGAGTCATTCTACCATTATCAAGCTTAGTAGCTATAGCCATATCAAACGGTAAAACACTGAATATCAAAAAAGGAGTCACACCAAATCATGGTGTGGCTCCTCTGTTATTAGGATAGATTGATGCTTATAGCAATTCGTCAATTGACGTGTAATTTCTGTTTAATCCTTCGGCAACTGGTTGGCTAGTGATGTGTCCTTGGTAGGTTGTTACACCTTGGCGAAGACCTTCATCATTTTGAATTGCCTGTTTGAAGCCTAGTCCTGCCAGAGCTTCAATATAAGGAAGGGTAACGTTGGTAAGGGCAATGGTTGATGTACGTGCCACGGCTCCTGGAATATTGGCAACGGCATAGTGAAGGACACCGTGTTTTTCATAAACTGGTTCATCATGAGTCGTTACACGATCCGCTGTTTCAATAACCCCACCTTGGTCAACCGCTACATCCACAATAACAGAACCAGGACGCATCTGTTTAACCATTTGTTCAGTAACTAGTTTAGGCGCTTTAGCACCTGGAATAAGGACCGCTCCAATAACCACGTCAGCATCACGGACACTTGCTTCAATATTGAAAGGATTTGACATCAGTGTTTGAATTTGACTACCAAAGACATCTTCAAGGACTGACAAACGTTTGGCGCTAATATCAAGAATCGTTACTTGGGCTCCGAGTCCAAGCGCAATACGGGCTGCATGTGTCCCTACGACACCCCCTCCGATAATGGTAACCTTACCTTTAGGAACACCAGGCACTCCTCCTAGAAGCACACCAGAACCACCCTCTTGCTTAGTCAAGAAGTGGGCACCAATTTGTACAGCCATGCGTCCTGCAACTTCACTCATTGGAACCAAAAGTGGCAAGTGGCCTTCTTGATCACGAACCGTTTCATAGGCCACACCTGTTGTCTTGGCATTAACCATTGCATCTGCCAAACCCGGAGCTGCTGCCATGTGCAAGTAGGTAAAGAGTAAAAGATCTTCACGAAGGAAGCCATATTCTTCAGCAAGTGGCTCCTTAACTTTAACAACCAGTTCTGCTGCCCATGCTTCTGCAGCAGTCGCAACGATTTTAGCACCTTGATTGGCATAATCTGCATCCGCAAAACCAGAGCCAAGGCCTGCATTTGTTTCGATTAACACGACATGTCCCTTAGCCACAAGACTTTGGACACCAGCAGGTGTTAGCGCCACACGATTTTCATTATTTTTGATTTCTTTTGGGATACCAATTAACATATTTTCTCCTTACTTGGAAGTCATAAGGCAAAGGATTCCTATAAAATACTTGACCACTTCCTAACTTATTTTTAAAATGATAACGCTTTCATTTTATCGAAAAACAAAAGAAAAAGCAAGAAAAAGGAAATCTCACTTTCTCATCACCAAATTCATCATGAAACAAGAATAGCACCCAACCAATCGGCTGGATGCTTCAATGGTATACCCTCTAAGGATTAGTGGTTATCCTTAAAATAATCAAGTAGGAAGAGGGCGTTTTCCACATAGTAATTAACAGCTGCAGGTAAGGCTTCGTCTTTCACAAGGAAATCATCATGGTGCCAGTCGGCAGCATCATCGTCACCATTAGAACCAATGAAGGCAAAAACACCTGGGATTGACTTCTGATAGGTCGCAAAATCTTCGCCACCTGTTGATGGCAAGGTTTCAATCACTTCTGCGAAAGCCTTAGAATTTTCAAAGATGAGAGGTGTAAGCGTCAAATCATTGTAAGTCACAAAGGGAGAATTGCCCCAAACAATCTCAGCCTGAGCACCAAATTGGTCTGCTGTTGCTTGAACGACCTTTTCAAAACGAGCAATGACATCCTCACGAATCTTAGGATCAAAAGTACGAATTGTTCCCTCAAAAAAGCCTGATGCTGGCAGAACATTCCAAGTATTGCCAACTTCGATATGAGTGACTGACAAAACAGCTGAGTCAAAAGGTGAAATCGTTCGAGCTACGATTTGCTGCAAGTTGTTAATGATGGTCGTAGTAACCAAAACCGTATCCACACCCAAATCAGGGCGAGCCGCATGCGAAGAAACACCCTTGACGTCAACCCTAAACTGCTCCACACCTGCCATAATCGCACCTGAACGAAGACCAATCTGTCCAGGTTTCAAGTGAGGATTGTTGTGGTAACCGATGATAGCTGACACACCGTCAATACCACCCGCTTCAATAATCTGGTAGGCCCCTTGGAAATTTTCCTCAGCTGGTTGGAAAATCAAGCGAACTGTCCCTTTCAGCTCCGCTTCTCTTTCTTTTAAAATCTGTGCTGCTCCAAGGAGAGAGGTTTGGTGAAAATCATGACCACATGCGTGCATGGCTCCATTTTCACTGGCATAAGAAAGTCCAGTATTTTCCTGAATTGGAAGCGCATCGATATCAGCACGTAAAGCAATAATCGGGTGGCCTGACCCAATTTCAGCAATCAGTCCTGTCTTTAAAGGATAATTTAAAGGTTCAATACCTAATTTTCTCAAATACCCTTTCAAAAAAATGGTTGTCTCGTGTTCATCTTCAGAAACTTCTGGATGTTGATGAATTTGCTGACATGTCTTTGCTAAATCCTCGTAAAATACATCTGTCATAATAGACCTCCCTCTTTCACTGTCCTAAAACAGTACATGAAATTGCACTAACTAAGCTTGCCGATTAAATTACTTCTATCATACCACTGTATTGACCAAATGAATAGTTAAAATTACTTATGGGATGCCATAACTATTACTTATAGTTAGCACTTCCACCGTAACATAACCTAAATAACCAAAAACTAAAATGGCTCAGTTTAAATACCTCTTTAAGATGCTCTTTTCCTCCTCGGTCAATGGACGATAGCTTCCCCTTGGTAACTTTTCGTCCAAGACAAAATCTCCAAAGGAAATACGTTTGAGGTAGGTCACCTTGACCCCATAAGCTAAAAACATCTTTTTCACTTGATGAAACTTTCCTTCTGAAATCGTGATATGAGCACAACTCTTGTCACTAGCTGAACTCAGAATTTTCAGATGAGCCGGTTTACAAACAGTACCATCCTCAAAGACAACACCTGACTCAAAAAATGCAGGTGCCTCAGGCCCAAGAACATCATTGACCTCAACATAATACCTCTTAGCCACATGATAACGTGGGTGAAGCAGGGCAAAGCCCAAGGGTCCATTGTTGGTAATCAGCACCAGACCTTCTGTATCCCTATCCAAACGCCCCACAGGATAAAGCCCTTCTCGCTGATCCTCGGGCTTAATCAAATCAATGACCGTTTGGTGTTCCTTGTCTCTTCGAGCTGATACCACTCCTGATGGCTTATTCATGAGATAGTAAACTTCTGGCGCATGTTCCAGTTCCTTTCCAGAAACCGTTATGGTCTGGAGACTAGCATCCACATTAAGATTATCTCTATCCGCCAAGACACCATCCACATAGACTTGCCGACTGCGAATGAGCTTCTTGACCTGATTGCGAGAACCATAGCCCGCCTGTCCTAATAATTTATCTAAACGCATAGGCCTATTGTACCATGGATAAGTCTGGTCTAGTAGACTAAAAAAGCCTACCTACAAAAGGTAGACTTATCATCTTGTTAACCATTACACATTCACAGGGAAGATATGACCTACTGCAAAGGTCACGAGCATGGTCAAGAGACCTACTGTCAAGTTACGCAACATCGCCTGTTTAACAGGTGCTTTTCCAAGCTTGGCACTAACATAACCAGTCAAGAGCAAGGTAAGTGCAACCACAACCACCGTTACAGGGATACGATAAGGCTCAGGGAAAAGCAGGATAGCTAATGTTGGTGGCAAAGAACCCACTGAAAAAGCAAAGAAACTAGATACGGCAGCATGCCATGGATTTGTGATTTCTTCTAAATCAACGCCATATTTTTCTTCAACCAAGACCTTGATAGGATTTTTACTAAAGGCTTGATTGACCTTGACTTCTGCTGCTGTTTCGCAATCCCCCTGACTGAGGAAGGTTTGATACAAACTCTCTCTAGCTGCATCAGGTGAACGATCCAAGAGAGCCTGTTCCTTAGCGATGGCAGCTTCTTCGGTATCTTTTTGCGTTGACACACTGACATATTCGCCACCTGCCATTGAAAAGGCACCGGCAAAAATCGCTGACAAGGCTGAAATCAAGATAAACCAAATGTTTGATGTCGCACTGGCCACACCGATAACCACTCCCGCAATGGAAATGATACCATCATTGGCACCCAAGACACCAGCTCTCAAAATATTTAAACGTTCTGCAAAATTCTTATCTTCCAAATTTATTACTCCTTATTTAGAATCATTCTAAATATTACTATAACAGTTATTTAGAATGATTACAAATAAGAAGCTTGAAAAAGCCGAGATTTCTCTCAGCTTCTTCACTCTTTAAACTTAGGCTGGTGTTACATCCAAGCTCTCACCAATAGCCGCAAGGCGTTCGACAACTTCCTCTTGGCTCAAACCATTTTCAGAGACATAACGGTTACGTGGATGGACACGACATTCATGTGAGCAGCCACGGAGGTATTTATCTTCATTTTCCTCTGAAGCAAGGATACGACGGTTACAGAATGGGTTACCGCAGTTGACATAGCGTTCGCATGGCGTGCCATCGAACCAATCCTTACCGACAACGACAGGATCTACATGGTTAATGTCAACGGCAATACGCTCGTCAAAGACATACATCTTACCATCCCAAAGCTCCCCTTGAACCTCTGGATCCTTTCCGTAAGTTGCAATACCACCGTGCAATTGGCCAACATCTTTGTAGCCTTCACGGACCATCCAACCTGAGAATTTCTCACAGCGGACACCACCAGTACAGTACACAACCACGCGCTTGTCCATGAACTCTTCCTTATGGTCGCGAACCCATTGTGGTAATTCACGGAAGTTTCGAATATCTGGACGAATGGCTCCACGGAAGTGACCAAGGTCATACTCATAGTCGTTACGTGTATCAAGGACAACAGTGTCCTCATCTAAAAGGGCGTCTTTAAACTCTTTTGGTGACAAGTAAGCACCAGTAGTTTCAAGTGGATTGATGTCGTTGTCAAAGTTATCATCCTCTAAACCAAGGTGAACGATTTCCTTCTTGTAGCGAACAAACATCTTCTTAAAGGCTTGCTCCTCTTCCTCATCAATCTTGAACCAAAGGTCCTCCATCCCTGGAAGGCTGTGAACGTAGTCCATGTATTTTTGAGTGGTTTCATAGTCACCAGAAACCGTTCCATTGATTCCCTCGTCAGCGACTAGGATACGTCCTTTGAGGCCGATTGACTTACAGAAAGCCAAGTGATCAGCCGCAAATTGCTCAGCATTTTCGATTGGAAGGTATTTATAATAAAGCAATACTCGAATAGGTTTTGCCATTGTATGTCCTCTTTCTTTATGAAATATCTATATTTGTTGTTTGATAGTCAAAGTCAACTTAACTATTATAGCGCTATCAAAGAGGACTAGGCAATTGATTTGTTTGGAGGAAAATTGTCACAAAAGAAAAAGTCTGAGTGCCAGATGCCTCAACCTGAGTTTCGTAAGATTGTTTTCCATAAGATAGTATTACAACTCTTTCTGTAGTGTCCCTAAGATAAGCAGTTGTGTCAGAAAAATCCAGAAAATAAGAACTCCTATATCTACAAGCGAAACAGTTCCATGTCTATAAAAGCTAGCTCTAAGAAGATTCGCAGAAGGGACAAATGGAAGTAGAAAATAAAGTTGATCTAACCAATCTGGAAGACGACCTGCCGGGTACATGATTGGTGAAAACATAAGACCAATCATTAAAATAAGCTGAGACATTAGCGTGACAATATTTTGGGGAAATATATAAGCGATTGAAAATCCTAGACTAATCATTGTTAGGCAAATAAGCAACATCACAAAAACAGACAAAATTGACAAATTTAATTGGACAGAAAAGCGAAGACAGCCTAATAAAAAAGAGAAGAATACACCTGGTAAAATAGCAATTAACCATATACATAGGTCAGCTAAAGAAATTAGAATTCTAGGAATAGGTAAAGCTCGAATATAGTCCACATGACCTTCTGACTTGGCATTAGCTATAACAGGAGATGAAATCGTACAGCCAATAGAAATGACTCCCATTAAAACTGATCCAGAGGCAAGATAGTAAGCAGTTGTTGTGTCCATCTCACCAATTACCAACGGATACCCAAAAAGAAGTGAAACGGACAAAAGCACTTGAGCTAGTGTGAATAGAATGAATAGATTTTTTTGTCGAAGATAGTTCCAACGAAGTAAGTAAAAAAATTGAGTCATATCAGTTAACAAGCTCCTCTTTATAAAGATCGGAAATAGATAATGTTTTCATATTAACTGAAAGGTTTGAAATAAGCCCTTTTTCTATACCTTCCTTAACTTGAATGAGTATTCGGGTTAATTCACTTTCTTCAATTTCCATCTGACAAACACAACCATTGACCATCGTAAAATGTTCGAATAGACTTAAAAATTCTTTACTAACAAAATTGAAAGAAATTTGATAATGATTTTTATAAGACATTTGGTGTACTGGACCAGATTTTAATAATTTACCATGGTTAAAAAGAGCAAAATTATCCGCATATTTTTCAACTTCTAGTAGATTGTGGGTAACAATGATAATAGTGTGTCCTTTATAAGCCAGTTTTTGTAATAATCGCCACTGTTTTTCACGACGTACAGGATCAACATCGTTGGTTGGTTCGTCAAGAAGCATAATATCAGCAGAGCCAATTAATGCCATGGCAAAAGATGTAAGCCGTTTTAAGCCTCCTGAAAGATTCTTCCCTTGTTTATCACGGTATTCTTCTATTTCTAGTTCTGCTAGAAGGCAATCAATTTCTTTTTGGAGTTCTGAGGTGCTTAACCCTCTCATTCTTCCAATCATCTCTAAATTTTGCTCAACAGTTAACTTTTCAAGTGGTGCATACTGTTGTGACATATAACTCATCATTGTTCGAGCTTGTTTACGGTTATGTATAAAAGAAATATCTCCGTAGTGAACATCTCCCTGATCAGGCTTAATAAAACCAATCATTTGCTTTAAAAGAGTTGATTTACCAGCACCATTATGTCCTATAAGAGCTGTGATTTTTGCAGCTTCTAGCTCTAAGAAGATATGGTTATTAGCAAAATGTTGTTTATCAAATGATTTTGTTAAATTTTCAATGGTGAGCGTTTCAAAAGTCATAATTTTATTTCTCCGTATTGAAAAGATTTTCCAGCATACTTCATTTTTGATAGGGTTATTGTATAATAACCTTAAGAGAGTCTTATGATTATGTCATAATTGACCAATTTAACGTTATAATTAACATTCAGAAATGAGTGAGGAGGTTTTCAATGTTAAAAGTTGCTATTTGTGATGACTCTGATAGAGATGCTAGCCAATTAGAACATTATTTACTTTCTTATGATAAATTTCCTCTAGAAACAAAACTTTATACAAATCCACAAAAACTGTTAAATCAACTAACACCAGATACCCACTGTGTCTTTTTGGATATTAATATGCCAGGAATCAATGGAATTGACGTAGCACAGAAGATTAGAAAATTTAATCCTTTCATTCCTATTATTTTTGTAACAAGTTATCGTGATTATATGGAACAAGTCTTCGAAGTTCAGACTTTTGACTATATCGTAAAACCGATAGAACCTCAAAAGTTAACGAAAGTATTGGATCGTATTTTGCGTTTTTTGGATATAGGCCAAGCACTTTTTACCTTCTCATTTGGTAAACACAATTATTCTGTCCCTTCGAGCGATATTGTATTTTTTGAGAAAGATAAACGTTCAGTATTTATATACACAAAGACAGGTACCTACAAGTCTCTACTAAAAACAAAAGAAATTTTGGAAAAACTCCCTAATTATTTTATTCAAATTCATGCTTCCTATATTTTAAACCCCAAATACATCAAAGACTTTGATTCAAAAACAGTTACTATTTTACTAAATGGGACTGAAGAATACCTACTCCCAATTAGTAGAAAGTTTCATTTTTCTTTTAAAGAAAAATATTACAGCTATCTAAGTGAAAGGCATTTTTAATGTTAGTAGGATTACGAATAATCAGTATCTTGTACGATTTATTTCTAGCAAGTATGTTATTTTATAGACCATTGTCTAAAATCAATATGAAAAAGAAGCCTTTAGTAGCCCTTTTTTTCATATTGATTTTTCATGGGGAACTCGTGTTCCTATTCTCTGAAAGTCGTATTTTTTTGGTCAGTAATCTCCTTCTAAACATTTTAGAATACTATCTAATCGGTCTCAATTTTGATTATCCTATTCGCCAGTCTTCCTTTTGGATTCTTTTACAAACTAGTCTAAGTTTGTTAGCAGGGGCTGTCCTAAACCAAGGAATCCAACTAATTTTACCTTTAGGGGAACTATCAAAAAATTTAGAAGCTATTAGTTTGTATCTCGGAATAAGTTTCTTCTTATCTACAGGAATAACTCTTATTTTACGAAAGCTTCTCCTATCCCATCAAAGGCTTCGTATTGCTACTTCTAAGGGAAACTGGCTTTATCAGTTTATCGTGCCTCTTTTATCTATTTTCTTTGCTTTTACAATATCTGCCATTCAAGGAGGGGTATTTGGAGCAGATTACCTGTCAATCATTTCTCTCTCATCTCTCATTGTATTGACTCTCTCCTCTCTTTATTTTAATCTGTACCTTGCTCGTCAACAGCAGCAATATTACCAAAATCAATTGGAAAAAGAACAGCTACAGTTTCAAGTTCGAGAAATACAACAATCTCAAGAAGAATATCAACGTCTCCAAAGCCTTCGTCATGACTTAAAAAATAAACATTTGACTCTTTTATCGCTTTTAGAGAAAAATCCTGAAGAGGCAAAAGATTATCTTTATTCATTAACAGATAGTATAGTAGGTGAACAAACTTTCTACTCTAAAAATCAAACTATTAATTTTTTACTTAATCAAAAACTACATCATTTAAAAGATGAGATAGAAATGGAAATTGATTGCTTTGTACCACAAGAATTATCTATTCACCCAGATATTTTAGCTGTTATATTAGGAAACTGCCTAGACAATAGTATTGCAGCTTGTCTCAGACTACCAAATAAAGAAAGAAGTTTATCAATTAATATCCGATACTTTCAACAAAATCTTTTTATCAATATTAGAAATAATTTTGATGAGAAAGAAAAATCTACTCGTAAGTCTCGTCAAAAAGATGGCTGGGGGTTGCGAAATATCGATGCTCTTGTTAAAGAATATCAAGGTAATATCAAACGCTTTATAAAAGATGGACAATATCAAATAGAAATTTTATTACCAATAAAAATAGGGACTATTCCGACTAAAGAACTTTAGGTAATCGATGAAAAATGAGTAATAATTAGGTAACGTAAATATTTGAGGTCAAAATCTATATTATATTTATTCATTAATAAACAGGTTGAGTAGGATTAGCTCAACCTGTTTTTTTCTATACTCGCATCTTTTTGACTTATGTATTATCTTACAATTTCGCAGCGGCTGCTTCATCCAAGATAAGAGTCACGTCTGGATGATGTTGCAAGACACTGGCCGGTACTTCCTCTGTTACCGGACCCTTGACCATCTTGAAAATGGCGTCTGCCTTCTTGTCACCATAGGCAAACAAAATAATCTTCTTGGCAGCCATAATGGAAGCAATCCCCATTGAAATAGCCTTTGTAGGAACTTGGTCTCGACTGGCGAAGAAACGGCTATTAGATTCAATGGTGCTGTCAGTCAAGTCAACCACATGGGTTTGACTATCAAAAGACGTACCTGGCTCATTAAATCCAATATGCCCATTACTTCCAATTCCTAAGATTTGCAAGTCAATGACATGTTGAGACAAGATGTCATCGTAATCCTTAGCTGCCTGCTCCAAATCTTCAGCCATGCCGTCAGGCAAGAAGCTCTCTTTAAATGGTTTAGCATTAAAAAGATGTTCTTGCATGAAAGCATGGTAGCTCTGCTCATGGTCTGGTGCTAGTCCGACGTATTCATCCAAATTGACACTGTAAAGTTCTGAAAAATCCACATCACTCTCAATCATCTCTTGGTAAAGGGCAATAGGGGAACTACCTGTAGCCAAGCCCAAAGTTTGAGCACCCGCTGCAAGGCTCTCTTTTAAAAGGTCAAAGGCAACCTTTCCTCCTTCAAGTTGATTTTTTACAATAATCGTTTTCATTTTTCACACCTCGCTAATTGGTATATACCATTTTTCTTTATTATCTCTTTTTTTAACTTTTTTGTCAAGCGCTTTTACTCGACAAGTTTAATGACGGTCGTCCTATATCGTGCTATAATAAAAAGGCTGAACATTTTTAAACGAGGAAACAAATGAATACAAACGATTTTGATTTTGAACTGCCAGAGGAACTGATTGCCCAAACACCCTTGAAGCAACGTGATGCCTCTAAACTCTTGGTCATTGACCCTGTAACCAAGGAAATGACTGACACCCACTTCGACCACATCATTGACCAGCTTAATCCTGGCGATGCCTTGGTTATGAACAATACACGTGTGCTTCCAGCCCGTCTCTATGGTGAAAAGCCTGATACCCACGGCCATGTGGAATTTCTCCTTTTGAAAAATACCCAAGGAGATCAATGGGAAGTTTTGGCTAAGCCAGCCAAACGCCTTAAAGTAGGTGCTAGAGTTAGTTTTGGTGATGGGCGCTTGACTGCCACTGTCACTGAGGAACTGGATCACGGTGGGCGTATCGTAGAATTTAGCTACGACGGTATCTTCCTTGAGGTTTTGGAAAGCTTGGGTGAGATGCCATTGCCACCTTATATCCATGAGAAATTAGAAGACCGTGACCGTTACCAAACGGTCTATGCCAAGGAAAATGGCTCTGCCGCTGCTCCAACAGCTGGTCTCCATTTCACTCCTGAATTGCTTCAAAAGATTGAAGCCAAAGGTGTAAAATTGGTCTACCTCACCCTTCACGTTGGACTAGGAACCTTCCGACCTGTTTCTGTTGAGAATGTTGACGAACATGAGATGCACTCTGAGTTTTACACTCTCAGCCAAGAAGCTGCCGATACCCTCAATAGTGTCAAAGCTGCTGGAGGTCGCATTGTTGCTGTTGGAACAACCTCTATCCGAACACTGGAAACAATCGGCAATAAATACGATGGTCAACTCCAAGCCGACTCAGGCTGGACCAATATCTTTATCAAACCAGGCTACCAATTCACAGTCGTAGACGCCTTCTCAACCAACTTCCACCTTCCAAAATCAACTTTGGTCATGTTGGTTTCAGCCTTTGCTGGTCGTGAATTCGTCCTTGATGCCTATAAACACGCCGTCCAAGAACGCTACCGCTTCTTCAGTTTCGGAGATGCCATGTTCGTCACACGACGTGCTGAGAAATAAATATTAAAAAGAATAAGGTTAAAAATGTAAAAGCATTCTTAACCTTATTTTCATTTACATTTTTCCTATGTTATAATACTTGGTAAGGAGGGAAAAATGTTACCATTTACAATTAAAAGCACAATGACTAGGGACCTTTACCTTAGATTTTCTTGGAAAATTTTTAGACAACATAAATTTGCAATAGCTTATCTGATTATTATGCCTATTCTGATTCTGATATACTGTGTTGCAAATGGTCTACCAATTTACGGTATTTTCTTAGCATCTCTATTTTTGGTTGCTATGTATTACTTAATTAACATGAAAATGAATCGGACCTATAACAAGAATCCTCTAATGCAGGATCTTGAGTCGACTTTTACCTTTGAAGAAGGCCATGTTATCGTCAGCACAAAGAGAGGGACATTAACTCTTAATTATGAAGACATTACTGATATTTATGAAACTAAATACGACATTTTCATGATGACTGGAAAAAACTTTGGTAATCCATTTGTTAAGAAGGATCTTACCGAAGAAGAAATCCAATTTATCAGAAGTTTAAAACATAAAAAGTAAACAAAATGCCCACCAGTTAAAACTGGGGGCATTTTCTGTTTATTTCTCCGCAAACTGGCTATTATACAAATCGTAATAGAAACCTTTATCTGCAAGGAGAGATTCATGGTTCCCTTGTTCGATGATTTGTCCATCTTTAAGGACCAAGATCTTGTCTGCTTCTTGGATAGTTGACAGACGGTGAGCAATGACAAAGCTTGTTCGACCTTGCATAAGGGTCTTCATGGCTTTTTGAATCAAGAGTTCCAGACGGGTATCAACCGATGAGGTTGCCTCGTCCAAAATCAAGATTTTAGGATCAGCCAAAAGCGCACGCGCAATGGTCAAAAGTTGCTTTTGTCCCAGTGAAATGTTGCTTGATTCCTGGTTCATTTCCATGTTGTAACCACCAGGCAAGGTACGGATAAAGTGATCTACATTGGCAGCCTTAGCGGCTTCAACGATTTCTTCGTCAGTCGCCTCAAGATTACCAAAGCGAAGATTTTCTTTGATAGTTCCTTCAAAGAGCCAAGCATCCTGAAGCACCATACCAAATTGTTTACGATAGTCTTGACGTGACAAGTGACGAATATCATGACCATCCACCAAGATAGAACCTGCAGTCACATCATAGAAACGCATGAGAAGATTGATAATCGTTGATTTTCCGGCACCAGTTGGGCCGACAATAGCGACCATTTCACCAGGATTGACTTCAAGATTAAAGTCACGAATCAGAGGTTTATCAGCCACATACTGGAAGTCCACATGCTTAAAACTAACTTGGCCAGTCAAGTCTCCTTCAAGCACCTCAGTGGCATCATTGGCCTCGTCTGGTTCATCCATCAGTTGGAAAATACGGTCCAAAGAAGATTTAGCACTCTGCAATTGTCCAGCCAACTGAGTCAAGTTCTGAATGGGTTGGTTAATCTGCCAAACATACTGAACAAAGGCCTGCATATTACCAATCGTCAGACGACCAGCCAAAACTTGCAAACCACCAAGAACAGCAACAATCAGATAGGTCAAATCAGACAAACCATTAAGGACAGGCATCATGAGTCCTGAAATGAAATTGGCCTTAAACCCTACCTTCTGAAGGTCTTCCGTGATTTCTTTAAAGTCATCTAAGGATCTGTCCTCACGACCAAAGAGCTTAAGCACATTGAAACCAGTCAGATTTTCTTGAACAAAACCGTTAAGAGCACCTAGGGCATCAGCCTGCTGCTTAAAATAGGGCTGAGACTTACTCATGATAAAGCGAGCACCAAAGAAAGTAATGGGAATAGTGATGACAACTATAGCCCCCAATTGAAGATTAAGGTAAAGCACTGTCCCGATAACCAAGGCCAAAGTAAAGACCGCATTAACTACCTGCAAAAAGGACTGCTGCAGGGCATTCGAAACTGTCTCAACGTCACTGGTAAAGCGTCCCAAGAGGTCTCCAAATTGATGCTTGTCAAAGTATGACACTGAGGTACGATTGATTTTCTCAGTCATCTCATTACGCATATCCTGAACCGTTGCCTGCACGGCATTGGTCATAAAATAGTTGGAATAGTAAGAAGCCAACTCATAAATGAGACCACGCAAGAGATAAAAGACCAGAACCATACCAACATAGGAAACGTTGATATGAGCACCTTCCACACCCTTGAACATGTCCAGCGTATTTTTAGTCAGTTCCGTAATGGCTAATCCAATCACAACAGGTTCAAGAACACTCATGATGACACTAACAATTTTCAAGAAAATAGCTAGGTAAAGTGGCAAACGATAAGCCTGCAAGTAGGACCAAAGACGGCCAAAACTTGAGGAATGAGTTTTTTTCTTTTTATTATTCTTCATTTTGACCTCCTTCTAATCTTCTGTAAGACTCTTTTGATTCAATTGAGAATTGGCAATTTCACGATAAATCTCATTGCTTTCCATAAGCTCTTCATGACGGCCACGACCAACGATTTCACCTTCATCCAAAACAATGATTTGATCAGCATCCATGATAGTCCCCACACGTTGCGCCACAATCAAGACTGTCGCATCCTGAGTAACCTCTTTAAGACGGCGGCGCAAGGTCGCATCAGTCTTGTAGTCCAAGGCAGAGAAGGAATCATCAAAGATATAGACATCAGGACGTTTAACCACTGCACGTGCAATTGACAAACGCTGCTTCTGTCCACCAGAAAGGTTGCTGCCACCCTCAGCCAAGTGAGAATCATAGCGTTCTTCCTTACTTTCGATAAATTCCTTGGCTTGAGCCACATCAGTAGCTTGATTCAATTCTTCATGACTGGCATTTTCCTTACCATAACGGATATTTTCACCGATAGTTCCTGTAAAGAGCAAGGCTTTTTGTGGAATAAAGCCAATCTTACGACGAAGAGCCTTAAGATTGTAGTCACGAACATCCACACCATCCACAAGAATGCGTCCAAGTGTTACATCATAAAAGCGTGGAATCAACTGTACAAGAGAGGATTTTCCTGAACCCGTAGATCCGATAAAGGCAATGGTTTCACCAGGTTTTGCCTTGAAAGAAATGTTGTGTAGGACAGGACTTTCAGTTTCACCAGGATAGGCAAAGGTCACATTGTCAAATTCCAAATATCCCTTAGTTTCAGTCTCTGTCACCCCATCTTCATTTGGATTGATAGAAATAGGCATGTCCATAATTTCCTGCAGACGTTCACTAGACACCGCCGTACGAGGATACATGGTAAAGAGATTGGCTAGAAAAAGGAAGGACAATAGCGCATGGAAGCTATACTCAATAAAGGCAACCAAGTCCCCGATAGCTAAACTTCCAGACCCTAATGGCTCAAGAGCAAACCAAACAATTGCCACAATCATGGCGATGATGATTTGCACAAAAAGTGGCTCGGTCAAACCAGTCAATTTGAAAAGTTTGTTTGAATTATCTGCATAGATAGCATTTTCAGAAGCGAACTTCTTCTCTTGAAAATCTTCTCTAGCGAAAGCTCGGATGACACGAAGTCCAGTCAGATTTTCACGAGCATACTGGTTAATCTTGTCGAGAGTTGCCTGTTGCTTTTCAGAAAGCGGACGCGTTTTTACCGCCACATACCAGACAACTACGGCTAGGAAAGGCAAGGAAAAAGCCACAATCCAAGCCAAAGACGGACTGGTCGTCAAAATCAAGAAGACGCTAGAAACCATCATTAAAGGAGTGATAACACCCAATTTGAGAACTTGATCCGCAAACTGCATGAGAACAAAAGCATCCGACGTGATACGAGTCACCAAAGAGGATACCCCAATCTGCTCATACTCATGGTGGGAATACTCCTGAAGCTTGGCGTAAATATCATTACGCATGACCTGCACCATAGTGGTCGTTAACTTACCGACCGCATAGGCCAAGAGCACACGACCAACAATACCCGTTAAAACCACAGCAAACATGACCCAAGCATAGGTATAAAGCTTGTCAGCATCCCCACGGTTTATTCCCTCATCAATCATTCTGGCAAGAACCGTCGGCAAGCCCAAGTTAGCAATAACAAACAAAATGGCCGCCGTAAAATTCATTGCTAGCCACTTAGGATAACGTCTGAGATAAGACCAAATATAAGCCATAAATGTCTCCTTTTCTTTTTTATCAATTACCATGTCTTTAGAGCTTTTCTACTTATGTACAACCGCTAGAGCCATAAAAAGCACAGAAAAAGGGCGTGACTAGCACGCACATTACCTACATTCTAACAAATGAAAATATTAAAAGCAATAGAAAAAACCAGAGCTGATGCCCTGGTTTTCTACCTATTTTGCTATCACTAAATTAATGGGATTGTATAAATTCCAATATATCTTCATAATCTAACTCTGACGCTGCCGCACCAAGACCTAAACTAACAATTTCATCGTCTTCACAATCTAAAATAATCCCATTTAACTCTAAAAAGACAAGCATGGTGAAAACTGCTATACGTTTATTTCCATCTAAAAATGCGTGATTTTTTACCAATGAATAACACAGTCTCGCTGCTTTCTCTTCAATTGTTGGATAGCGCTCAACACCAAAATAAACTTCAAACGCACTAGAAAGCGAAGACTCAACTAGCCCCTTGTCTCTTACGCCACCCAATCCTCCAGTAGTCTTAATAAGCTGACCATGCAACTTTAAAATTTGGTCTGTTGTCAATCGCTTCATTTAGCTAATTCCTTGAAGGCATCTAAATGACGAGACAAAACAGAGTTAGCCACATCGTCAACAGTAGTCTGCTCTGCAACTTCCGTTCCAGCTTGCTCATTTTTAATTAAGGCATCATACTCTACCAATACATACTTAGGCTTGTTATTTTTTAAAATAACTGCAGTTCCTTTGCTGTCGACCATACGAGCAACTTTAGAAAAATTTTGGTTAGCTTCCGAAATAGGAACTAAATTTTCAAGATTAATCTGCATCATAATACCCTCCTCAGACTTATCATAGCATTTTTTTGAGATAAAGTCAGAAATTAGGATACTTTTATCCTAAATAAGTTAAAAGCAACAGAAAAACCAGAGCTTATACCCTGGTTTTCTTTATTAAGCGACTTGAGTCGTTACCTTATTATTTAAGAGTAACTGAAGCTCCAGCTTCTTCAAGTTTAGCTTTAAGTTCTTCAGCTTCAGCTGCAGCAACACCTTCTTTAAGAACTGATGGTGCACCGTCAACGATAGCTTTAGCTTCTTTAAGACCTTCGCCTGTGATTTCACGAACAACTTTGATAACAGCAACTTTCTTGTCGCCTGCAGATGTCAATTCAACGTCGAATGAATCTTTAGCAGCACCAGCGTCAGCAGCACCACCAGCAGCAGCAGCTACAGGAGCAGCAGCTGTTACACCAAATTCTTCTTCGATAGCTTTTACAAGGTCGTTCAATTCAAGGATTGAAGCTTCTTTAATTTCAGCAATAATGTTTTCAATGTTCAATGCCATTGTGATTTCCTCCAAATGTGTTTTTAAAATATAATGTTTTAAACGTAGCTTAGGCTACGAGTTGTGAAGATGGGCTTATGCAGCACCGTCTTCTTTGCTTTCTGCAACCGCTTTGACAGCGTATGCAACGTTGCGCACTGGCGCTTGAAGTACAGAAAGGAGCATAGAAAGCATACCTTCTTTGTTTGGAAGTGATGCAAGAGCGTTGATTTCTTCGACTGAAGTGAACGCACCGTCAACAACACCACCTTTGATTTCAAGAGCTTCTGCGTCTTTAGCAAATTCGCTAATAACTTTTGCTGGTGCGATAACATCTTCGTTTGAGAATGCTACTGCAGATGGTCCAACGAAAAGTTCTTTAAGGTCTTCAAGACCTGCTTCTTCAGCTGCACGAGTCAAGATTGAGTTTTTGATAACTTTAAATTCAACGCCTGATTCACGAAGATTACGACGAAGAACGGTATCTTGGTCAACTGTAAGTCCACGAGAGTCAACAACAACGATAGATGATGCTGCTTTCATTTTCTCAGCGACGATGGCAACTTGTTCAGCTTTTTTAGCAATAATAGCTTCACTCATTAGTAGTTTTACCTCCGTTTTTATTTTTGGGCTAGGTACAAAAAAATCGCACCTAAACCTAGACACGAAAGTACAATACGTTACAAAAAAATAGTTACGTTTTGTGCCTCGGTTGGATGTTTATGAGTTTAACTCCCCAACTGTCTTAGGTCAGTTTTTTCAAACCTTATATATAATATCATGACCTAAATCAGACGTCAAGAAAAAAATGTCATTTTTTTATATTTTATGTTTAAAGAACATAAAACCTCTTAAAATCCAAAGATTCCAAGAGGTTGTTTTTAATCATATCTAAGCGCTTCGATAGGATCGAGCTTTGAAGCTTTATTAGCTGGGAGAAGACCAAAGATAATCCCCACAGCTGCTGAAAAGGCAATGCTTCCTATAGCCACACCGATAGAGACCCTTGCTTTCAGATCCATAGCACTTCCAATTGGTCCAACGACTAGGGCTGCAAAACCAAGTCCAATCAGACCTCCTAAGATTGTCAGAACCATTGATTCAATCAAAAACTGGGTCAGAATCTTACGACGGGTAGCTCCAAGCGCCTTGCGCAGACCAATCTCTCTAGTCCGCTCAGTTACCGAAACCAACATGATATTCATAACGCCGATGCCACCGACTAAGAGTGAAATGCCAGCAATTGCTCCGACAACGGTAGTAATGGTTCCAAAGATTGTGTTCACCTGATTTAAGGTCGCACTCATATCCGCCGCCTTGTACTGCCCATTGTCATCCTGAGATAACTGCGTCAATTGCTTGGCAGCCTCCTTGGCAATGGCACTACTATTCTTTACATCGGTCACATGGAAAAAAATCTGGCCAATAGCATCCGTGTTATTTTCAGCCGCTAACTGGGTATTGGCCACAAGAGCTGTTCCAATTTCACCATAGGCACCGATTGCAGTGTCTTTATTTTTGTAGACACCAACCACTCGATAATCATTATTTCCTATAGTAATGACTTGGTTAAGGGCATCGTCAGTCGTTTCAAAGAGTTTTTTAGCTACCAGCTGATCGATGACAACAACGCGTGAAAAAGTTTTGTAGTCATTGTCTTGCAGAGATCGTCCTGTCAACATTTCTAACTTTTTAGCTTTAAAGTAGCCCTGACTGGCACCTGTGATATTAACATTCTTAACAGTCTTTTTTTGGAGGGAGATCGAGGAAGTTAGGCTGTTGGTCACAAAATAGCTATCCACACCTGGCGTCTGTCTCACCACCTGCTCCAACCAAACTTCTTTGACTGGTTTGGTTGGCTTTGCCAAATCAGCATAGGCAGGATCGAGTTCCTCCCCTTTAGCCTCATAGTAGACTTGGACAGTATCCTTATCACCTGTCACGCTATCAGTTACACTCTGACGCATCCCGTTTCCTAGCCCCATGATGAGCACGACAGCAGCAACACCAATGATAATACCCAGCATGGTCAAAAAGGACCTCATCTTGTGTGACCGAATAGAACTAAGAGCAAATTTCCAATTTTCCATACTTACCTCCTAGTCAATTCGAACGCTATCCGTCGTGTCCTGGGTAATTTCCCCATCACGGATGACAATCTTACGTCGGGCATAGTCTGCAATCTCTGGCTCGTGGGTAACCATAATAATGGTTTTCCCCTCACGATTCAACTGGGTTAAAAGCTCCATAATCTGCATTCCCGTCTTGGTATCTAGGGCACCCGTTGGTTCATCCGCTAAAATGATTGCTGGATTATTAGACAGTGCACGCGCAATAGCCACCCTCTGCTTTTGTCCACCAGATAACTCCGATGGTAGGTGATGGCTACGGTCGGACAAACCGACTTTTTCCAAAAATTGTTGCGCTTTTTGCTTACGTTCACTCGAAGATTTTCCAGCATAAATTAAGGGAAGCTCCACATTCTTTTGGGCACTTAGCTTTGGTAGGAGAAAAAACTGTTGAAAGATAAAGCCAATCTGATTATTTCGCACCTTAGCCAAGCGGTTTTCGGAGAGTTCAGCCACATCCTCATCCTCGAGTTGATAGGAACCAGATGTCGGTCGATCAAGGAGTCCAATAATATTCATGAGGGTTGACTTTCCTGAACCAGAAGGGCCCATGATAGCCACAAAGTCCCCTTCCTCAACTGATAAATCAATGCCTTTAAGGACTTGCAGAGTTTCAGGTCCATTTTTGAAGGACTTGGTAATGCCTTTTAAAACCATAAGCGCTGGCTTAGTCACTAGACCTCACCTCTTCTCCACTGGTGTCTTTGGACTTTTTACCCTTAGCATCTGTCACGTCCTTTAGAGTCTCACCATCCTTAAAGGATTTATCGGCCTTGGTGATAACCTTTTGGCCTTCTTTAAGCCCTGATGCAATCTCTTGTTGTTTAGCATCCGCATTGCCAAGCTTGACTTTGACTTGCTTAATCTTCTGACTGTCTTCGTCGTAAACCCAGACATAGTTGTCAGAACCTTTCTTAGTCACAGCAGTTACAGGAACCAATAAAGCATCTTCGTCCTTAGTAACCTCAAGAGACACATTGAAGCCTTGTTTGAGCTTACCGATAGGACTGGTCAATTGAACCTTGTATTCATATTGAGAACCCGTTTGACCTGAATTTCCCGAAGCATTAGCTGACTGGCTGGCATTTTGCTTCGGATAATTGGAGATATAATTGACTTTACCTGTCCAGGTTTGGTCTGGGTATACTTTTGACGTAATCTTGACCTTTTGCCCCACTGAAATATTTGGCATATCATACTCGGTTAAGGTTCCCTGAATTTCGAATTGACCTTCACTTGTCACATGAACTAGGGTCTGGCTCTCTTTGGAAGCAGGGTCCACAGAGTCTGCCACTTCTACGACTGTTCCATTCACATCGGAAACAATGACCGTTTGATTAAGTACATCCTGAGCCTTTTCGAGTTCTGAGGCTGCATTAGCAACGGCATCATTATAATCTTGCAAGGTTTGGTAATTACTGGCTTCGGTTTGCTGACGCTGTTGAGCTGTCACTGCAGCTGTCGAATCATCTTCGTCTGTATCCTCGCTAGTTTGCGCTGAAGCTGCAGGAGCTGTTCCATACTGTTGGAAATAATTACGATCACGAACAGCCTTGTTATAGGCACGACTTGCAATATCGTAGGCTGCTTGGGCAGATGTGCTATCATATTGAACCAACTGCTGACCAGCACTCACTTCTTCACCTGCAGAAACAGTTACAGTGGCGTTACGACCAATGGTATTGTCAAAATAAACGTACTGCTCTGACTGAGCCTTGACCATACCCGTTAGGAGGGTCGAGGAGGCCAGCTGTCCCTTGATGACCTTACTTGCTGTAGGACCTTCAGCAGCCTTGTTCCCTTGGCCACCTCCTCCCAACAGGTTAAAAATCAGGATCAATAGGACAAGAATCCCTATGCCTCCAATGATCCAAACTCTTTTCTTATTTTTAAATAGCTTTGGACTGATTCTCTTTCGCATACGTCTCTCTTTCTAATTGTATTGTATAGATGTAACAATTGTAATATTTTTAAGATTCCCTGTCAATGAGTTCCAGTACACCATAGTGTAGCTTTTGATTGGGACGAACCTGACGTTCAAAATCAAGTTCTTCAAAAACGGTATCACGAAAATGCGCCTTGATGATAATTTTTTCCCGTGCAACACGCTTGGCCTCATTTAGCCATTCTTCTGTCAGACGACTGCCATTAGCCAGAGGCTTGATAGCCTCAAGATTTTCCGATTCCTTAATGGTCTCTGAAAACATAGGATCAGCATAGATGATGTTAAAAGAATTGTCAGCTTGAGCCTTCAAAAAAGACAAACTATCGCTCTTAATAGCCTTAATAGAACGCATGGCCTTTTCAAGCTGCTTATCATCTGTCTGATAAGAGGCAAGACCACGAGAAACCACCTGAAAAATCACTTCTTGACTCTCAAGGGCAGTCACCTGATTTCCCGCTGCTGCCATCACTAGGCTATCAGAAGCCAGACCCATAGTCGTGTCAAGAATAGTCTTGGGAAACTTGCCTAAAAGACTGACTAGAGCGTCATGGGGGGCCTTAATCCTTAGGGCAGCCGTATCTGGATGAAAGGTCAATTCACTAGCATCCGCATTGATAAAAGACAGTCTGTCTTTATATAGAAGATAGAACGGTCCAAAGCGCTCTAAACATTTCGCCAAAGATAACTTGCGCCGAGGCTGGTAGTCAGCTCCGAGGTCGAGAACTAAGGCTTGGGCACGGGCAATCAATTCCTCATTTTCACGTAAAGATGTCGTAATAATCATGTTTCTAGTATAGCAAAATTTAAGTAGCCTAAACCATGGTCTTAGCTTTCATTTTTAACTTTCTAGCTTACATTTGTGTAAGAAAAAAGCCCCAGCAAAGCTGAGACTCATTACAGCAATCAACTAGGTTTAAATATGACACGAAAGATAAAACTCTGTAGGGAATATGAAAGAGTTTTTTGCGAACCTAGTCAGCTTAGACCGAGACTTTTGGCAGTGATGAAAACGCCTGAAACAATTAGTCTCAGGCGTTCGGAAGTTTTGAGACGTTCGGCTCAAAACTTAGTCATGGAACTTCGAAGAAGATCGCTGACTTCCGCCATCACCCAAGAAAAGTCTCAAAAGAAAACTGTGTCTTCAATAAAAAAAGTCCCGGCAAAGCTGAGACTCTCTTTCATAATTAGATAGCTTCTGTTGTAAAGCTACGGCTTTCAAGCACACGCACCATAGCATCTGCTGTATCAAGCGCTGTGAAGAGTGGGATACCTGCTTCAATAGCTGAGCTACGGATAGCTGCACCATCTTCGTCATAAGTACGTTTGTTACCAACAGTATTGACAATAGCTTGCGCCTTACCTGAACGAACAAGGGCTGGGATGTCGTTGTCATCATTTTCACCCAACTTGTGCACAAGTGTTGCCTGAACACCATGTTCATTCAAGAATTTAGCTGTGCCTGCAGTAGCATAGATGCCGTAACCGATAGCATCGAAACGACGGGCCAAACCAAGGGCTTCTTCTTTGGTATCGTCATGAATCGTAAAGATAACATTACCAAAGGTTGGCAAGTGAAGGTAAGAAGCTTCAAAGGCTTTGTAGAGGGCCTTCTCAAGCGTTGCATCTGTACCCATAACTTCACCAGTTGATTTCATTTCAGGTCCAAGGAGGCTATCTACCTTAGCCAATTTTGTGAATGAGAAGACTGGTGCCTTGACATGAACGTGTTTGCTTTCAGGATAAAGGCCATCTTTGTAACCTTGCTCTGCCAAAGATTTACCAAGAATCAAGTTTGTAGCCACCTGAGCCATTGGAATATCCGTTACCTTAGACAAGAATGGCACGGTACGGCTGGCACGTGGATTCACCTCGATTACATAAACCGTTTCGCCCTTGATAACGAACTGAATATTCATCATACCAATACAGTTAAGACCGATGGCCAAACGTTTAGTGTAATCAGCAATCGTTTCTTGGATCTTCTTAGAAAGGGTTTGTGGTGGGTAAACCGCCATTGAATCCCCTGAGTGAACCCCTGCACGTTCGATGTGTTCCATGATACCAGGAATCAAGACATCCTTACCATCAGAAATGGCATCTACTTCACACTCACGTCCAATGATATAACTATCGACAAGGACTGGGTGGTCAGGACTCGCCTTAACGGCTGTACGCATGTAAGAGCGAAGGTCGTCTTCATTTTCCACGATTTCCATGGCACGTCCACCCAAAACGTATGACGGACGAACAAGAACTGGGAAGCCAATCTTACGAGCTGCTTCAACCGCTTCTTCTTCATTTGTCGCTGTTTGACCTGGTGGTTGTGGGATGTTGAGGTCAATAAGAGCTTGTTCAAAGAGGTCACGGTCTTCGGCACGGTCCAAATCAGCAACCTGAGTACCCAAGATTTTCACACCTGCTTTAGACAATGGCTCAGCCAAGTTGATAGCTGTTTGACCACCAAACTGCACCACAACACCCTTAGGTTGTTCCAATTCGATGACGTTCATCACGTCTTCAAAGGTCAATGGCTCAAAGTACAATTTATCTGAAACTGAGAAGTCTGTTGAAACTGTTTCAGGGTTAGAGTTCATAATGATAGCTTCGTAACCTGCAGCTTGGATAGCTTTAACAGAGTGAACCGTTGCATAGTCAAACTCAACCCCTTGTCCGATACGGATAGGACCTGAACCAAGAACGATAACAGATTCTTTATCAGACTTGATAGATTCATTTTCCCACTCGTAAGTTGAGTAGAAATATGGTGTTGAAGATTCGAACTCGGCTGCACAAGTATCAACCATCTTGTAAACAGGAACGATATGATTTTCCAAACGAGTGGCACGGACTTGGTCAGCTGTTTGGTTCCAAAGTTCCGCAATCTTACGGTCAGAGAAACCATTGCGTTTGGCTTCTTTCAAAACAGCAATGTCGCCTACGTGAGTAGCCAATTCTTGTTCCAATTCGAAGATATGGAGCAATTTGTCAAGGAAGAAAATATCAATCTTAGTCAACTCTGACAATTCTTCAATAGTGTAACCACGACGGATAGCTTCAGAAAGGTAGAAGAGACGGTCGTCTTGCGCTTTAACAACCTTTTCCACCAAGGCATCATCTGTTACTTCGGCAAGCTCAGGCATTTCATTGTGGTGAACACCGATTTCAAGCGAACGACAAGCTTTAAGAAGAGACTCTTCAATGTTACGACCAATGGCCATCACTTCACCAGTCGCTTTCATCTGAGTACCAAGACGACGTTCCCCATGTTCAAACTTATCAAATGGGAAGCGTGGGATTTTGGCAACCACGTAGTCAAGGGCTGGTTCAAACATTGAGTAGGTTGTACCAGTGACTGGGTTAATCATCTCATCAAGTGTCAAACCAACAGCGATTTTAGCCGCCAATTTAGCGATTGGGTAACCTGTTGCTTTTGAAGCAAGGGCTGATGAACGTGATACACGTGGGTTTACTTCGATAACATAGTACTTGAAGCTATTAGGATCAAGCGCCAACTGCACGTTACAGCCACCCTCAATCTTAAGGGCACGGATAATCTTCAAGCTGGCATCACGAAGCATTTGGTTTTCAATATCTGACAAGGTTTGCGTTGGAGCAAATACGATAGAGTCCCCTGTGTGAATACCAACTGGGTCGAAGTTTTCCATGTTACAAACCACAAGAGCGTTGTCAGCAGCATCACGCATTACTTCGTATTCGATTTCTTTGAAACCAGCGATAGAACGTTCAATCAAACATTGGGTTACTGGTGACAACTTCAAACCATTTTCAGCGATTTCACGAAGTTCTTCTTCATTGGCACACATACCACCACCGGTACCACCAAGGGTAAAGGCAGGACGGACAATAACTGGATAACCAATTTTTGAAGCAAAAGCCACTGCTTCTTCCACCGTATTAACGATTTCAGATTCAGGAATTGGCTGATGCAAATCTTCCATCAATTGTTTAAAGAGATCACGGTCTTCGGCTTGGTCAATGGCAGACAATTTTGTCCCCAATAATTCAACGCCAAGCTCATCAAGAATACCAGCTTTAGACAATTCCATGGCCATATTCAAACCAGTTTGTCCACCAAGTGTTGGCAAGAGAGCATCAGGACGTTCCTTACGAAGAATACGTGTCACAAACTCAAGCGTAATTGGTTCAATGTAAACCTTGTCTGCGATTTCTTTATCAGTCATGATAGTCGCAGGGTTTGAGTTGACAAGAACAACACTGTAGCCTTCCTCTTTCAAAGCCAAGCAAGCTTGCGTACCAGCGTAGTCAAACTCAGCAGCCTGACCAATGATAATAGGACCAGACCCGATAACCATAATTTTTTTAATATCAGAACGTTTAGGCATAATTTATGATACAAAGCCCGTTAAGGACCCAGTGAAAATAGGAAACGTGACGACGACGCCTAAGCGTCTAGTCACCGTTTCTCTTTTTCACACCGTCCTTAGGGCGTGTTCACTTTCGTGAACCTGTATCTTCTCCTTTCTATTTGACAACTCTCTGGTTGTCATTAAATAAGGTAGTAGACTGGGGCAAACAAGAATCGCACCCCATTATAGTCACTAGACAGTTGCAATTAACGACGTGCTTTTTCAGCTTGGAAAGCATCAATCAATTCCAAGAACTCATCAAAGAGATAGCTAGCATCGTGTGGACCAGGTGCTGCATCTGGGTGGAATTGCACTGAAAAGGCAGGGAAGTCACGGTGACGAACACCTTCAACTGACTTATCGTTAATCTCTTCGTGTGTTACCATGAGGCAATCTGGAAGTGTGTCACGGTCAATAGCATAACCATGGTTTTGGCTGGTAAAATCAACACGACCAGTCGCAATTTCACGAACCGCATGGTTAAAGCCACGGTGACCAAACTTCATCTTGTAAGCCTTGGCACCATTCGCCAAACTAAACAACTGGTGACCCATACAAATCCCGAAAATTGGAATTTTACCTTGGATACCACGAATCATATCAAGTGCATATGGCACATCTTCAGGGTTACCAGGACCATTTGACAACATCACACCATCTGGATTAAGATGGAGAATTTCTTCAGCCGTAATATTGTGAGGGACAACCGTCACATTACAGTCACGTTTTGAAAATTCACGCAAGATAGAGTGTTTAAGACCAAAGTCAACCAAAACAATGTTTTTACCAACACCAGGTGCAGGGTAAGCTGTCTTAGTAGAGACCTGTTCAATATTATTTGTAGGCAAAACAGTGGCACGTAATTGATCTTGCAAGTGCTCAATACTGTCACCAGGATCAGCCATAGTTGCCTTCATGGTACCGTGTTGACGGATAATCTTAGTCAAGGCACGTGTATCAATACCAGAAATACCAGGGATGTTTTTAGCTTTCAAAAACTCATCCAAAGTCATTTGGTTACGCCAGTTGCTGGCACGACGGCTAGCCTCTGATACCACCACACCCTTAGTTGTAGGTGTGATTGATTCATAGTCATCACGGTTAACTCCATAATTACCAACAAGTGGATAGGTAAAGGTCAAGATTTGACCATTGTAAGACTGGTCAGTGATAGATTCTTGATAACCTGTCATACCAGTATTAAAGACGATTTCACCAGTCACATCCACATCAGCACCGAAGGCCTGACCTTCAAAAATTGTGCCGTCTTCCAAAATAAGTAAACGTTTTGCCATTATAGTAAATTGTTCCTTTCACTAAGATACAAAGGGCGTTAAAAATCTGAATGAAAAGCAAATCTGACAGAGAAACTCAAGCTTCTAGAAAGATTTAGCTATTTTTCGAAGATTTAGCCCGTGTTCATTTTCGTCTGATTCTCTCTGGAATCTGTTAACGTTGTTTACGCTTTGCCATTTAAAATAGCTTCAATAATTGCCATACGGACAAAGACCCCATTTTGCATCTGAGCAACGATACGAGCCTTAGGCGCTTCCACCAAGCTATCAGCAATCTCCACATCACGATTAACCGGAGCAGGGTGCATGATGATAGCATGGTCTGCTAACTTGGCATAACGTTCTTCAGTCAAACCATAGAGAGCATGGTATTCTTCTTTTGAAAATCCCTTGTCATCCCCATGACGCTCGTGCTGAACACGAAGCAACATGAGCACATCTAGGTCCTCAATCACATCGTCAATGGCGACATGCTGACCATAGACATCAAATTCATTAGAGTACCAAACCTCAGGACCAGCAAAATACAGCTGAGCACCCAAACGCTTGAGAATCTGCATATTTGACTTAGCCACACGAGAATAAGTGATGTCACCGGCAATACAAACCTTAAGATTTTCAAAAGTTCCAAACTCTTCGTAAATAGTCATCAAATCAAGCAAACACTGACTTGGGTGTTGCCCAGAACCATCACCCCCATTGACAATAGAGGTCTGAATGGTTCTACTATCAATCAACTGCTTATAGTAATCAACTTCCGAGTGACGAACCACACAGATGTCCACACCCAAAGCAGACATGGTCAAAATTGTATCATAGAGGGTTTCACCCTTATTCACTGAGCTTGTTCCAGCATCGAACTCAATCACATCCAAACCAAGTTTCTTCTCAGCCACTTCGAAAGATTTGTGGGTTCGAGTTGAATTTTCAAAAAAGAGATTGGCAGCGAAATACTGTCGATCCAGCTGGAAATCAGCTCTGCCATTTTTAAAATCTCCACCTCGACGAATCAGGCCCAAGACCTCTTCATTCGTGAGGGTTTCCATGGTCACCAAATGCTTGAGTGACACTTTTCCATCTGCAATCGCCATAGTTTTTCCTTTTAAAATGATTAACTAATCCTTGCTACCTTTATTAGGGTCTGGCAAGATTTGGTAAAGCAAGATACCGAGAATAGTCGAACTTGCCACACCAGTAATTTGAAGACCACCAAGGTCAATCATCAAACCACCAATACCTGATACCAAGATAACACTAGCAATCAAGAGATTCTTTTTATTATCAAAATCAATCTTATGTTCAACTAAAATTTTCATACCGCTAGCAGCGATAACCCCAAAGAGGGCAATGGAAATCCCACCCAAAACAGCCGTTGGGATGGAACTCAAGAGAGCAGATACCTTACCGATAAAGCTCATCAAGACCGCAATCACTGCTGCACCTGCAATAACGTAAACTGAGTAGACCTTACTGAGGGCCATAACCCCAATATTTTCACCATAAGAAGTTACCGGAGGAGCTCCAAAGAAACCAGCAATGATTTGTGCCAAACCATCACCAGTAAGGGTATGGTCAAGACCTGGATCTTTGAAGTAATCACGACCAGTCAAACTGTTTAGAACCATGACATGACCGAAATGTTCCGTCATTGTCACAAAGGCAATCGGAGCCATAGTTAAAATCGCACTTGGATAGAACTTGAAGTCGTAATTTACAAGCGGAATATCAAAGCTTGGAACTTGGAACCAATGAGCAGCCGCAACTTTTGAAAATTGAACAAACTCATGTCCCGTTAACCAACCAAAAACCACTGAGAAAATATAACCAACTATCAAGCCCAACAAAATTGGAATAACACCAACAATTTTCTTGCCATACATGTTAAAGAGGATAACCGCAAAGAGAGTCACCATAGAAATTACAAGGCTGAAGACACTATAGGTGTCATTAACCATTGTCGCATCCTTAACAGCATTAGCCGCAAGACTTAAACCGATAACAATGATAATAGGACCGACCACGATTGGCGGAAGGACCTTATCAATCCAGTTATTTCCTGCGTACTTAACAATCAAGGCAACAATCAAGTAGACCAAACCACCAGCCATGGCACCTTGAGCCACCGCCGCAATACCATCAGACTTCATAAGCATCTGCATAGCAGCAATGTAGGCAAAACTAGACCCCATATAAGCTGGAATCTTATACTTAGTCACCGTCAAGTGAGCCAAAGTTCCCAAACCAGATGAGAAAAGAGCAATGGCAGGATCAATCCCAACCAAAATCGGCACAAGCACCGTAGCACCAAACATGGCAAACAAGTGCTGGAATGACAAACCAACCAACAAACCAGGTTTCGGCATATCATTCACATCATATTTTACGTTATTCACGATATCAAAGGACTCCTTAAAACAAGATACAAAGGGCGTATAAAGAGCAAAGTAAAATTAGGAAATCTGACGCCGAAGCTTTAGCTTCTAGGAAGATTTATCTATTTTACACAGCTCTTAGCCCGTGTTCAATTTAACACGATACAAAGGGACGTTTTGGCGTAGCCAAACATTTCTGTAGAAAAATAGAAAGTCGACAAGGCACTCCAAAGAGTGCTAGGAGACTTATCTTTTTTCCTAAGAAATGAGTCCCGTGTTCAATTAAACAAGATACAAAGGGCGTATAAAGAGCAAAGTAAAATTAGGAAATCTGACGCCGAAGCTTTAGCTTCTAGGAAGATTTATCTATTTTACACAGCTCTTAGCCCGTGTTCAATTTAACACGATACAAAGGGACGTTTTGGCGTAGCCAAACATTTCTGTAGAAAAATAGAAAGTCGACAAGGCACTCCAAAGAGTGCTAGGAGACTTATCTTTTTTCCTAAGAAATGAGTCCCGTGTTCAATTTAACAAGATACAAAGCCCGTCTAAAGCCTAAAGCAAAAATAGGAAATACGATGACGGAGCGCCAGCTCCTAAGAGTATTTATCTTTTTTGCACAAGGCTTAGGGCATGTTCAATTAACAAGATACAAAGGCGTTTCACCCTAACTGTCAGCCAACTTAGCTTGGATCAATAATGTTGACGCTATCTTTACCATCAACTTCAGAAACCAAAACTTCAATCTGTTCTGACTCACTTGTTGGGATATTCTTACCAACATAATCTGCACGGATTGGCAATTCACGGTGACCACGGTCAACCAAGACAGCCAAACCGACACGCGCCGGACGTCCATGACTAACGATATTATCAATCGCAGCACGAATCGTACGACCTGTATAGAGCACGTCATCTACAAGGATAACATCCGTACCATCAATTTCGATAGGAATAAGGGATGTGTCCTGTTCAGATTTAACATCATCACGGTAAGCCTTAGTATCAAGCTCAATCAATGGTACATCAAGGTTTTCCAACTGTTTCAAGCGCTCTTGAATACGCTGAGCAATATAAACACCACGTGTCTTAATACCAGCCAAGACAATCTTGTCGAGATTCTTGTTTCGCTCAATAATCTCATAAGTGATACGTGTAATGGCACGCTTCATGGTTACGTCATCGACGATTTCTTTTTTCTTCATAAAAGAACCTTTCTAAATACAAAAAAATCCCCTTGAAACAAGGAGATACACAAAAATATGGCACAGTTTACCTGTACACTTCTTATGGCTCCTTGCCTGCCTCTCTGGACAGTGATTAAAGGACTTATTCAATTAGGTAAATTATAGCAAAATTTAGACCCTTTTACAAGGAAAAAACGGATAGCCTCTCCCAAGAAAGACCATCCGTTTGATGATTAGTTACCTTTTCTCAACTTCTCCAAAGTTTCCTTGAAAATAGCAGGTTCTTCTGCTGTAAATTCGACCAATTCTCCAGTCGTAGGATGCGTGAAACCAAGGGTCTTGGCATGTAGAAATTGTCCGTGACCCTTGAGGGTCTTACGAGGCCCATATAGAGGATCTCCCGCCACTGGATGACCGATATAAGCCATGTGCACACGGATTTGGTGGGTACGACCTGTTTCCAGCTGCAGCTCCACCAAAGTATAGTTGCCAAAGCGTTCCAAAACAGTAAAGCGAGTTACCGCAGGCTTCCCTTTGGCCGTTACCGCTTGCTTCTTGCGGTCCTTGTCTGAACGTCCAATCGGAGCTTCAATCACGCCTCGGTCGTTAGGCAGATTGCCATGCACGATAGCCACATACTTGCGCAGAGACTTCTTGTCCTTAAGCTCGGCCGCCAAAGCATTGTGGGCCTTATCATTCTTAGCAACCATGAGAAGACCAGACGTGTCCTTGTCAATACGGTGGACAATTCCCGGACGAACCACACCATTGATAGACGAGAGGTCCTTGACATGATACATGAGGGCATTGACCAAGGTCCCAGATGTGTGACCAGCTGATGGATGGACCACCATGCCCTGAGGCTTATTGACGACTGCCACATCCGCATCTTCATAGATAATATCCAAAGGAATATCTTCAGCCTTGTACTCCAAGACCTCTTCTTCTGGCAATTCATAGGTGATGACATCACCCTCTTTAACTGCATATTTAGCCTTTGACGACTTACCATTAACCAAGACCGTTCCAGCCTTGATGACTTCATTGGCCTGACTGCGTGACAATTCTGTCAAATCTGCCAAGGCCTTATCCAGACGATTACCCGCCTCTTTTATGATGACTTCCATTTTCCTCTTTCCATAAGATTAAAATCAAGAGCAGGACACCCACCGTTAGATAGGAGTCTGCCACGTTAAATATTGCAAAATCAATAAAATCAAGCTGAACCATATCAACCACATACCCTAGATGCACACGGTCAATAAAGTTTCCAATACCACCTGAGATAATCAAAACCAAAGATAGGACCAACCAAAGACTCTTCTGATAATTCTTAACCAGATAAATCAGAGCCGCACCAATCACCAGAACCGTCAAAATCACAAAGAAAAATTTCTGATCCTGTAAAATCGAAAAGGCGGCACCACGGTTCTGTAGATAGGTCAGACTGAAAAGTCCCGGTATAGCCTTGATGACTTGGTTTAGGACAATATTTGCCACAACCCAATGCTTGACCCACTGATCCAAACCAATCAGGGCCAGAATAGCCAAAGGAATCACAACCTTACGCATATGTCCTCCTATGGTTTATAAGTGTCAAAGTAGTCAAACATAACATTGACAAACTTAAGGGCACAAGACGACAAGCTAATGCCCTTACGGCGAACATACACCATCTTGTTGTCCAAATTGTCCTCTAGTGGAATCACCGTAATACCGTTCACACTTTGCGCATCTAGGAAACCAGACCCCGTCGCATAAGCATCCGTACGTTCCAAGATACCGTTCAAGGTCGCACGGTCCGTCACGTTAAACATAAGAGACGAATCTGACGTATCCACAAAGTTCTCAGAATAGTAAAGGTACTCGTCCTTCTCCTGAGTGAAACGCACCGTAGGCAAGGCCGCCAAGTCCTCCATAACCAGACTGTCTTTTTTAGCCAGCGGATGCCCCTTACGGAGATAAATGTGCGTCTTAAACGGAATCAAATCAATAGACTCAAGCCCAAGCTTGTCCATGTTTTGCTGGATTCCCTTGCTATTTTGACGATTCAAATAGATAATCCCAATCTCACTGTGTCCCTTGGCTACCTCATCCAAAATCTGAATGGTCGTAGACTCAAAGATACGAAAATCCTTGTAATCAGGATAACGCTCTGAAAAAGTCGTAATCAAAGGTGGCAAAAAGTCATAGTGCTGACTGGCAATCGAAAACTGGTTGCCCTTCTCAGAAGCATTGAGATAGCGGTTTTCAAAACTATCAAAACTGCGCACCACCTCAAGCGCACGCTCGTAAAAAGTCATGCCCTGACTGGTCAAGACAGCCCCCGTCGTTGTACGGGTGAAAATTTGAAAATTCAACTCTTGCTCCAAATCTTTAATCGCCACCGAAAGGCTAGGCTGACTCACAAAGAGCTTGCTGGCAGCCTCACGGAAGGTACCGCTGTTGGCAATAGCTACCACATAACGTAGTTGTTGTATGTTCATGTGTGACACTTCTTTCTTGAAAAATCAATCATTTCTATTATACCAAATTTTATCTTCTTTTGTTGAGACTAAAAAAGCCCAGACGACCCCGGGCTTGGGTGGCTAAGAAAGTAGCCTTATTCATCTGATTTATCTGTTAAGAAGTACTCGTTTTCACGTTTATCATAGTCAAACGTTAAGTGAACCGTCTTAAGTTTACCACTGTCTGGACTATAATCGTAGAAGCTAAGCGATACTTTTTGAGTGAGGTCTTCCTCATCAGTCTGAGTCAGCTCATGCGTACTAAAGCTGGCCTCAGAGTGGTTTGAGACAACATCTGAGAGGCGTGTTCCCTTAAGCAAATCTGCTTGCGTACCCACCGTTAGCTTATCATAATCCTCTTTTGTCCAGTTGCTTTGATAGTCACTAACTTCCTTAACCTTATCATAGCCAAAATCTGCTGAAGCATGCTCTAGAATGTAAGTACCATCTTTAGACTTAAAGGTCAAACGGACAAAGTTATCACTACCTGTTCCCTCTTTTGCATAAGTAAGGTCTAACGTCTGTGTCTCACCATCATTGCCCCACTCGGCATCCGTAGCCTTACCGTGAGCATCTAGGACCTCATCCAAAGTCAAAGAGTCAACCTTCAACTCCTTAAACTGGTCCTCTGTCCAGTCAAATTGATAATCTTTATCAATGTATTCATTTGCTCTGTAACGACTATCAGCCTCAAACTGATCGGCATGTTTAATGATATACTTGACCACTTGATAGCCTGTTCCACTAAGTGACGTCGTGAAAAAGATGATGGACATAACCAGAGCGATGATAGACAAGGCCTTGCGTGTTGACTTCACACTCAGCGCCATAGTCACAATCGCCAAAATGATAAGGAAGAAAGCAAGGAAGGTAAAGATGAAACCGATTGGAAGTGTCCAAGCCAAAACGGCAAATATAAGCCCCAAGACTAGGATAATAATCGGAAGAACGATGTTGACAAAAGTATTATTTTTGACTTCTTTAGATTTGTAATAAGGGTTTTCCAAAGGCATCTGACTTGCCTTTGGTTCTTCTTTCTCTTGCTCTTTCTCCAGATTCAACTCAGGCATGTGATTAGGAGCTTCCTCCTCAAGTACCACTGGACCTTCAGCTGGTTGCGCTTCTGAGTCAGCAGACACCTCTTCAGTAGCTGCAGAACTATCCACCTGCTGAGCTTCAACTTGCTCAGACACTTGGGCAACTTCCTCCTCAGTAGCGATGACAAAGCCCTCTTTCTTAGCTTCCATAAACTCCTCAGGACTTGGTTTACGACCATTGACGTCCTCAAAGTGACGCACCCATTCTTCTCTAGTTGCCATAGCTGACTCCTTTATCTCTTTTTCTTTATTTTATCATACTTTAATCTGGTCTTATGAAAATAAGGTCGGATATAAGAGAGAATTTTTTGAGACTGCCTGAAGTGCTTAAGTGACAAGCTATCTCATGAACAATGGACGAAAGAAAACCACCGCTAGGGTGGTGGAAGTCTCATACTACTATCTATTCTTGACTCTCTTTAACTTCCTCAAACCATTTATCAAACTCTTCATCTGGAAGTAGTTCTTCATCCTTATCGTAACGTCCCTCATAACTATACTTCGATTTCAAACTATTCGTTTCAGAATCGTAGATGAGCCACATTTCTGTAGGATGTTCACGATTATACTCTTTACATAAGGAAACAAGTGTTTGAATATCCTGAGCACCATATTTAAGTAAACTAAACTGCATTTGATCTGAGGTATCTATTTTATTCCTTACATACTTGGCAACATCATCTCTATCAAGATAATGTTTCCCAACCTTAAAAAAGATATCAAACTTGTAAAAACCATCTGCGATAGCATAAATGTACACCCTATCTACTTGTTCCTTAGTATACTCTAAACCAAGAGATACCATACTAGCTTGAACTTCCATAAATTTATCTTCAAATTGTTTCATTACTTTATTCCCCATTTATATTTTGAATTATTTCATTATATTTCTTTCCATCAATCTTATAATTCACTTCAAAACCCGTTGGTCTTCTCGAAGCAGCCTAACCAAGCATCCTCCTATACTCCTTCGACTTCTCTCCATACCAGTCCTTAGCTGAGTAGCCAAACTGCTCTCTATATTGTTCAGAATATTTAAAAAGGTAATAACCTCGTAGCAAATCAATGGAAAAGACATAAGTCGCAAAGACAAATATGGCAGGCATGATGGGCATCAACACCGCATCGATACTCCCTCTGATGTCGCTCCCGGTAGAGCGGTCAAAAAGCACCAGTCCAGCTGTAATCCCGGTTCCACCTAAAAAGACTAAACCATCCGAAATCTTTTCAGTCACAAGTGCTACCATGGGGCTAAACTCTGTCTGATTTTGAACGGCTTCTTTCAGTTTACGGGGAACCGTTCGAATCAAATAATAAATGGAAAGAAGAAACATGGCACCCGATAATATACTGACAATATTTCGTCGTGTCATCATCATTATTCCGGCACATACTGTAAAGATAGCGAGTAAGACTACCATGTAAAAGTAAGTACAAAATTTCAGTTTCATCGGACTTCTTCTGTGCTTTATTGAAAAGAACAGATAGACCAGATACATGACCACATACAAGATAATCATGGGCCACTGAATCCAAGAAAATGTGTGATCTTGTTCAACGGTCAAGCCCTTTATAAACATCGGTGTGGCAATAGAAGAAAAGTAAAGAAGGATTGAAGTGATAAATAAGCCAATAAATCGTTTCCAGCTACCTTTTTGATTGAGCTTGTCCACTGTCTCCTTAGTAACAATAGACTGACTTTGATCATATGTGTAATTCAAGAATTTCAAAAGTTTTCTCCTTTTATCACGAAAAAACAGGAAGGTCTCCCCTCCTGTTTCCTTAATCAGCTTAATTAATCGCCATCTGGACCTGATTTATAAGTAAGGTAGAATGTATCACCATCTTCTGTAGTGTCAAATGACAAGTAAACACTCTTAAGTTTACCATCTTCAGCTTTAAAGTCGTTATAAGAAACGCTCAATTCTTTCTTGAACTCACCTTCACGAACGGTTGAGATGGTGTACTCAGCGTTTGAAGCTTTAGGGTGATCCTTAAGGATATCTTCGAGTTTTGTTCCGTTTGATGGATTACTGTAATCTCCCTTATTAAGAGCATCAAACTGTTCTTTCGTCCAGTCAGATTTGTATGAGTCATCAGTTTGTACAGCATCTGTAGGGAAGTTTCCTGAAGCATGTGACAAGATAAAGGTGCCATCATACTGTTTCTTAAAGGTTAGGTAAACATGTTCACTATAGTCTTTGCCAGAATAAGTCATGCTCAAGTCATCACCTGACATTTGAGCATCTGATGCTTTACCATAAGTCTTCATAATTGACTTAGCAGAGTCTTTTCCAGCTTTCAATTTCTTGAACTTAGATTCATTCCAGTCAAATTTAGCATTTTTGTCAATGTAATCGTTGACGTCAGTGCTATCACCTTTTGAATCAGATTTTGAGTCACCTTTTGAATTAGATTTTGAGTCACCTTTTGAATTAGATTTTGAATTAGATTTTGAATCAGATTTTGAATCGCTATCATCATCTTCATCATCTTTGTCAGCAACTTTTGATGTTTTGCTTGAGCCTGCATTGTCATTTGAGTTTTGAGAAATTTGGAAAATCAAACCACCAATAGAGACAAGGAGCATGACTCCAGCTACTGCCGTTGCAATGATAGAGAGCAATTTCTTGCTTGATTTAAGGCTAAAGATAAGTGAAACCATTGCCAAAGCGAGTGCAAGGACTGTCAAGATGATGAAGAGCCAAGCGGGACTAACAAACCATGACAAGATGGCAAAGATTACTGAAAGGGCAATCGCAACAATCGGCAAGATAAGGTTGAAGACAGGTTTATCTGCTGAGCTAGGTGCTGGATTAGGAACTGCTCCAAATCCTTGAGTTGTAGGAATAGAAGCCTTTTCAAACATGCTTGAATCAAATTGTGGTGTTGGTTGTTGAGAAGGCGCTTCTGGGAAGGCTGCTGTTCCAAATGGTGATTCATTGCTTACTTGTTCAGCGACAGCATCTTCAGCTGTTTCAGCAACATCAGCGATATCGTCTTCTTGAGCGACTTCCTCAGTATCTGAAACGACTTGTGCTGCAGGTGTTTCTTCAGTAGCAGGCTCCTTAGCTGGGGCATCTACAGATGCCGCTTGAGCAATCAAAGCGCTAGTATCAAAATCAGCTGCTTTAGCGTCCAAAAATTCTTGGGGGCTAGGTTTACGCCCATGAACCGACTCAAAGAGTTCAGCCCATTCTGCTTTAGTTGACATAAAAATCTCCTTTTTTCAAGAAATGCAAACAAATGGACCCCTCAGCTTAGTGACGTTTTCCATAAGTAAAACATAGACACACAGCTTGCTTATCCGTGAGCATCCTACGTCTTTCAAAAGTTATGCCTCGCTCGCTGTTTGAGTGAAACAACCTTTCCCTATATCTAGTCCCTGTTCATTTTCTTGTTGATGTTTCTATTTTACCATAATTACAAACCTCTGTTAACCGTTTCCCAAAAGGTTTTTTTCTGCTACAATAATAGGTATAATGCATCAAAGGAGTTATATATGAAAAACATTAAAAAGTACATTCTCTTAGTCCTTGTACTTGTTATTGCTTGCTTAGGATTTGTCTACCGTGAAAATATTGCACGTGCCATTCGTGGAGATGCCTACGTTGACAACAAGATATACACGAAACAATTAGAAAAAGCTCAAAAATCTGGTAAAAACGCCTTTCCTCAATTGTCAGACAAGGTTGGAAAGGACGAGGCTGAAGTTATCCTCCAGACATCGAAGGGCGATATAACTGTTAAGCTTTTCCCTACTCTGGCTCCTAAGGCTTCTGAAAACTTCTTGAAGCATGCCAAGGATAAATACTACGACGGTCTTACCTTCCACCGTGTCATCCAAGACTTTATGATTCAAAGTGGTGACCCTAAAGGTGACGGTACTGGTGGCGAATCTATCTGGAAGAAAGGCTTCGCTCTTGAGCCAACACCATTCCTCTACAACATTCGAGGAGCGCTTGCCATGGCAAATACTGGTGCTAAGGATTCAAATGGTAGCCAATTCTTCATCGTTCAAAACAAGGATGACCAAAGTAAACAACTTTCAAGTGCTGGTTATCCAAAACCTATTATTGACGCCTACAAAAAAGGTGGATACCCAGCCGGTGATACCAAATATACCGTCTTTGGACAAGTCATCAAAGGGATGGATGTCGTTGATACCATTGCCAATCTTGAAGTCGATCAAAACAACAAACCAAAAGAAACGGTAACGGTTAACGCCATCAAAATTGTGAAAGACTACAAATTCTAGTAAAATAACTTCGGGAAATTGATTCTCGAAGTTTTTTGATGACTTGAAATTTTTTTATTTTTGGAGGTTAATTCTTGACCTCGTTAAGGACTCGTGATAAACTATTGTTAGTTTATAAACTAACAGAAAGAGAGTTACACGATGAAAACAAGAGCAATTATTGAATTTAAAGACACTTACGCTAGCATGGAATGTCACAATCTTGGTTATCAAACCAAGGAAACGGCCCTGGCTATCATGTCACCTACTGGACATATTCTATCAAGTACGCCGCTTTTCAGAAAGGCTTATGGTTCAAAAATGACTCACATTGACCAGCTGCCTTTCCATATAGATAACCTCACTATTAAAGCGAGAGGTCTTAGCCAAAAGGCTAAAGCTAATTTGGAAGATTGGATTGCCCATACGATTATCCTTCCCATGGACTACGATAGATATTTTGCTCAACACCAAGAACTACTACACCTCTTGGCTGAATCCCCTGTCGTTGAATCAGTTCAGGCCCTTAACTACAAAACGGTTAAGATCCAATTTTCAGAGTCGCTCAACGATGAACACATTCGTCAGCTTCAGGGATTTATTCTCAGAAAGGCTGGAATTTACAGCTACATTGGCACATCGACAGTCTCTGATCGTAACGCCCACCAGGCACTTGAGTGGGCCAAACTCGATGTTAATGGCCGTTCTCATAACGACCACAGACCTGCTATTTTCCATCGCAGCAAAGGGCTATGGGGTGGCTTCTTTCATCAAGAAAGCCTCGCTTAAATAAGCTTTTGGACACAGGATATCACCCTGCGTCCTTTTTACGACACAAGAAAACTCACCACAAGGGTGAGTTAACATGTTTTAGTTATTGTGTTTCCAGTTACTGTAGATACCGAAGAGAATCACCCAGATTGTCGCTCCAATCGCACCGATATAGGTAGATTGTTGTAAGAAGAGACAAACAAATACAAACAAGAAGAAAGCAATTGTCAATGGGTTTAAAATCTTATAGGCTGGCATAAGGAAGCCGTCTGGTAAAAACTCTTTAGATTGACGGTATCTCCAGTGCGCAATCATAATCAAAACATAGATTGCAATGTAAACCCCTGATGATGATGCTGTAATCAAAGAGAAGGCATCTGATACACCAGGTAAGATGTTGATGAAGGCTGAGATACATACCACAACCGCTGAAGCAATGATGGCACGAGCAGGAATCCCTGTACGTGACAAGGTATCCAATTTCAAAGTCTTCATCACTTTACTATTTGGTGTTTCCTTAGCAAGTTGGAAAAGGTGACGACCTGTTGAGTAAAGCGTTGAGTTCAAAGATGAAGCTGCTGCTGTCAAGACAACAAAGTTAATGAAGGCTGCTGCCCACTTGATACCAACCATTTGGAAGACTGTTACAAACGGTGATTCATTAACTGGAAGTTGTTGCCATGGGAAGATAGCCATGATAGCAATGAGGGCACCCACGTAGAAGATGACAATACGCACAGGGATTTCCTTAATGGCTTTAGGCAAGACCTTACGCGGATTTGCGGTTTCAGATGTTGTGACCCCAACAAACTCAATAGCTTGATAAGCAAAGAAGACCATTTGGAAAGTCATTACAAAGCTTACCCATCCTTTAGGGAACATCTGGAAGCCTTGTGTAATATTTGCTAGACTAGCATGTCCAGCCGGTGTTTTAAAGTCAGTCGCTACCATAAAGATACCAGTAGCAATCAGAGCCAAGATAGTGATGATTTTAATCATCCCAAACCAAAACTCTACTTCTCCGAAGATTTTAACCGCAATCAAGTTAACGGAACTTAAGATCAGTAGGAAGACTAGCTGAATCTCCCAGGCTGGCCAGTGCGGGAACCAGTACTGGACATAGGTCGCAACGGCAGTGATTTCTGCCATCCCAAGGAATATCAAGGATACCCAGTAGGACCAACCTGAGAAGAAGCCCCAACCCTTACCAAGGTATTTGGTAATAAAGTTGATAAAGGTATGTTGGTTGGGGTCCATATAAAGCATCTCACCGATAGCTCGCATCATGAAATACATGAAGACACCAGTCAGCAAATAAACAAAAACAATCGACGGTCCTGTTAAGGAAATGGAACGCCCTGCTCCCAGAAAGAGACCTGTACCAATTGTACCAGCAATGGCAATTAGCTGGACGTGACGGTTTTGAAGACCACGTACCATACCATTTTCAGTCTGGCTGTCGTCTTCTTTGTGATGTTGCTTTTGCGACATATTTTTTTCACTCCAATTCTATTTAACATGATTTATTAACTCATGTTATTTTTCACATAACTTATATTTTATCATTTTTTTAGCAAGTGGTCAATTTTTTATTTGGAATATTCAGAATTTTTTGACGCAAGACAAGAGCTTAGAAATTTCCAAGCTCCTATTCTTTTGTTTTTTATGATTTAGGATCATCGAGACTACGGCCATGCAAACCTTTTTCACGTTGCACCTGGCGTAGTTTTTCAGGCGTAATATCATTTCCTTCTTCATCCACAATTTTGATTCCTTCGATGTGGTGACGAACGGATCGACGATAACCCTCAATGTATTCTTCACGAAGTTTTGCTTGTTCCACTGCTTCTTCTGGCGTCAAACCTTCTGTTTTTTTCTTTTTAGCAAGCTCATTGATCCGAGCAATTTTTTCAGGTGTCATAATAAGACCTACTTTCTACCTGTCACCAGGTCATTATTTAGTGTTCAATTGATTAAAGGCAGCGACTTTATTGGCTTTTGCTACTAGACTAGCAAGAATAGCCAAACGGTTATTTTTCAAAGCTTCATCTTCTGCCATGACCATGGTATTGTCAAAGAAGGCATCGATGACTGGGCTAAGGGCAAAGAGTTGAGCTAATTTATCACTAGCTGAACCAGTCAATTCGAGACTTTCTGCTGCTTGAGCGAGAGCTTTTTCTTGGTCATTTTCAAAGAGGCTAGCATCTACAGCTACTGCATCATCTGCTTTTTCAGCCAAGTTGAAGGCACGAGAGAGTGACTCAACAGCTGCCTTGTAACCGTCCGTCTTCGCAGCTTCTGAGAGAGCATCTGCTGCTTCAAGCATATCCGCTACCACGAAGTTTGAACCAGCAAGTACAGCTTCTTTGATATCTTTAGATGTGCGTCCCATCATCTTGTCCACACGCGCCTTGATGAAGTTAAGCACTTCTGCTTGATTGTCATAAGAAAGGCTATCAAATGAAAGTCCGTAAAGGCTGTCGATTAACTCATCCATAGGAATGTGCCAACCAAAGGCATCTAAGATACGAACAATACCTTGTGTTGCACGACGAAGCGCATAAGGGTCGTTTGAACCTGATGGAATCAAACCAACTGAGAAGAAGGAAAGGAGGGTATCCAATTTATCTGCAAGCGCAAGAATAGCACCAACCTTGGTCTCTGGAAGGGCACCATCTGCTGCATCAGGAAGGTAGTGCTCACGAATAGCTGTCGCAACCGCAGCATCTTCACCAGCAAGGAGGGCATATTTTTCACCCATAATTCCTTGTAATTCATCAAACTCTCCGACCATACCCGTCAAGAGGTCAAATTTATAAATTTCAGCTGCACGCGCTACGGCTGTCGTTTCTTCAGCAGTCAAACCAGCTTGTTTAGCTAATGATGCCGCAATGACACCAGCACGGGCCATGTGTTCTGAAAGAGAACCAATTTTTTCATGGAAGGTTACGTTGGCCAATTTAGCAACCAGGTCTTCAATCTTAAGTTTTTGGTCTTCACGCCAGAAGAATTCACCGTCTTCAAGACGTGCCACCAATACTTTTTCATTTCCCCGGATAACATTTTCCAAGTGCTCAGCGTTACCATTACGGACTGAGATGAAGTTTGGTTTAAGCTTACCATCAAGGTCACGTACAACAAAGTAACGTTGGTGGGTTTCCATTGAGGTCACCAAGACTTCTTCTGGAACGTCCAAATATTTAGTGTCAAAGCTTCCCATAAAGGCTGTAGGGTATTCGACCAAGTTCAAGACTTCATTTAGAAGTCCTTCTTCGATTTGCACTTGAACACCTTGTTCTGCTTCGATAGCTTTGATTTGCTCACGAATCATGTTTTCACGTTCTTTGCTGTCGGCAATGACGTAAACGGTACGAAGGTCTTCTTCATAAGAATCCGCATTTGTGATTTCCACTTCGTGACCGAGGAAACGGTGTCCGCGACTCACACGACCTGAATGGATATCCAAGAAATCAAGGTCAAGCGCTTCGTCGCCCAAAAGGACAACCAAAGTGTGGACAGGGCGGATGTATTCAAAGGTGTTGTTCGCCCAATGCATGCTAACAGGGAAGGTCAATGAAGCAAGCACTTCTGGAACGCCAGCCAAGACTTCTTTGGCAGGTTTTCCAGCTTCATGTTTCGTCACGTAGACGTATTCTTCACCCTTAACTTCACGGAATTCGATGTCGTCAACAGTCAAGCCTTTTCCACGGACAAAGCCTTGCGCCGCTTTTGAGAAGTTACCTTCTGCGTCCAAGGCGATTTTCTTAGAAGGTCCTTTAAAATCTTCTGTCAAATCAGATTGCTGATCAGCCAAGCCAATGACACGGACGGCCAAACGGCGTGGTGTTGAGAAGGTTTGAATGCTTTCGTATGAAAGACGGTTATCATCCAAGAAGGCTGCCATTTTTTCACCGAGTTGTTTTTCACTTGGTGTGACAACGTAGGCTGGCAACTCTTCAAGTCCAAGTTCTACTAATAAGTTTTTTGTCATGTTTTTTCCTTTGCATCTTCTTCTTTTTGATAGGCACCTTAAGTACTGGGGACGTCGCTAACTAACTTTGTGAGTCTGTAGAGAAATCTTTTATCTCCTTGATATAGATTTCCAACAGTCTCATCAAAGTGGATTTAGCCAACTGATTTTTGAACCTAAGGTTTCAAAAATCCCCATATACCAGTACGGCGGTGCCTATCCCTTTAGCAAGTCTTCGACTTGCCTCTGGGTAGCCATGTGGGCTCACTAGGTTCGCCCTTTTTTATTTCTAATACTCTTTTTATTCTTCCTCTTCTGCTAGGAGTTTGGCGCGTGTGGCTTCGTCAAGAAGTGGGTAACCAAGTTTTTTACGTTCTGCGACGAAGGTCTTGGCTACGACACGGGCCAAGTTACGGATGCGGGCAATGTAACCGGCACGTTCTGTAACAGATACTGCTCCACGAGCATCTAGCAAGTTGAAGGTGTGTGAACATTTCAAAACGTAATCATAGGCAGGGTGAACAAGGCCTAATTTCAAAGCACGTCCTGCTTCTTTTTCAAATTTTTCGAAGTTTTCAAGAAGCATGTCTTGGTCAGAAACTTCAAAGCTGTATTTTGAGTGCTCGTATTCTGGTTGAAGGAAGATTTCTCCGTATTTAACACCTGGAGCCCACTCAATATCGTAAACTGAGTCTACTTCTTGAATGTAAGAAGCCAAACGTTCCAATCCGTAAGTAACTTCAGAAGTTACCGGACCAGTTGCCAATCCACCAACTTGTTGGAAGTAGGTGAACTGAGTGATTTCCATACCGTCAAGCCAAACTTCCCAACCAAGACCAGCCGAACCAGTTGATGGGTTTTCCCAGTTATCTTCAACAAAACGGATATCGTGTTCCAAAGGATTAATCCCCAATTTTTCCAATGACTCAAGGTAGAGCTCTTGGATGTTAGATGGTGATGGTTTCATGACCACTTGGAATTGGTGGTGTTGATAGAGACGATTTGGGTTTTCCCCGTAACGACCATCAGCTGGACGACGAGATGGCTCTACATAAGCCGCATTCCATGGTTCAGGCCCAATGGCACGAAGGAAGGTGTAAGGACTCATAGTTCCCGCACCTTTTTCGTTATCATAAGCCTGCATGAGCATACAACCCTGGTCATTCCAGTATTGTTGCAAAGTCAAAATAATTTCTTGAAATGTTAATTTCTTAGACATTGAATACTCCTTGATTAAAAATGATTTCTTGCGACACGAGTCTGCCTCGTCGATTATACGAGGCAAGACGAGTTAGTACTGCGTCTAGCTCAGGCACCCTAGCGCTGAGCGTGGGGCAGTCCGACTGTAAGGAGGTCTCTGCCACTGACGCAGTGGAAGGTTAGTTTTTTAGACATTGAATACTCCTTAATTTTTATAATTGCGACTTGGAATACAAAAAGAACCGTGTCTTTGCTCCCAAGTCATATGACCTAGGGGCGTCAGAAACGCGGTTCCACCCTAATTTATTACTTCATTGTATTTTACTTTACTCAGCTCTTCGCTAAGAGAAAGCGCCACTTGCTTACTTTGCCCTACTTGGCTTTCACTATCCCAAGCTCGCTAGAAAAACGCCATAAGCCTTTCTTTCTTGTCAGTATTATAGCAGAAATAGATAAACTTGTAAAATAGAATTCTAATTCTACTTCTCATCAATCCCCAATTCCTGACGAACCTGAGCATGGGAATCCTCACGGAGTGTTTGATTGTCAATAATTGAGGCATCTCGAAGTTGTTCTGCCTTTTCCTTGTCCTGAGGCGTTAAATCTTGATCAGGATCATAAGCTTTCTCGACAATAGCTAAAAGATGATTTCGGATTTCTTTTTCCTTGCGAATCTTTGCTTTTTTACGATAACTTGCGACAACCAAGACAACCAACATCAGTAATCCCATATAACCGATAACGGGATACATGACTGCGACCAATTGACGAAAACCCATAAAGGATACAAGGAAACCACTGAGAGAAAAAGCAGTCACAAAAAACTTGAACCGTTTTTCACTACCAGCTGCAAAGCGTTTGCCTAGAGCATAATAGAGACTAAAAACAGTATTGAAAATCAAACCAAAAATCACGAAAGCATAGAGGGTTGCAAAGATAGGATTAACTTCCTTAGCAATAGCCAACATAGGCACATCTGACTTGACAACCTTGTCACTATTAGCAAAAAGAATCAGGGTCGTGATAAAGAAAATCACACCAACCATGAAGCCACCCCAGGCACCACTCTTTTCAGCTTCATTAATTTTGAAAATGGAGCCTCCCATAACGAAGGCCATAGCGATGGCAGACATAACACAAACAGCAAAATAATTGACGACAGACATCCAAACGCTTGAAAAGGGGGATTGAATAGTTTGTGAAATCCTATTCATCTCTGCAAAATCCCAGTGGTGCCCTAAAACATTGGTTATAAAGATAACAGCAATCATTACCAAAATCATAGGGGTAAAGACTCCAATAACTCCGATGATTTTTTTGAAATCTAAAAAGCTGACCACAATAGTCAAGGCCGTACAGAGAAAGGCTCCTACCCAAAATGGCATGCCAAATTGTTGATTCAGGTTAGCTCCCGCACCAGCCGTCATCACAAAACCAAAGATAAAGCAAGTGATAATAAGCGCAATATCCAAAATGCGATATATAACAGGATGACTAATTTCAGCAAGAACAACCGAGTGATCGTCCGAACGGTAATAACTTCCCAGAGCAATCATCAAACGGCCAAAACCAACATGCAGAACTCCTAGGACAATAACACCTATCAGACCCCAGGCGCCAAAGCTGACAAAATATTGCAAGAGGTCCTGTCCTGAAGATACTCCTGCGCCAATCATTACACCGACATAGGCCAGGGCAATGCTCCAAATACGTTTTGACATATTACCTCCTGTAAAAATAAAAAAGTATTTCTATTTTACACCTTTACTGTTACAATTCTGTAAAAAATAAGAAAAAACAGTACCTTTATATAAAAGCACTGCTTATACCATTACTTTTCCCAAGCTTTACGACCATCGATGAAGGTTGCTTGTAACTCCAAAGAGTCATCTAAAACGATGAAATCGGCTGCTAGACCAGCTTTAAGACTACCACAAACATTTTCAAGGCCAACAGACTTAGCTGGAACATGACTCGCCATTTGTAAAGCTTGAGCAACCGTCACAAGTCCCCAGTCAACCACATGCTTGACCCCATCTTTAAGTTGCAGGATAGAACCAGCCAGGTTACCACCTTCCTTAAGGCGAGCCGTGCCATTTTCCACAATAACAGGAAGCTCACCCAACATATAGTCGCCATCGGGACGTCCTCCTGCAGACATACAGTCTGTGATTAGGGCAACATTTTGAGGCATCTTCTGCTTGATAAGGACGCTACAGGCAGGTGGTAGAACATGGTGCCCATCCGCAATCAATTCACCAATGGTATCTGGACTATCAAAGGCTGCACCAACCATACCAGGCTCACGGTGACTAAAGCCACGCATCCCATTGTAGACGTGAACCCAAACTGAAGCACCAGCTTCCACTGCTGCCATGGCTTCTTCATAAGTCGCATTGGAATGTCCCAAGGCAATTGTCACACCTTGTTTAGTCGCTTCTTTAATAAAGTCAGCCACCCCTTCACGCTCAGGAGCCAAAGCCAATTTGATTAACTTACCTTGTGCCGCTTCTTGCCAGGCTTGCAACTGTTCAAGGCTTGGATTGCCCATGTATTTTGGATTTTGAGCACCCTTGTAGGTTTCAGTGAAATAAGGCCCTTCAAAGAAGAGTCCTTGAATTTTTGAGCCTCTTTCCTTACCAACCGTCTCAGCTGTCGTTTGACAAATGGCCTTCAACTCTTCAAATGGTGCGGTCAAGGCTGTTGGCAAGAAAGAGGTCACACCTGCTGAAAGTAAGGCCTGACTCATACCAAGGAGACTTTCCGACGAATTGTCCATAACATCATAACCCGCAAATCCGTGAATGTGGGTGTCCACAAGACCAGGAGCAATTTGATAGTCACTGTAATCTAGCACCTCTGCACCTTCTGGTGCCTTTTTTGTCCACTCACCAAAACGACCATCTGTGACTGCCAAGTAGCCACCTTCTTTGACCTTATGATCAAAGTAAAAACGTTTGGCTGCAATATAATAAGTCATAGGACTACCTCTCATCAATTTTCTATGTTCTCAATACGCCTTCATTATATCAAAAAAAGCCGAGAAATGTTCTCGACTTTCCATATTAAATCACACCTTCTGTAACCTTTTCAACAAGGTTAATGGCATGGTCTGCAATACGTGTGTAATGCGATAAGTAATCAACATAGTTGATACCTGCCTGCGCAGTACATTCACCATTATTAAGGCGTTTGGTATGAATCTTACGCAATTGTTTTGCAAGTTTTTCCAACTCTTCATGACGGAGGATAACTTGACCAGCAAGCACCTTATCATCGTCCACAACGACACGAATACTGTCAAGTGTAATACGATGAGTGCGGTTATAGACATCCGCAAGTTCCGCCTTGGCTATTTCAGAGAATTCAATTCCCTTGCTATGAATGTGTTGTGAAAGACTAGCACTAGCGACTGCAAGGTCACCAATACGTTCCAAGTCACGAACAGAATCCAGGACACTTGCCAAGATTTCATTTTCAGAAACACTAAGTGACTCGTTAGAAATATCAATCAAGTAAGTTGTCAACTCTTCGTCAATACTATTAACAGCTGTTTCAAATTTTTCAACCTTGTCAAAGTATTTTTCATCTCCCTTATCAAAGAAAGCATATGAAGCTTCCAAGGACTGGATAGCATATGACGCCAAATGCACCAATTCTTTCTTGGCATTACCAAGGGCAATGGCTGGTGCTTGCGTGATAAGCAAACGGTCCAAATAAAGTGCTTTGTACTTATTAACTTCGTCCTCACCAGGGATGATCTTAGTTACCAAGTAAGCTAAAACTCCGATGAATGGGAACTGAACAATTGTGTTAGCAATGTTGAAAGTACCGTGGGCAAAGGCAATTGTCATCTCTGGTGTCAAACCAAGTACAGACTTGAACCATTGAATTAAAGCTGTGAATGGCACCAAGAGAATCAAACACAAGACCGTTCCAATGACATTAAAGAGTACGTGAGCTCCTGCTACACGTTTAGCCGCAATGTTGGAACCAAGAGCCGCAAGAACCGCTGTTATAGTTGTTCCGATATTGTCCCCGAAGAGGATTGGAAGGGCACCTTGCAAATCAAGCAAACCACCTGAATAAAGGCTCTGAAGAATACCAATGGTAGCTGCCGAAGACTGAATCAACATGGTCAAGCCAGCACCAATGATGACTCCCATGATTGGGCGGTCACCTAAAGTTGCCAAGTAGTCTTTAAAGGCTGTGACTGACTTCAAAGGCTCTACCGCATCTCCCATCAGGTTAAGGGCAAAGAAGATTCCACCCACACCAAACAAGATACGACCTAGGTTGTTGAGCTTCTTATTACTTGTAAAGAAGAGAAGCGCCGCACCAATGAAAAGCACCGGAAGGGCATAATCACCTAGCTTGAAACCAATCATGAAGGAAGTTACGGTTGTCCCGATATTTGCCCCCATGACAATTCCAATAGCCTGACGAAGACTCAAAAGTCCTGCCGAAACCAGACCTACGACGATAACGGTTACCCCTGAACTTGACTGAATCAAGGCCGTCATGACAATACCAATCAAGACCCCTAAAAAAGGATTACTGGTATACTTATCGATGTAATAGCGTAACTTATCACCGGCTGCCTGTTGAAGACCATCCCCCATGTACTTAATACTGAAAAGGAAGAGTCCCAAACCACCGAGGAAAGAAAACACAATATCTTGCCAATTTACTGACACATTTTTGTCCTCATTATTCAAAAATTTTCGGTAAAACCGACCTTTCTATTGTATCTATTTATTAGGGAATAAACAAGGCTTTTCCTCAAAATAATAGAAAGAAACCAAGAAAATCTGACCTTCTTAGATATCTCATTTAACTCTCATGTTCATGATGTCTAACACCACTATTACTCATATCAGAAATCCATCAAGGCCCGTCTCGAATATACTGTTTTTTTCTTTGATACTTGTCACCAGATTTCAGAGGAAGCCAATCGAAAAACATTACTAGCAGTGTTTTGAGAATTCCATAAATGAAAACTACCATAGCAGTACTATCATCCGTTGGCGATGTTTTTTCAGTTACCACTACATCTTTCGGGACTTATAAATAATCAATAAATATTCTTGAAATAAATCCTTCTTTCTTGTGATATAATAAAGGCAAAAATTGGAAGTGACATCATGACAATCTACCTTCTAGCACAAGTATTCTCAGCCATCGGAGCTCTCTGTGTCGCCATATCCTCTTTTGCAAAATCAAAAAAGAAGATGCTCGTCTGGCAAATTACCGACTACATTTTCACTGCCACTGCAAACCTCTTATTGGGTGGCTATACTGGGGCTTTAACCATCAGTATTTCCATCATTCGAAATAGCCTGATGGTCAAAAAGAAGATGACCAAGACTATCTTGACCATCCTCATCATTATTCAAATCATCGTAGGATCCTATCTCAATCAGCTTGGACTTATTGGCTATTTGCCGATTATCTCTTCAGTTTCTTATAGTCTAGCCATTGCCATCACACGAAACCTTCAGTGGCTTCGCTGGGTCATTATTGAGAATATGTTACTCTGGCTAATATACGATTTGACCATTAAGGCTTATCCCGCTGCCATCACAGACATCACCATCACGCTAACCACTCTCATTGCCATTATCCGAAATCGAAAAACCTTTAGCAGATAGAAGCTAAAGGTCTTTTTCTTATAAAGCCCAAGTACGAATAGCGTGGGCCACACCTGCCTGGTCATTTGTCAAGGTTACATATTTACTCAAAGACTTGATGTCATCACTAGCATTTCCCATGGCGACGCTCTGACCAACAAATTCAAGCATTTCAATATCATTGGCCGCATCTCCCAAAGCCATAATCTGTTCGGGATCAATCCCCAACTTTTCAGCTAAATGCTTCAGTCCACTGGCCTTGGTTGCTCCTTGTGGCATAATTTCAAAGATATAGTCTTGACTGCGAACTGTACTATAGTGCTGACTAAGACTTTCTTCCATGGCATTTTGGAAGTCATCAAGCGGTTTAGATTCCGCCATATACATGGCTTCAAAAATGACCTGACCTTCCGCAAAAATTTCTTCCAAAGACTTGGCCTCAGCCACCATATAGACTGTCCCAGCATCATAGGCAACTAAATCAGGCACTTCATTACCAACAACATAGTAGGTTTTTTCACCTGTCAAGGTTAGAGTTACGTCTGGAAAATCCTTACTCACTTGAAAAAGGTCTTCCAACTCCGTATGAGATAAGCTTTCATATTGAAGCAAGGTCCAATTTTTAGTTTCATAGGTCGAACAACCGTTGTTCATGATAATGTACTCTTCTTCACTAAGACCCAATTTTTCAAAATGGGGAACAATGCCTGAACGTGGACGACCCGTACAAAGGACAATCTTAATACCTGCCGCAGCGGCTTCCTGAATAGCCTGAATGTTTTCTGCAGGTATCTCTTTTTGACTGTCTAAGAGTGTACCATCCATATCAATGGCAATGAGTTTCACTTGGTTCTGATTCATATTTTTCTTATTCTCCTTTGACTCTAATAAGTGTCATAAATAGTTAACTGATATTGTTCAATGATGCTGTTCAGCTTATCACCATAAGTCGTGTCAGTGGCATAAACGCCTGTTAGGGCCGCTGTTGCATCTTTATAGCTTCTCGTTTTGGAGCGGTGCACTCCCACATAGTAGCTTCCCTCGAGAAAGTCCACATAGTCCTGTAGCGAATTCTCAACAGAGCCATAGGAACGAAAGGCAGCATCGATATGGTAGGGATTTCCCTTACCATCATCCTCCCAGGTCGGTAGCGTTACACTTTGACCATTGTATTCTCCTTTAATTCCAAAGAAATTGTAGGAAGGCTTTTGACTTAATTGTGACTGTCCCGAGTCCGATTCTAGGATGGCCTGAGCAATCATGACTGAGGCATAAAGATCGTTTTTCGCTGCTAAATAGCGTGAAGTCTCTCCAATCTCAGCAATAAAAGCAACTGTCGTCTCATCTGTAGACGTCATATTCTTTTCCATTGTCAACTTTGGAAAATTCAAACTAGCTAGAAGCCCCAGCAAAGCAAGTAAGCCAATAATGATCAGGCTCCATTTCTGTAAAACTCTAGGAAAAAGCAGAAAAGACTTCTTTTTCTTCTTAGTCTTCTTAAATTTAGCTTTCGACCTGCTTTTCTTTTTTCCTTTTGCCAATCAGTCACCCCCTTCATCCTTAATAATCTCTTTTAGTATACCAAAAATCAACAAAAAAGGCCCAAACCAACTGGTTTAAGCCCTAATCCAATATGAAATTAAATAGCATCTCCACCCCGTTCGCCAGTACGAATACGAATGACATCATCAATAGGAACAATAAAAATCTTCCCATCACCGACTTCACCCGTCGCCACAGCACCACGGATAGCATCAACAACTTCATCAACTGCCAGGTCTTTGACTACTATTTCCACCTTAACCTTGGCCAATAAGGTTGGAACAATCCGTTGTCCACGAACGAACTCCGCAAAGCCACGTTGGGTTCCATACCCCAAGACCTGACTTACAGTCATTCCCTTGGCTAAACCACTACCAGTCAAGGCATTTTTCAAATCTTCCAATTTGTCCGAACGAATAATCGCTTCTATTTTTTTCATCAGTATCCTCCTACGAATCCATACCCATAAAGGTTGGATAAGCTGTTTCCTTGTGTTCACAGTCATCAAGACCAATAGCTTCATCACGGTCACTGACACGTAAAGGCATATAACGGGCAATTACTTTTATGATACCATAGGTTACCAGCCCCGACCAAGTAGCTGTGAAAATAATGGCCAAAACTGTCACCAAAAACAAACGTGCATTCCCATAGATGAGTCCAACATTAGCCTTATCTAGGGCTAGATTTGGTGTTGTAAAAATAGCTGTAACCAAACCACCAAAGATACCTCCGACACCGTGGCAACCAAAAGCATCCAAAGCATCATCATAGGCAAAGCGTTTTTTTAAGACAGAAATGGCATAGAAACAAACCGGACTAACCATAGCTCCAATTAGAATGGCACTCCAGATGGAAACGAAACCAGCTCCAGGTGTGATGGCAACAAGTCCGGCTACTAAACCAGTCGAACCACCGACCAAGGATGGATGACCTGTCACATATTTTTCAAGAGCTAGCCATGAAAACATGGCAGCTGCTGCAGAAACATGTGTGGTCACAAGAGCATGAACTGCTAAGCCATTGGCTGCTAGGGCTGAGCCTGCATTGAAACCAAACCAGCCAAACCACAGGAGACCCGCTCCCAACAGAACAAAAGGAACATTATGAGGACGGTGCTCTAAGATGCCATAGTCACGACGTTTCCCAACAACAATTGCCAAAACCAGAGCTGAAACACCAGAAGTAATGTGAACCACATCACCACCCGCAAAGTCAATTGTCCCCCACTTGGCAAGAATTCCGTCTCCCCATACCATATGTGCAAAAGGATAATAGACCAAAAGTAGCCAAAAGACTACAAAAATAGCTAAAGGGGTAAAGCGCATACGCCCTACTACTGAACCTGTCAAAATCGCCACACAGATAATGGAAAACATCATCTGAAAGGCTGCAAATAAGAGATCAGGAATGGCTAGACCACGACTTGAAGCCGTTTCAGAGACACCGTGTAAAAAGAGATGACTAATATTCCCAAAGAAATAGCCATGCCCCCCAAAAGAAAGTGAATAACCAGCAACAACCCACAAGAGGGAAGCAATTGCCAAGGGAAGAACAGACATCATCATGGTATTAATGACATTTTTTCGACGCCCAAGGCCACCATAGAAGAAGGCCAAAGCTGGTGTCATCAGGCACACCATGGCTGAACATATCAATATAAAGGCACTACTACCTGTATCCATGAAACCACTCCAATCCAAAGGAATTATTTTTATGTTAGATAATATAACACAAAAATAAAGAGTCTACAAGTTTATTTATGGAATTTTTTGATAATTCTTTCTTTTCTGACATCTTATGTCGCCACAAAAAAAGAGCTTCTTAGACCCCATGAAAGAGATTATAAAGCTCTTGTCTATTTAGTTTTCGCTCTTTGGCAACCGTTTTTATAGCTTGATTAGGCTTCATACCGGAAGCAATTAAAGCTTCAACAGCCTCAATTGGAGTAACATCTGATGTCAGGTTTTCTTCCCTTTCTTCATCCGATGCACCAGCTACAATCAGCAAACATTCCCCCTTGAGAGGATTTGTTGCAATATAATCCAAAATTTCGGAGATGCTACCTCGCTGGTATTCTTCGTAAAGCTTGGTCAGTTCTCGAACTAGAGTCAGCTGACGATTGCCATAAACCTCACGCATATTTTCAAGAGTATCAGCTACACGATAAGGTGACTCATAGAAAATCTGCGTCTCAGGATAAGACCGTTTTCCCTTGAAGAAATCAAGCTGCTGACCCTTTTTACGAGGAAGAAAGCCATAAAAAATATGAGGCTGAGGTGCCAAACCACTGGCAATCAAGGCTGTAATCCCAGCTGATGCACCAGGTAAGGCCACCACAGGAATATCCTCAGCAATAGCAGCTTTAACCAAATCATGTCCAGGATCAGAAATGGAAGGCATACCAGCATCTGAGACCTGAGCCAGGGAAAGCCCTGACTTCAAGCGCTCCAATAAATCCGGAATTTTCTCATAAGCATTATGCTCGTGAAAAGAATACTGCTTGGTCTCAATCTCAAAATGTTTGAGTAATAGCCCCGTATTGCGCGTGTCCTCCGCACAAATAAGATCGACATCTTTGAGAGTTTGAACGCTGCGAAAGGTCATATCCTGTAAATTTCCAATAGGAGTTGGGACAAGATAGAGGGTACCATAATGAGACTGCCCCTTAAAACTCTTTTGAACCTGCATCTTTAATCTCCGTACAACAATTCCGCACAGAAGCCACAGGCTTCATTATTATCACGACGTTGACCATAAAAATCTGGGCAAATATGGAAGCCATCATCATAAATCGCCTCGAGATTAACCTTACCATGAGACATTTTCGTGCCCGTTTCTTCTTGAACCACTTGACTCAAGTGCTCACGCAACTTGTCGTTTTCCAACTTAAGAGCTGTATTTTCATCAAGAATGCCTGAGAAGTTCGCCTTAATTGCCTCAACTTCTGCCAACATAGACATCAAATTTTGTGATAATTCCTCAAATTTATCATACAATTCACGCTTTTCCATTTAGCTGAACTTCCTCCACTCCATAGGTTAGGGGAGCACGCCCCTTATCAAATGCAACCTTAATAGTCCTTGCAATCACGTCAATAGCAACAACATGCCCTTTGCCATCCTTGGTTTCAATTTCATCACCTAAATCAGGATAACTCGCCTTACTATCTCTGTAAAAGTCATCTTCATAACTGAGACAACACATGAGACGCCCACAAAGACCGTTCATCTTACCAGAATTTAAGGACAAACTCTGATTTTTAGCCATTTTAATAGATACTGGTGGGAATTCGCCCAAAAAACTAGAGCAACACAGGGCACGCCCACAAGGTCCTAAACCACCATAAATTTTCGACTCCTCACGACTCGAAATTTGGTGGAGCTCAATACGTGTTTTAAAATAAGCTGCCAAATCCTTTAGTAACTGACGGAAATCCACTCGCTTTTCAGCCACAAAATTAATCAGCACATAAGAACCATTTAAAGGAAAGATGATATCAACCACCTTCATCTCCAGCTGATTTTGAAGAATTAAGTCAGCCACAACAGCCATACTCTTTTCAGCCTTCAAAAGGTTGTCATTATATCTAGCTAAGTCCCCCTCCTCAGCTAGTCTTTCAACCCGATTCAGATCATTAGGTAGACTAACCTCAGGAAAATCAGTATTCTCCACGACCACCTGAGCCAAACGCTTATCCTTTTTTTCCAAAACGACCACAAAGTCATCTTTGGCGTAGTGTCTATCTGGAATGACGTATTCTACCATTCCATTTTCTTCAAATTTGATTCCAATGACCTCTGTCATGATAATACCATATACTCCAATGCATTTTGAAAGCTGACATTGGCTAGCCACATGTTACGGGCCTCATAAACCAATTCAAGCCATCGTCTTGCTTTTGGATTTTGTATATCCTTCCCCAATTGATAAGTTAAGAAATCCCAAACCATCTCTTGCTCTGACTTTTCACCACACTGAACAGCCAATTTTGCAAGGTCCAAATAAAGCAAATCTTGATTAGCCAGCAAGGACTGTGTCAAACGCTCCACTGCGTTAATCAAATCAAGAGCCTTATTATCCTTAGCTAAGTGCAAAGCTTGAGCTTCATCCTTGGCAAAGTCTGCCAAGACCTTAGCTTGACTAAGTAACAGGCCTTCCCTCTGTAACAAGTCCTCCAAATAGGCCCGATTCTTAGGAAAATAAAAGAGTTGCGCTCGACTTTTAATCGTCGGTAAGATACGACTATCATCAGCCGTCAAGAGAAAAATGTAAATCTGACTCTGGGGCTCCTCAATAAACTTCAAAAGACTATTGGCCGCATTGACATGCATCTTATCTGCATCACGAATGATAAAAACCTGAGCCTGTCCTTCAAAACTTGATTGACTAAACTCTCTGGTCAACTGCCGAATCGTATCTGTCTTAATAAGTTGCCCTTGAGGTTCCACCAATTTAACATCCGAAAACTCCCCTTGTGCAATCAAGCGACAGGGACGACAGTTACCGCAAGGTAAACCATCTTCAGGCGTCAGACAAAAACGACTCTGTGCCAGCCAAATAGCCATATCGAAACTTCCGAAATCACCCGAGAATAGATAGGCATGACTCAAACGATTTTCTCTGATAATTTGTGAAAATTCTTCGAACAGCTTGCTCTGACTTTCAGCTAATTTCATTTTGCTCCTTACAAATAGCTTTTGATAATTTGCCAAGCATCCTCTATCACTTTATCAAAGGGTTGCGAAGCATCAATCAACTTGATCCGTTCTGATTCGACCATAGCCAAGTCTAAATAACCTTTACGAACACGTTGATGCATATCAAGCTTTTCCAAATCCAAACGATTAACTTCACGCTCACCATTTGCTGCAATACGTTTCAAGCCAGTTTCGGAATCCACATCAAACAACAAAGTGACATCAGGCTTATGACCATCCGTCGCATAGGCATTTAACCAAGCAATCTCAGTCTGTTCCAAGCCACGACCAGCACCTTGATAGGCAACCGATGAATCAATAAAACGATCCATGATAACCATATTGCCTTTTTCTAGCTCTGGAAGAACCTTTTCGACCAGATGTTGACGACGGGCAGCTATATAGAGCAAGAGCTCTGTCTTAGCATCCATAGCCGTATTATCTACATCCAAAATAACCTCACGGATTTGCTCTGAAATAGCCACCCCACCCGGCTCACGTGTCGTTATAACCTGACCAGGGTAAACTTCTTTTAAACGAGGTAAGAGTGCCTCTAAAACTGAGGTCTTCCCAGCCCCATCTGGCCCTTCGATTGAGATTAATAACCCTTTTGACATGATACTTCCTTTATTTTTTATTATCTTCTATTTTATCAAATTTTAGCTTAAATGAACATTCCCAAAATTATTATAGAGCATTGAAAACTATATTAAAAAAGAAGTCTATAAAGACTCCCATTACACATCTCGAATGCTTCAAACCATGCCGATTGCAAGCATTCTAGTTGTTTGGACGAACTAAACTCAACAATAATATACCGAATTTAAAGCTAATTTAACTAAATTAGATTTCATATACAAATAGACTAAAATTCAATTTGGTACAAATTTGGTACAAATAAAACTTTTCGTAAAACCTGGTTTGAACAACTTTTGTTTAAATAAATCTCAAAAGCCTTTAATATCAGGCACTTTTAGACTTTTCTGAAAGCGTTATTTCATTCAATTTCAACTAATTTCATCTGAATGGTGTGAATTTTAACCCTAAAATACACTAATTGAGCTAGAATTTTACAAAAAGTTCACACCATCTGGAAATATCATTCCCAAATTATCTTTAACTCTTTTACATCGGTTTCTGATAAGACATGAATTATCCCTTCAAAATTTAGAGGGGATTTTTTCAACTCCTATATAAAGTCCTTATAATCGCATTTATGTATTTACGCTCTCCATTAGAATAATTTCTGAATACTTCTCCACTTCGAGTATATATTATCGGTTCATCATATGGTATAACCTCAAAGTCATCAAAGAAGTTATTACATACAAAAGCAAAATCAACACTTTGTACACTAAATATTGTTGCTCTAATTTCAAGTTTGATTTCAAAATCTGATTTTTATGTAGAATTGCAACAAGATTTTCCTTATCTTCTAAGGGTTTATAATTATTTTCTTGATTCACAACTGCCTTCATTTGGAAAATAGCTTCATCAATTCCAATACCATATAAATCAATATATAATAAATCTTTCATGATAACAGGTGGATTGCAATCATCAAGACGGATAGGAACAAATTTCAAGCCACTATTGACACTACTCATCAGAGCACTCTGCCATTCTCTAGCAACCATATTACTCCCAAGAGAATTTGTAGGCAGAAAATAGAAAAAAGTAGTATATTGCTCTAGACCCTCTTTCATTTTACCTATGATACTATCACCAGGTTGCATTGATCATCTATCATAGAAAATATTATTTTACCAAATGTTATCTCAAGTTGCCTTGCAACCATATCCACTAATTGTTGGTCTGGTAATGTAAAATAAGTTGTGTAAACAATTGCGTATATTATAAAAACATCCAGAATAGTAACACTTTCTTAAAACATTTGATTAAAAAGCACCCTAACTTCTATGATTGAGCTAAAACTGTAGAAATTAGAGTGCTTTTACTATTAGAAAGAATATGTACATGGAATTAAAAAGGAATTTAAATTCATCTAAAGAAAGTTGATTTTTCAACTGAATAATATTATAAGAATATCGAGTTGTAGTTATGTTGAAAGTAATCTTATAAGTGAGTAATTAGGAGTAGAATACGACAACCTTATCTTTTTAGTAGAGTAGCTTAATATATTTTCTATGAAAAATCAATTGACTTTATAACTATTTATCGTCTTTTTTTACCATATTTTTAACACCTTCGATTGCGCCTTCAACGGCTTCTTTTGTATCTTCTGCCACTTCTTTAGCTTTAGAAACTACTTTTTCTGCAGCCCCTTCTTTTTCTGTTTTCTTGTCGCCAGTCAATTTACCGACACCTTCTTTGATCGCACCTTTTGCTTGATTAAATTTTTCTTCTGTAGGCATAGTCTTACCTCCATATTTTTATTTGTACGTTTTTAAATATCCAAATCAATGAACACGTGGTTTTTCATTTGATGAAGAGTCAGTTACAGTTTCTACGCCTTCGTCAACTTTTCTTTAACTGCTGAGAATCCATTCCCCAAACCTGTTTTAACATTTTCAAACTGTTCAGATGCAAATTCACCTGTTGATTCAACTGCACCAGTTACACGATCTTGCAAGCTTACTGAATCTGCTTCATGTTGTTCTTTCGTTTTAATATCGACAACATTCACGTTCACTTCAACAACTTCCAAATCTACTTGGCTTCTTCGGTTGGAAGTTTCATTCCTTTCCAACCTTCAAAAGCACCGGCAAGTTCATATGCTTTAAAGCCTGCTTTTAATAGGATAAATAAGGCTTGTTTACCTAAAATAGTACCTCCATTCCAATCATAGACAACGTAAGTTTTACTCTTATCTAACATTGCTAACTGATTAGATAAATCTTTAGCTGGCAGGGCTTTGGCTCCTTTTATTTGTTCTTTTTTCATTTCTTTAGGAGCATTTCTAATATCTAGAACAACATAATCCGAATTTGGATCTTTCAAGGCTTCTAAAATTACAAAATGGTTAATATATAAGTCTAAATACATTTCTAAAAATTCAAGTTTATTCATGGTCTTCCCTTTCTTATTTTAATTAATTGTGTTTGTTATTTCTGATTTATATTTTTCAAGTCCTAATTCTAATTTTGCTAAACTTTTTAAAAACATATCTTGTTGGTCAACTGATAAAAATGAGGTAATCTTTTGAGTCAGTTTATAGTGAATAGGCAGAATCTTTTGTAAGTATTCTAAACCTTTATCAGTTAACGTAACCACTACTCTCCTTCTATCTACAGCATCATGTTGTCGAGTTATTAAATTCTTTCGATTTAATCCATCTAATAAAGTAGTGACAGATGCTCTAGCTATACCAGATTGTTCAGCAATTTCGTATGGATATAAAGTCTTATTGGGTGCCCTGTATAGTATCATTAAAACAGAAAATTTAGCATCCGTAAGACCATAATAATCAAAAAAATGATTATACGATTTGGTGATTTCCTTACTTATGGATAAGTAACGTAAAATGATTAGTACCGAATATTCATCCAAATTTGGATATAACTTCCTTATTGATGCTAGTTCTTCAACAGTAGGAAATTCCTTTAATCCAAAGTCTTCCATTGAAAAATCAACCTTTCCAAATCTATTTGGCTTCTTCGGTTGGAAGTTTCATTCCTTTCCAACCTTCAAAAGCACCGGCAAGTTCATATGCTTTAAAGCCTGCTTTTAATAGGATAAATAAGGCTTGTTTACCTAAAATAGTACCTCCATTCCAATCATAGACAACGTAAGTTTTACTCTTATCTAACATTGCTAACTGATTAGATAAATCTTTAGCTGGCAGGGCTTTGGCTCCTTTTATTTGTTCTTTTTTCATTTCTTTAGGAGCATTTCTAATATCTAGAACAACATAATCCGAATTTGGATCTTTCAAGGCTTCTAAAATTACAAAATGGTTAATATATAAGTCTAAATACATTTCTAAAAATTCAAGTTTATTCATGGTCTTCCCTTTCTTATTTTAATTAATTGTGTTTGTTATTTCTGATTTATATTTTTCAAGTCCTAATTCTAATTTTGCTAAACTTTTTAAAAACATATCTTGTTGGTCAACTGATAAAAATGAGGTAATCT